>Ga0304729_1002403_pt1 | contig 11233 bp, 6 predicted proteins | sample C_131016_MF_Meta_FD_190475 | JGI IMG/M metagenome (GOLD analysis project Ga0304729, IMG submission 190475) | Freshwater microbial communities from Lake Croche, Canada to study carbon cycling - C_131016_MF_MetaG (v2) (version 2) | ecosystem: Environmental > Aquatic > Freshwater > Lake | place... | reverse complement strand
GGAAAGTTGATTTTCCGGGAGTTCCATGACTAAGTTTCTCGTACTACGCGCTAATGCACTACTCGAAGCTCTGAATTAGCTTCGCTTGGTCAATGCTCTGACTTGGCGCAGCAATCTGCGCCTCACCTTTTGGTAAATTCGCGAGCCGCTCCAGGGCAACTAATCGTTCTGCGGCATGGTCCACTATTGGTTTGGGGTAGCCGTTAACATGCCCTTCGTGATGTATCCAAGGCTCATGCGCAGCTACACCAGGAATGTGACGCAATTCCGGGATGTATTTACGGATGTAATCGCCATTTGGATCGAACTTGATGCCCTGTCCAATCGGGTTAAAGACTCGATAGTACGGCGAAGCATCAGTGCCACATCCGGCAGTCCACTGCCAACCATGACTGTTGGATGCTGGATCGAAATCAGTTAACCACTGGGCGAAGTGCTGCGCACCTCTAGTCCATTCAAGGTGTAAGTCTTTAATCAGAAATGATGCGACAACCATTCTTACCCGATTATGCATCCAGCCGGTGCTGCGCAGTTGGCGCATCCCCGCATCTACCAGTGGGTATCCGGTCTGACCGTTGATCCATGCCGTAAATCGTTGCTCAGCAACTTCTCCAGAGTCATAGGCCATCGCTTTATAGGTCTTGTTGTAGTAACCATCGACTGTGTCTGGCCGTTGGAACAAAATGTCTGCATAAAATTCGCGCCAAGCAATTTCTTTTCGGTAGGTAATCTCGCCGGCCTCTTCACCTAGGTCGGCTAATAGCGTTCGCGGGTGAACCTCACCGAATCGCAGTGCGGTGCTCAGATTGGAAGTTCCATCAAGGTCCGGGCGATTTCGATTTTCGTCATAGTCGGCAAGTGACGATTTCTTAAATAATTCCCAACGCGCTAGCGCCGCAGTTTCGCCCGCCATCGGCAAATCAATACCTGCTACCGGCGGTAATTCAGGCAATGGATCAGAGGATATGGTGTCCACCCAAGTCGGCCAACTAGTCGGTGCGGATACCGGTGCACGCCAGCCATGAGCCAACCAATTTTTGTAGAACGGCGTGTAAACCTTGTAGAAAGTTCCATCGGCCTTAGTTACCCGACCAGGGGCAACTGCGTACGCTGAGCCCGTGACCACAAACTCGACTCCCGCAGTCTGGAGCGCCTCGGCTACTTGTGCATCCCGTGCAATGGCATTTGGAGTGTGCGCGGCTGCGATGTGGACCGCGCTAGCGCCGATCTCTTGGGCAAGCATTGGGATTACTTGCGCAGCGTCACCAAATTTAAAAACCAACTGGCCATTTAGCGATTCGTTAAGTTTGGCAAGACTGGCCAGGAGGTAGTGCTTTTGTACGGCGCTCATACCGGCCCAAGTCCGCGGTCCGAGCACGTACACTGCCGCTAACTTAGACCCAGTTTGACTCGAGGCTCGGCTAATGGCCTGCATAAGTGCGGGGTTATCGCCAACGCGCAAATCTCGCCTAAACCACATAATTTGCGCCATATCTCTAAGGTATTGGGCTTTACGCGGATCTGCAGAGTTAGTGTCGATTTCAAGTAATTGAGCTGATCGGCATTGTGGCAAATGTCGCAATTTACCCGATTTTTTGATGATTACAGCATAAAAAAACCTTTATTTTGTGGAAAATTAGCTGGAAACCGAATCGCCAAACGCCTGCCTGGCCAAGCGGTGGCACTCTTTCGGGCTAAAATTGACAGACAAGGTTCCAGCAGGAGCCGATCGCAGGCGGTGCGCCAAATCTCACCAGCCGCCAGCGTCAACGAACCCGTGGTGAGAGTGGGGGACCCACAAGTAAGTGGTCGTAACAGACCTTGGGGTAAAGCCAGGAAACTGGCCGGTTGCTTCTCCAACCGAATCCGACAGCTCACTTCATCGGCGTTAGGAGAAAACATGTCTGTTAACAGACGCAACGCTAAGCGGAAGTCATCTGGCCGCGTAGTGAGTATCGCCGTAGCAATTACTACCTCGGCATTATTAGTGGTCGGCTTGGCCGGCGCCCAAGTTCAGGCGAATCCTGCACTGCCATCGCCATCAGCTAGCCCGCAACCTTCACAGGGGACCCACACTTCAGCTCAACAGCAGTCGGTGTCCACTTACATTGAACTTAGGAACACCCGCGTCCAGGCTTCGCGAGCTCGGCAAATGGTTTCACTTAATAAGGCAATTGCCCAAACTAAAGCGGCTATGGCTCACGCCCACGTCAATGGCAAACTAGTCCTCAAGATCGCCGCCAAATTTAAGGGTGTACCGTACCGAACTGGCGGCTCAACCCCAGCCGGCTTCGATTGCTCGGGCTACACCAAATATGTATTCAAGCAAATCGGCATCGAACTGCCACGAGTAGCTCAAGAGCAGTTAAATTGGACCACTCCAGTTTCGGCTGCCGATGCTCAGCCGGGTGACCTGGCGTTCTACATGTCGGGCAAGTACGCATACCACGCAGCAATTTATGCAGGTAACGGCATGATCTGGCATTCGCCGCACACTGGCGCAAAAGTCGAGAAGGTCAGAATTCGTGGACATAAAATGGCCTATGGTCGTGTGCCAGCTAGTGCGATCGTTCCAGGCCTAGCGATTGCGCTAGATCACTTGTACGCACAGTTGCACCATTTAAAAAGTTTGATTCATCCAAAATCGCACTAATCAAAATCAGCCAAATTAGTCCAGATCTGGGCTGAAACACGCCTAAAGATAACCAAGTCGGCTCGTGGGTCGTGCAAAAATATCGTAAATAGGTTTCAGTATTAGGAGTGCTGATGCGATTTCGAGATGTGCAGATCCTTGGTCTAACTTCATTGGCCCTGATAGCCAACTTGGTAATTAGTCCGCCAGCGTCATCGGTAGAAATTGCGCCATTCACCACATTGTTCGCAGCTAATACCAATGGCGCTTTTGCCGTAACGGGAAACACTAGTCAGACTTGCTCCACCAGCCAAGGGCCGAATCAAGCTACTTGCCTGGCAGCACGCAATTTTGCTGGCAACCCGTCAGATTTTAATAACGAGTCGCACGTTATGCGCGATTACTCAGTGGGTATGGCGGGCATTGAGGGTAAGGATTTATTTAATTCCTCGTCAAATCAACTCGATATTCCAGTTTCGGCCAAAATTCTCAAGGCTTACTTATTCTGGTTTGGCACACTGGAAACACCAACCCCGGCTGACTTTGGCATAGACCCAGTTGATGAGTCGATGCGCGACAAAGTTCTATTTGCCGGCGCTGATGAAGACTGCAGCGGCACAAAGATATTGCATTGCCTAGTTGATGGCCGCAGCACGACTGAATCTTTGGGAGCCAACCAGTTTGGTTATTACAGTGCATACGCCGATGTCACAGCTCGAGTGAGTGCAACGCAGGAATCGTGGACAATCTCCAGTGATAAGCAACGCACTGTATTTTCCGTGGGCAACATTCAAGGGGCACAGGGAGTTGGTACCGCATCCGGCTGGTCTTTAGTGCTGGTGTATCAACATCCAGATGAGGCGCTGCGCCATCTTGAATTGCAATCCGGCTTTGCTTTCATTGCGGCTAGGTCGCCCCAGAACTTTGAATTTACGAACTTTGATGCGCCAAACCGTGGTGATACCGAAGCCACCATTGGTGTCATCGGTGCAGATGGCGATGCCGGCACAGCGGGCGAATCACTGACCGTGCGCAGTGGCTCGATTTCCACTTTGGCGACGAATGCAGTAAACCCCGCCAATAATTTGATGAATAGCTCAATTTCCACCAGCGGTGTACGCAATCCGTATCTTTCGGGCGTAGATGTGGGCAGATCAAAAAACACCTTTGGCGTCGATGCTGACCTATTGACCGTGCCCAATGCGCTCGAACCTGGGGCAACATCGGCAAGAATGACTTTGTCTACGACGGCGGACAATTTTTATGTGAGCGCGATTGCATTTGCGAGCACCCTCGGCAAATCCCAACTCAAATTAACCAAGTACATCGCGAAAATCACCCAAGGTGGTTCAGGCGATACCCAAAGCGTGACTGCAGGCGACGAACTTGAGTATCAAATTGATATTGACAATGTTGGAAGTGGCGTCGCAACTGATGTGAGCTTGCGCGATGTATTTGATTCGGTGCACTTAGATTCGGTGCACAGCAGCGATCCGAGATGTGCTGTGACAGCGAGTACTTTGAAGTGCCTAAATCTTGGCAATCAATCGCCAAGTGATCCGCCAATACAGATTCGGGTAACCGCAACGGTGAAAAACGGTACGGGCAAATTTGATAATCATGCGACGGCAACTTACGGGGGCCATCAAGGTAAGTCGACGGCCGTATCCAATGTGGTTACTACCGAATACGCCAAACTGCCGGTTGACCTCGGGCTCGATCTGTCATTTAATCACCCATACGTTCAGGCCGGTGCCGCCGCACATCTGCAAGCACGGATTACGAACTACGGAATTGCTGCCGATGCAAATCCGGTAATAAGTTTCACGCCACCAAGTCAGTGGCTACTGCCCGGGGCCTTGCCAACTGGCTGTCGTCAGGTCGGCAGAACTATAAATTGCTTTGCTGAGAGCCTGGGTATTAGCGCCGCTAACCCATTACGGCCTGGCCAGAGTGCGACGGTTTCAATCCATCTTGGAATACCAAGCAAGCCGTCTAGATATCAAATTTCGGCATTAGTTGAGACAGGCGCTAGTGATGGCGATCCAGATCTTACGAATAATTTTGCACACGCGTCGATTGGAATAAATCATCCACCGGTAGCACTTCCTATTTTGTTAGTAGCAAAAGTTGGTGGGCCAGCCGTAAATGCCAACGCGATGTCGTTCCTAAGTGATCCGGATCATGACTCATTGCAGATCCAGATCGGAACCTTGCCAGCGCAGGTGGGGAAGTTGAAATTAGTGGGAACCAGAATCATATTCACGCCTAGTGAAACTTGGCTTGGCGCGACGAGCGTTGCGTATTTCGTTTCAGATGGTCGAGGTGGTCAGGCGCATTCGACGATAACAGTCCGAGTGACTACAAACGGTACCCAAACAAACCATAACTGTCGGGGGTTTGTCAGTACAGGTTGTTAATTTTGTGCGACCCAAGCGCTCCAAGCGCTTTCCACCATGTCGCGAAGTGTGAAAGCGCTATTCCACTGCAGAAGCGATTTAGCCAGATCCACATTCGCTACAAGCGCAGGCGGATCACCAACTCGACGGCCCACAATTTCTGGAGTGATTTCCTTGCCAGTAACTTCTCGAATCATGTCAATTATTTCCAACACGCTAGTGCCATGGCCGGTGCCGATATTTATCGCATTAAAGCCAGCTTGGGCATTTTCTACCAAATCCATGGCTGACACATGGGCTCGGGCCAAATCCTGCACGTGGATGTAGTCGCGGATGCAAGTGCCATCGGCAGTTGGGTAGTCCGTGCCAAATACTTGCGGCTGTGCATTGTTCGATAGCGCCTGCATCACAATAGGGATCAAGTTCAGGGCAAAGCTGTCGCCAAGTAAATCAGATCCAGCTCCGGCAACATTGAAATACCGAAGTGCTGCAACGCTAAAGCCGTCCGATTTGGCTAAGGCTGCCGACATCCATTCGCCAGCAAGTTTGGTTGCTCCATATGGATTGATTGGCGCACAGTTTGTGGCCTCCAGAATAGTTTCTCCAGCGGCTAAATCTGGTTGACCGTATACCGCTGCGCTTGAACTGAATACTAGGTTCTTAACTCCGTGTTGCTGCATCGAAAACAGTAGATTTGTGGTTCCGCCAACATTTTCTTCCCAGTAATAAAGCGGCCGAGCAACTGACTCACCCACTTGTTTGCGACCAGCAAGGTGGAGTACCCCGGAAATATTGTGCTCGTTGAAAACCTGCTCGACTGCTTTGTGGTCACCTAAATTTGCAACAACTAATGGCACGCTAGCTGGAATTTTCTCTGCAGTTCCGGTGCTCAGGTCATCGATTACCACAACACTGCGGCCGCTGCTCAAGGTTTCTTGCACAATGTGCGCGCCGATGTACCCGGCGCCCCCAGTGATCAGCCAAGTCATGGTTCTATTCTGTCAGCACAGGCGGTAAATCTATTCATGTGTACTTATCGCTCGTTTAGTTGCCATGCTTTTGCCAGTCAGTGGATAGCATTGAAACATGAGGCAAATCAGTATCAAATGGCAATTTCTGGTCCTTTCCCTTTTGAGCTTTATCGGATTTGCCTACGCAGTAAACAATCCAGCGGGGCTAGTGGCTCGGCTTATAATTTCGGCAGCTGCAAGCTTAGTTTTTACAGCGGTGATTTTGGCACTCCTGCTCCAGTTGGCAAATCGAAGAATTATCAAGGGGCAACAGCAGCGTCTCGATCACTTTGTGGCGCAACAAAAAGTAATTAAGTCCGACTTAGATGGCTTGGACAAGAACCTAACCAATGATCTGAAAAAGAGACATAGTGCCATTGTTAACACGCTGCGAAAAGAAATACGTTCTGCAACTTCTCAGGTAGATGCTCTAATTCAACTCAGCACTATCGCGCCAGTGCGTGAGCCAATGCCAATTAGTCGCGGCTGGGCGGGTTCCCCAGACATGATACTTAAGCTCGTCGAACTTATTCGAGTTCATAAGCCCAAACTGGTTGTGGAATTGGGATCAGGGTTAAGCACACTATGGATTGCTCGAACTCTGCGCGAAAATGGAGTTGGCAGGTTAGTGAGCCTTGATCATGACGCAGATTTTGCCCAAGTAACTATTTCGAATGTGCATCGCCATGGATTAAGCGACATTGTTGAAGTTCGGGTTGCGCCACTTGTAAACGAAGTGGTTAATGGTGCCGAGAGTGTGCCGTGGTATGACTTAGCCGCAATCGCAGATTTAGAAAACATAGATCTTGCCATGGTCGACGGTCCACCTGAAGTCACGCATAAGTTTGCCCGATTACCTGCACTCTGGATGCTAGAAAGCAAAATGAGCGAACATGCGGTGGTAGTGATTGACGATGCTATCCGCGAGGCCGAGCGGGACTTGGCCATGCAGTGGCAAGAAGCTGGTGGTTATGCATTGGTTACCTACCCTGCAGAAAAAGGCGGCATGTACTTAGTGCGCTAAGCATCGCAATCAGTCTGAAATAAATGGACAGTGCCGGCAGCCTGTTTCACAGCAGAATGTTCGTTCCTTGAGTTTCGTTACGGTGAATACATAAGCGCCATTTGTTGGATCGGCATATCCTTCAGCATTTGCCAGCACTGCCGCTTCATGTGCCGCAATTACTACCGCGTAATCGGCCCGCTCCGGTGAAAACCGAGATGGATGTGGTTTGGGTATTTCAGACACGTTGCTTCTCGCTAACTTCATGGGCGCTGGTATTGAATAAAGGCTAGCGGGCATCTGTAACTTTGGCTTGACCAACCACTGGTAACTACTGTGCGACGAAAGTATGCAATTGCTGATGTCTCGTGTGCATAACGACGGCATCTTGACGGTTGCGCGCCCCAATTTTGTTGTAGATCTTGGAACTGGCATTTCTAATGGATGAAGCAGAAACAAACAGCGTTCTGGCGATCTCAGAATTTGATTTTCCTTCCGCCATCAATTCGAGGATGCGCCGTTCAAAATGATCTAGGTGTTTGAATGCGTTGAGCATCGCGAATTCCAAATTTGTCAGTTTTGTTGGTTGATTCACTTGAAATGAATCATTAGGCGCACCGGTTCTTGCAATTAAACCGAATGAGTTGCAATCTGGCTCTAAGCAACACATGCGGGTGAGCAGGTTAAAGCCGCTTGTGGCGAGCAGCAGACCAAGTGACTTAAGAGAATCCTCTCTTTGCCTTTGCATTCGCGCCGGATTGAAGAATTCAAAGATTACCCAAGCTTTATGGCCATGCAATATTTTGTGGGCCGTGACAAGCCCAAAGCAATCTGCTAGTTTTGTCGCTTCCAGAAGTCTAAGTGGCCGTTTCGACACTAAGTTCATGCTGGTGTTTTCAGGAATTTCAGTGAGCATTCCCGTAGACGGCGAATCAAAAATGGGTTCGTTAATCAACTTTGTTTCTAGACTTTCTGGGAACCCTCTTTTACTCACTTCTATCCCAATAATTTCATCGCGAAGGTCACTCAATATTTCAACAGATTTAAGATCTTCCATTGAATTGAGAACATGGGCAATCTGCGCGAAGGCTGACTCTTTGGAATTTTGCGATAGGGAACCGAGCAGTTCTACTCGTGCACCGATGCGTCCCGCTACTTCGAAATTGATCATTTATCCTCCTCGCAACTTTGAGAAAGTCGACAATTAGCACTCAAGAGTGAACCTAGCGCACGAGGCTCACAAAAAGTTGCTTTAAGACAACTGTTTAGTTTCGAAGAATTATTTGGACGACTGTCTCATCTGATGTTTCCACAAAAGGGGGTAACTTTTGAATAGTCCTCAACGACCCCTATTTCAAGGAGTAATAACCAATGGAGAAATTCCAGAATCTTTTCGGGCGTGGGTTTAACGCTGCCTCGGAAAACCCGAGTCGATCTGGCGCATTTTTTAAGCGCGCATCGATTGTGACTGCAGTTGCCGTATCACTCGGCTTTGCGCAGCTCCCACATGCCCAGGCTGTCGCACCGGCACCGGCCAGGATTTCACTTGGCGCAACGGTAGTGGCCATTCCCGCAGCCGCATTTATCGATAGCGATGGTGGTACTGCTGTATCGGTGACCATCAGCACCTTGAATGGAGTTACAGATCAGGACGTTCTCTACCTGGGCCTAACCAATGGCTCAGGAAATGTAGTGCGGCGAATCATCGTCACGCCTGGGCCCGCCAACAATAGTGGTGCCGTAACAACAGCGAGTGCTTCCTTTGTCACAACAACTTTTGGTGCTCAGACGTATCGACTATGGGCCGACCGTCCAGACGCTGTGACTGGATTGCGCAATCGCACTTGGGATAACAGTGCAAACCTGAATGAGCCTGTTTCTGAAGGGACTTTTAATTTTGCCGGAAATCCGACGACGGTATCGTTAGCGGATTCCGAGGGCGTTGCTCTTGGTGAAAACGTAAGTGTAAATGAAGGTACTTGCAAAGTTTTCCAGGCAACAGTGAAAGACGTTAATGCTACTCCGATTAGAAATCAGCAACTTTCGATTTCCTTTGAAAATGGCGTGCTTGGCTCAAAGCCACAGGCATGCTCTGCCACAGATTTAAATGCAGCAAATCAAGCTGCAGCAACATCACTTGCTAACGGAGTAATTTTGACTGGCAGCACAAGCAATCAAGGCGTTGTCAAGTTTGCTATCAAGGGTTCAAAGGGTGCTCCCGCTTGGGCAGGTAGCGTGACTGCCAAAGTCGTCGATCCACTTGCAGATGCCAACGCTTCTGCAAGCTTTACTCTCTCAACGAACCCAGGTGGAAACAATGCAGTATCATCAATTTCGGTGGTTGCTCCATCTACAGCTCCACGGTTGTCGTCAACTTCTATCGCTCTGACGGTAACTGACCAGTACGGCAAGCCACTCCAGGGCGTTGTACTTAGTGTTAATCCTTCACCATCCCCGACAGCCGGTACTGATTTATTGCCTACTGATATGGCTGGAAAGACTAGTTACAGAGTAGACACTAGTGTTCTTGGCGTTCAAGCTATTTCCATTTGGGCCAATCGTTCAGGACAAGGTGCGACCAGTGGAATTAATGTCGGAGAGATTTCGACAATCACAACAGTTGCAGTTGTTCCACAATTGGTGGACACAAGTGCATCAACTTTCACGGCTGCAAGTTCAGTAGTTCCGACAGACTCTGTAAGTGTTCCTTTGACGCTAACAGTGAATGATTCATCTGGAAATCCGGTTAAGGATGTGCAAGTTGATTTCGCTGTGCCGTCGCCATCCCCGAATGCTATAAATCTATCGAGCACTTCTGGGGTCACCGATAGCTTAGGCAAGGTTGTAGTTACAGCTTCTCGTTCAGCCACTCTGAGAACACGCCAGGTGGTCAGAGTCACAGGCACAATCCGAAACTCCAATCCAACAGCTTCGATTTCAGTAACTTTTGAGATTCAGCCACGCGCCGCATCGCAAATCGCCTTAATCTCGCAGTCTGAGGTCAGTACGACAAATGCTGGAACTGCTCGAATTGAAGTTGCATTGCAAGATCAATTTGGCGGACCCTTTGCCGGCACTGTTGGATTCCGCTCAACGAGTGGGCGCAACCTTTCTGTTGGCTATGCGAACACAGTAACCACCGATGCTGCTGGGCATGCTGTTGTTAACTTCTTAGATACTAAGGGCTCTGGAGCTCAAGAAACGGACTCAGTTGTTGCGGAAGCATTAACGGTAGATAGTGCATTGATCAGTTCTGATCCAGTGACGATTCACTACTACCCTAGTCTGGCCGCTGGGAGCACTACTCAACTCGGCCTCCCAGTCAGTTATAATTTGTTGTATGGCAACGCGGCTAAGCAGTCCGTATTTAATGTTGTTGCAACCCTCAAGAACACAACTGCTGACGTAGAACGCAAGCTTTATGCCGTTCCTGCTCACCTCACAGTAAGTGGACCAGCGAACTTCACCCCAAGTGGTACGACGCTAGATCTTGTGAGCGATAACTCCGGTCAGGTTTCATTCGGCGTCTTGCCAACTGGCGCGGCGGGAATTATCAGCGTTTCACTGACTAGTGGAGGTGCCACCAAAGTCTGGACCGTGCAGGTAATTCCAAGTGGTGATGGAGCTCGTACAATCTCAGTCGCTTCTTCCGTAGCGACTGCAAAGTCAGGTGCGACATCACGATTTACTGCAACGGTGAAGGATGTATTTGGAAACCTACTTCCGAATGTTCGCGTCACCTTTATTTCCAGTGGTGTTGGGCTATTGAATTCAGGTTCGGTAGACCAATGTGCGGGAGTGTCAGGTACATCGGACAGCACTTATGCAGTCGCGGTTAGCACCAGTTCTAATGGACAGGCATGGACTGATTTGCGAACATCACCTTATGATGCAGGAACTGCACGCGTAAGTGCCTACATTGGCAATCCATTCAACAACGGATGCCAAACAAATTATGCAGAAACATCCCAGTTAGCAGATGCACCATTTGTAGGTGCGCTAGCAGGAAATGTGTCTGGCGTTGCTTCGGTTGCCTATACTGCCGACACAACACTTGCAGATACCTTGGCTAGCATCGTTACTGCTCAGGCTGCTGCTCAGGCTGCTGCTGATAAGGCTGCTGCTGACAAGGCTGCTGCCCAGGCGTTAGCAACTCAGGCTGCTGCTGACAAGGCTGCTGCCCAGGCGT
>Ga0304729_1002400_pt1 | contig 11236 bp, 10 predicted proteins | sample C_131016_MF_Meta_FD_190475 | JGI IMG/M metagenome (GOLD analysis project Ga0304729, IMG submission 190475) | Freshwater microbial communities from Lake Croche, Canada to study carbon cycling - C_131016_MF_MetaG (v2) (version 2) | ecosystem: Environmental > Aquatic > Freshwater > Lake | place... | reverse complement strand
CAGCGGCATGGGCGTCAAAAAGCTCGAGGCTTACGCTGCGGAGGTCTTGCGGGTCGTGGCGCGGGCATAAAAAAACCCCGCTTGGCGGGGTTTTGGGGAAGTGTCAGCCCAGCTTAGTGGCTGTGGAAGCTATTTTCGTAGGCGACGGCTGCGCCACTGAGGGTGTTTTGCAAGCGCTCCAAGGCGCGGTGGTGGCGCTGCCCGCCCACGGCGTCGGTGGCCAATTGGCGGTGGTGGTGCATCAAGGTCTGCACTTTAGTGCGGCAAACATCCAGCGCGCCGGCGAAATTCAGGGCAATATAGGCCGAGTGATCCGCCCGGGTCTGGCGGTATTCATCGGACCAGTAATTGAACAGTTGCCACTTGTAGGTGCCTTTTTCGGGCATTTGGATCGCGGTTTTTTGCATATCAGCTAACTTTTGTGGGCCCTTGAGGGCAAATTGGCCGCTTTTGGGGCGGCGCTCATCTATCACGCGACAGCCTGGCATTTGGTTGACACCGGGTGTGTAAATATTTTTACGCGGCCCAAAAGGCTAAAATCCGACTCTGCGCAGCGCTTGCTGCCTTTTGATTTGAAAGTCTGCCATGTCCCATTCTGATTCCAACGCCCACCACGATGCCGCCCATGAGATCGATCCGGTCGAGGAAATCGTCCCGATGATCCCGATCGTTTTGCCCCTTGCGGGAGCCGTTTTGATGTTTTTGCTCGCGTTTATCGCGGTCAACATGGCCTAAACGCCGGGCCATTGTCTACCGCACGCTGCGGCAGTTTTGGGCACATGCGGCCCGTTTTGTTGAGCAATTGCCATGGTTTCCAGATTTCCCCATCAGTTTTTTGTCGCCACCGCAGTCCTTTGGGGCTCTGTCTTGGGCTTTTTACCCGGCGCGGTCCACGCGCAAGCGGCTCCTGCCAATTGCCCGGCACTGCTGCAAAAAAGCTTCAAACGCCTGCAAGATGACGCACCCCAAAACTTGTGCCAGTACGCCGGCAAAGTCCTTTTGGTCGTAAACACCGCCAGCTACTGCGGTTTTACTCCGCAGTACGAGGGCCTGGAAAAGCTGTATGCCAATTACAGCGCCCAGGGCTTGGCCGTGTTGGGCTTCCCGTCCAATGATTTTGGGCAGCAAGAGCCGGGCAAAAGCAAAGAAATCGCTGATTTTTGCTTCAACACCTACGGCGTGAAGTTCCCGATGTTTGAAAAATCCGTGGTCAGCGGCAAGGGCGCCAACCCGCTGTTCGCGGACTTGGCCAAGGCCGGCGGCGGAAGCCCGAAATGGAATTTTTACAAATATCTGGTCGGACGCGACGGCAAACTGATCGACAGCTATTCCAGCATGACCACCCCTGACAGCGGCGCGCTGCTCAAGGACATCCAGCGGGCGCTCGCCCAAAACTAGGGCCGCAACGCGGCGCAGGGCCTCTTGCATGCACCCCAGCAGCAAGCTCTAGTTATGCAAGTTTTGCATAACTATTGGATGTAATCGCCTTGTAACTCGGGTACCACTTCCTAAAATTGCCACCCCGCCCTCGCAAAAGCGGCGGTTTGCCAAAGCCTGGCGGCGTAAAAACGGGTTTTGGCAAACCGGATTTTTAACTTTAGGAGCCCTTCCCATGAACGCACCAGCCAGCCCAGGCCTTGATCTCAAGGCACCGGATTACGTCAAACACCCCAGCCTGATCGCCTGGGTGGCCGAAATGGCTGCCTTGTGCCAGCCCGCCGCCATCCACTGGTGCGACGGCTCGCAAGAGGAATACCAAGCCCTGTGCCAGCGCCTGGTCGACGCGGGCACCTTTACCAAGCTCAACCCAACCAAGCGCCCGAACAGCTTTTTGGCCTTGTCCGACCCTAGCGACGTGGCCCGCGTAGAAGACCGCACCTATATTTGCAGCGAAAAGAAAGAAGACGCGGGCCCGACCAACAACTGGATGGCCCCAGCCGATATGCGCAGCACCTTGCAGCCCTTATTTGCCGGCTGTATGCGCGGACGCACCATGTATGTGGTGCCTTTTTCTATGGGCCCCCTGGGCTCGCACATTGCGCACATCGGTATCGAGCTGAGCGACAGCGCCTATGTGGCGGTCAACCAGCGCATCATGACGCGCATGGGCCGCTCGGTGTACGAGGTGCTGGGCACCGACGGCGCTTTTGTGCCCTGCATGCACACCGTGGGCGCGCCGCTATCGCCCGGGCAGGCCGATGTGAAATGGCCTTGCAACAAAACCAAATACATCGTGCACTACCCCGAAACGCGCGAAATCTGGTCGTACGGCTCGGGCTATGGCGGCAATGCGCTGCTGGGTAAAAAATGTTTTGCGCTGCGCATCGCCTCCACCATGGGCCGTGCCGACGCCAACGCGCAGCAAACCGGCTGGCTGGCCGAGCACATGCTGATTTTGGGCGTGACCAATCCGCAGGGCAAGAAATACCATGTGGCTGCGGCCTTCCCAAGCGCCTGCGGCAAGACCAACTTTTCCATGCTGGTGCCCCCGGCCGGCTTTGCGGGCTGGAAAGTCAGCACCATCGGCGACGATATCGCCTGGATCAAGCCGCACGCCGACGGCCGCATGTACGCCATCAACCCCGAAGCGGGCTACTTTGGCGTGGCCCCCGGCACCAATTACCACACCAACCCCAACTGCATGGCCAGCCTAGGCCATGACGTGATCTTCACCAACGTGGCGCTCACCGACGACGGCGATGTCTGGTGGGAGGGCATGGAAAAAGACGATGGCATATTGCCAGACCACTTGATCGACTGGCAAGGCAAGGACTGGACCCCGGCCATCGCCAAAGAGACCGGCGCCAAAGCGGCGCACCCCAACTCCCGCTTTACCGTGGCCGCCACCAACAACCCGGCCCTGGACAGCGCCTGGGACGACGCAGCGGGCGTGCCCATCGACGCGTTTATTTTTGGCGGGCGCCGCTCGACCACGGTGCCGTTGGTGACCGAGGCACGCAATTGGGTGGAAGGCGTGTACATGGCCGCCACCATGGGCTCAGAGACCACTGCCGCCGCCGCCGGCCAACAAGGCGTGGTGCGCCGCGACCCGTTTGCGATGCTGCCATTTACCGGCTACAACGTCAGCGACTACTTCCAGCACTGGCTCAATATCGGCCAGAAGATGGGCCAGGCCGGCGCCAAGCTGCCTGCAATTTACTGTGTGAACTGGTTCCGCAAAGGCGCTGACGGCAAGTTTGTCTGGCCTGGCTATGGCGAAAACATGCGCGTGCTCAAGTGGATGATTGACCGTATCGAAGGCAAAGCCATGGGCGTGGACAACGGCTTTGGCGTGAGCCCGGCCTTTGACGAAATCACCTGGACTGGACTGGACTTCACGCCCGCCCAGTTCGCCACCGTCACCAGCTTGGACAAAGCCGATTGGAAAACCGAGATCGCTTTACACACCGAGCTTTTTACCCAGTTGGCTTACCACCTGCCCGTGCAGCTGCAAAGCACCAAAGCGCAGTTGGAGCAGCGCCTGGCCGCTTAAAACTGCACGCGACTAAATAAGCCGGGGCTTGCCCCGGTTTTTTTTATGCCACCGCTTTGCAGGGCGTAAACACGCGTTGGGTGCAGGTCGCGCAGCGCTGGGTATTCAGGCGCGCTTTGATAACGGGCATCAAGTCATCGCCGAGGGTGAAAAAATTGTCAGCGCCAATGGTGTCCCAGGCGCCGCTGGCGCGCAGCATGGCCAAGGGCTCGTCTTTCATATGAAAAATATAGAGCGCCCCACCCAGCGCGCGCCGGCGCTGCGCCTCTTGGGCCAAACACTGTGCGCCCCCGAGATCTACAAAATTGATGCCCGAGGCCACCAAGAGCACATGGGTATGCGCCGGGTTGTGCGCGTCGATGGCCTGCAACGCTTCCTGCAAATGGTTGACCGCACCAAAAAATACCGAGCCATTGAGGCGCACGATTTTGAGTTGCGGGCAGTCCGGTAAAGCGGTGGTCGCACTAAAGGCCGGCGGCATTTGGCCCGGCACGGGTTTGACGTCGTCCAAGCCCGGCTGCGAGGTGCGCTTGAGGTACAAAAACAAGGACAGGCCCACGCCGATGTAAATCGCAAATTCCAGCTGCACTGTCAGCGTGGCCAGCCAGGTTGCGGCCAACACGGCGCTCTCGGCGCGGCTGACGCGCAAAATTTCGCCGATATGGTGAAAGTCCACCAAGCCCCAAGCGACGACAAACAAAATGCCTGCCATCGCTGCCACCGGCAAAAACTGCGCCAATGGCGCCAAAAACAGCATGATGAGCAGCAAAAACACCGCTGAAAAAATAGCGGCCAAAGGCGTTTGCGCACCCGCCTGCACATTCAGACCGCTGCGGTTAAACGAGCCGCTGGACGCATAGCCGGAAAAAAACGCGCCCGCGAGATTGGACAAACCCTGGCCCACAAACTCCTGGTTGCCGTCGATGCGCTGGCCGGTATGCAGCGCCATGGAGCGGGCGATAGAAACCGCCTCGGTCAGCGCCAGCAGAGCCACCGCTAGCGCGATAGGCGCTAGTGTTTGCAGCGTGTCCAAGTTCCAATCGGGGCTGGACAGGGGAGGAAAACCGATACGCAAGGCGCCCAGGCTACCGAGCCCGGTGCGCTCCAAGCCCCACGTTTGGTTCATCCCATAGGCCAGCACGCTGCCGCTGAGCATGCCCACAATCATGTGCGGCAAGCGCGGCCACCAGCGCCGTGCCGCGACACAGCTCAGTACCGTGGCCAGCGACACCGCGGTCACATAGGGGTTGATCAACTGCGCCTGCTGCACCAGCCCCTGCAACACCGCCGCCACCGAGGCCCCGCGCGGCAAGGCGATACCAAAGAAGTTTTTCACCTGGCTGATCGCAATGAGCACCGCCGCCCCGGCGGTAAAGCCCACCACCACAGTGTGGGACACAAAATTGACCAAGGTGCCTAAGCGAAAACCCCCCAGCAGGAGCTGAAACACCCCAACCAAAAATGTCAGCGTCAGCACCAACTGCACATAGTGCGCACTGCCGGGTTCGGCCAAGGGGCTCATGGTGGCAAACACGACAATAGAAATCGCCGTGGTCGGCCCGGAGACCAAATGCCAGGACGAACCCCACAGCGCGGCCACCACCGCTGGCAGCATGGCCGCGTACAAACCATATTCGGGCGGCATGCCGGCAATGGTGGCAAAGGCCACGCCTTGCGGAACCAAAATCAAGCCGCCAGTCAGCCCGGCGAGCACGTCAGCGCGCAAGGTACTGCGGTTGACGCGAGGCCACCAACGCAAAAATGGCAGCCACTGCTGCAGGGTTGAATTCATCAAAAACCTTTATCGAAGGCGGCCAAGGGAAACAAAGCCGCCCCAATGTACAAAAACCCATCTAGGGATAAACCCGCGCCCGGGCGCGCGCGCGCCAGATTGCACGCATACTCAAGCAGGCGAGCGCAAAGTCGCTGCCCGGGCCGCTCTCCAGCGAAAAACGCACCATTTTGTACTTTTTGACAGCACCGAACTGGTGCAAGTTGGTGGATTTAACTGGCACTATAAAGGCATGGATCTGGCTCTACACGCTCGTCAGTCCTGAGGCCAAACTCATAAGCTCATGCGCTGCAGTTGTGTGGAGAGGCGTAGCATGGCTTAGCTTCTTCTGTTTTTTGTTCACGAAAGGTAAACCAATGAAAAAGACGTTTCTCCCCGTTCTCGCCAAGACACTGCTCGGCGTGGTGCTCGCTACCGGGCTGACTGGTGCGTTTGCACAAGCCAAAAAAGAAGTGACCTTTGCCCACCAAGACATGCAGCTTCCGCTGCGGATCCTGATGGACTCGGAGCTGGAAAAAGCAACCGGCTACAAAATCAATTGGCGCATGTTTGGCGGTGGCGGTGAAGTGATCAAAGCGATGAGCTCTGGCGACGTGCAAATCGGCGAAGTGGGCTCCAGCCCCCTGGCTACGGCCACCAGCCAAGGCCAGGACCTGCGCTTGGTCTACATCTTGGACGACATTGCCGCTTCGGACCAATTGGTGGCCCGCAATGGCGCTGGCATCAACGGTTGGAAAGACCTGGTCGGCAAGAAAGTGGGAACGCCTTTTGCTTCCACCGCCCACTACTCACTGATGGTCGGCATGCGCCTGGAAGGCGTCGACTCCAAGAGTGTCAACGTCATGAACCTGCCGCCACCCGCTATTGCTGCGGCGTGGGAGCGCGGTGATATTGATGCCTCCTTCATCTGGGATCCCGTTCTGTCCAAGATCAAACGCAACGGCAAAGCCATTGCAACCTCTGGCGACATCGGCAAAAAAGGCTACCCCACCTTTGACGGCTTGGTCGTCGATGCGAAGTGGGCATCCCAAAACCGCGAGTTTATCGTGGCCCTGATCAAAGCCATTACCAAAGCGGACGCTGACTACCGCGCCAATCCCGCCAAGTGGGCAGTGGGCTCGCCCCAGGTCAAGGCCATTGCCAAGTGGACTAAAGCCGACGAAAAAGATGTGCCCGATGCCATGGCCGCCTTTGTCTTCCCTGACACCGCTGCACAACTGTCCAACGCCTGGTTGGGCGGCGGTGCCGCCGGCGGCGCTGCCAAAACACTGGAAAACAGCGCCAAGCTGTGGAAAGAAATCGGCCGTATCCAGGAAGTCAAGCCTGACTACAGCGTTTTTGTGGACAGCAGCTACCTACGTGACGCACTGAAGTAATCTGCACCAGCCAGAGCAGGGGCAAGCCGCCCCGGCCCTGGTCTGCATGCCAGCAGAGGGGCAACTTGCAGAAAGTTCGCCCCTTTTTTCTTGAATGTCGGACTTTTGCGGACCTGTATGCCTACATTGCAAATCAAAGATCTCACGGTGAACTACGCCGTCAAAGGCGGCACGCTGCAAGCGCTGGCGCCCGTCAACCTGGAAATGAAGGGCGGTGACTTTGTGGTCGCGCTAGGCGCCTCGGGCTGTGGCAAGACCACGCTGCTCAACTGCATCGCCGGCTTTTTGCCGCCCTCTAGCGGCGAAGTGCTGCTCAACGGCGAGCACGTGGAAGGTCCGGGCGCCGATCGGGGCGTGGTGTTCCAAAAACACGCGCTCATGCCCTGGCTGACGGTCATGGACAACGTCTGCCTGGGCTTGCGCATGCGCGGCGTGGGCAGCGCCGAGCGACGTCGCATCGGCGAAGAAAAACTGGCCTTGGTGGGTCTGGAAAAATACGCTGACCGCGCAGTCTATGAGTTGTCCGGCGGCATGCAGCAGCGCGTGGGCATTGCCCGCGCCCTGGCCAGTGACCCGGAAGTGCTGTTGATGGATGAGCCCATGGGCGCTCTGGATGCATTTACCCGCGAGACGGTGCAAGAGATATTGCTACATGCTTGGGCGACCTCTAACAAAATGGTTTTCTTCATCACCCACTCGGTGGAAGAGGCCTTGTTCTTAGCCACCCGGCTGATCGTGATGAGCCCCAGCCCGGGCCGCATCACCCACACCTACGACGATGTGCCTTTCTCGCGCCAGTTTCTGGACCACGGCGATGCGCGCAAGGTCAAGTCCGAACCCGAATTCATCCGCATGCGCGAAGAAGTGCTTTCCATCATCCACCAACGCGAGGCTGTCCATGTCTAATTCAAGCACCCCCGCACTCAGGACCAGCGCCTTCAAAATTCCAGGCGAAGGCTCTAGCGCCTTTGTTACCACGGTCACGATTGTGGTCATGCTGCTGGGTTGGTTCTTCATCACGAATATGGGCTGGATCAAACCTATCTTTTTGCCCTCGCCGCAAGCGACCTACCAGCAGTTTTACGAATACCTCACCGGCATTGCCAATGACAAACCGCTGTGGGCGCACTTCACAGCCAGCATGCTGCGGGTGTTTGCCGCGTTTTTGCTCGGCTGTATGACGGCCATTCCAGTAGGCATCGCTATGGGCATGTCGCGCTTTTGGCGCGGCATTTTTGACCCGCCTATCGAGCTCCTGCGCCCGCTGCCACCTCTGGCGTATTTGCCATTGATCATCATCTGGTTTGGCATTGATGAGTTTCCCAAAGTGCTGCTGATTTACCTCAGCTGCTTTGCGCCGCTGGCCATGGCCGCGCGCTCAGGGATGCGCAGCGCTTCGCAAGAGCAAATGAACGCCGCTTACTCCATGGGCGCCAGCTACCGCCAAGTGATCTGGCATGTGGTGCTACCCGCCGCCATGCCCGAGATTTTGGTGGGCATGCGCATTTCGATCGGCTTTGGCTGGAGCACACTGGTAGCTGCTGAAATGGTGGCGGCCAATGTGGGCCTGGGCCAAATGGTTTTGAATGCATCCAACTTCCTGCGCACCGATATTGTGGTGATGGGCATCATCGTGATCGGCTCGGTGGCTTTTGCCTTTGATCTGCTGATGCGCTGGGTGGAAAATAAAGTCGTACCCTGGAGGGGCAAGATGTGAGCACGCCACGCGAATTTTTCAAACCTATCACCGGCTCGGTGATGCCGCGCTACGCCGGCATGGCCACGCTGATGCGCCTGCCGTTTGTACAAAAAAATGATCCGGAATATGCCGACGTAGACATCGGCCTGGTCGGCATCCCGTGGGACGGTGGCACCACCAACCGCCCGGGCGCGCGCCACGGCCCCCGCCAGGTGCGCGACATCTCCACCATGATCCGCAACGTCAACCGCGCCAGCGGCATCGGCCCCTTTAGCCTGTGCAACTGCGCGGACCTGGGCGACACCCCCGTCAACCCGGTGGACCTGATGGATTCGCTAACGCGCATCGAGACCTTTTTTGACGGCGTCTGCGGCGCGGGCATCGCACCCCTGTCCATTGGCGGCGACCATCTGGTGTCGCTGCCGGTCATGCGCGCGTTGGTTAAGCAAACCGGCCCCTTGGGCATGGTGCACTTTGACGCGCACACCGACACCTGGGACGGTTACTTCGGCGGCTTTAAATACACGCACGGCACGCCGTTTCGGCGCGCAGTCGAAGAAGGCCTGCTGGACCCCAAGCGCACGGTGCAAATCGGCATCCGTGGCGCGCTCTACAGCGATGCCGAAGACACCTGGGGCCAGGAGCAAGGCATCCGCGTGATCGACATCGACGAGTTCAACGCCCTGGGCGTAGAGGCCACCATCGCCGAAGCCCGCCGTGTGGTGGGCACGGGCGCCACCTACGTCAGCTTTGATGTGGACGCGCTAGACCCGGTCTATGCCCCTGGCACCGGCACCCCCGAGATTGGCGGTATGACCACCCTGGAAGCGCAGCATCTGGTGCGCGGACTGCGCGGACTGAATTTAGTAGGCGGTGATGTGGTGGAGGTATCGCCACCGTTTGACCCCAGCGGCAACACCGCACTGGTGGGCGCGACCATGATGTTTGAAATTTTGTGCGTGTTGGCGCAGAGTGTGCGGGAGCGCAAAGCTTGACGCGCTAAGCCCGCAACGCTACATTGAAACGCCACTGCGCACGGTGCCAGTGGCGTTTCTTTTTTTGACCATGCAAAGACAACACATCAGCTCCGGCTCGCGCTTTGAGACCGAGATCGGCTACTCCCGCGCGGTGGTGGTGGGCGACTGGGTTTTTGTATCCGGCACTACGGGTTTTGACTACGCCAGCATGACGATATCGGAAAACGTGGCCGTACAGACGGCGCAGTGCTTTAAGAACATTGCAGCCGCCCTGGCACAGGCTGGCGCCACCTTAGATGAAGTGGTGCGCGTGAACTACATCTTGCCCCAAGCCGCCGACTTTGAAGCCTGCTGGCCGGTGCTGCGCCAATACCTTGGCCGCGCCCGCCCGGCTGCGACCATGGTCAGCGCGGGCCTGATTGACCCGCGCATGAAAATTGAGATTGAGGTGACGGCACTGAAAGGAAGTGGGACACACAATGGCTAAGTCCACTCCCCCGCATGGGCAAGCCGGTTTCGTAGGCTGCCGCGCTTAGGCCACCCGCAACACTACCCGTTTGGGCGCGCCACGCGCGAGGGCCAATTCATCCACGGCGGCGCCCAGGGCTTTGATGCCCGGCGCGATTTGCTCGGCCGCGATGGACGAAAGGCGTAGGCGGAAATAGGGGCAAGGGTAAGGCGGGTTCATAAAGAATACATCACCCGCCTCGATCAGCACGCCGTGCTTGCGCGCGATCAGCGCCAGCTCCGAGGAGTCCACCCAGGCCGGGGCGCGCACCCACACCGAGGCGCCGCCCGATGGCAGCGTGAACTGAAAATCCGGCAAATACTGTTTGAGCGCCCGGGCCACCAAGGCCATGCGCTCTTGCATGGCTTGGTTGACGCGCCTGGCATGGGCGTCGTGGTGGCCCAGCGATAAAAACAGCGCAAAGGTGTGCTGCAAGAACGCACTGGGATGGCGCACCATGGCGTGGCGCAGACCGCGCAGCTCGGCGATCAAGGCACGCGGCGCCACGATATAACCCAGGCGCAAGGAGGGCGACAGGCTTTTGGACACCGAGCCCACGTAAATCACGCGGCCCACTTTGTCCAGGCTTTTGAGCGCGGGCATGGGCTCGCCTTCATAAAGGTTTTCGGCCTCGTAGTCGTCCTCGATGACCACAAAATCTTTGTCCTGCGCTCTTTGCAAGAGCTGGCGGCGCCGCTCCATGCTGAGTGTGCCGGTGGTGGGGCTTTGGTGCGAGGGCGTGACAAACACATAGTCCAGCGCGGGCAAGCGGTCTACCTTGAGGCCTTGCTCGTCCACCGCCAGCGGCAGGCATTGCGGATGGCGCAGCGCAAAGCTGTTGCGTGCATGCGGGTGGCCGGGTTCTTCCAGACCGACGCGCTGGTTTTCATCAAACAAACCCTCGGCCAATAGGTAATACGCGTGCTGCGCGCCCACGGTGATGAGTATCTCTTCCGGCAGGGCGAACACGCCGCGCTTGGGCAACAGGCGCAGACGGATTTGCTCAACGAGTTCGGGCACATCGCTGAGCTCAAAGTCGGGCGTCCAATGCGGCAGGTGCGCGCGCGCCAGACTGTGGACGCAGCACTCCCGAAAAGCCTCGGACGGAAAAAGCTGCGGGTCGTACGTGCCGTACACAAAAGGGTAAGCGTAGCGGCGCCACTGGTCGGGCTTAGCCAGGGTGCGCTGGTCGGACAGCGAGCGCAGCACGCGGCTTTGCCAATCAGGTTGGGCCGCAACTGCAAGCGCTTGGGCTTTGGCCTGCGCAGCGTCCGTACCTCGGCCCGCACCCAATGCCAGCGGTTTGCTGGCAGCGGCCTGCGCGTTGTCACTGACGAAGACGCCGCTGCGCGGACGCGATTCGATAAAGCCATCGTCCATCAAATGCGCGT
>Ga0304729_1002399_pt1 | contig 11242 bp, 15 predicted proteins | sample C_131016_MF_Meta_FD_190475 | JGI IMG/M metagenome (GOLD analysis project Ga0304729, IMG submission 190475) | Freshwater microbial communities from Lake Croche, Canada to study carbon cycling - C_131016_MF_MetaG (v2) (version 2) | ecosystem: Environmental > Aquatic > Freshwater > Lake | place... | reverse complement strand
AATCAGTAGAAACAAAGGCACAGTTCTGCAGCGCAGCGGAGTTCTTCTTTTCCATTACATACGAAGTACCCATCATCCAGAGTCCACGACCTGGAGGTGTCCACTTCAAATTGAATAGTCGATCAAATGCTTCTTGGGCTGAGGCCTGAGCCTGCACACCGTTCCAAGGAAGGCGGTTGCTCCAACAATGATCTTTCTGAATTGAGTACATACCCTCAATAACACGGCGACATACATCTACCCATGTTTCCTTTGAGCCATCTTCTTTAAGACGGGAGTATGTGCGCATAAAGGTAATCTCACCAATTGAGTTTTTACCGGCATCCGTGTATCCCCAAGGGACTGTTTTATCATTGTAGGAACTTACAAAATCTTCATTCAAATGGAAAGAGAACAAGCTCTTACTCCTTTTCTATTCGGTTATAGACATAACTCTACCCAGGTTGGTTTACGTGTCAAATTTACACAAAGGTGTTTCACACCAAAATGTGACTGTTATCAGGTAACAGGAATTAATCTTCTATTGCGTCAACTATGATTTCTGTGACTGCTTCTTCCGACAAACCATCGTTAGGAAGCTCTTTTAAAATAGAAGCTTTGTCTCCAAATATACTACTCAAAATACCGCCGTTAGTCTGCCTTTCTACGGTCATTCTAACAAACTCATTATTAGATTCTAGCTTCTTTAATTGTTCTACAATTTTGAATAATCTATCAATTTCTGATCCGGTATTTGGATCAGGGTATCCACCGTTTAATTCCTCAGAAAACCTTGCAAATGCTACACGCATGCCTTGCATTTCAATAACCGCGTTAAGCAATGCTCTTAGTTGTTCCCTAGTTTTTACCTCTACTGGCATGTTAAATGCGCAGTCATTATCGGCCTTAAAAGCAGGGCAATTTGAGGCTACAAAACAGGTGTTGCATTGGCGTAAAGATTGGCTATTTGAACTAAGTACGGGAGCTGTTCTAAGTACGTCTCTACCTGTTTCATCTTTCTCTACTATAAGGTTATTGGTTACCCCAAAAACAGGCAATGTAGTCCTGTCTGAGGCCTCTCTAGCTACTAAATCTTTCCGCATGTTAGACGCACTGTTAACAGGTTCTATACCCCCTGTTTCCGCACTACCTGGATCATCTATGTCACTACTGTTATCAGGTAACAGTGGCTCTTCTTCGTTATTAAAGGAACCGCTTCTTTTATCCAAGGCTGTCTCCAACTGTAGGTATGACCATATTGCTAATTTTGTAATTTCATTAGGGTCATCATTTAGTATTTTATTAAAATCAAGTCCGGCATTTTCAATTATGCGCTTATAGCGTGGGCGTGCTTGAGCTTTCATACTCTTAGGATACCGGACAAGCTTAGTACCATCCCATACGATGGTTTCGCCCCTCATCATAGGGGAAAGCCAAGACATTGTACTAGCTGTAGTAAATGGTATTTGGCGTAGATTATCTGGCTTGGCACATGCAATACCATGCAGATCAAAATCAAATTGACTTTTAAGAGCTCTAACCCTTGCAGCAAGAGTTAGCTCTGATTCAATAGAAGCTCCTGAGATAGCAACATTATCATAGTTTTTACATAAATTGATTAGCTCGTTGTACCCCTGTTCGGGCTCCCAAACGGGCCAAAATAGTCCTGGGGCTGTATACTCCCAAAAGTTTTCTCTTTGTTCCAATAGCCAATCAGGGTCTAAATGTGGATGAGAAAATTCAGTGGCTCCGGCTATTCTTTCTTCATTTAATACGACCCAATCTTGATATTCTGCGTAATATGCTTCAAGTTCCATAGTAGACAGGTCTGATTTTAAAGCGCTAGAATACCCACTATCTACAAATACGGATGTATCAGGGTCAAATCTTTCTGATAATAAATAGTCTTTTGTTTTTGGTAGCCCACGACGTTTGAGGGCCCAATAATTAAGACCTATAGCTTTTACACCAGCATTTTCTAACAGAATACGGTGAGAAGGGACTTCTCCGCCCAAGAATACCAATTTCATTAGTAATCCTCAGCATAGCCTTCACTATATTCATCGTCACTTCTATCCGGGACATCTTGAATATATAAAGGAACTATTGACTCTCCCTCAACCCATTTATCATCATAGTTGATTTCGTCATCGTTATTACTTGGAGAAAAACCTAAAGGACCTTTGCTCATTCGAATCTGTATCCTTCTTCACTGTTTATATATTTTGTATATCTTTCAGCTACAACCTTTTTTTGTCGTATTTGCTCATCTGTAATGGAGTCCCAAGACTTTATATGACGATGAGATTGAAAGTAATTTGGGCTTGCAAATAATAGGGCTGGCACACTTTGCCCTAAAGCTGAGGCGCACATATCTGGGTCAGAATCTACGTACAGCAGTACTTTGCCTTCTATTTTTGATAGGTCTAGGTGCCTCATACGTAATGGCTGACCTTCATAAAAGTTTTCACTGGTAAGCACGATAGCGTAATCAAATACGTAGTTAGTTTTTAACCAATGATCAATTTCTTTAGCGTCAGACTCTGTAGAAAGCACAACTCTGTAATTAAGAGTTAATGTTCTAAATAACATTAGGCCCTCTGGAATAGGGTCTTTGTTATCTTTTCTTAGTACACCTTCTACGGCTAAAATTGCTGTACTCATCGTCCAGGCACCCTATGCAAAGCAGCTCTTCTAACCAGTACTTCAGGGCTAGGTAGCTCAATCCCATATTTTTCTACTGAATCAGTTTTATTTGCGGCATCTCTATAATCTTTGATTGCTCTTAAAGCTTGTACAATGCCGGATTGTTTTCCAGCTTGCCAGCGGTAATTGTGATAATCAGAATACCCGCCACCTGTAGTACTAAAAGCTAGCTTACGACCATGATGCAGGTCTTCATACATATCTGCTGCCTGATCAATAGCCATTTTTAATTTACGCTCAGCATTAACTAAATTAGCGCCGCCTTTTGCCCCGTTAAACTCGGTTAATGCACGGCTATAACGACGTATTAATTCAATTCCCGTATTATAATCTCGTTCAGTACTTTGTTCCCAAACACGTGAATATGGGGGATTTTGATCTTTGAGTGGCTCTACTGTCCAACTATCCTTAATAAGATCATAGGCAGCATATGGGTTAATATCCACAATATTTGACTGTGGGTTTACATAATAGGTTAACTCATAGCCTTCCCAATTTGAAGTTTCAGGCATTATGTCTTTTGAAAACTCCTCGTTGAACATTGCTGCAATTTCATTATTAGACAGCCCTGAATAGTCAACGTTTAATCTTCTAAAACTTACATAATCAATGCCTACAAGGCAATCTAAATCACCTGGTTGACGTGCACTTTCCCACTGGTAAGAGACACCAGATCCGGCCAACCATGCGGACACCCATTGGTTAGGCTCTATGTACGTGACAGCTAAATGATCAAAAAGGATTCTTGTAATAGAGTTTCTGACCCAAGGCTTTAGATGCATGCCTTCAAAAAGTTTAGGATCAAGCCCAGCCGAAGGAACTCCAAAATAGGATGTAGAACCAGGAGTTACGTTTACATTATTGTATGAATTCATTACTCCTCGTCCTCTTCTTTCTTACGGCTGGGCCTGATCGAACGTTTGTTAAATGTTTCGTTATCTTCTTCTATAGGCTTTTCACGAGTTATAAACCCACAATTTACGTGAGAATTTGCAAATCGCCATACTAGATGCCAGACAGCGTCATCATTTTCACCTTCAGAATCAATGCTAAAAGACGCCTCGCATTTACAAATCATCTCTGCATACATTGATTCTTCTCCTAAAGGTTTAGTTAGCTGGAGCTTGGGCAGCTGCAGCCTGGTGGTTTAGAGCAGTAACGGTGTACTCAGCCGCTGCCTGTGCTTGTAGATCCATTAAGATCTCTGATAGATAGCGGCGAACTTCAATCATTGATACTTCACGCTCTACTGGAAGCTTAAAAGCGTCAGTATTGCGTTCTAGGTAAACACCGCCATTTACATCAATTGCCACAAGAAAAGCTGTTGCAATCTGTGGGCCATCTGGAGCAGTTTCTACTGGCTCTGTTGTTTCTTCTACAGGTGTAGTTGTTTCTTCCGACATTATTTTCCTATTCGTTGTACATTCCGGCAGCTTTTCGCTGCTTTGTCATAACATTTGATTTTACTGGGCAAAAATCGCACAAGTAAACTTTAGTTCCTGCAGATTGTTCCGGAGAGACAAGGCCTGCATCTTTACGTAGCTCTGCTGTTTTTGGTACCAACCGCTTACGTTCATTCTTCCAATCAGAGCAAAGATCAACTGGCCGCAAGTGTAGCGAATAGCATTTCATTGCATCTTCATAAAAGGTAGCTTTAGTATTGTAATAGTCAGGGTCAAGGTTGGCTAATCCGCCACCAACTTGATCCCTCATCTGCTCAATGATTTCATTACGGTATTTTTCTTGAGACCAGATTTTAACACCGATCTTAAATAGACTGCCCTGATGGGGAATACCGGTAGTTTCGTGCTTTTCGATAAGCAACTCTAATAAATCATCGTACTGAGGATCGCCCTCGTAATCTGGAAGTTCTTCAATAGTTCGACAATTCCAGCAGTATAAAATACGAATTTTAGGGCCGTTATCTTTAATTTCAGTAACGGTACCCTGATCGGCCGGTGGCCGAGATCCTTGTCCAAGAATTGGAATGCCCACAAGTGCTCCTAATTATGTATTTACATACTCTACTGTACATGCACTTTGTGAATTTATCCCCAGAAACAGGAAAAATTTAGACGCTATTTTGCCAATCGTCACCGTATTGAGAACCTATTGTGTCCCAATAATCCAAGCTAGATCTGTGAAAAGCCTCTGCCCTGTCGTCTCCTGCGTCGATTGCAGCCCTTAAACGATTAAGGTGGTGGTCTGCATGGTCAGAAGAGCGCATAGAATACCAGTTTTCAGGCTCATTTTCCCAAAAATCTAATGATTTGTTGGCTCCTGAAGCGGTAACTAAATCGTTTGTTTCCATAGCCCTGTCAGATAAAGAACTATAATGATTAATATGCTCTGATGCAGTCATAGGGCGAATAGATACTTCACCACTAGGGTGAGTAACTTCAACAGTTTTAAAAGCTCGTCCTCTGTATGTTGGCAGTTTTCCTTTAGTTTGTCTATTACCTACAAGAGCTGCCCAAGAGTCTTCGGTAGTAGGTGCAGGACTTTGCGGATTAATACTAGGGTTAGCTTTAGCAGCTTTAAGCTTAGCTTGAGCTGCAGCAACTTCTTCCGGAGATGCGGCTTTAATTTTAGCCTTTGTACTTCTTGGTCTAGCCCCTGGTTTTTTCTTTCTTTTTCTTGGAGCAACCGGCTCACCTGATGCTGCAGCTCTTTTTCTAGCTTCTTCTTTGGCTTTTTCAGCAGCGGCCCTTCTTGCAGCGGTTTCAGCCTCTGCTTTTTTTCTTCTTGCAACTTCTGAATCATAACCAGGACTAGGAGGTGGAGGAACATGTCCTTTTAAACTATGATCTTTGGAAAATTCATATCTACGTCTATTTTTACCCACCTTACCCCACATAGTACGGTTTTCTGTACCTGGTACGTTTGCTGGGATAAACCGTTCATAATCAGTACCTGAAGAGTCAGTCTCTTCAGGTTTTGGATCTTCACTCATTAATTACCATCCCTACCAATACCAAAAGCATCTAGTTTATTTTTTGCTACGGTTGAGGCTGCTCTTACAAATCTGCTTAGTGCTGCTGGGTCGTTAGTATCCATATCACGCATTTTTTCAGCGTCATGCTGAGCTGACATGTAAAGTGGGTCTGCATTAACTTGTTCAAAACTATAATCAGAGCCGTCTTTATTTAAAATTTTAGTTGTTGTAGGGATCCAATAAAACTCATTTCGACCGTTTCTATCTTTAGTTCCAGATGGCTCAATATGAACAAGCCTAGTTGCCCCTCTATGCCAAGCAATTGCATGCCCAAGCGTGTGCTGTTTTACTGCAAGTGGGTACACCTTATTACTGCTAATTGGTTTTTGTTCAAGCTCTGTTGACCCGTATCCTTGATCGCCACCCATCATAGATTTATCTATAGCTTGGCCTTCAACTGTAGCCGCTTCTGATAAAGTTTGGCCGTCTTCTGAATTATCGAATTGCGAAACATCATCTGTACGTTGAGCGCCTACTAAGTTTCTTAAATATGCAGTATCTTGTTCTTCTTCAGAATTTGGATTTTCAGGAACATATTTAGCAAAAAGCGGTGCTTGAACAGGATCCATTGGGGCGTAATGCGATGCAATAAACGGTTCTGGAGGATTTATTGCAGTTACTTTGGATGGAGATTGTCCCCGAGATCTTTCTGGGGCATGTCCTTGTTCCATGTAAGACTTACCACCAAAAGATTTTGGTATTTCTGCTGGCCGTACAGTTGGATTACCTGAACTATCAATGTCTACGCCTGTTACTTGTGCGTTTTTTCTTACTTCCCAGGTTCTTACGTCTGCCATTCCCGGAGCTGCTTCAGCTGTAGGCCTGCCTGGTCTTTTAGCAGGCATAGCCGGCAATCCACGGCTTCTACGAGCAGCCTGACGAGAGTTTTCTCTTTCGTTTTCTACTTTTTCTTGTTTCCAACGATTATAATGGGCTACAGCATCTTCTTCTTGAAGATGGGTCCAGTCTGTTGATACATCCCCTGAATCAAAACGACCCATAGCTTCTGAAGAAGGCTTAATATTAAGCTCACCAGCTAATTCTTTAGCAAGGTCAGTTCTTTGAGTATCTGTTAGCTCGTCACCTTCTGGAATAGCTACATCTTCAGGTCCAGAAGGTTCTTTTATAACGCCTTTTGCTAAAGGCTTTCTTATTAAAATTCCCATCAATTGCTCAGTAATATTACGTGGTTGAGCAGGAAGGTCTGTAATTGCTATTTGTCTTACAGAATTTTTAGATCCGTTACTATCTGTAAAAGCATATCTACTGGTATCGCCAGACAAAAGACTGCCAGACACAGATGATGGATTAGCTTCTTTACCATGCGCAAATCTTAAATGTTTGCGGCAAAGCATTTTTACAGTATTAGTCTGTACTTTTTCGCCTTCATCAGGATCAGTAACAGTGCTCATAGATACATGAGATGCCAACGATCCGCATGGAACTGCTTTTTTAGTCTCTGGGTCTATATCAGACGTTTCGCATAAAAAAGGACTATCTACTGTGTTCCCTGTAGTAGCCATAAGTCTCGTTTTCTCCTGAATGCATCTTTCGTAAGCTGGTTACTAGAATAAGATTAAGGTCATTTTCTGATCTTCTAGATTTTAATTCTTTTAGGGCTCTTTCTTTAGGAGTCAGGCCCTCGTCTTCGTCCTCATATTCCAATTTAATGTTCCTGTTGTGTCAAGTATGCGTCAATGTCGAATACTGGGGTGGTTTGGTAAGAAGGAGCTTTTCCTTTTTTAACAGAAGTTTCTCCTGGAGCAACTTTATCAGTTGCTTCAGTATCAATAAAACCATAGTTAAAGAAAGGATGCAAACCGCGGCGGTTAGCGTCCACTACTTCGTCTCCCAAACCTGGATCTACAGTAGTATTAGGGCGTACCTTACGGTACTTACCATCTGTCGCACCTTCAATCAAAGATTGTGTCTGTGATCTGCGCTTATATACGGCCATTTTTATTTGCCTTTCTTCTTACTCTTTTTTTGGGTTTTTTCATGCTCTGCTTTACCAGCTTGAATATTAGCTTCAATTTCAGCTGCGTTTTCAAGGTTAATTTCTTCTGAACCTCTTAAAGAACTCTTGTTTGGAACTTCAGGGTTTCTTGTAGCGTCGTAACGTTCTCCAACGCCAACTCCAGGAACAATTCCATAAGATTTTTCTGCGACTTTTTGTGCAGAAACTTTAGCTGCTCTCCATTGCTTACGGAAATGATCCTGAATTGATTTACCTTGTTTAGCGTACCATGAAACTTGTTCTTCTGGACCCATTGCCTGAGACTCAGTCATAGTCCTACCGCCAGTAGTTTGAGCGCTAACGCCAAGTTTCTTTGGCGCCTGTGGATGAGGGGTGTAACTTAGATCATGTACTTCAGTATCTGGGACAAATCGGTTTAGTTGTCCAATAATAATACCTGGCACTTGTTGAGAGGACAAAGATACGGAAGCTTCAGGTACCTCAACATGTCCAAGACCTTCTGCGTGAAGTCTAAGCATTGGTGCGGATGTTTCAGGGTGAGCAAATTGCTCTACACCAAGAAACTTCATATTTTGGAAATCAGTAGGATGAATACCCGATCCTCTAATAGCATCTTCATGGCCTCTGTTAACAGTTGCGCGATGTTCTGCTCTTACGTGAGGAATTACCTCAGCTACGTGGAAACCGGTCTGTCCTCCAATGCTTCTTCCACCACCTACTGTATTAGGCGCTACAGTTCCGCCGCCTGCCGCTTTTAATACAACTTTGGCTTGTGTAAAAGCTCCGTAAGCTGGATGAGAAGATAGCTGCATACCTCTAGTAGACGCATATTCTGAAGCACTTCTAGCTCCTGACCCATCAAATCTCTCAACAGCAGCTGGTAAACTTGTTGCTCCCCTTGCTTTTTTAGCCGGTATTGAGACAAGAGTATCCATAATTTCCTGACCACCAGTAAAACCGTTAATAATGTTTTGTAAATAATCATTGTTAACACTAGGTGCAGATCCGCTTACAGGCTGTACAGCTGTTATTCTAGCGTACGCTTTTTTCTGGGCGTCAGTATCGTATTGATGAGCAACAACATGCCCTGGAGTAATTGGTTTTTTACATACTGGACAAGGACCGTCATGAAGCCCGTCTATTTCATGTTGAAAATGCGTGCCAGGTAACGCACAGGTTTCACAAATAGGCCCTTCTGCTGTTCCAGCAGCGGTAGCCATTTCTTCTGGCGTATCGTTTTCATGAGTATGGTTCGGAGTAACTTTCTTTCCGCAAACGTTACAAATATCTGAAAATTGAGGGTGTGTCATACCATTCCACTCTTTACTCTTTTAGTTGCCTTAATGTTTCTACAATCTGCACACAAATCTTTATCATATGCAAATAGCTTTTCAATTGGAGAAACTAGTGCTCCACAACCTTTGCAATCAGAAGAGTTGTTGTATACGGTATCTGTCATGCCGGGCTCTGCTCTGTGTCTCGAATAGTTGTGTTACTCGGGCCCGAATCTTTGCGGAAAATACCAAAAGAACGTACAGTTCTAACCATCATCTTTGGAATATAAAAACGGCTTCTTTCATCTTTTTGATCTTTTGTTCTAGCATCATAGTGAATAACAAAACGATCTGAATGATCTCCAACTGTTGAGCAAAGACCAGTTGGGCAAGATTCATCATGGAAATGACTTACCCCACCTTTAAACCAAGCAAAATGACGATAGTCATCTAAAGTTGATTTTGGATGTAGCAATCCAGTAGTAGAGTATTTTTTGCTTAAACCTTGAAAATGCTGAACCGTAAGTGGCTGTGGATTTTCACCATGTGTAGGGCACTCACCACTTACTGATAGTTGAGTGTTACATTGTGGGCAACGTCCCGCAGCTTCTCTTTGACGAACAGTAAGATCTGATGCCGCAGCAAGAACTGCTGGGTTTCTAGGCTCACTAGAACTAAACGCTTCTGGAAAACAATCAGGACAAGTAATTCTTGGAGTAGATCCTCCAGGATTATTAGTACTTAGACCTGCTTGAGTACCACAATGGTTGCAATAACCTTGTGGCGTAATAAAGAAAGTTCTTTTATCAGTTTTTGGTGGGTTAACAAAAGCATCAACTATAGCTGGGTCTGTTCCTCGGCCACCTAGCGGTACTCTTTTATCTGCGGCTTCGCCTTTTTCAAGAATTGTTTGGACCCAAGTTGGATCAGCTTCAATTAGTGGAGCTGGAGCTGGTTCTTTTGGCGGAAGGTCAGCATACGCAAATCTGTGATCCGGGCATCCTGAATCAGTTCTTATATCTTTTCCGCAACCTTCTTTTTGACAAGTTTCGGCACCAAGACGTAGTGCGGGGGCAGGCTTAGATTGTCTACGGGTAGCAGCAATTCTAACGTAAGCTAGTCCGTGAGTTGGGCAGCCTGATGCTCCTAAAGTCTGACCACAATCTGGACCTAGACATTTAGGAGGTTCTTTAGCTTCGGGAGTTCCCGGGGCTACTTCTTCATTTTCTGCCATCTTATATCCTTACCAAGTCCCATTTCCGGAAGAATTTCGACTGGATCCTTCAAAGCCCCCGATGCCTCCTGAGGCATCAGAGCGTGGCTCCGCATAGATTTCGTCTATGTCCATAATGTCAGAAATCCCTAATTCTCGTGACCTATAACCGTAACGAGATCTAAATAATTGTACTTGCGGAAGAGGAGGGCGAACTATGTCAGCTAGGTGCTCCCCCGGAGTAGTATTAGCTACTAAAGCTTGAGACATAATAGCTTCAGCTCTGCTTCCTCTAGGGGCTAAATAATCGTATCTAAGATCATAGGGATCTGCCTCATTTTCACGAACCATGCCTGGTTTATTTTGCCATGGTCGGGTTGTATCATATCTACCATCTGGCGTATTAGGCATTAACTCCACCTCGGAACTAGATTAGCTAATTTATGATTACGTACATAGTTAAGGTCAATTGGTTCGTTAGCCGTAATATTAGCTTTACCATCATTAATAAGAGCTGGTGGAGGAGCCATGATTGTATTTGGAGAATATCTAGGCACCATCATATTGATAGCACCGTCATTATCAACAACCTTTGGCCTAATATCTAATCGTCTATCTGGCTCTAAACCACCCGGCCAGTAATATTGTCCGGGATCAATACGCTCACCTTTATGTACTCCACGCTGGTAAGCTCTTTGATTTTGGCGATTCTTTAAAGAATCAAGAACTGTATCGGTACCGTTACCCTTATCGTCGCGCCTAGTGCGAATAGTTCCTAGGTAGCCGTCTGGGTACTCTGCATTAGGAGTTTTGCCAACACCCATGCGAGCAAAGTCCATCTCGCTACGTCCGGTTACGGGCGTGCCGCCTCCACCTGTGGTGGTGTATGAGCCAATAAATCCATTACCGCCCAGGTATTGCCAATTTTGATGTGAACTAGGCACTTTGTCTCCTACTATCTTTTAAAGCTTTCATACTAAAGATAATCTTTTCTTTTCTGACTTTTTACTAGCATGCAATTTTTTACGGGCTGCTGCTAAGTCTTCACTTGAAATTTCTTCAGATTCTTTAGCTCCCATAACTTGCTGAAGTTTCTC
>Ga0304729_1002398_pt1 | contig 11244 bp, 12 predicted proteins | sample C_131016_MF_Meta_FD_190475 | JGI IMG/M metagenome (GOLD analysis project Ga0304729, IMG submission 190475) | Freshwater microbial communities from Lake Croche, Canada to study carbon cycling - C_131016_MF_MetaG (v2) (version 2) | ecosystem: Environmental > Aquatic > Freshwater > Lake | place... | reverse complement strand
AGATCAATCTCCATCGGAGCAATTCCGAGCGCTGCACCAACATCGCGAATTGCATGGCGAGCTCGATAGGTCTCAACCATTGCAACCGTGGCACATCTCGATTGATTGCCGGGCTTGCTCCAATCGTTATCTCCGTAGCGCTCAAAGATGGCATCGTAGAGTTCGAGCCGACGCGCAGACTCCACATCAATATCGATATCGGGTAGCTCTCCCCGCGATGTCGAACAGAAGCGCTCCATTAATAAACCTTGCGAGATAGGTTCAACGCCAGAGATGCCAAGAACATGACAGATCAACGATCCTGCACCGCTGCCACGAGCGGATACGCGAATCCCACGATTGCGCGCCATATCTGCGATATCGGCAACGGTCAGAAAATAAGATTGATAGCCGAGAGTTTGCACGGTAGAGAGTTCATCCTCTAACCGTTCTGCCGCAGTAACAGAGAGCGCTCCGCTGTATTTACGGATAAGGCCACTCTCGCACCGAGAGCGCAATAAGGCTGAGAGTTCGGCGGAGTTATTAGCTCCTACAACACTGGGTTCGGGGAGATGAATATCGCCGATTCCAATATCGGTGCGTGGCGATAAGAGTGCGCGCTCTGCCCACTCTGCAGTAGTAGCAAGCAGAGTGCGACCATTGCGCTCCCCCGCACTTCGCGAGATCTCATCTGCAATACGGTGCATTGCATCTGTGTTCTTGAAATAAGCCTCGCTATTACTCCGTTCGATATGGCGCGGATGTAGCGGTACTAAATTGCGTGCCGCATCTAAAACGTCAGCAACCGGACCATCTTCGCGGCGCAGCATTCGGACTGCATTTGTCAGAATTGCTGGCAGGCCGTGGTCGCGTGCAAAGCCCAACATGCGACCAGCAAAAGGCGTAGAAAGTGGTGCATCGCCACGTACCTGGTGCGATACGCATTCGAGCGCGCTATCTGCAAATGCACCACGAGTGGAGTGATAAATAGAGAGCGCTTCTGGATGTCTGCGATGAAAGATTGCATCCGCTAATGGCGATTGTGGGCCATGCAGAGCAAGAACGTTCTGCGAATACTCCCCAAAGCGTTCTAGGATTTCGTGTGTCAAAATTCCATCATCGCTATTGAGATTAACGGCGCTGACTAATCGATAGAGCGAGTCGAGATGACCGCTCTGCGCTAATAAAGTGATTCGGAATTTTTTCTGAATAAAACTAAGATTGATACCGAGAATCGGTGTAATACCCGCCGCTTCACAACTTTGTGCAAAGCGAATTCCGCCAGCCATGCCATCGCGATCGGTTAATGCGAGCGCACTCATTCCAAAATGGGCGGCTTGTTCGACGAGTTGGTGAACATGCGCTGTTCCGTATTTAAAGGAGTAACCACTCGCTACTCGTAAGTGAGTGAACTCTTTGCGACTTGCCATAGTTGTTAGTTGTGGGGGCGAGAGGTGGGGCGTATGAGCCAGCTCTTAGTGAGTTCATCGAGTTCGATTTCAAAGGTTGCCATTGCGCCTTCGGGCGCTGCTTCTACTCGCCAGATTGCGCGAGCGCCGTCATCGAAGATAGAGAATTCATCCTGCATATGGTTCTTGCCATCGCCAATGCGATTCCACCAGCCACCAGATTCACGCCACCTGGAGACAATGGCATGAATGTGGAAGCGACGACCCTTGTAGATGAACTCGATGGGCTCACCTTCAGGGGCTAGGACGTTCGGCACCGCAGGAACCCGAACCACTGGATCGGCAGTGGGTTCGGGTACGGGAGCTGATGATTCGAACATATGTTCGAAAGATAACCGTCACCACCGACAGTGGCAAGTGCGCCACAAGCCACGCTCAGATCCGGCGAGTTCAGCCCAGATTAGCCCGAACACACCTCGGATTTAGTTGAAAGTTCAACAATTAAGACCTACCGTTGACCCAACAGTGGCCGGCACGCAAGGCGGGTTCACGACTTACTAGAGAAGGATCTACATGAACGCACTATTTATCATCGGCCAGGTACTCGCTGGTCTGTACTTCATCAGCAGCGGCGTCTCACACCTCACCAAGGTCGAAGCTATGACCGGTTATGCAAAGTACAAGAAGCTCCCAGCTGCAAAGCTCGGCGTCATTCTTTCAGGTCTCCTCATGCTCGTCGCCGGTGCATTCATTCTTCTTGGATACTACGTAGACCTCGCAGCAATCGCACTCGCAATCTTCCTTGTTCTTGCAGCAATCATCTTTCACAACTTCTGGACCATCGAAGATGCAACAGCGAAGATGGGCGACATGGTCAATTTCATGAAGAACATTGGTCTTGCAGGAGTACTTCTGATGATTGCTGGCTTCGCCGCACTTGCAGCAAAGAATGGCCTCGATATCGGCATCGTCGTATCTAAGGCACACGCAGTTCTCTGGAAGTAAATTTTCAGTAATTCATTGAGAATTAAGCCCCTGAATTTCGATTCGGGGGCTTTTTTCGCGCTCTGACTGAAAGAATACGTAAATGGATATCTTCCTAGCCCTCGCCTCCGGCGCTTTTATCGGATCAGTCCTCGGTTTTGTCGGTGCGGGTGGATCGATGCTCGCAGTTCCTATCCTCATCTATATCTTTGACTTCTCCCCCGTCGTTGCCACCACCGCCTCACTCGCTGTTGTCTGCATTGCAGCGGTTGCTGGAGTCATTCCTAAATGGCGCAAGGGCGATGTACTCGTGAAAGAGGCGGTTACCGTCTGGGCTCTTGGCCTCATCACAAATGTCGGTGGCGGCCTACTCTCTAAACATATTCATGAAAATGTAATTCTGACTGGCTTTGCACTCATTCTTATCTTTACTGGTTTTTCGATGTTACGCGCTCCGATTGCAGATCGCGCAGAAAAGAAAGTTCCATTCTTGATTCTGGTTCTCATCTCACTCACCATTGGCGCAATAACCGGAGTCTTCGGAATCGGCGGAGGATTCTTAGCTATTCCGATTTTGGTGCTCTTCTTTCATACGCCGCAGAATAAAGCTGCTGGAACTTCACTCCTCATTATTGCTATGAACTGTGGCACTTCGCTGCTGGCCCATCACTCAACTTGGCCCAGCGTTAGATGGTCAATTCCGCTACTAATTGCAGCTACTGCGGTTGGCGTTTCGCTCGGCACCTCACATTACAGCGCGAGGGTCAATGCCAAGACCCTGCGTCGCGCTTTTGCCTTTACACTCTTCGCCATAGCCCTATTCACCATTCTCAAGACTTGGATCTTTGCTGCATGATAAAAAAGCTCGCTGGTGAATTCATCGGAACCTTCTTATTACTCGCGATGATTGTCGGCTCCGGCATTATGGCGACCAACCTCAGTAACGATACCGGCGTTCAATTAATGATCAACGTCTTCTCCATTATTAGCTTGCTCTTTGTCATTATTCTGATCTTTGGTCCAATCAGCGGCGCTCACTTCAATCCAATTGTCACTTTAACCGAACTCTTTCTTAAGCGAATTGATGCATTCACGGCTGCTCTTTATATCGTCACTCAATTCATTGCAGCAACTGCCGGTGTAATGATTGCAAATTACATGTTTAAGAAGCCACTTCTCTTCTCATCGCATCACAATCGCGACGGCTTTCCAATTCTCATTGGCGAGGTCATTGCAACTGCCGGACTCTTGGCCATCATCGCCCTCCTGCGCAAGCAAGAGAAAACTGGACTTATCCCTATTGCAATTGCGGCCTGGATCGGTTCAGCATGTTTCTTCACCTCATCGACCTCCTTTGCTAACCCGGCCGTTACCTTTGCGCGGGCGTGGAGCGATACCTTTGCCGGCATTGCACCACATTCTGTTCTTCCCTTCATGCTTGCTCAACTAATTGGAGCAATCTTGGGTCTATCGATAGCTAAAGGAATAAGTAATGAGCGATAAGAAGCCATCCGTTCTCTTTGTCTGTGTCCATAACGCTGGTCGCTCGCAAATGGCCGCAGGTTATATGCAGCACTTGGGCGCAGGTCGAGTCGATGTACTTTCTGCTGGCTCTGCTCCAAAGGATTCCATCAATCCGGTTGCGATTGAAGCAATGGCGGAAGAAGGAATCGACATCGCTCACAACCAGCCAAAAGTCCTCACGACTGAAGCGGTACAGGCATCAGATGTCGTCATCACCATGGGCTGCGGAGATGCCTGTCCTTTCTATCCGGGCAAGCGCTATGAAGATTGGGTTCTCGAAGACCCGGCTGGTCAAGGTATTGAATCCGTCCGTGTGATTCGCGATGAGATCAAGGCTCGGGTAGAACAACTTCTCTCCGAAATCCTTTAATTCCCGCGATAGTATTTCAATCTGATTTCAAGCCGCTCATAAGGAGTTCTCGTGGAAAATATCTCTGCCTTCAATAATCACCTGCCAGTCAAAGTTCGATTTGGTGAAGGAGTCGCAGAAACGCTTCCGGCTGTTGTCGCAGAACTTGGCGCGAGCAAAGTCTTCTTGATGGTCGATGAAGGTATCGAGAAATTCAATCCAGCTGCCGCTTCACTCATTAAGAAGTTGCAAGGCACTTCTGGAATCACAGTCACTCTCTTTGAAAAGCCAGCTGGCGAACCAACAATCCAGATGGTTGATGACTCTATTGCGGCACTTAAAGCTGCCAGATCAGATGTCGTTGTTGCACTTGGTGGCGGTTCCGTCATCGATACTGCAAAGGCCGCTCGCTTGTGTGCTCAACTCAATACAACCTTCCGCGAATTTCAATCTAAAGCGCCGGTCTATCCTGCACCGACACTTCCATTAGTAGCACTCCCTACATCAGCCGGTACCGGTTCAGAAGTTTCGGGTGGTTCGGTAATTTCAGATCCTGAAGCTGGTCGCAAAGCGGGAATCGCAAACGGAAACCTCCGCGCTCAAGTAGCACTCGTCGATCCCGTCCTTACATATTCCATGCCACCATCCATGACTGCTAACACTGGTATCGATGCCCTTGCGCAAGGGATTGCCGGAATTATTGCCAAGTGCAGTACTCCTATCGGAGATGCAATTGGTTATGAAGCAGTGCGCATTATGACCCCAGCACTCGTTGCTGCTTACAAAGATGGCAACGACAAGGTTGCTCGCGCAGGAATGGCCTCCGGCAGCATGATGGCTGGATTAACAATGAATATCTCTGACTGCACTGCAGAACATTCACTCGGTCAAGCAATCGGTGGCCTTAAGCATGTGCCACACGGTCTGACCATTGGACTCGTTCTTGTTGAGACTCTTACTCGTGAAGCGCGCGTTGTTCCCGAGAAGATGGAGCGCATCGCTGATGCAATGGGTGTTCCACAAGATGGAACCAAGGATGGCTCTCGATGTGTAAATGCGGTTCGCAAGATTCTCGCTGAACTCAATTTCCCAGTTCTTTCTAGCCTTGGATTTACTGAAGGCGACATTGATAATTTGGCAGATATCGCGCTCAAAGACTTCTTCATTACTCAGGCACCTACTCCATGGAGTAAGCACGAGGTAGTCGATGCATTTATGGCAGCACTTAAACTCGAAAGCCGCGTCGCCTAAACCTCTCCATGGATGGCGTTCTAGAGAAAGCCGCTGTTAAGCGTTGTATCTCCGCCTTGTGCGAGAACGGTGTTGCTGGAGAAGTTCGCGTTCTCTCTGATAGCGCTCGAACCGCCCAAGAAGCTGCATCAGCGCTGGGCATTGAAGTTGGCCAAATTGCATCATCGCTAATTTTTAAACTTCCTGATGGTTCGCCACTCCTAATAATTACAAGTGGGCGCCATCGAGTGGATACCGATTTAGTTGCCAAGAACTTAGGTATCGCAGAACTTGGTCGCGTGGATGCTGCTTACGTAAAAGAGAAGTCTGGCTTCTCGATTGGTGGCGTTGCTCCCCTCGGATGGATAACTCGCGCCACTGTCCTAGTTGATCAAGCCCTCAATGATTACGACGTTGTGTGGGCAGCAGCTGGACATCCGCATGCCGTTTATCCAACAAGCTATGCAGAATTAATTCAATGTACTGCTGCGCAACCAATGGTTGTTGGCGACTAGAGATAACCTGTAATCACTATGAAATTGCAAAGCTCCATCACTGGCCAGGGCCAACCTATTGTTTTGATTCATGGGCTCGGTTCAGCAGCGACGGCTTGGAAACCTCTTCTGAAAGAGTTGTCTGCAAAGTACCGAGTTATTACGGTTGATTTACCCGGACATGGACAGACGCCATATCAACATGGAACCCCACTTGATCCGCGTTCACTCGCGCAGCTGGTCTTAACGGTCTTGGATGAATACGCGATTGAGAAGACACATGTGGTCGGCAATTCTCTCGGTGGCTGGGTTGCACTTGAATTAGCTGCGATTGCACCGGAACGAGTTCTCTCTGTTGTTGGCCTTGCGCCAGCAGGCTTGTGGTTAAAGCCAGGAATCTCGCGAGTGCGCGGCGAAGCTCGTGCGCGAGCAATGGCCCGAGCGCTCCACAAATCGGCACCTACGCTTTTGAAATTTAAATTCGCCCGACAGATTGGTTTTTCAACGGTCAGTCCACGTTGGGATGCGCTAGATGTAGAAACGTGCGTGGATGCAACTGTTGCAATGGGAACTTCCCGTGGCTACTTTCACACGTGGGATGCATTTCTGGGTAAGCGATTCGATGAAAAAATATCCTCGTCCATTCCGGTCACAATTATTTTTGGCGATACGGATAACACTCTTCCAGCGCAGACCTCGCAGGAACGGTCACTCGCACCACAACACGCAAAATGGGTGGTTATTCCAGAGTGTGGGCATGCTCCAATGTGGGACCACCCTAAAACTGTAATCTCTTACATCGAAGAGACATGTCGCGCATAACATGATTAACGTTATCTATTTCTGGCAAGTCGAAGGATTCGGAGCAACTCGCGCATTTCTGCGAATGGCGTTAGATAGATCTGCGCTGAAGAAAGATCCCACCATATCTTTCTTCAAATTACTCGGTACCGGCAAGGGCGAGACATTTACTCCTCGCGATGCGAATCCTCATAGATGGGGCCTGCTCGTCACTCTGAAAGAAGAAGATTTAGAAAAATTTGATCACGGCAAAGTTGCTAATAATTGGCGAAAGTTTGCCACCGCTGAATACCGCGCAATTCTCAAGCCCATTAGCTCTCACGGTGCGTGGTCGATGCGCGAACCATTCATTGTTGAGCAGTTTCCATGGGATGGACCCATTGCGGCAATCACTCGTGCCCGCATTAAGTGGCGCTTTAATCGCACTTTCTGGCGCGCAGTTCCATCCGTCACTAGCTCACTCCACTCCTCTCCCGGATTGCGTCACGCAATCGGAATCGGTGAAGCTCCCATCGGCTTACAAGGAACTTTTTCGATCTGGGAATCAGCGAAAGAACTTCGGGACTTTGCATATAAGGGCGCAGCCCACACCACCGCAATTGCGCAGACTGAGAAACTGGGCTGGTACGCGGAAGAACTCTTCGCGCGCTTTGCGATTATTGAAGAGAGTGGTTCTCTCTAACCCTCTTGTAAGGCAGAATTAGGGCATGTCACTCCGCCAATATCGCCCCAAGGGCAATAACCGTCGCGGTATTTCGACTTCACAAGGCGCAGTTCTTCTCTCCCTACTTGGCCTCGCACTTCTCTTTCAAATGTCATATCCACTTGTCCATGGCGAGACACTTCGAATAATCACTCTTCTCACTGTTTACTTCGGAGCAGCCGTAATGCTGGTTCACTCATTTCTCTCGTATGGTGCGCGATATTTTGTAACGTATCTACTCATCACCTTTACCTTTGCGCTTTTGATTGAACAACTCGGAAGTCGTACCGGATGGCCATTCGGAAAATACGTGTACGACGCCAGCCTCGGATTTCAAATTGCCGGCGTACCGTTAGTTGTTCCGTTCGCTTGGATAATGATGACTCATCCACTTCTTATCGCTGCGCGTCGATTAACTCCGCAATGGGTATTTCTCTATGGTGGTGCCGGATTAATGGCTTGGGATCTCTTTCTCGATCCGCAGATGGTTGATGCCGGTCGTTGGACCTGGACCGTCACTGGACCCCATGTTCCCTTTCAACCTGAGATTCCACTCTCGAATGCAGCGGGTTGGTTATTTGCGGGAATGGGTTTGATGGCGATACTGCACCTAGCACTGCCAAAAGAGCGCAGAAAGATTGGTGCGAACTCCACCGTGCCTGACATCTTTCTGGGTTGGACCCTCTTCTCGGGAATCGTCGGAAATTTATTCTTCTTTAGTCGACCTGGCGTTGCACTCGTAGGCGCAGTAATTTTCGGTGCACTTCTCGCCCCATATTTCTTTAGCATCACACTCGGCCGTCCTGATTTTTAATTAATGACTCTCTTTCCATTTATCCTCTGCTGCGCGGCGCTATTCACCGCAACGCTTAACGCGCTGACTATGCGAGTGGTCAGATTAAAAGGTTCTTCACAGATCTCAGAGAGTGTGGGCCTACTTATTCCTATGCGCAACGAGGAGCGCAACGTCGCAGACTGCGTTGAGAGCGCGATTGCTTCCGCGCATTTACCTCAACTCACAATTACAGTTTTAAACGACAACTCCAGCGATCGCACTGCCCAACTCTTGGCTGGTTTTGGCTCTCGCATTGAAGTGCTGCAAGGTGCACCACTGCCAGATGGTTGGCTGGGCAAGAATTTTGCGCTCTCACAACTTGCACATTCCAGTGAGGCTGAATACTTAGTCTTCTCTGATGCAGATGTGCGCCTCTCGCCACAGGCAATTTCTTCCAGTATTTCACTCATGCAGAAACTAGGCTGGGATTACATCTCCCCTTATCCCCGTCAGATTGCGCGGACTTTTGCCGAACTACTCATTCAACCGTTATTGCAGTGGTCTTGGATGTCGAGCGTTGTTCTCCGGATAGCCGAACGATCCCAACGTTCATCGACAACTATTGCCAATGGTCAACTCTTTATCGTGAAAAGCTCGGCCTACAAGGAAATTGGCGGACACGAAAACATTAAGAATGAAGTGCTCGATGACATGGAACTCGCCCGCGAATTAGTCAGACATGGCTTTCGCGGTGGCGTCGCTGATGCGAGTGAAGTTGCTTCGTGCCGTATGTATGAGAACTCCAAGGAACTAGTCGAGGGGTATACCAAATCTCTCTGGCGTGCATTCGGTGGCGTCGCCGGAACTGTTCTAGCAATTCTCGTTCTGACTTGGACTAGCTTGACTCCCTTCTATGGCGCTGTGACGGGATCTGCGTTGGCACTCGGCGGATTAATTCTCACCATACTTTCCAGAGTCGTAGTCGCGCTTCGCACGCGCTCTAACCTTTGGCTTTCATTGCTGCATCCAGTCGCTATCGCCTTTCTCTTTCTATTAATCGCACTTTCATGGATGAAGAAGCGCAATGGCAGTCTGCAATGGCGAGGTAGAAATATCTCATGAAGATTATTGTGATTGGCGCCGGAGTAGGTGGCATGTCTGCTGCGATTCGATTAGCAAAGGCTGGGCATCAAGTTTCTATCTATGAAGCTTCTGATCGCACCGGTGGAAAATGCCGTACCGAATGGATTGGCGACTATGCCTTCGACACCGGACCGTCACTTCTCACTCTGCCGGCCGTCTATCGTGACCTATTTTTAAAGACTGGCAAACGCATTGAACACATCCTCCAAATAACGCCGGTGGATCCAGCCTTTGATTATCACTTTGCCGATAGCACGAATATCACCTTCCCGAATCTCTCCATTAAACAGACGTGTGACGCGATTGAACAAGCAATAGGCAAAGGTGCTGGCGACCAGTGGCACAACTTGATGCAACGCGCTGAACATATGTGGGATGTCTCGCGCGGTCCATTTGTTGAATCAGAACTCACTTCTATCTGGTCACTGCTCAAGCGCAAAAATATCTTGCGCGATTTGCAAGCCATCTCGCCATTTACCTCACTCCGTACACTCACTAAAAGTTATACCGACAATCCTTACCTCACCGCCATTATTGATCGCTACGCCACCTACACCGGGTCAGATCCGCGTAAAGTTCCAGCAGTCTTGCTGACGATTGCCTTCATCGAGAGTTCGTTTGGCGCCTGGCACATCCAAGGTGGGCTCGGTCAACTCTCCGTCGCACTCGAAGATCGTGCGCGGCAATTGGGAGTCGATATCCATCTCAATACTGATGTTGCTTCGATTGCTCATTCACATGGCAGCGCAACCGGAATTGAACTCCATTCTGGTGAGGTGATTCTTGCTGATGCAGTAGTAGCGAATGCCGATGCTGAATATGTGTATAACCAGCTACTGCCGACAGATTTGTCTGAAACGAAGTCCGAGCGAAAGAAGTTGAAGAACGCTGAGAAATCGCTCGCCGGCTTCTCGCTACTACTCGGACTGGATAACAAGAAAATTTCTCACGCACCGCCTCAACTTAAACATCACACTGTCTTCTTTCCGCAGAACTATGAACGAGAGTTTGATCAGATTTTCACTGAGAAAGTTCCCGTTGCTGACCCCACTATTTATATCTGCTCTCCACAAGACCCACTCATGGTGAAAGGCGAGGATAAAGAGGCGTGGTTTGTGCTCGTCAACGCTCCCCGGCACGAACCTGAATCTGGTTATGACTGGAGCGTCAACCCGGAGGCCTACGCTGTGCAGATAATTGCAAAGTTAGATGCGCTCGGCCTTGAAGTATCGAGTCGATTAGATGTGATGGAGTTTCGCACCCCACTTGATCTTCAGAATTCGGTAAAGGCACCTGGCGGTTCTATTTATGGAACATCGAGTAACTCTGCTCGAGCTGCATTCCAACGCGCAAATAATCGCTCGCCACTCAAAAATCTTTACTGTGTAGGCGGTTCAGCTCATCCAGGCGGCGGGCTACCGCTAGTGGGTCTCAGCGCTGAAATTGTTGCTAATGCGATTTTAGAGAAGTGAAGTAAATTCTTGCGAGATAAATCAGCGATACCAACTGCGCTCCCAGCCACACAATCGAGATAATTGATACTAAATTCATCTTGAGTTGAAAGACAATAAAGGCAATAAAGAGCAGACTTGCTCGAACCGGGCGTTCCGCAATAGTGACAGCTCCGATATCACTCTGGCCAAGTCCGGCCGCTCGCGCCCGCATATATTCCTGAGTAAATGCAATCACTCCGACAATAAGGAGAACTCGGAGATCCGCGCCTAAACGGTAGAAAGCTAAAATCCAGAAGACCTCGCTCACGCGATCAACGAACGAATCAATCATCGCGCCACGCTTTGAACTTTTCTCCGAAATCATGGCAAGGGAGCCATCGATACCATCGCAGAAGAGTG
>Ga0304729_1002394_pt1 | contig 11251 bp, 15 predicted proteins | sample C_131016_MF_Meta_FD_190475 | JGI IMG/M metagenome (GOLD analysis project Ga0304729, IMG submission 190475) | Freshwater microbial communities from Lake Croche, Canada to study carbon cycling - C_131016_MF_MetaG (v2) (version 2) | ecosystem: Environmental > Aquatic > Freshwater > Lake | place... | reverse complement strand
ATAAGTGCGCAGGCATCAAAAGGTGCAAAGAGCCACTTGTGTGGATCGACGATCAGCGAATCGGCCTTCTCTACGCCATCGAACTTTGGTCTCACGGTTGGTGAACAGAGCGCAGCAAGTCCATAGGCACCATCGACGTGGAACCAGATCCCTCGAGATTGTGCGTAATCGGCGATGCCGTGAAGGTCATCAATGATGCCAAGGTTGGTTGTTCCTGCAGTCGCAACGATCGCAAATACTCGATGACCTGCATGCGTTGATTCATAGGCTTCAATCGCAGCCTGCGTCGCTGCACCCTGCATGATGCCCTGGTCATCGGTAGGGACCTTCAGGATCTCGATATCCATTACATCTGCTGCAGCTTTGATCGATGAATGTGCTTCGCCACTACATGCAACTACCCACCGAGTTACATCAGTGAATAAGGTGCGGGCGTGATTTCGCGCAGTGACAAGAGCAGAGAGATTTCCGATGGTGCCACCTTGCACAAATACTCCACCGGCAGATTCTGGCAAGCCCGCAAGATCGCTAATCCAACGAAGCGCTTGATTCTCAGCGAAGACTGCACCGGCTCCTTCAAGCCACGATCCGCCATAAAGTGCACTCGCGCCCACTACTAAGTCGAAGAGGTTCGCAGCTTCAGTTGGTGCTGATGGGATGAATGCTAAGTAGCGAGGATGATCGGTTGAGATACATGCAGGCGCTAAGACATCTTTAAAGATAGAGAGTGCAGCACTTCCACCAAGTCCACCTTTGGTGATGGTGTTGCCGACGAGTGCGAAGAGTTCTTCAACGCTCTTTGGGCCATCTAGTGGTGGGTTATCTTTTAGCCGGATCAATGAGTAGTCGAGGATCTCCTTGGCGAGGGATTCAACTTCGGGTGTGAACTCATGCATGGGAGCAGTCTGCCACTTTCACTTAGGAGGCGCGCCAGCAATACCAGGCGACAACGCTACGCATGCCAATGAATTGATCCCCAAGAAGATTGAGCGCCTTCGGCTTAATTGGCTCGGAGTTCTTATGCGTGATGTCCCAGCCTCTACGCACCGCTAAATCATCAACTGGCCAGACATCGAGGCGACCGAGTTGGAAGATTAAGAACATCTCAACCGTCCAGCGCCCAATGCCAAAGAGTGGGATGAGTTCGGCGATGATCGCTTCATCGTCCATGTGTGGGAAGCGCTTGAAGTTCACATCACCAGAGAGCGCTGCCTGAGTTAACTCATCGATGGTTCGCACCTTGGCGCCAGTAAGCCCCACGGATTGCAACTCCTTGAGCGAGAGCGCACCTACCTTTGCCGCAGTGACCGACCCGTTGCACTTCTCTTGCAATCGGCCGCCAATAGTCTTGGCCGCAGCACTACTCACCTGCTGGGCAATCACAGCACGAATCAGCGATTGATAGTGGGTCTGGGTGGGCTTCTCTAATCCAAAGGTGCAGGGTGCGAGTCGCTTGATTGGATCGGCGAAAGCTGGATCAATCTTTGGGATGCGTCGCTTAATTGCCGCTAACTCTTTTGCGCGATCACTCATCTGTAGTTAGCGATCATTAAATGCGATGGACCTTGTGGTTTGCAGCTTGCGCGATGGGACGGATCAACATCGAGTCTACGTTGAAATGATCTGGCAACATCACTGACCAACGAATCGCTTCTGCAACATCCTCTGCAACAAGCGGAGCAGCGACGCCCTTGTAAACATTCTCGGCCTTTTCAGGATCTCCTAGTCGAACGAGTGAGAACTCATCAGTCTTCACCATACCCGGTGCAATCTCAGTCACGCGGATCGGTTCACCGTTAAGTTCGAGGCGAAGTGTGCGAGCAAGCGAAGTCTCGGCATGTTTTGCAGCGACGTAACTTCCGCCATTCTCATATGCAGTATGTCCAGCGGTCGAGGAGATGATGACGATATGACCTTTACCGTTCTTGCGAAGCACCGGTGTCAACGCCTTTACGACGCGGACTGCGCCAATGACATTTACCTCGTATGTCTTCTGCCAGATAGCAGGATCTGAATCCAAGACGGATGATGCGTCGAATGCACCACCAGCACAGTTGATAACAACATCGAGAGCGCGATCAGCGAAGAGTGATGCCAAGAGATCAACGCTCGCCTGATCCGTGACATCGAGAGCGATCGTTTCAATATTCTCGTTCTTTGCTGCAAGCTCTTCGAGGCGATCAATTCGGCGAGCGGCCGCTACGACGTGATATCCATTTTCGGCTAGAAGGAGCGCCGTCGCAGCACCGATTCCACTGCTTGCACCTGTGACAACTGCCGTTGGCTTTTTGCTCATGGCGCAATCATAAGCGCACGTACCAGCGCCTGGTGATCTGCGGTAAGTCCCTTGTATTCAACGGTCTCGGGTGACATTGAGGCGAGCGTCTGAGCAAAGGCTGCAGCTTCATCAGGACGAGAGATGATCCAATCCAACGGTTCTGCTCGATTTCGGATCGTGAAAAGTATGGATTCGCTCTCTGCGCTTCGAGTAAGCGTCTGTCTCTCTGTCCGCCACCAGTACTCGTGTGGTGCAGCAGGTTGGTGAATGGATTTTGGTTGATGAAGATGATGGGTTGAATGCAGTGACCAATTCTTACGCCACACCGCACGGTCCGCAGTGATCTTGTCGAAGGTGGGAGTCATGTACGGCTGAAGTCCAGTTGTATATCCAGGAACCGGTGCATGGATCTGATCTAAACTCTTGCCGAGTTTTTCAGAGAGTTTCCATCGCGATGGGAAGAGGACTGCTCCTGCAATGAGAGTCCATACGCCATCAATCTTCTTTAGGACGCAGAGATCTTCAGCAACGACTCGGGATAATTCCAAGAGCGGATCTGGTGAATCTAACTCTGCGATGTAGCCGGATTCCAGATGGCGAATGGAATTAGTCTTAACCTCAAAGTGCGCAGAGTGAAACTCTTCCAAGTTTCGACGGATCTCTTCTACGAAATAGTTGATCTCGGTGATATGGCCTGGGATGGTTCCATAAATTAAGTCGCGCTTTAGGGCGATGAGTTCGCTGCGCTCGGTAAGTTGGTCTAAAAGATCGGGACCGCCTTCTAACCATTGAGCTGGATCTAAGGTGCGCAGACCCATCGCCAACTTAAATGGCTTGCCATCGGTTGGTGGCCCGTAGACATAATCGCTCACTCGCTAATCATCTCCTATCGAAGAAGTGAAAGGTAGGCTGACTTCATGTTGATCTTGCTTCCGCCGAGCGAAGGGAAGAACTCCCCCGAAAGTGGAAAGCGGCTAAACCTCACATCCCTGGTTGCGGCAGAAGAGTTGCGCGAACTACGTGCCACAGAGATCAAATCACACGGCGACCTTGATCTCACATCATGCAGACCGGCTTATGAAATCTACAGCGGAGTCCTCTATCAAGCACTTGATTGGCAGGGCCTGCCTCAGAGCGCAAAAGTTCGAGGTGAGAAGTCGATCCTCATCATCTCTGCACTCTTTGGCCTGGTCGCTATGAATGATGTGATTCCGACCTACAAGGCAAAGATCAAGAGTGCGACCTGGCGTACGGCGATCAGTGAATACCTCGATGCTCGTGGCGATGACCTAATAATTGATACAAGATCTTCTACCTATCAAGGTGTCTGGACTCCCCCGCCTTCAAAGACGGTTGCGATTCGGGTCTTTCAAATCAAGGCGGGTAAGAAGAGCGTCATTACACATATGTCGAAGAAGTATCGGGGCGAACTCACCAGATTGCTCGTGCAAAAGAAGGCACCGATCACGCCACAAGAATTACTGGCGATTGCTTCTAAAGAATTTAACTGCGAATTAAAGCCAAGTAAAGGTAAGGAACCTTGGTACTTAGATCTATTGATTGAGATGCCTTAAGGATTAAGCAGTGACCGTGCTATCGCACTTACAACGCTGTTCATCTGTGAATGGCTCTAGCGCCTCTTCAATATGTTGACCACAACCTTCCCAGGTTGCCTTGCCACAAATACCGCATCGGACTGCACTACACATATCTACTTCCCACTTCCTTCGATGACGGGCTGACCGTTCCAGACCCAGGACAAGATTCCCTCTTCTAAATGATGGATCTCTCCGAAGCCTAATTCACTCATAATCGCGATTGCGCCCAGGGAGCGCTTTCCGCTGCGACAGTAGACCGCGTATGTTGGCGTGCGATCGAGCTCGGCGACTTTGCTTGGAAAGGTCGGATTGTTGTAATCGATTAATACTGCGCCTTCGATATGTCCAGCCTCAAACTCCTCTGGCGTACGAACATCCAAGACGGCAACGCCGGCTTCGGCGATCGTCTCTGCAAATGCGGTTGGATCCTCGTTAATCACCTGATTAGAGTATCGAATCTCGAATCATATGGATGTAGAAGAGTCCTGGCTTGCGCGAGCTCGGCATTGGTTCGCCTGCGAAATCAAAGCCAAGGGCCTTATACGCAGTGATCGCTGAATCATTATCGCGCCAGACTCCAAGTCCATGCTTACTCCAACCAAACTCAGCTGCATGCGCATCAACGTAGTTAAAGAGCGCACGAAAGGCGCCTTTACCTCGGATTGCGGGATCACTCCAGCATCCGCCGATCCAGCATGTGGCTCCGTGGTCACCATCGAGTACTTCGACGTTCATCACAGCGACATCAGCGCTATCTAGGACTGCGACCAACGCAACAAACTTTGCCATCTCGGTTCGCCACTCGACCTCTGACCATTGGGATTCGGCTTCGAAGGATCCGCCAAAGGCTTCAGGATTAATCTCTAGTGATCGAAGGCGAATGGCGCGATAGCGCTGCCAATCATCAGAGCGAAGCAGATCAACGGAGATTGGCTCAATCATTTAAACCTTTGCCTGCCAAAATCTTTGGCGTGACCTTTTCAATTCTCGAGATTCGAGTCGCCTCTTGCTTCGCTGATGTGAAGTGGAGGATGTAGGCGCGCTGCCGACCTGGAGTTAACTTCTTAAACGCTGGAAGTAGCCCAGTAGTTTTCTTGAGGGCTTTTACGATCTCTTCAGGTATCTCAAAGTCAGTGGCCTGCTTAAATGCCACTTCGAGACCAGATTCTTCAACGGCGATTGCTTCCTTCATATACTTCTTGATGGCCGCCGTCGATGATTTCACTTCAGCAAGTGTTGTAAAACGAATCTGGCGAGCTGATTGCACATTCTCGGTCTGTTGAATCAGAATCTTCTTCGGATCTTTCATCAGCGCACCCTTCATGAAGAGAATGGCTACGTAATTCTTAAAACTATGAATGAGAAAGAGATTCTTGCCATCGAGGGTGTAGCAAGGCTGACCCCATTTGAGTTCTTCAGTGAGTCCTGTTTCTAGAGCGATCTTTCGAAGTGCTTTGGTCTCGGCTTGCCACTTTGTCAGTTGGCCAATGGCGACGTCGACTCGCTTATTCATTCCTAAAGTTTAAGCGAGTAATTCTGAGAGCAGAACCTCAACACGACCCTTGATCTCATCGCGAACTCTGCGGACGAAATCGATATCTTGCCCAGCTGGATCCTCAAGGACCCAATCTTCATAACGCTTACCTGGGAAGAATGGACAGGCATCGCCGCATCCCATCGTGATGACTGCATCAGACTCGATGACCGCTTCGGTCGTTAAAACCTTCGGCTCTTGACCCGCGATATCGATTCCTACTTCAGCCATCGCTTCTACTGCGATTGGGTTGATCGAATCTTTAGGCGCAGATCCGGCTGAGAGAACCTCAATACGATCCCCACCCAAGGTGCGCATGAACCCGGCGGCCATCTGCGAACGGCCAGCGTTATGAACGCAGACAAAGAGAACGGTTGGCTTCTTCATGTCTCAACTATACGTGGGCCATATGATCCTCATATGAGCCAAGGTGAATTGAACGTGAATAAGCCTGGCCGCCTTGCCTTAGTCGGTTCAGGTGAATACCTACCGGTGATGCAGGCCTTTGAAGCAGATTTAATCGCCAGAGGACCCTCTAATAAGTATGTTCAATTGGCGACTGCGGCCGGACGTGAGAGCGCCGACCGTCGCGGATATTGGGAGCACATCGGTGCAGAGCAAGCTGCACGAATCGGTGCAGAGCACGTTTTCATTCCGGTCTTCAATCGCGAAGATGCGATGAATAAAGAGTATGCAGCGATGGTTGAAGGCGCTGGGCTCATCTACTTGAGTGGCGGAGATCCGCATTATCTATCAGAGACTTTATCTGGAACTCCTGTTTGGGAAGCGATTGAACGCAATTGGCGAGCAGGATCATCCCTTGCTGGGTGCAGCGCAGGTGCAATGGCGATGGGTCCCGATATTCCCAACTTTAGAAAGATGAAGTCCGAGGGAAGTATTGGACTTGGAGTTCTCCCCCACATTCGTACCATTCCCCATTACAACAAATTCTTCGGTTGGATTCCTGATGCCGCCGCGCAGCTCTTTCTTAAAGCGCCAGATCACATCATTGTGACAGGCATCGATGAAGAGACCGCGTTATGGAGTGATGATCTCGTTACCTGGAACGTCTCTGGACGAGGCGCAGTGCATCTGCTTACCGGAACCAAGACCGGAAAGTTCCAAGACGGTCAACAACTTACCTTTGAGAATTAAGCCTTCGACTGTTTCTCAAACTTTTCGAACTGCCAAAGGTCAATATCATCGAGTTTGATCGGTGAATAACCCTTAGATTCGAGAGCATCGATTAATTGAGTGCGATGTTCGGCCGCGTGATAAATCGCCTCGGCCAAGATCGTTGAGCGAAGGTTTGGCCAGCTCTTTTCGCCTTCAACAATGGTGATGTACTCATCTGGCTTTGCAGCTTCTGCAGCGATCTTTGCGTCGAACTCAGCGAGCTGCTCCTTAAGGAGATCGAGATCAGCCATCGTCTTTGGAACATAAATATCGCGCCATTGGGCCTGCGTCAGGCAGTAGACATACCAGTCTCCGCCACCAACGATGTGTTGGAGGATCTGACCGGCAGTCCATTCGGGGTTAACAATGTAAGCACCAAGTGCCTCATCAGGAAGGGTCTGCACTGCGTCATATACGCGCTGGTTTGCCCATGCCATGTGGCGGAAGAGTCGGTCGGTTACTTCTTTCATAGCGAAATCATAAACGCTAGGCTCGATCTATGACCAGATCTTCAAAAGATTCAGATGGCCTTTGGGTATCAGAGTTCCTTTCATCAAGACGTTCAACTCGTGATTTTCTTCCAACGCCGGTCCCGCAAGATCTCTTGAACCAAATTCTTACCGATGCGCTGACTGCGCCTAGTTGGTCGAATACCCGCCCCTTTAAAGTGGCAGTTGCAACAGGTGACCAGCGCGATCGCATCAGCAAAGAGTTTCTATCCCGTTGGGACTTTCTCTCGACCAATCTCAAAAACGGCTGGATCGGCAAAGCGAAGATCGCACTAACCCGCAAAGGTCTTCCAACGAGCAACCGCCTTGTTGCCAAGAAGTATCACAAGGATTTGATGCCAGGATCAAAGCGCCTCGGTGCCGAGCTCTTCACGACCTTGGGGATTGCACGCGATGATCGCAAGGCCCGTGATGCCTGGTGGGCAACGAACTACAACTTTTACGGCGCACCAGTAGAACTTTTCGTCTACATTCACAAGAGCCTTGGAATCTTCGCTGCAAGTGATGCTGGCTTGATGATGGAAAATCTCATTCTCTCGGCTCATGCCCGTGGGCTCGGAACCTGCGCACAAGGTGCAGTAGCAATCTGGGATGACGTCGTCCGAAAGGAATTTGATATTCCCAAGGAGTACCGACTGCTCTGCGGAATTGCGGTCGGCTATCCAAGCGAAAAGAAGGACAACACCTTCAAGGCCCATCGCATCTCAGTGGACGAACTTCTATTCAAGAAGAACTAAAGACATTTTCGATGATTGGTGAGAAGATTTCAAAGATAAGATCGTTGTTGATCGCATCTCATTTTGGTCCAACAGTCATTGTCGTCACGACTTCTTTTATCCTCAGCGTTACACAATTCCCTGCTGCCAGTGCCGCGAAAATTGCTCTTGCGATCTTCGCAGGTCAGCTCGTTATCGGTTGGAGTAACGACCTTATCGATCTCCCACTTGACCAAGCAGCAGGTAGAGAATCCAAGCCACTTGTAGCAGGAAAGATCACTCCCTCCTTTCTTAAAAGATGTATTGCTGCGGCACTCATTGCCGCAACGATTCTCTCACTCCTGAGTCCCTTGGGTATCAAGGGAACACTCGTTCACCTTCTTGGAATGCTGAGCGCAACTCTCTACAACATCCGACTGAAGTCGACCGTCCTCTCACCAATTCCCTATGTCATCTCTTTTGGAGCAATGCCATGGGCTATCTATCTCTCTAAATCAGAGACTCCTCCACTCTGGCTATATCTGGGGTTCGCTCTCTTTGCCGTCGCTTTCCACTTCCTCAATGTCATTAAAGATCTTCAATGGGATCTCAATCAAGGTGTCATGGGGTTGCCTCAAAGAATCGGGCGAAACCGAAGCGTTGGTGTTGCCGTCATTCTTGTTGCCTTAGCAATCCTCGATCTTCTACTTCTTCGCTAAAGGCCCCACTATTTAATCTGATCTGCCTCAAGGATAATTTGATCCTTCTTCGTAACGACTAAGTAGATGACCAAAGAGAGAATCGCACTTAAGAAGATAATGCTGGTCTTGGTTGTTCCTAGACCCCAGCCTCCGTACTTTGGATCGTTCTGCGCCATCTGGTCGCCAATTGCAGCACCTAATGGTCGCGTAACAACGTAGACCGCCCAGAAGGCGAAGACGTGATTGATGACGTTGAACTTCCAGAGCAGGCTGATGGAAAGAATCACTCCCGCAAAGATAAAGAATGAGATGCCATATCCCAGCGCAAAGCGCTCGGCAATTAGGTCTCCAACTCCGGTACCAAGTGCGAAGGTGAAGAGAATTGTGAGCCAATAGAAGGCTTCACGCTTGTTGGTGTAAATACTATGAATTGAAAGTGTCCTCTCAGATAGGTACCAGGCGCCGAATGTGAGTCCGAGCAGAATTGCCCAAACGGCACTTGATGTCATGAGAGAGATATTGAGGTTATCAGTGAGGTTGTCGGTAAAGAGCGTGCCAGCGATCGAAATCAATACGACCACTAGCCAATACAAGATTGGCTTATAGCTCTTGGATCTGAATTGGAAGAAGAGCGCGATCACCAATGCGATCACGGTAAAGACTGTCGTTCCGTTCAGGCCAAACCCAAGAGTGTTATTGAGGTAATCCGCGAAGGTCTCTCCGACAGTTGTGCAGAGAACTTTAATGATCCAAAAGAAGATCGTTACCTGCGGAACCTTCACTAACAATCGATTGTCGTGAAAGGCTTTATGCAGGTGGTCTTGGGTGTTTTCCATGCGGGAATCATAGGTGATCAACCTGTGAATTGAACCAAAGTACTTCTGATTTCCAAGCGAGCTAAAACTAGTCGCGGGCGACTTTCGGTAGGTTCCACTCAAAGTAGATCGAAAGTTCGCGGAAGATAATTACGACTGCTCCACCAATAAGGACAGCAATGATGTTCTTCACGTGTAGCTCACGCAAGATCACCATCATCATTGCGCCTAGCAGACATGATGTTCCGACAGTCTCGCGGTGAAGCACAACTGGTGGTACTTGGGCGAGTAGATCACGGAGCAATCCGCCTGCGATTCCGCCGATAAGCCCAAGGATCACGGCAATGACTGGATTCACATTCTGAGCCAAAGCAAATGCCGTACTCGATACGGTTGCAACAGCCAGGCCAAAAGTGTCGAGCGCTAGTAAGAAGCGGCCAACCGGTTCTACTTTGCGCAAGATAATGGTGAAGATGAAACCGAGAAGTACTGGAAGTAAGAGCCAAGGGTTGATGATCCATGGTGGCTGGTGAAGCAAGAATAGGTTGCGAAGTGTTCCACCTGAGATCGAGGAGACTGCTGCAACCATCGCAATGCCACCAAAGTCCATCTCTCGCGCAGCGGCAACCCGTGAGCCAACGAGTGCGAAGGCAAAGGTTGCGACGAAGTCACAGAGCGTTACAAGAGTTGGAAGATGCATAAGGATGATCGCTCGAATCCGCTAGAGCAGCGGACGAAGCTCAACCTTGCGATTACACGCCTTAGATCCTTCAAAAGCCAATGTGCGAGCCTGCTCGATATCTTCGGCGTAGATCAGCCAGAAGCCACTGAAATGCTCATCTTGAGAGTAAAGCGAGGCATGTGTCTCAATCCCTGCACCATCTCGGTTATCGATGACATTTGATGTCTGTGGTGAGGCTAATCCCCCAGCGGTAATCCAATGGTTGTTCTTTTCGAGATACTCATTAAATGCATCAATCGCCTTGATCTCGTCACTGACCGCAGTATTGGTTTCACGGTCGATCACAAAGATCATAAATCGCTTCATGCCAAAAGTATAAGGAGGCGCTAATTCTTAATCAATTAAGGCATCCCTTTTGAGGCCTATGCGTACGTTCTGCGTCGGACTTTGGAGTCAGACCGTATAGCTATCGGCGATAGTCCCATCATATTTGACGAAATCAACTTGTACTTTGCCCGGCGCAGTCTTCACTCTGAGATATCCAGAGCCACCTATGACTTTGCTTCCGCCATACCCATATTGAACAGCAGAGTTGGTCCCATCCCCTGGATGACTTGGCTGCGGCAAGGTCTGATAGATGATGCCATCCATCTCTTCTTTTACATACAAGTGGTCATGTCCTTTAAAGACTATGGAGACTCTATTCTCCTTCAGGAGTTGGTGGATCGGTTTGCTCCAACCTGGGCGCATCTGGGCAAAACCTTCCGTTCCATCCATATTCTTCCCGCCCCATTCATTAAAGCTTGCGATATGAGTTCCACCTCGTGATTGAGCATCCCCAACAAGGAGGTGATGGAGATAGACAAACTTATGTTCCTCTTTTGAATTTTGAAGGGTTGAAACTAACCAGTCGTATTGGGTCTTTCCTAGCGTCCATTGCCAGCCATCGGCCTTTGGATTAGTCGTTGTATACGTGAAGGGATCGAGAGCGATATGCAGTGTGTTCGCCTCAGAGATTGTGAAGTACGAGACTTCCTTAGTCTGTTCTGGGAAGTACTCGGCACGATACTTCTTCGTATTGAAGCTGCTATAGCCGAGTTCACCATCGTGATTTCCCAAGACGATTTTGAGAGGAACTCCCTTGAGTCTGGCGTAGTAATTCTTCATCAAGACGAAACGAGCACGAATATTCGCCTCGCTCTTATCGGCCAACTTGTCCACCATAAAGATATCGCCTAGATCCATGAGGAATGAGGCACCTGA
>Ga0304729_1002393_pt1 | contig 11252 bp, 15 predicted proteins | sample C_131016_MF_Meta_FD_190475 | JGI IMG/M metagenome (GOLD analysis project Ga0304729, IMG submission 190475) | Freshwater microbial communities from Lake Croche, Canada to study carbon cycling - C_131016_MF_MetaG (v2) (version 2) | ecosystem: Environmental > Aquatic > Freshwater > Lake | place... | reverse complement strand
TTAAATAAACATCCTGAGCACCATAAGCAACAAGTTGAAGAAGACCACCACCCATTTATGCTATATTCTTTATACTATAATAGGAGAAAAAAAAAGAATGATTAAATTTTAATTAGAATATGCTAAACCACCCATACCTGAAAGGATACGGAGGACATTATAATTAGTAGCATATACAAATAAAGTAGATTTAGTACTATCATAAGTTGTATTTACTCCTGAACCTGTTAATTTACTATTAGTAGAAGGAGTTGAATATACAGATAAATTAAGAATTGCAGTATCAATACGAGACATATTTAAAGTTCCAGATGGTTGATGTTCTTCAGGTTTTAATGCAAAAGAATAAATATTAATACCTGCATTTTTTGGAATATTTTCATGATGTTGATATGGTTGTATAACATTAAAATATAAACCATCACGAGTAGCAAAACGATCATTACCATTTAATACTAATTTTGCAGTTACAACAGGATTAGAAGGATATAAAAGTTCATTATTATTTCCAGTAACACCATCATAAGTTAATTTAGCTTCTAATTCAGGATAAGTATAATCTCCAGTTAAAGATAAAGCATTTTTACGAGTGGTATAATTGAACCAATTAGCATTATTATTATCACTATTAGTTAAAAACCATACTAATTCTTTACAAGGATGATTAAAATTAAGTTTAGATTTAACATTAGTAGCAGTTATAGCTTCTTCACCAGTAAATTGTAATTGTTCAATTAAATATTCATGTGATAATTGAGCAAATCGTCTTCTTTCATCAGTATCAAGGAAAATATAATCTACCCATAATGATGCACTAAATGGTATAGCAGTAGTAACACTAGCACTTTGACGACAATTTACTTCACTTTCAAAATTAATATTTATTTTTACTTCGTGATATTGAAGAGCAATTAATGGTAAAGCTAAACCAACATTACGGCAAAACCAGAATTCAAGAGGAACATATAAAGTATTTTTAATAGTTGTTCCAACAGTACCTCCATAAGCACCAACCATATCATTATAACCTTCTCGTTTTGATACTGGTAAAGTTAATTCATTCCAAATATATAACCAATGAGCATAATGACGATCAATGCGTTGTCCTCCAATTTCAATTTCTACATAATTGATAACTCTTAATCCAAAAAATTTAGAATAATTAGTAGTTCCTGATAATCTTAATTGAAGATATACACGATTTATTAAATCACCATTTCGTGATATTTGACAAGTAACACGAGAACTATATGCTGGATAACCATTAAAAGTTTGTTCTATTGCTTCTATAGCAAAATTTGTATGACGACGATAAACTGCTTTAAAGAAAGTAATTTGAGGATTACCAGTTAAATAAACATCCTGAGCACCATAAGCAACAAGTTGAAGAAGACCACCACCCATTTATGCTATATTCTTTATACTATAATAGGAGAAAAAAAAAGAATAACTAAATTTTAATTGGAATAAGCTAAACCACCCATACCTGAAAGGATACGGAGTACATTATAATTAACTGCGTAAATATGAATAGTTCCACTTACACTTGAACTATTAGTAAGTGCTAATATACTATTATCAATACGAGACATATTTAAAGTTCCAGATGGTTGATGTTCTTCAGGTTTTAATGCAAATGAATATACATTTATACCACAATTAGCTGGTATATTAGTATGATGTTGATAAGGTTGAACATAATTAAAATAAGATCCATCACGAGTAGCAAAACGATCATTACCATTTAATCTTAATAAACAAGTAGTAAATGGATTTACTGCATTACTATGGAAACCTGGTTCAACATTATATACAACTTTTGTAAGGAAAGTATCATTTGGAGTTAATGCTGAATAAGCATGAACATTACTATCAAAAGTTTCAACATTAAAAGTTGATTTTCCTAGAGCATTTTGTGCAGTAGCAAATGAACCATCACTTTTAATAGTATAATTATACCATTGATTAACGGTGGTTGATGAACTAAATTTACCAACCCATACTAATTCTTTACAAGGATGATTAAAACTAATAGTACAATTTTGAGTTGATCCACCTACTAAAGATTGTTTAAATTCTTGTAATTGTTCTATTAAATATTCATGTGATAATTGTGCGAATTTTCTTCGTTCATCAGTATCAAGGAATATATAATCAACCCATAAATTAACAGATGATAATTTAGTACTAGTAGCAGGTTCAACAGTATTTCCTCCACTTATTTGATATACACAATTCTTTTGATATTCAAATTCTATTTTAACTTTAACTTCATGATATTGAAGAGCTATTAATGGTAATGATAAACCAATATTGCGACAAAACCAGAATTCTAGAGGAATATATAAAGTTGTATTTGAAGCACTAGTTATATCTTGATCAGCACCTACCATAAATTCCCAAGCTGATCGTTTTCCACGAGGTAATGAAAGTTCATTCCATATATATAACCAATCTGAATAATGTTTATCTATTTGTTGTCCACCAATATCAATTGATACTGATCGTAATAAACGAAGACCTAAATAATTAACATATTTATCATTTCCAGTTAAAGCTGGAACTTCAACTTGTAAATAAGCACGATGAATTAAATCACCATTTCTTGATATTTGACATGTTACAGTATTTCCATAATCTGCTATACCTGAAAATGTTTGTTGAATAGCTTCCATAGCAAAGTTTGTATGACGACGATATACAACTTTAAAGAAAGTAATTTGAGGATTACCAGTTAAATAAACATCCTGAGCACCATAAGCAACAAGTTGAAGAAGACCACCACCCATTTATGCTATATTCTTTATACTATAATAGGAGAAAAAAATTATCTAATTAAAATATACAAATCCTATTTCAATTATATAAGCATATTTATAAATAGTAAATTTAGATATTATAACATATATTATGTTTAAAGATAAAACATCAAAAAAGCGAATATATAATAATAAAGAAATATCTACATTAGATGCGATGCATAATAAAATTATTAATAATTATTCAACCAAAATTATAGAAGAAAAAAATAATTTAAATAAAATTAAAGAATTAGAAAATATTTTTAACGATATTAATAATGAAATCTTTAAATATAATAAAGATGATTTAATTAATGATAAATATTATAATGAATTATGGAGTAGTAATATTAAAATTAAGGAGGATATTATTAAAATTAAAGAACAAATTAAAAATATCAATAATACAAATGAAATTGAATATTATGAAAATACTAGTTATATTTTATTTAATTATTATGATATGCTTGAAAAACAATCTAATAATTTTGTAAATAATGTTAAATATAAAAATAAATCTATTATCGATTCATTTAATTTATCATTAGATAAAGATAAAGATAAAGATAAAGATAAGGATAAAAATAAAATTAAAGATAAAAATATTGATAGTGATAGTGATAATGATAATGATAATGATAATGATACTTATAGTGATAAAGATAGTGATAAAGATAGCGATAAAGATGATGAAAAAATTATAGAAAAAAGTTCTCTTGTTGATAAATATCTTTCTATTACCAATAATAATCATATTAGAAAAATTCATTATGATAATAGAGAATTATGTCGTAATTGTTGTAATACTCTTACTTGTCTTCAACATGATGCTATTATGATTTGTAATATTTGTGGTTATCAAGAACCATTATTAGTTGAACAAAATAGACCTATTTTAAAACAAAATACTAAAGATATCTCTCATTTTAGTTATAAAAGAATTAATCATTTTAGAGAATGGTGTAATCAAGTTCAAGGTAAAGAAAGTACTGATATACCTAATGAAGTATTTGAAAAAATTTTAAATGAAATTAAAAAGGAAAAAATTATTGATACTAGAAATATTAGTTATAATAAAATGAGAGAAATATTAAAACGATTAAGAATTAATAAATATTATGAACATATTAATTATATTATTAATAGAATTAATGGTATTCCTACTCCACAATTTTCAACAGAACTTGAAGATAAATTATGTAATATGTTTAAAGATATTCAAGCTCCTTTTCTAAAACATTGTCCTAAAAATAGAAAAAATTTTTTATCATATAGTTATGTTTTATATAAGTTTTTTCAAATATTAGGACTTAATGAATATTTAAAATTTTTCCCATTACTTAAAAGTAGAGAAAAATTATATGCTCAAGACCAAATATGGAAAAAAATATGTGAAGAATTAAATTATATTATTATACCTTCTCTTTAAACTGCTGGGAAACCTATTAAACGGAAACCTGCACCTAATCCTACACCTTGACGAGCTCCTGCTGATATTGATGGTGATAATAAATCGAATATTGAAAATACACATGCTGCTGTTAATGCTATCATCCATATTTCACTTATTTTTAATTTTTGTTGTGGTAATGCATAAGCAGCAAGAGCTACAAATATTGCTTCTATTGCATATTTAAGTAATCGGATTAAAGCTTCCCATATATCAAATGTATAAGTAGCATCACTACCCATTATATCTATAATCTCTTTATATTAAATAAAAAGAAAATAAAAAAAATATATATAAGATTTTTATTTTATTTATATTTAGTAAATGACGATTGAAGAAACTGTTGTGTCCACTAAAGAAATCGATTTTCTTGATGAAGATAAACCTATTCGTAATCAAAATTATTGTCTATTATCTTTTTTAAGTCCTGAAGAAGTTCTTACTAATAAAGAAACCTATTATTTTTCTAAATTTTTAGATAAATTTGGTAAAGATATGCAAACTCTTCTTGATAATCTTGGTCATAAATATTCTGATAGTAAAGATTTAATTGATACTATTAAAAATAATCATTCTTATATTTTCTCTCAAAAAGAATTAGATGAACAATTTAAATTTTTTAAATCTGTTAATTCTGCTGAAATTGAAAAAGATTTCCATAAAGAAAATAATTTTGTAACTAGTGTTAGAGGTATTAAAGTTAGAGGTGTTTTTGATACTGTTGAAGAAGCAAAAAATAGATGTGAATTTTTAAAGAAAATTGATAATAAATTTGATATTTATATTGGTCAAGTTGGTTGTTGGTGTCCATGGTCTCCAAATCCTAATGATTTACAAGATCAAGAATATTCTGAAACTCAACTTAATACTTTAATGAAGCAATATAAGAAAAATATGGAAGATCGTGATGAAGTTTTTGATAAGCGTAAAAATGAAATTATTTCAAAAACTAAAAAAGAAGGAGATATTGTTTCTGAATTAACTGAAGAAGATCCTTGGTCTGCTCGTAAAAGAGAAATGACTAATGAAGAAGTTAAGGAAGAAGTTAAAGAAGAAGTTAAGGAAGAAGTTAAAGAAGAAATTAAAGAAGAAATTAAAGAAGAAGTTAAAGAAGAAGTTAAAGAAGAAGTTAAAGAAGAAGTTAAAGAAGAAGTTAAAGAAGAAGTTAAAGAAGAAATTGAAGAAGAACCTAAGGTAGAAGTATTTTTAGGAAGACAAATGAGCGAATAAATTTTTATATCAATAAAAATTATTCTTTTATTTTTATATAATAAATATAAATATGAAAGCAATTGTAATATTTATATTATTTTTAGGAATGATATTAATAGTTAAAGGATATTATAGTAAAAAATATAAAAATTTATCACAACCAAAAGTTATAATTAAATATATACCAAGAAGTGAATATGAAGAACAATTATCTGATGAACAAAAATTATCAGAATTTTATAAAGGAATGTTTGAAAATACACAACCAAATATTTATAATCCAAATATTAATAAATGATAAAGAAATATAATTTATAATTAGATTATAAATAAAATATGTTAATTAATAATTTAGGATTACTATTAATAAATACTATAAATAATAATACACCAACAAATAAAAATAAACTTTTTATTGGAATTACTAATTATAAAAAAGATTTACAAAAAAAACAAGATTTTATTAAAAAACAAAAAGATAATTATATTAATAATTATGAACAAAAAAGAAATGAAGATAAAATAAATTATGATGAATATTTACATAATCGTAATTTATTATTTAATAAATGGAAAAAAACAAAAAATCCTATAGATTTACAAACATTATTATCATATAAATTACCAGAATTATATAATGTTGATAATATATATACTTATGATATAAAAAAATCAAATTTAAAATAATACTTCTTCATCAGCTCCATAATCACCTAATCCTATAAAAAAACCTATTATTGAAGTAATACCACCAATAATATATAATATTTTATCAATTAATATTTTAATTAATGTTAAAGGATATTCAATTAAATTTAATATTAATAATAAAAAATCATTAATATATTTACCAATATTTTTAAAAAAAGTTGTTATTAATTCTACAATATATATAATTATAAGTAAAACATTTTTAAATAACCAACCTATACCAGTAAATATATAAGATATTAATACAAATAATGGTTTTAATTGTATAAAAATATTAATTATTAACATAAATAATGTATATAAAATATCACCTATTAATTTAAAAATATCTATAATTGAAGAAAGTATTTCATTCATTATTTTTTTATTATTCTATTATTTATTTATAGATTAGATATAAGAAAATGGAAGAAAAAAAATTTAAATTTCATTTTATAGCTTTTATAATTGCTTTTGCTATTGGTATATTATTTGTATATTTATCAGCACCTAAAAGAAGAATAATAATTAAATATCCTACACCTTATAATATTGATAAAATTGTTTATAAAAATGAAAATGATATATGTTATAAATATAAATTAGATGAAGTTAAATGTACAGATAAAGCAATAAATCAACCAATTATATAATTATTATTATTCTATTATAATAGAGAATGAAAATTAAAGATATTATAAATAGATTATTTTATACTGAAACTGGACAATTATTTATTAGCGGATTAATTGGTTTATCTATTGCTTTATTATTTAAAAGAGTTTGTAAAGAAAATTGTGTTTTATATATTGCACCTAAAAATACAGAAATAGAAGGTAAAATATTTAAATTAGAAGATAATTGTTATAAATATTCTACAATTAATGTTAAATGTAATGAAAAACCTATTTCTTATTATGAAGGTTATTTAACACCTGATAATATTATTAAACAACCTAACTTTTTTGAAAAAATGTTTGCGTAATTTTTTTTTATTATTTTTATAAGTCTTTATTAATATAATAATTATCTTTAATGAATATGACAACAAGTTTAGACGATATCCCTTTAAAAACATCTAAAAATAATGATAATATTGTAGATGATATTAATGATCCTATGGTTAAAGATATTTTAAATGAATTTGAACAAGAATTAGAAATAAATACTAAACAACAAATACAACCTAAAGAAGAATATACTGTTAAATATCAATCACAACAACAATATGATGATATACCTATAAAACCTATTAAAAAAATACAATCTAAAAATATATCTTATTATAATGAAATATATATTAAAAAAACTGCTATTATTATAATTATTGTAGGATTTATTTTTTCACCAATAGTTTTTTCTACATTAATTGAAAAATTACCTAGTTCTTTTACTCCTATTTTTCAAAATTATAATTTTTATATTAAATTATTATTATTATTTATTATTATTTATATTTTATTATTTTATAATTTACTTTAAATATTTTAAATTATCTAATTCATTTTTATTATCAAATGCCATATAATGAACTTCATCTGAATTTAATCCTTGTATTCCATAACCATTTTCTATTTTTTTTTTTTAATTTTATAATTTTTTTCATCATATATATTATTTTGAGCTTTATCTAATAATTCTTCTGATATATATGGCATTATTATTGAATTATTTTCTTCATTTAATGATACATAATGTTCTTTTATATTTTCAGTATTTGATTTTTTTTGTGGTTTTATATCTCCTATAAAATTATCTATATTATTATAATTATCCATTCCAAATGGTGTATATGCTTTTATTAATGGTTCTTTTAAATCTTTATTTGTATTTGAACTATTATTTATTATTTTTTGATAATGTTTAAAATATATTACTAAAAATATTATTCCTAATAAAAATCCTATTATTTCATCAAATACTACTATTATAAATATTATTAATATTGCTATTAATAATTGATTTATTTGTATTGTTAATACATTTGGTATATCTATATCAATAAATATTGCTACTATTAATATTATCAGTAAAAATAGACGAAATAAATCTAATATCATCTTTATAAAATATATATAAAATTATTTTATTATAGATATTTGTTAATATTATTTCTTTAATGGAAACTTATTTATCTAATAGAGGTTATGCTATTATTAAAAATGATAATAATAAAAAAATTATTAAAGATATTAAAAAAGATTTAACTGTCTCTCCTATTATTAATAATACTATTTCTTCTTTTAATACATCTAATAAAGAATATCCTATTTTTCTTGAAAGTGATAATAAAATTTATATTCCTAAATGTTATGGATTAAATAAATTTGGTATTCCTACTTTTAATAATATTTCTTCTGGTATTGATTGTCCTAATCTTATTTTTACTGGTACTTTAAGAGATATTCAAAAAAAACCTATTGAAGATTTTATTAATGCTGCTAATAATCCTATTAAATTAGGTGGTATTATTAGTGTCCCTTGTGGTTTTGGTAAAACTATTATGGCTATTTATATTGCTTGTTATTTTAAAAAAAAAACTTTATTTATTTCTCATAAAGATTTTTTAAATGAACAATTTATTAATAGTATTAAAGATTTTGTTCCTACTGCTTCTATTGGTAAAATTAAACAAAATAAAGTTGATGTTATTAATAAAGATATTGTTATTGCTACTTTACAATCTTTAGCATTAAGAGATTATGATAGTTCAATTTTTAAAGATTTCGGTTTAGTTATTATTGATGAATGTCATCATATCGCTTCTGAAGTTTTTTCAAATGCATTTAGAAAAATGAATATTAAAATTACTCTCGGATTATCTGCTACTTTAAATAGAAAAGATGGATTGCGTAAGGTTTTTGAATGGTATTTAGGTAAATCTGTTTATACTTATAAATCTGATAAAAATACAAGTGATATGATTGTTCAAGTTCATAAATATTTCTCTCCTTCACATGAATATAGTTTTATTAAAACCTTTTATAATGGACAACCTAATATTGTTTCTTGTGTTAATAATATTTGTAATTATAAACCTAGAACTTTATTAATTATTAATATACTTAAATCTATATTAATAAATGAACCTGATAGAAAAATATTAATTCTATCTGAAAGAAAAAATCAATTAAAAGATATTGAAGAACTTATTAAAGATAATCAAATTGCTTCTTATGGTTATTATATTGGTGGTATGAAAATGTCTGATTTAGATATTTCTGCTACTAAACAAATTATTCTTGCTACTTATCAAATGAGTAGTGAAGGTCTTAATATTCCAACACTTAATACATTAATTTTAGCTAGTCCTATTAGTGATATTCAACAATCTGTTGGAAGAATTTTAAGAGAAAAAAAAGAAGATAGAAAATATATTCCATTATGTATTGATATTTTTGATGAACTTTCTGTTTTTAAATTTAAAGGTTATAAAAGATTAAAATATTATAAATCTAATGGATATATTATTAAAAATTACATAGAAAATTTATTTGTTAATGAAAATAATAATGATTATGATGAAAATAATGATAATACTAAATTAGATGATAATAAAGAAATAAATATTTCTTATTTTATAGATGATGAATAAAAATAATAATATAACTATAATTTTGATTTTTATAGTAATTTGTCTATTTTTTATATTAATATATTTATATAATAAAAATAATAATTCTTATAATAAAAATATAATTCCTATACAAAATTTTAATCAAAATATAAATAATAATAATATAAATAATAATAATATAAATAATAATGAAATAAATAATAATGAAATAAATAATAATCAAATAAATAATAATCAAATAATTATTGATGAAATAAATATTGATACTAAAGGTTATGAAAATGAATTAATGTATATACCAAATAATCTTAAAGAAGGTACTTATATTTCTCAATTTAAAGAAATAGATTTATCTAAAATTCCTATTAGTAATAATCAAATTACTTATAATCCTCAACCAAAATGTTCTTCTAATCCTTTACCTTATGCTAATATAAATGTTAAATATTTATTATCTCAAAAATAATTTTATAATTCTTTTATTGTTTTAATATTTATTATATTATTATTAATATCTATATATTGATATTTATTAGTACCAAATGCTCTTGATAATCCTGTATCACAATACCATATTTGATTATCTATTAAAGTTATATTTTCTAATGCAGTATGTCCTACAAATAAATAATTTACATTAAGTTCTTTAAATATTTTTTTTGTTTCATTAATATTATTTTTATTTCTATTCCATAAAATACCTTGAGAACCAATTATTATATTATCTAATATTTCTTTATCTTCTATATTTATTTTATTATTTTCAAGATAATTTTTAAAAATATAATTAATATAAAATATATCTTTATTATATTTTTTTAATATTTCTAAATGACTTAATTTTAATTTTGCATGACAAAATAATAAATCTTTAATTTTAATTATTAATGGTCTTTTTGCTAATATTAATGATAATGAACCTTGAGGTTTAAATAATTGTTTTCTTTCTATTATTTTTTCTTCATTATTTTCTAAATTATTATTTAAACTTGATTGTGATACATATGAAAAATCTCCTATTATATTCATTAATTCATGATTACCTATTAATGATATACAATATCCACCTTTTACTCTTGCTATACTATTTAAATGTTCTGTAAAATAAATCATTTCATAATCATTTAAAACTTCCCAATTTTTATCATTATTTCTATTTAAACTATCTATTTGATCTCCTAATTGAACTATAATTGTATTTGGTGGTTCTGCTATCCATTCAAAATTATTATTTATTATTTCACTATCTATTAAAATAGATTTAAATCGTTTAATATCTCCATGAACATCTCCAATAATTATTATACGATTAATATCATTTATTTCATTTATATAATTATTAAACATATTTATATCTAAAATATATAAAAAAGTTTAATATAAAAACAAATAAATTATTTACAATTAATATGTTTTTTGCTATATTTTAAATAATTTTTGAATTATAATATTATCAAATTTAGTATTATCATAATCAGTAACATATTTATCACTTAAATAAATAATATTTGTTTTTTTTTTT
>Ga0304729_1002388_pt1 | contig 11274 bp, 4 predicted proteins | sample C_131016_MF_Meta_FD_190475 | JGI IMG/M metagenome (GOLD analysis project Ga0304729, IMG submission 190475) | Freshwater microbial communities from Lake Croche, Canada to study carbon cycling - C_131016_MF_MetaG (v2) (version 2) | ecosystem: Environmental > Aquatic > Freshwater > Lake | place... | reverse complement strand
CTTTGTCGAATACAACACACGGTAGAGATCCACCAGCAAGGCGTGGCGGGACCAACGACTCGTATCGGACACGTGGACGTCGCCGTACAAGTAGGCAAGGCCACACTCGGGCGAACAGAAATGGCCTTCACATGTGTACATATTCTCATACGAATCGTACGATACCGGGAGGACGCATGCCTTCCACGAAAAGCCATGGCAGCACCAAAAGCAGGCAGCACCCATATACGAAGGGCACTTGACACGCTGAAAGATCTCCTTCAATGTTTCTGTATTGAAACGCTCGCTCACCTTGGATGTTTCCACGGCGGACAAGATTTCGGAGTAATTCGTCGATGATTCGGCCGGAGTTGGCGCATGTTCTTCCACCGGTAACCGGAGGGAAAACACTACAGGCGCTTCCTGCAGTGACTTTTTAGGAGGCATTTGTTTGATTGTGTTGGTTCTGGAAACTGAAAACCTTTAGTATCCAGGCGTCACGGAAAAGACATACATACCTGCAATATTAGTCGCCGTAATCGGGTACGAATAGATTGAGTAGAGAACGTTTGCCCCACCAATCGCCGTCGACACGAACAGAGTACTTGGGATTCCAAACGCGGATGTCATCGTAGCACCACCAATTGTGGTTCCCGGATAGACAATACCGTTATACGTTGTATTCGACACGGTCACGTTGGTCGTTGCCCGGTAAATGTTCGATGTCGTGTCGAGCATGTACACGAATCCACTGCTCGAGTCAATCACGATCGTGTCCGGACCGCTCATGGTGACAGTTGGCTGAATGAGTGTGCCAATTGGAGAGTTCGAAACAAACCACGGATTCGTGTAGGATGCACTCACATCTCCGGTCGGTGTCGTGACATTGCCATTCACAGCCACTACGATTTTCTGGTAACTATTGGAGACGTTGGACTGCAATGCGTACAAAGTGTAACTATTGTTGTTGACGCCACCACCCGCTGCAGTATAGGTAACATTTGCAAATGCAGAGTAGGCGCCGACAGGTACAGACACTATCGCCTTTCCTACCGCCTGAAACAGATTTCCATTGTACCCGCCCAAATTGGAAATCACAAACAATCCGGTATTCAAGAAATTCGAAGTACCTCCTCCGGATGCATCTGATCCATAACAGTTCACAGTCGCGTTACTCAAGCCGTTTGAGAGATTGTAAGGCGAGAAAAACTTCGTGGCCGCGGATGTGGTGTAGAGAACTGCTGCGTTGGAAATATTGTATCCGGTCGGAATAATACCTGCAACTGTATAGTTTGCATTTGACTGAATGTAGGGAACGGTGCTTGGGCTGATATTCGAATAAATGTAGGCAGTCAATCCGTTCGAGATAGAAACAGCCGTTGCAGCCGGCGTTCCAGTAAAGGTAAATTTTGAAATACCGTAAAAGTTGGATGCCAACGTTGTGTAGTCTGTAGCCGGGGTTGTGTTAATTACTTCAGTGATTGTAATTTTCAAGTCGTTTGTTGGCGATGTTCCGCCTAAATTGGAGCCAAACAGCACAAGTTGCATATTTGAAGCATACCCAAATCCCGGATTAGTGAGTTGTACAAAGTACGACAGTGTTGGTCCATAGGTCGTAGAATTGCTCATCACGTACACATCGAATGCTGCTCCAGATGCACCTAATTGCATAGTACCGACAACTTGGGCATTACTTCCATTATAACCGTTTGTACAAATGGCAAAGCGCTGTTTACGTAAGGGTGAACCATATGCGAAAAAGGTTCCATTAAAAGATGTAGGGACGAATCCATTAAGAGTAACAAACGAACCATAGTTTGACTGGTTACAACCGTTAATTGATCCATTTGCCGTGCCGAGGGTGTTGCCGCCTGCATTGAGCCAATCGGCCGCACCTGCTAATCCACCTACTGCTGCATTCGTATGCAGCTGTATAATTGGATAAGTAAAATACGCAACACTAGCTGAATAGCTTCCAGTTAACGCAGTGGTTACAACAACTGTATTCGATGTAGGAACTGAAACAATGTTATAGGAACCAGCAGTCAATGGAGCTCCGGATACAATCTTTACAATTGCCCCCCCATTGCCAATTGCTCCTTTTGGAACTGCGGTGTTATATGTAATAGTTGCTTGACCACTAATAGGTGTTGACGCTTGAATGTTTGTAATCGTATATGCGTTTGAATATGTACCTTCTTGAATAGCATCGACATCGGTGCCAGTAAATGCAGCAAGCGAAGTAATAGGGAAAAACGCATATGCACCGAATGTAGTACTAGGACTTCCACTGATTGCGCCATTTGTTCCGACATTGATTGTTTTTGTGCTATTTGTGTACACGGCACCACCTCCGCTACTAAATCCCGCTCCAATGAGTCCGGGTGTGTTAGCAGTAGCACCAGCTGCAACGAAGGTTGCATTCCAGCTCGCATCACTTCCTGTAAAACCCGTAATATTAAGCGTTGGCGGTGTTTGTTCCCTTGCTGATATACCGACGTTATCAGACGCAAGCACGTTCGAGGTTGCACTATTGATGAATGCGGGGATGATGTTTGAAAGGACATAGTTTGCATTGCTGCTACCGTTAGATGATGCAGACGCAATTGGCATTCGCGCATCGGCGAACAATCCCGGAAAATAGGCAGCCGGACCCGCGGCTAATATCGAGTATCCGTCTGGACTGTTCACGGGCACGTACGAATTGAATGAAATCGTACCGGGGGATGTGAAAGTTGCCGTACTTGTCCTATTTGATACGTTTGCGATCTTAATTTGAGTTGAGGAATAGATACCCGTCACAGGAACCGATGTATAGTTGAAGTCAGCTCCAGCTCCGGTAATTGTAATCGCCTGAAGGGGGCGAAACAAGCCTGAATTCGAAACGGTATAGATAAGGCTCTGATTACTAACCAATGTCTGGGATGTATTACTGTAACTAATCACACCGTTACTCAAATTTGTAGCGGGATCTCGAGGCGCACCCTCAACATGATTAGATAAAGTGATGACAGTGGATGATACAACAGAATCTACCAGATAACTTCCGTTATAATCAGTGTCTTTGCCGCTATCAAAGCCCGACACGACAACTGTTTTTCCGCTACCGAAACCAATAGCATTGGAAAGAGTTGCAATGGTTCCACTAGTGATTGTAAATGTATAAATTCCAGTCCCAATGTTATAAGCAGCTCGAAACCCGGTGTTTGAATAATTGGTGGTTGTGTTACTGTAGACACCATCTCCAAAAATAACTGCAGTTGTCGGAGTTGTGAGTCCAGCTGTTCCAAGGTAGAGTGTACTTCCTGCACCGACAAAGGTTGCGTTCGAAGGACCTGCCGAGCTGACTGCAAGTGGAATTGCAGTTCCAGGCGTTCCCGCCGTAAGAGATGTAATATCATCCGCGTACGTGGATGTCGAAAAGTTCAGACACGCATCCACCATCGCAACATAGCGCTGCGCGTTGGAAATATACGACGATGCATACCGGATTGATAAGCTCGATGGATTCAAACACACTCCTTGAATAAGACCGTTCGAGTAGGAAGCGTTCGATGTGGGAAATGTGCCGTTTGCCGTAAAGGGAACATTGTACAGGTAATTGCTCAAGTTCGAGGTTGTACCCGCAACGTAGAGCGATGTGTTCGAAACTACAGCTGTATTGGCAGAGATTGCCGGGGGATTCGTAAAGGAGGTCGCATTGCACAACGCGTTATAGACGAGTGATTCGCCTGCAGTACGCGGTGTTTGCTTATTCAAAACGCTGGTTAGCATTGATTTTAGACAAGATAAAAGGTCGATGCAGTTGAACCCGGTTGACTCGACACGACTGTGAAGGATCCGCCTGGCAAAAAAGGCAATGCGCTACTCACACCCGTATTGCCATTCCAGGCGGAGACAACACTGGGCGTCACAGTTGCGCTGCACGTATAGGGTCCATTGTTCTGGAAAGTCCAGAACATTCCCTGGCTCAAGCCCGTTGTTGGAAGCGTGATATAGGCGTTGCAGATGTTCGACGTGAGTCCATTGAATGTGTACAGAGTTCCATTCGATACGGTATAGGCTGTCAAATTGCTTCCTGTAACAGTTTGAATCAGGGATACTGGTCCCATGCCACCTGTATTTCCCGTAGGACCTGTAGCGCCAACGGGTCCAGCTCCTGTTAATCCAGTCGGCCCCTGGTTTCCGGTGGGGCCCTGAAATCCCTGGGTACCCGCAATCGTTGATCCGGTAGGACCGGTAGTTCCTGTTGTACCGCGTGTTGCAGACGACATATTCAAGTTGGCACCTACGACATATGCATTGTTAGAACCATTGTAGAGTACGGTGCCGTTGGCATTGGTAATGTTGGCGATTGGCACGATAGCAGTTCCGTTAACATCGAATGGATTGTTGCTATTGATACCCTGCAAGTTGGTCAAGTTAAAGCTGTTCACCGTGAAGGAGGAAATGAATCCAGTCTGATTGAGAGATGGAGGATTGAACCCTTGCACGCGCACAATCGTGTTGCTCCCAAACTGTGGCGTCGTATACGTATTTGTTGGACTGATAAAGTACTGGAGCACAGAGTTTGATAAGGTCCCTGTGCCTCCAAAGGAGACATATGCAACGTTATTCACAAGCTTTGGCATATTGTATTTAGCATGCGAGATAATACGTAGACAAGGACACGAGAGTTAGGCTATTTCCAGACGGAATGGTCAGGGCTGTGACCGACATACCCTTGTTTGAAATTGTCTGACTCGAGCTTAACGTGACAGCAAGTGGTCCACCGCTATTGTTACGTAGGACATACTCGGCACCCGTGGCGTTCGAAGGGACCACGACTGTCGTCAAGTTGGTTGCCGTCACATTGTAAAAGATATTGTTCGTCGACGAAGGCAACACTAGGGTCTGACCGCTCGTAAAGTTCGTGAGCGCCACAGTTGAGTTACGGGCATATCCAGCTCCAGTTGGACCCGTGAATCCACGCGAGATACCTTCGAACCCTGCTGGTCCCTGAAATCCTGTTACACCTGTCGCGCCTACAGTTCCTGCCGGTCCTGTCGGTCCAACTGTGCCTTGCGGTCCGGTACCTCCAATCAAGGGCATTTATATTACATGGCTACATAATTGGAACCCGTCCAGACGATTGCTGCACTATTTCCAGCTTGGATCGGAAGGAGGTACTGGGTAGTCGCATAGCTAGTGACTAAAGCAGCAGTGGTAATAAGGGTATTGGTGTTATAATACTGGTTTACCACATTTCCTGTTGTGATGGTCGACACATTGACCGCATTACCACCCGTGGAGCTCGCTGCTGTCGTGTTTCCAATCGTGAAACTTGTCGTTGACGGAACCAAAATCACCGGAAGGGCGTTTGATGTATTGAATGCTGAATTTGTAACTCCGGCAATCGTCACGTACTGCCCGACAGACAATCCGTGGGCGTTTGAAGATGTATAGGTCGCTGCATACCCGTTGCCCACAACGGATGCAAGAGGAATCACAGGCGATGTCAAATTCACTGTCTGGTAATAACCAGTGGGTGTCAAGGCTGTCGTGGCGGTCGAGGTGTAGATTGTTCCACCGGATGCATCGATACCACCTGCTGTAGACGATACAAGCAATGTTCCAATACTTACCGATGGGCCAACTGTGGCTCCAGTTACCGTAAGCGTGATCGTGTAGGTTGTCACTGAAAGGACTGTTCCTGATTTATTGAACCCTGTAGAGAATCCACTGGATGTAATTGTTTCACCCACAACAACACCAACTGGGACACTACTTGTGAACACGATAGATGTTGTTGATGTTGCATATGCTGCTGTAATCGTGTTAATCGCAAAGAGTGTCGAATTCACAGTCATGGTAGTTGACGTGGTACTGGCAATCGTAAATGCACCATTGAACTTGGAGGGTGTAAACCCGGTACAGTAAATCGAACTACCCGCCGACAGGTTATGTGTCGACGAATTCGAAAAGACAATGGTCGTTGCCGTTACTGTAGCCGTTGAACTTGTCAGTGCGTTCGAAGCATTTGATCCAGCCGTTGTCAAGGACGGGGTAAAGAGGATGAACTGGGTTGCAGTGTTACTGACGGTCGCACCCGTCTGTGCAGCCGGGGTCAACGCCTGCACAAATCCACTCACGTTGAATCCGGATCCGCCCAGGCCGCTTACCGTAACATACTCGTTCGTCCTGAACCCATGCGGTGCATCTGTCGTGTACACGTTATAGAACAAGGTTGTAGGTGGGGTAAATGACTGGTAGCTAATGAAAGAACCACCGCCCGTTGCACTGACGCTAAACACAGTCCGCAAGGGGCTTTCAACACTGAAGGTCGTTGGAGACGGGATATTGTTAATCACCATGGTGGGCATGTTTCCGAGAACAGACGTCGACGGCGAAACTCCGGAAATCTGGACCAGGGTTCCGTTTGACAGGCCATGAGCCGATGAAGTTGTCACGACAACCTCCGTGTTGCTGCTCGCACCGTAAGGTCCTCCAGATCCGTAAATACCCGTAAAGGCACCCTGGGGCACAATGGTCAAGGTACTAGGTGTCAGGGTTTGAAGACTCACCGTTCCTGTGCTTGTATCGGAGACGGACGAACCGGTGCTGTTGGAAGCTGCAATCGTAAAGGTTGTTGTTGTAGGAACCGATGTAATGGTGCCAAGCGTGTTGTTAAAGACTGCTGTGAATCCGGACAGGGCAACCACCTGTCCGATCAGCAAGTTATGATCCGTTGCACTCGTGTACAAGGCCGACACACCATACGGGTTGAGATACGCCGACAGTCCCGTCACGACACGACTCACCGTGCAGGGGGCCAGGGTATTGAAGGCCGAATTGTTCCGAATGACCCAGTAAGTACCTGCCTGTGCCGGAGTCAAGGCGGGCAGTTTAATAAATCCCGGAGTGTTTGCAGAAACGACTTCGTAAAATGCTCCGGGATTGGTTGAAAGCAAAAAGAGCCCGTTCGGATCACCTGCCAAAGCTGTTCCAGTACCTGTCGCTGTCGTCAGTACACCAAGTCCTCCGGCACCAACTGTATTTGTCAAACTGCCACCACTTTGATCGGTCAATGTCCGCAAGGTCGGAGTTGTCGACACGTCAAAGGTATTATTGAACTTTGTTGATGATCCAGACGGAATGAAGTAACTGGCCGCAGTCACCAATGATGTATTCGACGTGTACGCGGCACCACCTGCTCCAACAAACTGGTGATTTGCAGAGGTCGAGTAGGTAAAGTAAGTACCATTACCGTTCACAAAGGCAAGGTTGCTCGTCAGTCCGGATCCGGACACGGTAAAGGATGAGCTTGCCGTTGATGCAATCACGGGAACTGAAATCTGATTATACGTATTGTTGGTAAATCCGGTGAGTGTAACGAATTGTCCCGGAACGAGAGCGTTTGAGGAGGTCATATATGTAACGACTCCTGGAGTTGCGAGCGCAGTGACGGTTGTCACTTGATTGTTCATTACGGTAATGATTCCAATGTTGGACGACACGCCTGTCACGCCAAGGACACCGTCGCCACCCCCGACGCTATACGTGTAATAATATCCGTTGAACCCACTACCTCCAGCTGTCAAGGCAATGTTCGAAAAATTGAATCCATCAGAAAACCCGGAGGTAATGACGTTTCCGCTCCCTAACGGTCCTGGGGTGATAAAGGTAACCGCTTTTCCTGTTCCCGATGCATAGCTACACGCGTAGGCAACGGATCCACCGATCAATACAGTTCCGTTTGTTGTTGCCGATCCTGTCGCGCCCGTCGTGTTTGAAACCGTGAAGGTTGTATCTGTAATGGCCGTAACTGAAACGTTCGACAAATTGAATGCAAACGGCAAGAATCCCTGTGTTGTCACATACACGCTTGTATTTGTCGAAATTGCACCCAAACCGTTCGATGTGCTTGTCGTGAAGACGATATTTCCGCCACTGACGGTTGCACTTGTGACATATAAGAGAGGCTGTCCTGCTGCAGTTACGCTCAAGACACCTGGTCCTGTCGTCGTTGAAGGAATCGTTGTTGTATTTGCAATGACAACGCTGGTCGTTGTCGAACCTCCAGACGGAAGTGATACAAATGTATTTGAATCTAGAATCGTTTGAACAGTTCCATTGACGTTGAAGACCGCATTCGACCATCCAGCTGTAGAAAAGAAATCACCTGTTACAAGACCGTGCGGGTAAAACGTGTTCCAATACAGGTAGTATCCTGTAGGATCCGACACAACCGGTATGTCTCCCCACGTCAGCGTCATGGTTCCGGATCCAATCGCAGTGGTTGCGTTCGAAAATGTGAAGCTCGTCCCGGTCATGGCAGTCACAAGCTGTTGACCGTTGAACTGGGTGACACCGTTAGATGCAACCAAAACATACGATCCAACTGCAAGACCAAGAGTCGAACTCACAGTGCATGTGACTGTCGTGCCATTGCCTTGGATATTTGATCCGGCCTGCGATATCAGAAGTGTAGGAGTCAGAGGACCACGAATAATCGGCAATACAGAGATTGTCGTATTCGTGGTGTTTGACATGGCAATCGTCGTTCCGTTCGAGGTTGCAGCCGTGGATAGCTGGTAAATTCCATTGTAGCCAGATGGTGTAGCTCCAGATACCTGGACCCAGTTGTTTCCCACGTATACAGAATTAGACAAGGAGAGTGTGTACGTGTTCGAGGGCGCATAGGCGAGACCCGTGTTGATCGTGTACGTGACGACTGAAGAGGTAAAGGATGCAGATGCATCAATGTAGGTCTGGGCAATTGGTAGGGATGCAGTAACAGTCTCTACGGCTTGGCCGATCGCCGATGTGCCCGCAAGTGTAAATGAATTGGATGTGATATTCACAATCTTCTCTGTCGTGTTAAAAGTGGACGGCGAATACCCAGACAGCGTAACGTAATGTCCGGTAGAGTACGCGTGAGGGACAGTCGTAATGATCGTGATAGGATTGCCAGTTCCAGTGACACCAGTAATACCCGGATATCTCACAGACCTCACTGCATTCGTGCCTGCAGCTGTTCCCGTTGTTCCAGTGGTTCCGGTAGGCGCATAGAAAATAGAACCGGACACACTGTAGAGGGAGTTTCCATTTGTACCTGTGGGGCCGTCAAACCGTCCTTGAGGCCCTTGCGGTCCAGTGATTCCTGTCGGGCCTGTTGCGCCTGCGTTGGCCGCACCACCGCCCTGGGGTCCTGTTGGTCCAGTGAGTCCAGTTGCACCGGTTTGACCTGACATCTCTTACTTTAAAAAACGAAAAGAATGGCTTGTCGAGAAACACATTGCACGCAGAATGTCCGACCTTACCACCTACCGCAAGCAGACGCACCGCGAGCACATCCTTTCCCTTCCCGACACGTACATTGGTAGCATTGAGACCGCCCAGGAGGAGGTCTTTCTTCGCGAGAATGACGGGTTCGTTGCACACACCATTCCAGTCAATCCCGGCTTCTACAAGCTAATCGATGAGCTGTTAGTGAATGCCCACGACCATGCGGTGCGGACCAAGACGGTCAAGTCGATCGAGATCACGTGCACACCGACCACCTTCTCGATCAAGAATGACGGCGACCCGATTGCTGTGGCCGAGCACCCCGAGCACAAGACGTGGATTCCTCAAATGATCTTTGGCGAGCTCCTGACATCGACCAACTACAACAAGGACGAGAAGAAGCTGGTGGGTGGTAAGAACGGGTACGGTGTCAAGCTGGTGAATATCTTTGCCAATCAGATGGTGGTGACGATTGTGGACCAGACCCGGACCCTCATCTATACCCAGACCTTCAAGAACAATATGACCGAGGTGGGGAAGCCCGTGGTCAAGTCATCCAAGCACAAGTCGTATGTGTGCATTGACTGGACTCCGGACTTTGGACGGTTTGGAATGAAGGAGATTGATCCGGACATGACGCGGTTAATCGAGCGCCGCGTGTGGGATCTGGCCATGACCTTGGGCAAGGATGTCAAGGTGTATTGGAACGACACCCAGGTTAAGTGCAAGAACCTGACCGAGTATGCCAAGGCGTTCGGGTGCGACACGGTTGTGGCGGACACGCCGAATGAGCGATGGCAGATTGCGATTGCTGACACGCCGGCCGATAAGTTCTTCGCCATGTCCTTTGTGAATGGCGTGTGGACATCCAAGAACGGGACGCATGTGGATGCCGTGACGAACCAAGTGGTGAATCATATCGTCGAGTATCTGGAGACCAAGAAGAAGGTCAAGGTGCGCCCTGGCCTGGTGAAGGAGCATCTCGGGCTCTTTGTGATTTCGAGTATTGAGAATCCCAGTTTCACGTCACAGACCAAGGAGACGCTGACAACCAAGGTATCGGCATTCGGATCAAGTCCCAAGCTGTCCGAGGAGACGCTGAAGAAGATCGTGTCGAAGCTGGCACTGGTCCCCCGGCTTCTGGAGGCACAGTCGGCAAAGGATGCCAAGGACAATTCCAAGACGGACGGCAAGAAGCAGTCCAAGATTACCGGTATCCCGAAGCTGGACGATGCGTTATTGGCGGGAACCAAGGACTCGGCCAAGTGCACGCTCATCTTGACCGAGGGAGATTCAGCCAAGGCCATGGCGTTATCGGGTTTGAGCCAGGACCAGCGCAAGTCGTACGGAGTCTACCCTCTCAAGGGCAAGATTCTCAACGTCAAGGATACGGCAGATTCCAAGGTGGAGCAGACCAAGGAGATTGCCGAGCTCAAGAAGATTCTTGGCTTGACATCCGGCAAGAAGTACACGAATACAGCCGACCTGCGGTACGGCTCGATTCTCATCATGACGGACCAGGATTACGATGGCAGTCACATTCGCGGGCTATTGATCAATCTGTTCCACGAGCTGTGGCACGAGCTCATGACGATTCCAGGGTTTATCACGTACATGGCCACACCAATTGTCAAGGCACACAAGGGTGCACAGGAGCGCGTCTTCTACACCAATTACGAGTACGAGGAGTGGCGCAAGGCCGAGGGATCGGGGTCTGCGTGGAAGGTCAAGTATTACAAGGGATTGGGCACCTCGACGCGCGAGGAGGCCAAGGAGTATTTCAAAAAGGTGAATGCGGTCAAGTTCTCATATACGGCCGAGACGGACGAGCATGTGGAGCTGGCCTTCAACAAGTCGAGGGCAAACGATCGCAAGGAGTGGCTCAAGTCGTACGATCGGTCATCCATGCTTCCCGTGCAGCCATCGTACTCGGATTTCGTGAACAAGGATCTCATCCATTTCAGTTACTACAATCTGGAGCGCTCCATCCCGAGTGTCATGGACGGACTCAAGACGTCCCAGCGCAAG
>Ga0304729_1002385_pt1 | contig 11295 bp, 16 predicted proteins | sample C_131016_MF_Meta_FD_190475 | JGI IMG/M metagenome (GOLD analysis project Ga0304729, IMG submission 190475) | Freshwater microbial communities from Lake Croche, Canada to study carbon cycling - C_131016_MF_MetaG (v2) (version 2) | ecosystem: Environmental > Aquatic > Freshwater > Lake | place... | reverse complement strand
TGCCGTTACCGAGGTTTGCAGAGGTGATAGTAGACATTAAAAACTCCTGAATTAACGCTTGCGTGATTTGTTTGCCGCAAGCATGGTTGCTAAAAGATCCCGAGCCGCATTCTTATCGCCTGTTTTGGCCTGCTTTTGAAGTTTTTCCATATCGTTGTCAGGAGCAGTCTTGGCTTTTGCCACTGGACGGCTAGCCGCAGCCAACGATCCACCAGCATTACGAACTTTTGGTCCTTCACGGAATTTTAGCCCGTCACGAACCAAGCTTAACAAGTACTCATCGCTAGAAACCAAATCAATGTTTGGAACTCCTGGCACATAAGAACCTGCTGCACCTTTCCACTCTTTACTTAGCTTATCTCTAAGTTCGGTAAAGTTCGCCTTGTTTGACAGCTCCTTGTCAGTAAACGATTGCCTTGCTTGTTCCAGTTTTTGCTGTACAAAATTAGCACGTTGCTGAAAGAAATTCTCAACCTTTGGACGATTCGACTGTATGTATTCAGATTTCTCCTGGATCAATTGAGCATTCTGACGGATAGCCGCTTCAGCTTGACTCTTTTGAGCAGGATCAGACGCATTATGATAAATCTGCTCCCATTGCTGGTTATATTGCTGGAGGGTAACCAATTCATCCGCTGCGGTTTGCAGTTGAGGAACAATAGTTAATTCCAACCCTATTTGCAGACCATCAAGTTCGTTAATCCGTTTACTTGAAAGTTCTTCAAAATCAGCCCGTTCAGCTTTAAGCTTGCGAGCATTTTCATGGATAGCACTGCCTTGACCCAAAATAGCAGCAGCCTTGGATACGGGGATCTCAATAAAGCCGCCATCAGCTTCTTTGTTGGGGATTCTCCACATCATGTCCGGATTCTGCTCTGCAAACTCTAAGAAATTAACTGCATCAGTTACACCATCGGTGGCCTCTGCATCATTTTCTGAATCTACAGTTTCTGTATCAACATCAATACCATCTTCAGGTTCAGCTGCCTTTTCAGGAGCCGCCTCAGGGGAGGGGTTAGCCTCTTGTCCTGCTGGTGGTGGTGAACTGCTTTCGGGTTGCGGACTGTTACGCTTGTTAGCGGCAATCATTGCAGCGATAGCATCGGCGGGATTCGCCATACCAGTTTGCTCAGGGGCGGTCACATTTGTGATTACGTCTGACATATTTTACTCTTTTCGGTTAAGTGTTAGGCTTTTGCGCCACTTTACCAAGATATTCCGTCTTCTCAACGAAGCCAATGAAATCTCGGACTCCAGCAACATTAAATGCGTTTTCAATACGTTCTGGGTCGGTTCGACATTCTTCTAGCCGACTCAGCAGGTCAAACCTATACAGGTTGAACATCAATGCAAAATCCTCATTCTTCATAAGGCGGGAAGCACAGTCCCCGTTTTCAATAACTAGAGTTTTACGATTTACATCAGCTTCCTTTTGTGCATCAGACGCTTTTGTGCGCCGATTAAAATAGTTTCTTATATTCAATATTAAGCTTTTTGTTTCAATGCTATCCATTGCAATCCTTAATCAATTTCTACAGCACTAAGTTTACCTCTTTTTGCCGCCAATGCTTCAAACATATTGTCTGTATCAATATCTTCAGCTTTTTTCACATTCAAAGCCGATACAGTTTGCGATTCTTGCACCTTAGCATTATTAAGGTCAGTCTTAGATTGAATTTCTTTGTCTGCTGCGCTTGGGCCTTGCTGCGCTTTGGACTGCATGACTTTGGCAGCTTCTTCCAATGTCGGCAAGTAAGAATCCACATCTTTAACGCCCAAAACACGCAAGGTATCTTCAAATGGGCGGCGCACTTTGGCAAACAATTCAGGAACGCTAGGGTCTAATTGAGCCAACAAAGCGGTGAACTGTTGTTGAGCCTGACCAATCAATTGCTGGCGTGTCAAACGATTCTCATCTGACAAGAAACCCAAGGCCAAATCAATATTAATCAGCTTGCGGTCAATGAATTCATAGTTTTCCATTGAAATGGCATCCATGAATGGCTTGCCTTTGCCGCATACGCCTGCCAATTGCTGGATGTTGTAGTCATCAGCATATTGAATAAGGGTTTTCCAGACAATATACAAAACATCACGCAGACCAATAGCGCAGTTCTTTACCATTTCATCTTGAATGAGCTGGTTAGGGCCCATAGCCAGTTGGAGCTTGTAGCCGCTGTTGCCGTCTTTCATTGCTTCAGGGTTTAGCACATCGCTTGGGCTGGTCATGCCAATCATTGCCATCTTGTCAGCTTCAAAACGCTGCATAGAGGACTCAACGTAGGCAAGGTTACCCTGCATAGGTTGGAATTGAAAAACGTGCTTGTTAGCGTCAAATTTGCGGTCCAAAATAAACATGGCAGACACACCACGTTGGATTTCTTCCGCATCCATGAACTCAGGGTTTACACCAATGCGCGGTGTGGACGATTGCATGGCAAAAGCCATCTCAGCACGGGCAATACTGGTTGCATATTCCTGCATAGGAACAAGTCGCTCTGCCAAAGAGTAACCAAAGAAGTTACCAGTGATTGGTTTGGGGCACATTGCCGCCAAAGGAATGAAGTCAACTTCCTTGACGTACAAAACGTAAGAGCCTGAGAAGCAAACTTCTACGATTTCTTCTTCACCGTCATTATCAACGTCTTTGCGAATCCAGGCGGTGGTCAACATGATGACTCGACTAAACTTGTCAGCACCTGCGGAGGCCACAACGCCTTGTCCTGGCACTGGGGTGGAGTCACGCGCATGAAGCGCCAGATCATTCTCCAAAGCACCAGCTTGATAGGCCCCAGCAGGGCCATAGGCTGCGTGTTCAGCCATTTTCTCAAGGTCAATGTACGGAAATTGCGCCTTACATTCGTGCAAAGTCATTGGGTCATAAAAACCCACAAAATCTTGGTCTTGAATGTTGGGGATTGTTGGGTTGCAAACAAAATAGTGTTGTGCAACGTGTTTAATCTTTACAGAAGTTGAAAAGCCAGTCATTTTGTACTTGGCTTTATAAATGGTGTTGGCCTTGATAGCCGAATCCATCTCTTCTTGCTGAGTAGCGTCTGACTCTTCAGGAGCCATCATCTCTTGCATAACGCCTTGCAGGTCAACGTCAATGCGGCGCATATTTTGGCGCTTAACAGTCAGACCTTTTTCAGCAGCCATTGTTTCAAACACGCGAAGCTGGTCTTTTGTGCCTTCAACTTCTTTGTATTGAGTAATTGGTTCGCGCACGGGCGACACCATAACGATGCCGTTCTTGTGCAGCAATGAATCCTGTGCCCAATCCCGAATGATTGCGTATGAATCGTTCTTGGAGTTAACCATGTACTTGACCATCTCAGTAGCTTGAACAGCTTGTTCGCTGTCTGCCTCACTGAAACGCTCAAACTCAAAGTTAACCTTGCCGTTAGGCATCAGGCACTTGGTGATGATGGCTGTTGCGTAATCTACGCCAGGAGTAACTACGGGGTGGATGTAGTCAATGCCACGAATTGGCTCAGTGGAGTTGCTGACAGCAATGTTCAGGTAATGGTAATCAGATAAACGGTTGAATGTGTTCTTTGCTTGGGTAAGCCGAAGATAATCCACCATCTTGAGGTAAACCTCATGGGCGACTTGGAATACGATTCCTTTGTTACCAGAAGGCGCTTCAATGTACTCAACGATAATATTTTGTTTATCCAACATTTTTAGATCCTTTGTACTTTGCCTTCAGGGGCCTCAAGCCGTCTGAATTGAAAAGTATTTGCCCTGCTAACCATAGATTCGCCGTGACCCTGAATAAGCGCAAGAATCCCAATACGAGCTGAGTCAATGTGATCGTCAGGATCACTAAACCTGCCAGCCTCATCAATTGCATAGTTTCTTGCCTCATCAAGGAATTCCACGCATGACTCGTTAACCATAAACGTGCCGCGTTCCATTCCTACCCGCATTATATTGATTCCGTAAGACTTATGGTTGGTTACCTTGCCTTGGTCGTTTACAGGGTTCAATATAGCACCAGGAATACAGTTGAGTCCATAGCTGTCTTCAAATACTTCACGAACTGACTGTTCGGTCAAAGTATAGCGTCCAGCCTGCCCAGCATCGTGTGGCAAAGCAATTGGCACGTTCTTACTGTCCCTATCCATCAAGAAATGGACATATTCGTCAGGTGTTTCACCCTGCGCCACCTTAACTTGCTTGTGCAAATAGATAATTTCCTCAACTGGATCACGGAAAAAGAAACTAATGACCGTTGGGTCGTTTTTAATCCCCAAGTCAAATGAAATAAGCCGCTCCATCTTTTCATTTGCCCGTAAATCAATGTCAATACCTTTGTATGTAGGCCATTTGAGCATCGGAAAGACAACGCCTTTGCCAACCAGCGGAATACCTTTCATGCGGCAGTCTCTCTCCCACGGCATAAAGTCTCGGCTTAGTTGATCCCGTTCTTCTTGGCTAAAGAACTTTTCATCCCACTCGTTAATAAATGGTACGTCATCCCAAGTTACACGCACATGGGTGTATCCTTCAACTCTATCCCAGAACCTGCGAACAAGTCCTGACATACCTTTGAGTGGGGTGAAAGAACACATAACTTGCCCGTTCCGTTGTGCAGTACGGATAACAAGCTCTGAGAAGATCTCGTCTGGAGGTTGTTCGTCCAAGACCACAAGGTCAAGTTCAAAACCCTGCAAATGTCGCACTTGTTGAGTGTAGTTGGAGAAGTACAGCTTTGATTTGCCACCAGTTTCATGCCAAATTTCAATAGACAGCACGTTTGCGCCATCTGTTCTATAAGATTTTTCGTCAATACATTCAAGTGGGATACTGCCTGTACCCAGCTTGTAAGATTGTTTAATATCGTCACAGCCAAGCAGTTTTGACTGTAGCGTTTTAGCAACTTGCTCCCAAGATTCACCGGAACACATAGCAATAATGGGTTTGTCCCATTTTTTGCCTTTCCAGTTCTTGGGGTATCTGCCTGTCAGGTGGTAAGCAGTTTCATAGGTAGACGCAATGGTCTTGCCTGCACGGTTGGCTGCAATCATGCCCCTACGAGTAAACGTAGCGCCAGTTTCAAAGAACTCGCTTTGGTACTTAAAAGGTCGAAACCATTTCAAGGTGTTGTACTGCATATCCTTGGCAACAACATCCCGCGCAGACTTCATCTTGTTTAGCTGGTCAGGGCTAAGATGCTTAATTGCAGACTTACCCCCAGCCAACTTGACTAAATGTTTTAAAGCTCTGTCCCGATAAATCGGTTGGATGTAATCACTAGCTTCACTTTTTGCCATACAGATCGCGCATTGTGAGCAACAGATCGGCAGCAGAGGCTAGGTAGTAAACATCCTGAGGTGGCAGGGCTCGATCTCCTTGGAGATCTTTTTGAAGCCACTCAAGAGTCTTTCTAGCGCATACCTCTGCTTGAGCCGACAACCTTTGTCGAAAAGCAGATGATGGCTCTTCAATCAGGCCCACGGGTTGACCACGTTCTTCTGGGTGATTTCGGTAATGTTGCGGTCAATCAAACTCCAGATGCCGCCACCTTTTTCACCAGCACAGTAAGAGTGAAGGCCACGACCTTTTTCGGTGTATGTGCCATCAGGGCGGCGCATAACAGTCTCTTCTGTACGGGGATCAAGCCAAGTGTACTTTTCAGGAACGCGCTGACCAAACTTGTTCAGGCGCTCACCAATAGCTTGTTGCTCAACAGGGCCCATGATCTGGTAAGTAATCAAACCATTCTCGTATTTACGGAAATTGATTTGCACCTTACGGTCAGACTGTGGGTCTGTTGGGTGGGGCATATTGGTTGCGCCAAAGAAGTGGATTTGTGAATCCATATCTGGCAAATCTGCTGGACGGGGTGGAAGAGGCTTCAGCTCATCCATAGGAATAGTTTCCTTGCGATCAATATACGGATTTAATTCCGTAACGTAATCCTGGGGAATCTTCTTGCCTTCCAAAGCATTCTTGGCTACCAAGTACTGATCTTCTTTTGGCTTGCCAATAAAGTCCAGACTCAAGCCTACTTTGTCGTAGATGAACTGAGCCAAATCCTTTGCATTCGGAAGGTCAGTTTTTAGTGCTTCAATATCATACGTTGCCATGCTATTCCTTTAAACCTTGGTAGGTAGTTTTGGTTTGGTGAACTTAGAACCATTGATGTTGTTCAAATGCGGGTCAGACAGGGGATTCTGATTGAATGTGTCACGCACAGAATTTGCCAACAATGCGGCGCGTTTGTGACTACCAGAAAAAGCTTCAAGCTTCTTGTTAATGCCTTTGGTTAAACCATTGGACATGGCTTTGCCGCCAGAGATTACTTTACCGTATGCAGACATAAATTACCCCAGGTAGTTTTTAACGGACTTGCTCATGTATGCGTCATTGTTTGGCGTTTTGTCATAGCACTTAGGAGTGCTGACAGAAACTTTGTTGCCAATAGGAAACGCATTGCCAGAAGCTTTAGGAGCGCCTTGTTGACCCTTAGGGCCAGACACGCCATGCGAAGGGCCAGTAACGCTAGTAGCGCCACCCATGCCAGTAGGCGTATGCTTGGATTGATTGCCCTTGCGATTAGGAGCTTGAGCGAATTGGAAATTGGTGGTCATTTCTTACCTTTCGTTTTGCGCTCACCTTTTTCAGAGGCTTCACGCTTTTCAGAATATGCAATTGCAACTGCTTGCTTTTGCGGTTTACCAGCTTTCATTTCTGCCTTGATGTTCGACTTGAACGCCTTGGCTGATGTGGATTTCTTAAGTGGCATTTTATACCTTTCGAAGTGCTTGCAGAAAATCATCCAAGGCATCGTCAGCTGATACCTCTTCCTCTTTGTTCACGTTATTAACGTGTTCGATAGAAATTATAGGCGCTCTTGAGGATTCAAAGGGGGCCAGCTTATCAGCAATCTTAGCCTTGTCTTTAATGTCTAGCTCATCAGACTGCATGGCATCAATCAAAACCTCCATAGCAGTTTTGAGTGGAGGCAGACCCTTGGCTGTACGTTCATCACTTAGCTTGTTAAACAAAGCACCGTATTCGGTTACTCGGTTAACAACAGATTTAGGCCGACCACCGGGGTTGGCTGCTTCAGGACGAGGTTCTTTTGGTGGTTGCTGACCAGTGACGATATTCAAGGCCTTCTTCTCTGCCTTCTTCATTTGATAATACTGGCGTTTCTTTTCTTTTAATTCATCACTAGAAACATGACTGCCTTCAGGACGAATATTACCGTGGATTAAATCATCTGGATGTGGTAGTTTCATTTTAATTCCTTAATAGCATTCTCTGTTCGTATCCAAGCATAAGAACCATTAACAGTAAATCCACGTTTCTGATGTATTCTCATAAACGCATTATGTTCCGTCCTGATACTGGTTGAGCAGATAACTGGAATATTCCAAGTGCTTGCCCACAATATATGCTGGTCAATCATCTGGTTAATTAGCCTTACCCTGGTCTTTGCAGGCAGTGCTAAATCAACATGGTGGAACTTGGCATTACTGATCTCTTCATTGGCATAGGTCGTATACCCACCACGGTCAAACCAACAATACCCCAGAAGCCTCATCTCATCCCAATTCCTGCAAACAGCAAGGAACTCTCTACCCTTGTCAAACAGCTGAACAGTAGAAGCAATGGTCACGTTCTTACGGAACACATTCTTGTCCCTCGTAAGAATGCCATCAGCCTCTTGCCCAAACACGCTGTCTGCCATCTCTACTATGTCATCCACATCATGCAGTGGGTGTGAAAGAGTCCAATCCATACATTCTCCTTGCAATGCGCGAATTGTAACAACCAAAAAACTTTTAGGGCAAAAAATTTTATACAGGACCGCGAGTACTACATTTCTGTAGGCAGATTCTTTGTATAACCCCGTGTATTCTGGCACTTACAAGCCTTTTTATAGTTGTTTGTAATGCTATCGTTTAGTTCTTTGTGCTGGATTAGTTAGTGGGGAAAAAGTTTTTGTAGAAAAAGTGCGTTTGGGTGAGCGGGCCCCCTAACCTCACCTTGATTCCAGCCCTACCCTCTAGGGGGGTACAACGCATTTAAACGGCTTTCTAGGGGGGTATCAGGTATTGCTAGGGGGGTAGGTGCTTGATGGTGCTATATCGCTCTAGAGAGGCTGTGTGATTGTGTGAGAGGGAGGGCCCGGTGACTTTGGGTTTTTCTCTGACTTTTAATTGTCTCAAGCCGTGCTCTGGAAGGTCTAATCGTTATGGTGTCTCTCTCTATGGTTTCCCTATGGTGGAGAGTCAATACATGCCTTAGGTTTTGTCTTTGTTTTTCTTTTCGTATGCTCACTAGAAGCGCTTTTCACCATGCCTCATTGCATAGTTAAAACCTATTGACAATGCCCAATCGATATAAAATCTTGATTACACTTGATTCGAATTAGATAGTTCTAAGGGTTAACGATATAAGGGTTTTGGAGCTATCAATAGAATCAACGACTTACAACAACTGGCATGATTCTTCCCTGCTATATAGGTGAAGGGCACGATTTTTTGCCCTTCATTGTCAACACTTAACAGGAAACCAACATGACAAAAATTGAATACAAGCTGCATCAGCGAAGCATCAAGGACAACGGGTTGCAATACACGATCAACCATGTCGATAAGGCAACGGGCTACAAGCTCGCCAAGCTCGATATCTTAGCTAACCAAGCCGACCTATTGGCTTGGCGCGTTCAGTGGCTTGCAAACCCCGATACAAGCCCTAAAAACATCATCAAATTAACGTCTCCAATTCTTTAAGGTCTACCATGCTTACACAAGATCAAAAATCCACTATCGGCGGTACATCAGTATTCGAATTTGAAACAACTATCGGCGTGGGCTTGTGCCAAGTCATTGTCCGCATGGTTTATGAATACGATAGCTCAGGCATTTATAACGAAACAATCGATACAGTTAGGAATAATTCGGGTTGGTTTCTTATTGATTATTTAACAGAAGAAACAATCGACGACTTATGTTTGCAAGGTTGCACAATGATTTCAAAATTGAAAATGGAATATTAAAATGAAATACTTTATTCGTGACTTAATCCATGCGATTATCTTTGCATTAACTATAGGTTCACCGATGATTATCTACTTTATATATTATATGTAAAGCATATACTGAAACCTCATTTATGGGGTTTTGGCCTGTGCTTTACAGGGTTTAATAATTCACGGAATTAATAATATGCAAAATCCTTACAAAATCATTCTCAAATCATTGGGTTTACAGTATCGCCCTATATTGGGTGAATCCTCTACAAAAACCATTAAGGGTGAAAAGATAGGTTATCTCACTGGCATTGTTTACCTTGTGCCTGATGAAACCTTGTGTCCCCTAGCATTGTTAGCGGGTTGTTTCCATGGTTGCTTGAATAGCGCTGGGCGTGGTGCATTCAATAGCGTACAAAAAGCGCGCAAGGCTAAAACCCAATTCTTTTATGATCACCAACAAGCCTTTTTATTGTCCCTATGCGCTGATACATGGGCTATTGAACGCAAAGCTAAACGCTTGGATTTTAAGCCACTTGTGCGACCCAATGGCACAAGTGATATCCCTTATGAGAATCTGATCATATGGGAAGGAAAGAATCTATTTCAATTATTCCCTGATGTACAGTTTTATGACTATACAAAACATCCAAGTCGTTCGCTGGAAGGTAAAACATTGGGCAACTATGATTTGACCTATTCATTTAGTGCCATCACGCCCAAGCCGATATCAATCAAGGGTTTGACTAACCGACACAATTCAAGGGTCGCCGTTGTTTTCCAAAAACAAGCTGCTATCCCTGAAACCTTTAGGGGTTGGAATGTAATCGATGGAGACAATACAGACGTACGTCACATTGAACCAAAAAACGTTGTTGTTGCTCTCTACGCTAAAGGGAAAGCAAAACACGACACAAGCGGATTCACCCAAATTCAAGGGATTCATTACTAAAAAGCAAAACCTAATCTAACCCGCTATTGAGCGGGTTTTTTGCCTTGTTTTTTGCTTCGCGATAGCGTGGGCATGGGCGCGTCAATTTATAGCGGGTAACGCTAGGCGCGGGCGCGTCAATCGATAGGCCAACGGCTAGGCATGGGCGTGGTTAGCCGTGGGCGTGGGCGTGGGTTAGCCGATAGCATGGGCGCAGAATGGGCGATAGCGTAAGCGTGGGCATTTTAGGGGCTATGCATAGGCATTGTCTCATGCGGTAGCGTGGGCGATTGTGAGCAAAATCAACGACTTAGCGGGGTTTTTTGATTCATGTTCTCATGTACGGGTCATGCCTTGTTGCAGAAAAACTACTGTATGGAAACACAAAACCACTGTGGTAAAACACATGAGAACTAGGGTAAACCCTATGTAGTACTTGCCGATGGGGGTAAAAATGGTGAAAAACCCCCGCCAAATAGGACCTCCCCCCGTCATTTTTTTGACCCCCACCTTTTTTTGACCCACCCTGTTTTATTTTTGCCAGACCTTTTTAAATATTTGACCTTTTTCCTGGCGTCAGGAATATGGTGGTCATAAAAAAACCCTCCGAAGAGGGTTAAAGGAGACACCATGAATTATTTGAGAAATCTGAGCTTATACAAGCTTGAATCAATGCGGTCACCAATGCTATCTAGCAGGTTCTGGATCTCACTGTCTGGTGGCATTACATCCCTGTTCTCCACAAAGTATTCGCGCAGCTCCTTAAGCTCTGTAAGTCCGTTTTCTGCTGGTGGGTAGTAGTCTGCTGGGAACTGGATAATCTCGCCTGTAACGCCTTGTGTGGCCTCTACTAGGGCATCAATCAGTTCAGGCAGCTCTTGGTAAAACTCACCCAATGCCATGTGATCGGCAAATGATTTGGTTTGCCAATGCAGTATATGGCTATTTGTGCTTGCGTGTAGCAGCGTAAGAATGAAAGTACCGATGCTATCCATAATTGGCTCCTTTAACGTGATTGTAGGTTATCTAGCAGGCGCTGGATAGTAATGTTGAGGGCATCCATCTCATCCATGTGCTTGATGGCCCACATACGCTTCTGTCCATGCCAACCAAGTAATGCGCCCTGGTGGCAGGATTTGCATAACGCAACACAAGTGTATTGTCTGTGCTGCTTAACGTGATGTGCATCAGATGGTCCTGGCTCATCACAGACTGAACAAGGCAGTTCTTTGACAAGCGCAAGGTGCATCCTTTCACGGGGGGTTGGTTTATTGTTCACTTAACAATCTCCATGCTGTTGCGGCGCACAATGGGACTTGTCCGTTGCCAATGGCTTTAAGTCTGTCCACCCTAGCGGCCACCCCATCAGCCA
>Ga0304729_1002379_pt1 | contig 11301 bp, 6 predicted proteins | sample C_131016_MF_Meta_FD_190475 | JGI IMG/M metagenome (GOLD analysis project Ga0304729, IMG submission 190475) | Freshwater microbial communities from Lake Croche, Canada to study carbon cycling - C_131016_MF_MetaG (v2) (version 2) | ecosystem: Environmental > Aquatic > Freshwater > Lake | place... | reverse complement strand
GGCGCTGTCCAGAGAATAGTTGCAGATCCGTTACCGCGCGTTGCCTGCACGTTTTGGGGTGCGTCTGGTGTGGTAATAACAGGCACCGACAAGGCTGGACCAGCCACCAAGATTAGGGATGACACAACTGCCAAAGTCATAGATTTTAAAAGTTGCGTACCACGCATAATTTCCCACATCCAATTAGCCAGGTTGGCTAGATTCATCTAATCACAAACCTTGCGATTTGCTCACAGGCAATCAAGCAATCACGGGATTCTTGGCTAAATCTTGGATATTAGTTGACTGAGGGAGAAAATTAAGGCTGTATATTTAGATTTTTGTTAGCATTGGCGTATGCCACCTAAACTGCGCACGTTCTTAAAAAAATTGAAAGACACCTATCAACTACCGAGACGTATCGCAGTTGAAGCGAAACAGATAAAAAGTGAATTTTTGTTGGATAGAAAGCGTTATTCCAAATTCAGCACACCAAAAGATACGCTGTATCACACGGCCACACGGCAATTTGAATTCCAAACACAAGTAGACAGAGATGTCCATCGCGTCGAAAAGGGTCTCGCACTTCGCAGTCCAAAGCGTCCGTTTGGTAAAGATTTAAAAACACGACTTGAATTCTTGCGGGTTAAAGTAGCAAAACATGATCCGACTTCCGCTCAGACCATTACCCGCGCATTAGAAGACCTAAATAGTTGGAACAATGGGGACACTGCATCCAAAGTATCGGCGCCCGAATACACGAAATACATCCTTCCAACTGACTTTGATTTGGATGATTTTTTTTGGGGACGAAAAAGTCTTAGAGTCTTTTCAGACTCTCCCATTGACCGAAACCTAATTACCAAGGCAGTCGACTTAGCACGAAACACCCCCTCGGTATGTAACCGACAGTCCTGGCGGGTCTACGCGGTAGACGCACCGGATTTACTTGCAAAGGTATTGCCACTTCAAAATGGCAACGAGAGTTTCCGTTCGGAAATCAAGATGGCCCTGATCATTACCTCTGATCTGCAGAAGTTCAGCAGAGCGGGTGAGCGTAATCAAGTGTGGATTGACGGTGGCTTATTCTCGATGTCGCTAGCTTGGGCTCTGCATGGACTCGGCTTGGGGACCTGCATGCTGAATTGGTCGGTAAACAATTCTCAGTCAGAACTTGTACGCTCAGCAGTTAATATTTCTCAGAGCGAGGAAATTATTATGTTTATGGCCGTAGGGCACCCAGAGGAAGATACCCGATACGCAAGGTCTGAAAAGAAGCCAACCGCTGAACTCCTCTTTTGGCCGGAAAGTTAGACCTCTAACATCACACCCGCAAGGGACCGAAGATCCTTGGTGAAGAACTTTACTTTCTTCATGCATTGGAGCTAGTCACTACAGCCACCCACGAATAATAAAGTTGATTTAGCGAAGTGTTAGGCTGAATCCATGCACCCAAAACTCATTGCTAAGAACGCTGTGCGCCGACTAAAGCGCGTGTACACGAGTCAATACCTGAACATGGTGAAACCTGGCGCAGAGAAGACGGGGCACATGACAGCGCTCTGGGCGGCTCCACGCTTAGGCACAAATGTTGGTGATCGCGCGCTAACTACTGGCGCTACTTTTGGAATTGGCCCTTCGAATACCTTCCTTCTGTCACGCGATGAATATGCGATCTCAACTGAACTTGGAGGTGAATTTCGAATAGATAAGGCTCTCGAGCTTGCCAGTGGGGCAAAATTCAAAGAAGAGTTCAGAACTCTGGTGGAGGTCTCATCTGCCTGTGATGCGCTGTACATGATTGGCGCAGACATGATGGATGGTAAATATAATCCTGAGGTCAGTTTCCGTAGGTGGCGGATTGCAGAATGGTTTGCCAAAAACGTTGGACCAGCAGCAGTCATTTCTATGAGTTGGAATACTAACCCTCACCCACTTTCGGTCGTAGCAGTAAAGCGCGCGGCGGCCGCTGGTGTAAAGATTTTCACCCGAGATGCCCTCTCGCAGGAACGACTCCTTGAAATTGGAGTGAAATCAACACTTACCAGTGATGTTTCATTCGTAACAACCGACCTTCGTGCCCCAAGTCAGGAAATTCAAAACTGGTTGAAGTCTGAAAAACACACAGTCATAGTTACAGTAAGTGACTGGGTAATAAACAACAATGATATTTTTGAGCTTCTAAAATCCTCACTCAACTCGATAAGTGACAAGTTTCAATTTCTTTTCGTTCCAATGGTTGCTGATGGACAAAGTAGAGACTTAGAAGCATGCGTAAGGCTGGCTGACGAAGTTGGCGGTTGGGTCATACCGGAACTCCTGCGTCCTGAAGAATTGCGCTGGATTGCTGAGGAAGCTGCTTTTGGAATTTCCGCACGAATGCATTGTTGCCTACTCGGTTTTGCAGCAGGAATGCCAGCTATCGGCATCGAATACCAAGGAAAATTTAGAGGCACTTTTGACATGCTTGGCCTAGCGAGATTCGCAATCGAGCCAGCTGCTTTCACAGAAAAATTCCCACAGGCATTCGCGGAATTGCTGAACAACTACGGCGACCTGAGAAATGAAATTTCGAGTCAGATTCCAGCCATTTCAGAAACTGCGAAATCTACCTTTCGATAATTACAGCATGTCAAGGTACACCTCGATGTATCTGGATACGTAGTTATCCCACGATCGATCTTTCATGTAGTTTTTTGAACTATCTTTCATCGAATCAATTTCTCTACTCGATAGCTGTTCAGCTATTTTCAGAGCGTTCGCAAGTCCTGAAACCTCATTTTTTGAGTCGTACCACAAGGCCGAAGCTCGTGGGACCCAATTCAACGATGCCAAATCAGGCAAGATCAGTGGAATACCGAGTTCCATGGCGTTATTAACGATTCCAGAATTCGAAATTCTTCTGAATGGACAAACCAAAAAATCTGCTGAGTACAGCAAGTTACCAAATTCGCTTTCTGACAAAAATGAAAACTTTAACGAATTCGCAATTTCACGTGTTGTTAATTCACCTGAGAGTGTCGCCAGCTTGGCCATGAGCTCAGGCTCGCCAGGCGACCCAGCTACGGTTGCGTGCCCAGAGATTCGTGCCTGAATTGCAGCTTCTAAAAATAGGTCGGGTCCTTTATATTCGCGGATGTGACCTAACGCCAGAAAATGAAGAGAGTTTCCTTTAATCCCAAGTTCGGCTCTCGTATCGGCTACAGATTGATTGCTCAGTACCACTGGCTCAGCAGGAGCAATGATCGTCAAGTTCTGCGCTGAAAACGCTTCTATCAATTTTTCTTTACTCTGCAGATCAAAGCAGATAATCGCGTCACAGGCGGAAATCAAATTCTGCCGGGCTTTTCGGTCATCGCGAAAAATTGGTTCATGTGGCAAAAAATTATGCGCGGTCCAAACCAACTTGAGCCCCGAAACCCGAATTGAGAGCAGAAAAAATCTATACCAAATGTAAAAGAATCGGCGGGCAAATTTACTTTTGAACCTCGTTCTTGCAAACTGACCGGCAACCCAGTGGATATGGATAATCTGCAAGCCGCTGATGCGATACCAAAACGGGTAAATCGGCGAAAATAAGATCAGAAGAAATGAGCTGTTCAATTTGGGCTCAGACTTTACTGATTCAAAACCAAATCTTGAAAGCGTTGCTACCAGCGAATTTACATGTATGCTCTTGAACCAAACATAATGGAGACATCGTGGCTTAGGTTTGCTCAACTTCACTCTTGATAGCCTAAGGCACTCAGTAGAATTACACTATGCCAATTTTTTCAGCATTTCGACGTTCGCTATTACTGCTAAATAAAGAGGACCATCGCAAACTTTACCTTGCTATGGGCATACAGATTCTCTTGTCACTATTCGACATATTCGGCGTCTTATTGATAGGCCTAATAACTTATATCGCAACGGCTACTTCAAAGGGAAATAAGTTACCTGATTCTGTAGAAAAAGTATTAAACACACTTGGACTCGAAAATACTTCGGGAAATAACTTGCTAGGAGCACTGGGCGCGATTGCGCTCGTCATGTTTATAGTTCGCAGTTTCCTGGCACCACTTCTGCTTCGTCGGATCCTAAAATTCTTAACTGGACGTAGCGCACAAATTTCAGGCGAGCTTACCCAAGTTTTTTTCAGTCAGTCGCTTAAAGAAGTGCACTGGGAAAATAGTCAACGAATTACTTTCGCATTAGGTTCAGGAATCAGTGCCACTATCGGCGATACCTTAGGTGCCGCGGTAATTATCGTTGCGGAAACTTCTCTATTAATCATGCTCAGCACACTGCTGTTGGCTCTAGATCCGGCCGTGACGATATTTACCTTGCTCTATTTTGGATTGGTTATGTTTTCTATCCAATCAATTCTGGGCAGGTGGTCCGCCCGAGCCTCGAAAGCGAAATTTGCTGCCGACATTGGCGGACTCGCATCAATACAGGAGTTGGTCTCCTCGTATCGAGAGATTTACATAGGAAATCACATACCTTTCTACGTCGATAAATTCGGTGGAATACGCAGAGGCGGAGCAGCGGCCCAAGCAAATTTGCAACTCATCAATTACATCCCAAAATATGCATTGGAAGCGTCACTAGTTGTCGGAGCAAGTTTGCTTACTGTTTATGAATTTATTTCTAAGAGCCCGAGCGCCGCAGTATCTACCTTGGTACTTTTCTTGACAGCAGCATCTCGTATGTTCCCATCGTTACTTCGCATTCAAGGCTCGGCCACGACAATCCGTGCGGCCTCCTCTGCTGCCAAATACACAACTCAGGTAATTGACTTGCTCAAGGATCGTGGCGCTTTCCCGTACGACGTAACGGCCTTGAATGAGCAGAATAGTGCAACTCCTGCCACTGCATTTGTTGCCAGGGTCTCCGTTAAAGATGTCTATTTTAGTTACGACACATCAGGCGAACTCATTATTGATAACGCATCCTTAGACATTGAACCAGGGATGTTTGTAGCCTTAGTTGGTCCCACGGGCTCTGGTAAATCCACCTTGGTCGATCTGCTACTTGGCGTCAGCGAACCAGTATCAGGATTAATAACTATTGGCGGACTTCCCCCTCGGGATGCCATAAAACTATGGCCAGGAAAATTAGGCTATGTTCCGCAATCAGTAGCGATGGCAGACGCCTCGGTACGCGAAAATGTTGCGCTAGGCGTGAAAAAATCTCAAATAGATGACAATAAGGTTTGGGAAGTATTGGAACGCGTACGACTTGCTGACACATTGCGCGAAGCACGTGACGGACTAGATACAGAGGTTGGTGAACGAGGTCTGCGCTTTAGTGGTGGACAACGTCAGCGACTTGGCCTAGCGCGCGCACTGTTTACGGACCCAAGCTTGCTAGTGCTTGATGAAGCAACGAGCGCACTTGATTCAGAAACTGAACAAGCAGTTATCCAGGCTATTGATGAACTAGGTAACACCGTAACCCGCATAACTATCGCGCACCGACTGGCCACGGTTGTTCATGCTGACAAGGTTATTTATCTTGATGCTGGACGCATTGTAGCAAGTGGCACATTTGATCAGGTGCGCCTAGCCGTGCCGGAATTTGACCAACAAGCTAAGTTGCTCGGTCTCTAGGCAATCCACTTAATGAACGGTTTTCGACGACGCCCTAATTAAGTGGCGCGATTACATCTGGAATGCCTTGAGTATCCAAGATTCGCGCTAGAAACGGTGCAATCTCTTGGCTGATTGCCGGGATTAGGTGTGCCCCATCTGCAGATGTCGGTGTTTTGCCAATCACCGCAGGGCATAGGACAGCGTTATTGCTGGGCGCACATAGCGCTTGACTCAGATTCCAGTAACCAAGTTGGTACCGAGTCACAATCTGCCGTTGCACTGCGCGCAGTGGATCAACCTTGTATTGCTTGGGTTGACACTGCGCTAACGAATTTTGAGCGTCGAGGCAATTGATTAGATTAGGAAATGATGGCGAGTTCTCGGCCAGAACTACATATTTGCTCGCGGCCGTAACCCGAGCCATAACAGGCAAATAGGCCTGCAAGTAATCGCCCGCTTTTGGCGTGGAATCCACTCCGTCGCTAAGAATCGTCAGCTCCGGCTTGATGCGCTCGACATACTTAAGTGTCTGCTCGCGATGGGCAGCGCATTGCCCATTTTGTGAATTCAGGTGATTTGGAGCGAGAACCGGGACGGGACAACCTGGCATCGCTAGCAGAATTACATGCCATTTTTGTGGATCAAGTGCGCCGATGATCGCTGGCCACAGCATGCGGGCATGACTATCACCAAGCACTACCGCGGTATGGGTGCCAGTGGTAGCAATTGGCTGCGACTCACAGACCTGTGAGAAAGTTTTCGCATCAAAGCGTTTTCCCACACACGCGCCAAAGCCACCAGTTTTAGCAATCGCAGAAACATCCGTGATTGATGGAGACAAGTCTTTAGGCAAACCGGCCAGAGTTAGCGATTTAGCGACCAGGGCCTGCCAAGTTTTCTCGCTCTGAGATGCTTGCCCAGCGCCTCCATTTCCGGCGGCGGACGTGTCGGTGGGGTTTGGTGCGAACTGACCTGCCGATGCCGGTGGAGTCCAATCCTGCACCTGAGTGTTCGACATGGGATAGAGAAGAAAGGTAAGCACAGCCACCAAGGTGAGGGCGATCGAGCCAGTGCGCAACGCGGATTGCTGCACATGCGGGCGCATCGCAGTTCGTTCTTTGAAGCGCTTCAACTGCGGAAGCGGAAGTTTGAGTGCTGGTTTTTCGATCAGCCAATAGCTGACAGTGGCAAATGCGATGGCAACGAACACACCCAGGACTTTTTCTGGAAAGCTCTGGAAGTATCCCAGTGGTTTTCCAAAAACTACTAATGGCCAATGCCATAAATACAGCGAGTAGGAAATTGCGCCAATCGCGGTGAGTAGGCGCATCGACAGAAGTCGATTTACCAGGTCTGGGGTTTGTTGGCCGGCACCGGTAACTAGTAAAAAGCCAGTGGCAAGCGCTGGAATAAACAATGTGTGACCAAAATTAGTCGGTGTCACGATGACCAACGACAGAATTACAGTAGCCAGGGCAAAAATTCGCAGTGACAGGTATGCGCGCTTCAATCTCGTCTGAACGACAGAAACGTCTACCAAGCTCAAAATCCCGCCAAGTGCCAGCTCCCAGATGCGACCGAAGGTCGAGAAGTAGGCAGAGCTCGGGGTTCTAGAAAATTCATCCACTAACCAGAAAGCTGAGCCTGCAATGGCCAAACCGAAGAAAATGTAAAGCCGTTGCGTCCAGGCGAAATGACGACCGGCGATCATCAGTCTTCGCATATTGGCCGCGAATAGGAAGAACATCGGCCAAATCAAGTAGAACTGCTCTTCGACAGCCAGTGACCAATAGTGCTGCAGCGGGGATGCAGTCAGGGTTTGGGCGAAATAATCTGTGGCCTGGTGCATGAATGTGATGTTGGCAGCGAAAAATACAGTCCAGATCGAATCGGACTTGAGTTGCTCATTCTGGAGCACATTTAAGTTGAAGTGCGCATATACATTGATTGCGAGCAACACAAAAAAAGCGGCCGGAAAAATCCTGCGAACGCGTTTTAAGTAAAAGTTGGACATCGAAATTCGCCCTGGAGCAAACTCCTCTGGCTTTGATTCTGAAAACTCTCGAAACAAGATCCCAGTAATTAGGTATCCCGACAGGACGAAAAAGATATCCGGGCCGATGAAGCCACCAGTGAAGCCGGGAATGCCGAAATGGCAAAGCGTAACCATCAGAACGGCAATGGCGCGCAGTCCAGCTATGTCGTAACGAAACCCCGGCCGAACTTTACGCTCGGGTAATGCGCTGACTAATTTAGCTATTAGCTCAGTCATCGGCAGGGCTCCAAAACTAACCTTTCGACCTAGTTCAGCAACTAGTCACTTTTCTATCGTACCCCCCAGTCACTTGACTAGGTTTAGGTCGTTATACCCGCTTTTGCGGATCTAACCACGCAAAACAGCGCCAAATTTCTCAGTCGCGCCAGCCACGGCCGCATTGCGCGATTTTGCTACTTCTTCAGCCGATAGCGTTCTATCCGGAGCGCGGAATCGCAGGGCAAAAGCCAGCGACTGCTGTCCTGGTGGAATCGGAGAGCCAGTGTAAATATCAAAGAGTCGAACATCTTCAAGTAATTCCCCAGCGCTGCTGCGAATGCAGTCAATCAGGTCCCCCACTGAAACACTCACATCAACAACCAGCGCGATATCTTCTTTCGCAACTGGGTATGTCCACACGGTCGGTGCTGACGGCGTGGTTCGTGCTAGCGCGATCAACTCATCCAAGTTGATTTCGACTGCCACAGTTCGAGCTGGTAACCCAACTCCAGCGATTACGCGTGGAGCGAGTTCGCCAGCTAACCCGATTACTGTCTCGCCAGAACTAATTGAGGCACATCGACCTGGGTGCCATGGCGCCACTTCGGCTGCCGAGATTTCAACAGCCACGCCCAGCTCATGAGCTAGTGCGACCACCAATTCAATGGCATCACGCCAACTGGCGGGACTACTGCTACCCCACCAACCTGAAGCAGCTACTGCGCCAGTGATTACCGCGGCAAAGTGAGTGGGCTGATGTGGAACTAATGCCTGCAACGCCTCGATGTCGGTCGCTGTTGGTTTGGATAGCACGGACGGTCTCGGGACAGAACCCGATGGCGCAGGGGCAAAGCTAACGCTGGCAATTTCAAATAGTGGGACGTCATTAAATCCGCGCGAAAGATTGCGATTAACTGCCGTAATCAGGCCCGGCAACAATGTGGTTCGCATAAGTGGCTGTTCATCGGAAATTGGGTTCGCTAACCGCACTGCGTGCCGTCTTGAGTCGCTGTCGCTGATTCCTAGGGCATCTAATTCGGCTGCGCCGATAAATGGATAATTACGCACTTCCACCAGGCCGCGGCCCGCCAAAAAGGTGCCGATTCGTCGTCTTAGCCGCTGCGCATCGGTCAGACCGCGTCCACTTGGAGCAGTTGGCAGGCTGGTCGGCACTTTGTCATACCCATCGATGCGAATGACTTCTTCAACTAAATCAATAGCTTCGACCAAATCTGGTCGCCATGATGGAACTTTAACGCTCCAGCTTGCGCTGTCGGTTAGTACTTGACACCCAAGTGAGGTCAGAATGTTTTGGATTAATTGCTTGTCGTACTCATGTCCCGCAATACGCGAGGTCAGCGCAGGGTCAAATGAAATCGGCTTTACCTCTGGCGCGGTCTCCACTGCGGCCGTGCCGGCGTAGGTTGCGCCACCGTGCTCAATTAACAGTGCAGCCGCTCGCGCGCTGGCTACCGGCGCAATCATGCGATCTACTCCGCGCTCAAAGCGTCGAGATGATTCACTTGAGAGTTTGTGGCGACGACTCATTCGGGCTACGACAATCGGATCAAAATGAGCTGCCTCAATAACTATCCGAGTTGTGGTTTCGGAAATTTCGCTTGAGGATCCACCCATGGTGCCGGCAAGCGATAGCGCACCCTTATCATCGGCAATGACCAAGTCATCAGCATCAAGTTTGCGCGTGACGTGATCCAGAGTCTCGAGTTTCTCGTCGACGCTCGCCCGACGAGCATGTATGGTGCCGGAAACCTTATCCGCATCAAAAGCGTGCAGCGGTTGACCCAATTCAAACATCACATAGTTGGTGACATCGACTGCCAGAGAGATAGATCGCACGCCAACTGCGGCCAAACGAGACTTGATGAAATTTGGGGTTGGCGCTGCTGGGTCGAAGTTTTCAAGGGTTCGTAAAACTAACAGGTCACAAGCGGCGCGGTCAGTGCTGGCTGCCGCCATCGCCTGGCCATTTGCCACGGGCAGGTTTGGCAGATCTGCAGCGGGGTCAGTGAATTCAACCCCGGCGGCGATTGCAGCTTCGCGGGCAATGCCACGCAAGCTGAGCGCATAGCCACGGTCCGGGGTGACTGCGATCTCTAGAACTTCATCGCCAAGGCCCAGGATTGGAAATGCATCTGCGCCAAGTTCGGCACTACCTGGATCTAAAACAATAATTCCAGAATGATCATCGCCCAAACCAAGTTCGCGGACACTGCACATCATGCCATCTGAGATGTGACCATAAGTCTCACGAGTAGCGATAGTGAAGTCGCCAGGCAGGGTGGTCCCAGCTAGTGCAACTACAACTAAGTCGCCTTCGGCAAAGTTACGAGCGCCACAGACGATACCTCGGATACCCGGGGTTTCTTGTGCGCCATTTGCGCTACCGACTTCCACCTGACACCAACGGATTGGCTTCTTGAATTCGGTCAACTCTTCAATCGACTTAACTCGACCTACAACTAGCTGGCCGCTAACATCGCCGACAGTCTCAACGCCTTCAACTTCAAAACCAACTGAAAGAAGTAGCGCAGCCACTTCGCGTCCGGACATTTCATTAGGCAGCGAAACATAATCGCGCAACCAAGATACTGGGATACGCATTAGCCACCTAGCCCAAAAGCTCGAGTAAACCGAAGGTCGCCCTCGACCATGTCGCGCATATCTGTGATTCCGTGACGGAACATCAAGGTGCGCTCAAGGCCCATACCGAAGGCAAATCCCGTGTAAACCTCTGGATCAATGCCGCAAGCCACTAAAACTTTTGGATTTACCATGCCGCAGCCGCCCCATTCGATCCAACCTTCGCTACGACACGTCCGACACGGTGCATCCGGATTGTCCACTGAAGCGCCCCGGCAGGCAAAGCACTGCAAATCAACTTCGGCAGACGGTTCAGTAAATGGAAAGTAGGAAGGGCGTAGTCGAGTGACAATGCCAGCACCGAACATGGTTTCGGCAAAATGGTCTAGCGTGCCTTTGAGATCGGCCATTGTTATTCCCTTGTCAATCACAAGAGCTTCAACCTGATGGAAAACTGGCGAATGAGTGGCATCCAATTCGTCGGTGCGGAAAACTCGACCAGGACATATGACGTAAATCGGCAAATCGCGGTTTAACATCGAGCGAATCTGTACCGGTGAAGTGTGTGTGCGTAAAACTAACCCTGAATCCTCGTGGTCCACGAAAAACGTATCCTGCATTGTGCGGGCTGGGTGATTTGGCGCAATATTAAGGGCATCAAAGTTGAACCACTCCGCTTCAATCTCCGGACCTTCAGCGAGTTCGTAGCCAAGCGCCAGAAATACGTCGGTGATTTGCTCTTGGATCGTGGTCAGTGGATGGCGCCCACCACGAAGCGTGATGTCGGCGGCGGCCGTCACATCTACTTTTTCGGTGAGCAATATCTGCTCATCACGCAATTTTTCTAACTCAACAGTTCGTGCTTCGAGCGCCTGATTAATGGCGCCACGC
>Ga0304729_1002378_pt1 | contig 11302 bp, 8 predicted proteins | sample C_131016_MF_Meta_FD_190475 | JGI IMG/M metagenome (GOLD analysis project Ga0304729, IMG submission 190475) | Freshwater microbial communities from Lake Croche, Canada to study carbon cycling - C_131016_MF_MetaG (v2) (version 2) | ecosystem: Environmental > Aquatic > Freshwater > Lake | place... | reverse complement strand
GTTTAGTTCTAATTTTCCGAGCATTTTTCCATGCCAAATTGCCCGAGCACTAGAACCCAAGGGAAATAGGCTGATTTGGTCTAGTACTAAATCTGAATCAGGCGCAGTTCCGTAGGTAAAGGTGCGAGTACTTGTTATTTTCTCGCCAACTCTGCGGGCGCCTTTATCGTCATTGCAATAAACCAAAAATCCGTCGTTATCGATAGTTGCAACAAATTCGGTAAAAACTTCGAATACTGCTTTCTCGTCGGCAAAATAATCGACATGGTCATGCTCGATATTTGTAATCACTGCCCCATACGGATGGTATTCAACAAAAGAACCGTCGGATTCATCAGCTTCGGCGACAAAATATTCACCAGTTCCGCGATGAGCATTAGATCCAGAGGCAGTGATGGTGCCACCAATTGCGAATGACGGATCAACTCCGGTTGCTTGAAGTGCCACAGTCAGCATGGATGACGTTGTAGTTTTTCCATGTGTTCCTGCGATAGCAATACTTTTTGACTCAGACATTAAAAGCGCAAGTGCTGTTGCTCGAGTAATTAAGGGAATTCCTAATTCGGTAGTTCTTGTGCGCTCAGGATTCTTCTCGGAAATTGCAGTTGAGTAAACAACTAAATCGGAACCATCAATGTTTGAACTCTGGTGGCCAACTTCAACTACAGCACCAAGTGCTCTCAGGGCGATAACAACATTTGAATCTTTGGAGTCAGAACCAGAAACGTTGATGCCGTGAGAAAGTGCGATGCGAGCAAGCCCACTCATACCTGCTCCACCTATACCAATGAAGTGAACTCGCTTGCCTACTAACTCGGGCAACGAAAATGTTGGCTTCATTTACGCAATTCTGGCATGACGCTGCATTAACTCAACAATTTTTCGGGAAGCGTCGCGATCGCTTTCATTTCCTGCAATCAGTCCTTCCGATTTCGCCAGCGCCATATTTAGGTTGGCCTTAAGCCATTGCTCATTGAACTCGCTTTGTGGCAAAACAAGCGCTCTACCTTGTTCGACCAAGAAATCGGCATTTCTGGCTTGTTCACCATTTCCAACTGCCAGCGGTACAAAGATGGCGAATTTACCCAGTGCATTGATCTCGGCGCACGTTACTGCTCCGCTGCGAGCGATTATTACATCTGCCGCTAAATAGGCGGTTGCCATATCTTCGATATACGCCACCGGTTGATAGCCAGTTTTTTCCATCGGGAGTTGATTCTTACCGCCTACCGAATGAATGATTTCAAATTTGGTTAAAAGGTATTCAAGTGAATCTGTTATGACTGAATTGAGAGCCAACGAACCTTGCGAACCACCAATGATTAACAGTAAATGCTTATCAGTCTTAATTCCCAGGCGTTTTTTAGCGGCTTTTCGCGCGCCAGCCCAATCGTTTTTTGAAAGTTCAAGTGCATCACTAACTGAAGACTTGAGGGGCAGGCCAACTACTTGAGCTTCTTTGAATTTTCCACTTTTTACCGGCTTCCCTATTGCAAGTGCGCCCCCGAGTTTTGCGCCAAATTTATTAGCCCAACCTGGAATCGCATTCGCTTCATGAATTACAAATGGAACTCGGCAAATTGCAGCAGCTAAATAAATTGGTGCCGAGACATAGCCACCAAATCCAATAACACATTGTGCGCCCGAAACAATCCGAACAGATTTAGATAGAGCTTGCCCAAATCTAAATGGTCCTAACAAACCAGTTATTGATAGCGAACGTGGCAAAGTAACTTTTGGAATTAAATTAAGCCGGTACCCCGAGTTAATGACAATTGAGTTTTCTAAGCCAGTAGATGTACCAACAAACTCAAACTCAGTATTTGGAAATTTCTTTCGCCAAGTATCAGCCACAGCTATCGCTGGCTCAATATGTCCCGCAGTGCCTGCACCAGCTAAAACTATTTTCATTAGGCAGATTGCTTTCTAAACTCTCGAATTCCGCGCGCAACTTCTGGATCACGAAGGGCGGCACCTAAGACGAATCCCAATGCCAAATAAGTTGCAATCAAAGAGGATCCGCCGTATGAAATTAGTGGCAAGGTAACACCAACTACCGGCACCAAACTAAGGGCAGAACCAATATTTAAGAAACATTGAATTGAAATCCAAACGCCGATTCCCGCACAGGTAAAGCGAACCATCGGGTCATTGGCACGCATTGCAATTTGGAAGATCGCAAAAATCAATCCAGTGAAAAGCGCTAATGTCGCTAACGTGCCTAGAAGACCTAGCTCTTCGCCGATTACCGAAAAAATAAAATCGGTATGAGCTTCAGCTAGATATCCCCACTTTTGTCGGCTGGCACCTAAGCCAACTCCCAACAAACCACCACTTGCTAGCCCCATCAAACTATGTGCTGGTTGCCAGCCGTAATTTTTGTAATCGCCTTTTGCGAATGGGTTAAAAACCACTAGGAATCGGGCAGCTCGATAAGGAGCGCTGAGAATCAAAGCACTTACGCCAGCCATGCCAACTGCGGAAACGGTTCCAAAGAGTCGTAGCGGGATGCCGGAAACAAAAAGTAAGCCAGCCATAGTTGCACCAATTACTGCTGCGGTACCTAAATCTTTTCCGGCAAGTACGAAGATCAAAACTCCGAGGTAGCCAGGTGCAATTAACTTTAAAACGTTTGTGCGAACTACGCCGGCATTCTCATACTTAGCCAACATTGTCGCAGCCCAGAGAATCATTAAAAACTTTGCAAACTCAGAAGGCTGAACTACAAATGGGCCGACACCAATCCAGTTTCTATTTCCATTTACGGCATGACCGACTCCTGGAATAAGAAGTACGGCAAGTAAGCCAAGTGATACTACGAGCGCTACTCTGCCAATTGCGCGCCACAAATTAAGTCTTAGCTTTGCGGCAACCCAACCAATTGGAAGCGCAGCAATTAAGAAAAGTAATTGACGCACAAACGTTCCGTAAGTATTTCCGTTTACTTTAGTTGAGTAAATTGTTGATGCCGAGAAAACCATTACTAGACCTAGAATGCTAAGCGCAGCAAGACAGATCGCGAAAAGTGCAAAAGTATTAAATGGTTTTAGGAGTTGACTGCGCTTAGCTGGCGTTGACATTTTTACCCACTATTTCTCGGACGGATTTAGAAAAGCGATCGCCCCGATCGCTATATGAATTGAATTGGTCCATCGAGGCACAAGCTGGTGCCAACAGAACTGCGTCACCACTTTTAGCCAGTTGTTGGGCTTCGCTGACTATTCGATCCATAAATTCATTTTCAGCCGATGCTCGATCGTGACCAGCTTTAGGATCGACTCGAACTATTGGGGTGGTTGGGAAATCTCGCTCAAGTTCGGCAGCAATTAATTCACGATCTTGGCCAATCAAAACCACGCCTTGCAAGCGCGGGCCAATGGCCGCAATAAGTCCATTCATTTCTGCCCCTTTTGCTAATCCCCCAGCAATCCAGACCACTTTAAGCTCGGACATCACGGATGCTTGGGCGGCATGCGGATTAGTTGCTTTCGAATCATCGATCCAACGAATTCCATTGTGCTCAAGAACTAATTCAATGCGATGGCGACCAGGACGAAATTCCTTGATTGCCGAGCGAATTACGTCGTGGCTAATACCAATTGCCCGAGCCAGTCCTGATGCTGCCAGCGAATTCGAAACTACATGCGGGGCTGTTGGTTGTACTTCAGTTAATTCGCAAATCATTTCAGCTTCCATCGGATCTGCGACGAAAGCTCTATCAATCAGAAGGTCTTCGACCAAACCAATCTCGCCTGGCTTTGGAGTCTGCAAAGTGTAAAAAACTTTTCGGCCTTGCCAATGCGCACTTCCTTCTACCACCATCGAATCATCACCATTTAGGATCGCGGTAACTGATCGACTCAAAAGATCTAATTTGGCATTGGCATATTCACTCAAGGATCCATGCCAATCAATATGATCAGGTGCGATATTTAAAATTCCACTTGCTACAAACTCAGCCGACTCTGACCAGTGCAGTTGAAATGACGATAACTCTAGAATCAAATAATCATATTTTTCATCAGAAGTAACCGCTTCTATTACTGGTGTGCCGACATTGCCGCAAGCAAATGCCTTGAGTCCGGCTTCTTTAAAAATTGTTTCAGTTAATTCGACCGTTGAAGTTTTGCCATTTGTGCCAGTGATCGCTAACCACTTTTGATTTGGCACAGTTTGTTGCTTTAGATCCCAAGCAATGTCGATTTCATTTAGGAGAGCAACCTCGCGATTTCGTAATTTTGTAATAACTGGATGAGTTGGGCGCCACCCTGGCGAAATAACTGCGGCTGTCCAGTTAGTGCTTTCCAATTCACTACTCGAAACTCGCGGGAAACTAAATTCTGAATTTTCGCCTTCATCAAAGATTGAGACATTTGCGCCAAGTTCAGTTAGTACCTTCGCAACTGAACGGCCAGTCACTCCTCCACCGAGAACAACAATTTCGGCATGAGCAATAGCGATGCCGCAGATTGAAGTTATATTGGGAGTGATCGACATCTTTAGCGCTTAATGCTCAACCATTGAGCGTAGAAGAGAGCTAAACCAACGGCCACGCTGAGTCCAGCAATAATCCAAAATCTAAGCACGATAGTTACTTCTCCCCAACCCTTTAGCTCAAAGTGATGCTGTAGGGGTGCCATTCGAAAAATTCTTTTTCCGCCAGTTGCTTTGAAATAAAGCGTTTGAATAATTACGGACATCGTAATTATTACGAAAAGTCCACCGAGCGGAATTAAAAGAAGTTGAACTCTCAACGTACTTGCTAACCCCGCTAACGCGCCACCAAGGGCTAAGGATCCAGTATCACCCATAAATATTTTTGCAGGCGAAGCATTCCACCAGAGAAAACCTGTGCATGCGCCAGCCAGGGCCGCCGCTAAAACCGCTAAATCGAGCGGATCTCTAACTACGTAACACCCGATTGCGCCATCAGTTGCAATTCCGCAACTTTGACGAAACTCCCATACGCCGATCAAGATGAAAGCTAGAAATGTCATCACTGATGCGCCAGTTGCTAAGCCATCGAGTCCATCAGTTAAATTAACGCCGTTACTTGTTGCGGTGACCATTAGCGAAATCCAAATAACAACTAGAGCCGCACCTAAAACTATGCTGGTATCTCGTACTGCCGATAGATGAAGTGAGATCGGAGTAAGACCATCATTGTCTGCAAACTTGATTCCGAAATAACCGAAGGTTGCTGCAATAAGTACTTGGCCAAAAATTTTCTGTCGACCCTTTAAGCCAAGCGACTTCTTACGGGAAACCTTTAGCCAATCATCGAGGAAACCGACAAAACCTAAACCGGTGAATAGTGCGACAACTAGCAATCCAGAAGCTGTTGCTGAGGTTCGGGTAATGCCATGACTTAAGAAATAGCCAGAAATTGTCGCAAAAATAATTATTAGGCCACCCATAGTTGGGGTGCCTCGTTTAGTGTGATGCGAACTTGGGCCATCGTCACGAATTATTTGGCCATAACCACGTTTAGAGAGAAGACGAATAAGTGCTGGAGTGCCAAATAAAGCGAAAAAGAATGCCACTGCACCCGAAATAAGAATCTGTCTCATTTACTCGTCTTCCTTCTTTCCGGCGCCAGTTTGCCAGTTCGTCGCAACTTCTTGGGTAATTTCCTCAAAATGTTCAGCTCTAGATGCTTTTACAAGCAGCACATCGCCTGATTGCATTTCTTCTAAAAGCGAGACCACAGACTTTTTATCCGCAAATTCATGAATTTTTGTTTCACTATTACTTGGAATTTCTGCGCTGAATGCAGGCATTGAAACAGTCACCAGGTGATCAATAGCTAAATCACTGACGAGCTTTCCGATTTCGGCATGGTCGGCATTTTCAGAGCTGCCCAATTCGTGCATCTTTCCAAGAACCGCCCAAGCTGAGCCACCGCGCTCTTGTGCGAAAAGCGCCAGAGTTCTAAGTGCTGCTGCCATAGATTCTGGATTCGCGTTATAGCAATCATTAATCATTAAGCGATCATTCGCTTCGAATATTTCCATTCGCCATTTACTAGCAAGTTCGGCCATCGAGAGTGCTCCAGCAATCTGGTCAACGCTAAGTCCAAGCGCACTCGCTATGGCAGCTGCGGCAAGAGCGTTTGGAATTTGGTGCAGCCCAACTAAACGCATTCCTACTGCAGCACGGCCATTTTTAGTTACCAGGTCAAAGTGCGGACAACCTTCTCTGATCTCTACATCTGCGGCTCGCACGTTACAGTCACTGCGCTCGCCAAAAGTTAGAGTTGATACACCTTCGGAAACTTTCATGGCTGGGGTGTACTGATCATAAGTTCCCAGAATTGCAGTACCGCCTGTAGTTAACGATGAAATCAGTTCCGCTTTTGTTTGGGCGATTGCTTCCCGAGATCCAAATTCACCAAGATGGGCATTTCCAACTTTTAGCACAGCTCCGATTTGCGGCTTGGCAATTTCGCAGAGGGCAGATATATCGCCAATGTGTCGAGCACCCATTTCCACTATGCAGTATTGAGTTGTTTCAGTGCATTCCAAAATTGTTAGCGGTACGCCAAGTTCATTATTAAATGAACCCAATGGCGCAACTGTTTCACCAGCAGAAGCAAGAATGTAATTAAGCAGATCCTTTGTGGTGGTTTTGCCCTGAGAGCCAGTTATTCCAATGACCTTTAATTCGCTGAGTTGAATGCGCACAAACTTAGCTAAATCGGAAATCGCACGAATGACATCTGGCACAACAATGCAAGGCTCTTCGACAACTTTTGTTGTTAAAGCTAATACCGAGCCATTATTGAATGCTTCATTGATATACGCGTGGCCATCAGCATTTTCGCCCACTAATGCCAGAAAAAGTGAACCGGGTACGGCTTGGCGAGAATCAAAAACTGGTGTCTGAGAAACAATAATATTTTCATCACCATGGAGGTGTCCATTTACAATTAGGGAAATTTCTCGTGCTGATAGTTTGATCATGCAATTGCCTCAATCGCTGCCGCGAGAACTATCCGGTCATCAAATTCATATTTCACGCCGGCAATTTCTTGCCCAGGCTCATGACCTTTGCCCAGAATTACAACTACGTCTCCTGCGCTTGCTAGGTTGACCGCAATTTCGATTGCGCGCTTTCGGTCAACTTCGATCGTACTTGTACTAGATAAAGTTAACCCATAAACCATCTCTTGCAAGATTATTGCTGGATCTTCATTCCGCGGATTATCGCTTGTGAAAATCGAAATATCTGAACCAGCAAGCAATGCTGCACCCATCAGCGGTCGCTTACTTTTATCGCGGTCACCGCCACAACCTAAAACTGCAATTACTTTTCCGGCAGTGGATTCACGTAGAGTTGCGAGAACTCGAGATACTGCATCAGGTGAATGTGCATAGTCAACTAACGCTATAAACGATTGACCAAGATCAACTTGCTCTAATCGGCCTTCAGCGCCAGTGAGGTTTGGAGTGATAGCTGCGATATCGATTGGATCAATTCCGCTGGCAACTGAGATCGCAATTGCCATAAGTAAATTGTCTAAATTAAAATCACCTACTAATTGTGTGTTGGTTTCGATCAAAATTCCGCCCGAACCTCTAATTGCGATTTCGGTAGATCGCGCACCTGACTCAATTCGCTCGTAGTACCAATCGGCAGATCTCTCAACTCGGGATAGGCGGACAGTTGGCAGTTCCTGAATTTCGGATAATTTTTTTCCCCAAGATGAATCAATATTTATATAGGAACATTCGGCATATTTATGCGTAAATAGTTCAGCTTTCGCAGCAAAATAAGAATCCATGTCGCCATGGAAATCTAAGTGATCTTGTGACAAATTCGTAAATGCTGCAATTTTAAAATTGGCGCCACTAATTCGATGTAAGGAAATTGCATGGCTTGAGACTTCCATGAATAGGTTTCGCATATGGCGCTCTCGCATTACAGCCGCTAAGGATTGCAACTCAGGAGCCTCTGGCGTTGTGCGAAGAGCTGGAAGAACTTCGCTTGCAATACGCGTTTCTACTGTTCCAATTAACCCGCTATCGCGGCCAGCTGCCATCGCGATTTGATGAAGCAACGTAGTTACGGTTGTTTTGCCATTAGTTCCAGTAATTGCGACGCTAAATAAATCTCGCATCGGTTCTTTATGTAACCAAGCGGATATTTGACCAGCAACCGCTCGGGGGTCATTCACGACCAGCACCGGAAGATCGGTGATTAGCGCAGAGCCGACTTCGTCTGTAAGAACTGCTACCGCGCCGTTTAACTTGGCACTTCCTGCATGAGTAGCGCCGTGTGTTGTGGTGCCGGCAACTGCGACAAACAGATCGCCAATTTCAACTTGATGTGAATCTATCGAAACGCCGCTTATATTTATTTTGTCCAACTCTAAATTATTTGATTTTGCTGAAACGAGTTCACTTACCTCACGAAGGGTTCGGCCAGAAATCGTATTGTGAGGTCTTAACATTTTAGCGAACGCCGCTTGCCGAATTAGTTGGGGCTTTAGTCTGAGCTTGGGCTTTAGCAAGCTCAGCCTGATTTAATGCTACTGGAAAAATTTTTGTGCCCGTAGGTGGAATGTGCTTAGATTCAAGAACAAAGGACATTACTTTCTTAAATACTGGACCACCAAGTAATCCGCCAAAGTGAATTCCTTTAGGATCTTGAATAGTTACTGAAATTACATAGGCTGGCGCATCTGATGGTGCAAACCCAATGAATGATGCGGTAAATCCTCGGTAGCAGCCACAGACATCGTTATATCGCTGTGCAGTTGCAGTTTTGCCAGCTACTCGATAACCAGGAATCGCTGCACTCGGTGCAGTTCCTTCGGATGAAACAACGCTTTCCATCATTAAGCGAACTTGATTTGCAGTTTCGGCACTTACTACGCGAACTGAAGTACGAGATTTAGATGGTGTGAAATTTCCATTTGCTTCATTGGTACCTGCTATGACAGTTGGCGATACTCGAACTCCATTATTAGCAATCGTTGCGAAAACACTTGTCGCTTGCATTGCAGTCACTGAATAACCTTGGCCAAATGCAACTGTTGGCGCAGTAGTTCCCGACCAGTCAGATAATTCGCGCAAAATTCCTTTAGATTCACCTGGCAAGCCAGACCCAGTGCTTGATCCAATTCCGAATTTGCTTAGGTAATCATGCAACTGAGCATGGCTAAGTTTCTCACCAACTTGAATAGTTCCAGTGTTACTCGAAACCGCCAAAATGCCAGCAGTGGTTAGGTGCCAGACGGCATGATTTTTGTGATCGTGAAAAACGGAACCTCCTCGCGAGAGCCGATCCGGAACAGTAAAAAGAGTAGTAGGAGTTACTTTATTTTCTTCAATAGCTGCCGAAATCGTCATAATTTTTCCAGTTGAGCCTGGCTCGTAAACATCTTGCACAGATGGGTTACGCATATCAGCAAGTGCAACATTGTCATGATTGTTTAAATCGAAAGTTGGTGCAGTCGCATGTGCCAGAATCGCTCCAGTTTTCGGATCCATCACAATCACAGTTCCACTACTTGCGCCAGATTTCTTGACTGCTTCTGCAATTGCATTAGATGCAACCCACTGAATATCTCGATCAATAGTTAAACGTATTGAGGCACCAGCTTTTGCCGGAATAATTTCTGATTGCGAGCCAGGTATCTCAGCGCCGTAACCATTTGCATATGAATACTTACCGTTAGTTCCAGAAATAATCGAATTCATACTCGATTCCAGCCCAGTTGCGCCTACGCCTTCTTGATTAACGAAACCGATCAACGAGGCAACCAGTGAACCTGATGGATACTCGCGGATATAGGCCCGCTCAGGATAAAAAGCCGTAATACGTTTATCGAATTCTCGTGGGGTAAGTGCTTTGTTATGTTCTTTAATAGCGTTCTTTAAATTTGTCCAAACTGCTGGTTTGGCATTGCGATAAATCAATTTCCATTTTAATTTTCCAGTAAATAGCGTTTTTAATTCAGATTCCGGCATACCCAAGATTGGAGCGGCAAATTTCGCAGTTGCTGCTGGATCTGAGATGGCACTTTGGTCAATCACGATATTTATCGCATTTACACTCTTGGCTAGCGCGACACCATTTACATCGGTAATCGTTCCTCGAGGAGCTTGCAGCGTAGCTACGTTTTCCATCTCGTTTACAGCTCGATCTCTGATCGAATTAGCAGTGACCAGCTGAACCCAAACAACTCGAATCGCAAAAATAGCCAAGAAAACAAGTGAGATTGCAATCAAAACTTGAATTCTTTTTCTAGCTAATGCGAAATTACCCAATTGATCCTCCTGCAGCGGAATTCGATACAGTTGGGATTGTTTGATCCAAGTTAATGAATTGCGGATTGTCCGAAGGCTTCATTCCCATTTGAATCGCTGCAGCCGCTAAAGCTGATGGTGATGAAATTCGATCAAGTTGACGAATATATGCCTCACGTTGATCAGTAAGTAAACGTGCCTCAAGTTGTAGTTTTGATAGTTTGAATGCATCTTGGGCAAGAAGAGTATTAATAAATAAAAGTGAAACCAAGCCTATGATTCCGATTCCGGTTAAGAATAAAATGAATACTTTTTGGTCAGCTCGCTTTTCGGTGTCGATCTTAGGAACTAGCCGAAGTGCAACTTCTGAAGATCGATCAATGACCTTCTGCCTAGAACGACTGATTGCAGGAGCTAAAGCTGTGATTGCCATTATGCGGCCACCCGTTCTATTGCACGTAGACGAACAGACTGCGCGCGCGAGTTCGCCGCAATCTCTGCTTCACTTGGTAAAACTGAACCGCGAACAACTAAGGCAAATTTCGCTGCGAACTCTGGAAGGTCAACTGGCAAATCTCGTGGAGTTCCAGATGTTGTGGCTTGCGCGAAAAACTCTTTAACTATGCGGTCCTCTAAAGATTGGAAAGACATCACAACTAAGCGGCCGCCAACTTTTAACAACTCGAGAGCTTGCGGAATCGCACGGTTAACCGCACCAAGCTCATCATTTGTTTCGATGCGAAGTGCTTGGAAGGTGCGCTTTGCTGGATTACCACCGGTACGACGGGTAGCTGCTGGAATGCTCTCTTTAACAAGCGTGGCTAATTGAGCGGTTGAATTTAGCGGCGCTTTTGCGCGTTCTTTAATAATGTTTTCAACAATTCTTGTGGCAAATTTTTCTTCGCCATAAGTACGCAGAATTCGTACTAACTCGCCAGGTGCATAGGAATTAAGGATTTCACTTGCAGTTATTCCGGTTGAGCGATCCATGCGCATGTCCAGTGGTGCGTCATGCGAATAAGAAAAGCCCCGTTCACTCTGGTCAAGTT
>Ga0304729_1002375_pt1 | contig 11310 bp, 9 predicted proteins | sample C_131016_MF_Meta_FD_190475 | JGI IMG/M metagenome (GOLD analysis project Ga0304729, IMG submission 190475) | Freshwater microbial communities from Lake Croche, Canada to study carbon cycling - C_131016_MF_MetaG (v2) (version 2) | ecosystem: Environmental > Aquatic > Freshwater > Lake | place... | reverse complement strand
ACCGATGACAAGATCGGCATTAAGCAATTCTTCTTCAATTGCGAGTGCAGAAGATGCGATTGTCTTCACTTGGCCGTGGAAAATATTATCTATCTCGGCAAGGCGATTAAGGTTCACATCGAGGATGGTGACATCTGCGCGCATTCCATGTGCCATCGCTGCTGCATTAAGTCCAGCAACTCCACCACCAAGCACAACAACTTTGCCAGGCTTTACTCCCGGTACTCCCCCAAGCAATACGCCTCGTCCTCCATTTGGTCGTTGAAGCGCTGCTGCACCAACTTGAATCGACATACGTCCTGCTACTTCAGACATCGGAGCGAGTAAGGGAAGTGCTCGATTTATCTCAACGGTTTCGTAGGCGATTGCTGTCGCACCACTGGCCATCAAAGCAAGCGTTAACTCCTTATCGGCAGCAAGGTGGAGATAGGTGAAAATAACCTGACCTTTACGCATTCGAGGATATTCAACAGCCACCGGCTCTTTGACCTTCAAAATGAGATCGGCTTTCGCCCAAATCTCATCAGCGGTATCCAGAATTGTTGCACCAGCCGCGCGATATTGATCGTCTGTGATGGCAGAACCTAATCCAGCACCGGTCTCAATCACCACTGTGTGGTTGGCCGCGAGTGAATGGGCGCCTGCCGGGGTTAACGCAACTCTCGATTCGTTGTTCTTGATCTCTTTCGGGACGCCAACAATCACGGTAAAAATCCTCAGATCTCACTCACCATTGAGTGGGTTGTAGTAATACGGTGATGTTACTCCTCTGGCAGCCCGCCAAAGATCGCTTCGCATATCTTTGGGTGCAACTGCGAGCGCATTGCTTCAAATTGAGAGGGAGGCCAACCTGCGGCAAAGGTGCGCCTGAGTAACTTTGCGAGTTGATAATCAGGGCAATCCTCAAAGGCTCGTTCGAGCGCTTTGATTGCCAGCGCCCCAGCTCCACTTTCATAGAGAAGTTCTGCATACAAGGTTGCCGGTGGCGCCGCATATCCAGCCGGTGCAATCCCGGTTAACCATCGCCATAGATCGAGCAATGTCTTTGAATTTTCACTGGTTGCGATCCCCAGTGCATAGTCACGAACGTGTAGATCTAAGAGGTTAAAAAGTACAAGTGCAACAAGTTCTTTCTGATCAGAATGGCCCTTCTCTGCAAACTCTGCATGCAGTTGATCGATCGCCAGCGCTCCCTCTTGTTGAAATTTTTGGATATCACTTGGCTCGAGGTAGATCGTTGAACGCCCTTCGAGATTCTCTAGGACTTCTAGAATTTTCTTATCTTTACTCAAAGAGTGCAGTGATGTGAGGAGCTCTGCGGAATCTGCAAACGGAAGAGCTTTACCTGCAAATACTTGTTCTGCAGTCACAATCGAATCCGACAACTTTGGCAAGAGATTGCCTTTGAGAGGACAGCAATAAAGATCTAGACAAAGGGTCGAACGCCATCGACCATCGCAAACCAGAAGAGCCTCTTGGAGCACGATCGATCTATTCGCTAAAGATTGCCGAAAGTCATCGATAAATGATCCATCACTCCGCGATCCATCTGGCAGATATGCAACGAGCAGGGCCGAATCCGCGCCTTCGCGAATTAAGTGACCTACCAACATATCTCTGTAATCTGGCTCGTAGCGTTCTTGGTGATCCACTCGCATCGCCACCCCAATCAAGCCATTGCGAATAGCAACAAGGACGAGCGAATTCTCAGGGTGGTAACCGATCAAAAATGGAACTGCAGCAAGTAAGTCATGTGGAGATGTGAGTGTTGTCATGAGCGAAGGATGCTCGGAAGATTTGTTGTAGCACTTTCAATTCTCTGCAGATGTGGATGGCCAGCCGCTGTTAATTGTGCAGAAGAGTTGGAGCTGGTGAGACACTGATCGTGGTGGAATAACTTTGAACAATGGCACCACCAACAACTGGATAGGAGTAAGAACCCGCTGCCCATGTGCCAAGCCACGAGACAGTGAGCGTGACAAGGTATCTCCCTGCACGTTTATAGGTGTGACTCACCGTCTTATCAGGCAGCGGGCCACCTGGTTGATCAGTCGTCAATGAGCTGCCATCTCCAAAATTCCAGGTAAATGTTGGATTGAGTGTGACACCAACCGCGACTCCTAAAATTTGAGTTGTTGTGTTGAAGAGAGACTGTGTATCGGTCCACAAATAAGTCGGAATCGAAGCGATGGCGCCATACGATGGCTGTACATAAAGATTGCGTAGCGGAAGTAATTGCGAAATTTGATCGGCTAGATTCACGGCAGCGACTGCTTGCGCCGATGATGACGTCTTTGCCGGTTTGGGTGCTGGCATGGGTTTCGGCGGATGATAAACATAGGGAACGTGTCTCACATAGGGCCGCGGAGTTGGATTCGGGGTGCGCTTTACCGTCGGCTTAGTGACGGGCTTAGTGACGGGTTTAGTGACGGGTTTTGACTTCACTTTTGCAACTGGAGCAGGCGCTGGCGTTGATCCCGGGATGATCTTGGTCGCGCTAATGACAACCTTTCCTGTCGCCGGATCGGTATAGACATCGATGCAGACATTGTTCGTGCACTGGGCTGCCTCTGCGCTCGGCGTGCAAAGCAGCGGTATTGAGATTATTACTAGAAAAAGAGCCTTATATTTCACCCCGCGAGAATAAGAGTGAAGAGATCGCCATGGATCCTGTGATTCGGCGGATGTGGATAAAAGGGTAAGTTAGCGCTGTGACTTCACGCGATGGCGATGGCTGGATTGAGTGCTCGTGTGGCAACCGCCATTGGGGGCTCAATGGCGCAGCAGGTCTATTGCTCGTCCGCGAAGGCGCAGTTTTACTTCAACATCGTGCACCGTGGGTACACAATGGCGATACCTGGGGAATTCCAGGTGGTGCGCGCGACTCTCACGAAGAGATCTTCGATGCAGCAGCCCGCGAAGCTCACGAAGAGTGTGGCATCGATAAAGAGTTACTCCGGCCGATCGAGACCTTCGTTGATGATCATGGCGATTGGGCTTACTGGACCGTTATCTGCAAGGCGAGTGAAGATCTAGAAGCCCATCACGTCAACGATGAAGCGCTGCAAGTTGAGTGGGTTCCTATTGCAGAAGTTGCTGGCAAGAACTTACATCCAAGTTTTGCAAAGTCGTGGCCCGAGCTACAAGCCTTGCTCGGTGAACTCAACATCTAAGCGCTTGAGTGAATCCTTAATAATCTTTGCATCGGAAGTTCTCCAAAAAGGTGGCATCGAATTGAGAAGAATCGATCCATAACGTTTTGTGGTTATACGTGAGTCAAGGATTGCAACAACTCCCCGATCATCGATTGATCTGATCAGTCGACCAGTTCCTTGGGCAAGCAGGAGCGCTGCTCTCGGAAGTGAGACCTGCATAAAGCCACTTCCACCAGCTTCATCTGCCTCTGCCGCTCGTGCAGCCATCACCGGCTCATCAGGGCGTGGGAATGGAATGCGATCGATAACCACCAAAGTGCATGAAGGTCCCGGGACATCGATACCCTGCCAGAGCGAGATTGTGCCAAGCAAGATCGAACGTGGATCTGCAGCGAACTTATCAACGAGCGGGCCAACCGAATCTCCTCGTCGTTGCGTAATAATCGGAAGTTTCAGCTCTTTAAGAACCTTGCGCAGGTGTTCATCGGCCATTTCAACCCCGCGCCACGAGCTAAAGAGTGCGAGCGTTCGGCCTCCGGCAGCTTCTGCAAGCTCGCCAAGTTCGGTGAGCGCCTCTTTACTTGGGCCATCCCGGCCTGGTTCAGGAATGTGTTTTGGAAGGTAGAGCATTCCTTGATTCGCAAAATCAAACGGTGAGCCAACATCGAGCATCTGAACATTCGCTGGATCGATCTCTCCTGCCTCAAACTCATCCGGCTCCTCATCTTCAGAGGAGTTCTTGTTGACGACAAAGCCAATCGACGCTGCAATCGAATCAAATGACTTTCCAACCGAGAGGGTCGCTGAAGTTGCAATCACAGGTGTCTGCGTTAATAAGTTCTCCCGGAGCACAGATGAGACCTGCAGTGGTGCAAGGTAGAGCGTCGAGAAAGTCGGCTCAAACCACATAACTTGGCCATGTCCTGGTTTCAATAATTTTGTTGCGGTCGTGAGAACCTCTTGCGTCGCGCCTTTGACACGTGCTCGCTCTGCAAGTGAATCAGGATCAATAATCTCTGAATCAGCATTGATCAAGGCGATAACGGCCGCTGCGGCTTCTTTAACTTTTCGAGTTGGGGCTTCAAGCGCTGACGGAAGTTCGGGCATGCGACCAGCCCTTGTTGGATCGTTACGAACATCTTGGGCAAAGTCAGTGAGCGCCTCAGCAAATGCATCCGCAGCTTTATCAAATGCGATCGAAGCCTTGCCTGGCATATGTTTCTTCGCCATCTTCGCGGCTCGCTCAACTCGACCGACCGTCAACTCCTCAGTGACAGCTTGCGTTGTGCGATCCATAAACTCATGTGCCTCATCAAGAATAATGGCATCACGCTCAGGCAGAATCGGGTGAGAGTCCACAATCTCAATGGCAAGAAGTGTGTGATTTGTGACGACAACATCAGCAGTTTGAGCTCTCGCTTTTGCATTGACTGCAAAACATTGCGAACCAAATGGACACTCCTCCGCACCCATACATTCACGCCCAGATGTGCTATTTGCAAGCCACACTCTGCGATCCACATCAGGTGCATCATCGCGATCACCAGATGCTCCGGGAGTCTCTACCCAAGCTCGTAGCCGCTTTGCATCTTTCTCGAGAGAGCCGATCTCTAGAAGTACTTCGCCATCAGGGTCCATACCTTCGGCATTCATCTTCTGCAGACATACATAATTTCCAACGCCTTTATAGACAGCGAATGTTAGATCGCGACCCAGCTCTTTTTCGAGAGCGCCTTTGATCTTGGGGAGATCGCGTTCAACGAGCTGGCGTTGCAAGGCAAGCGTCGCAGTTGCAACAAGAACTTTCTTTCCATAAACCAAGGCAGGCACGAGATAGGCGAGCGATTTTCCCGTGCCCGTACCGGCTTGAACAAGTAAGTGGTGGCGATCAGCGAGCGCATTTGCGACAGCTTCAGCCATCTCGATTTGGCCTTCACGCGCCTCGCCTCCGATTGCAGTCACTGCAGCATCGAGAGCAGAGCGAACTTTCTTTAAGAAGACTGTATTTGAATCACTCACTTAATTTTTAACAGCATCCAAAATCTGTTGAATATGTCCGCGCGGATGGTCGGTAAAGAGTGTGACCATTTTTTCAAGGGTGATTGGGCCGTACTCGGAGTGATTACAAGTAAGAGCAAGATCTGCATCCGTTGCATTCTTTAATAAGCGAAGTGTCTCCCCGCGAGTTGCGGCAAAGAGGGCGAGTGAAGGCGCAATCGGTGCGCTTCGATAAGCAAGGACCGCACTGCCTGCGAGGGCCTCTTCACTAAAAGAGCGGATTTGCGTCCCTGGCTCTGAAAAAACTTGAATGATGCGTGTCAGGCAGTAGGCATCGGCGTGGGCGAGGTGATGGACCACCATGCGAGCGCTCCACTCCCCTTCCGGGGCTTTATCGAGATCGGCTTCACGCAGAGTTTTCGCAGCGGCGAGAAAATCAACCGTTGTCGCTTCATATGCTGTGATGAGATCTTTGAGAGCCATAACCCGATCCTACGGCTGCAAAGGCGCGGGAGATGACTTATCCACCCTTGGATTGGCAATCGTGGCGAGTAGCCTCACCCCGGCTCTTCACCCTAACCTTGACCCATGGAATATGTCGTTGAGATCCCTGAGGTCCCAATTCGTCAGGTTGCCAGGACAGTCAAGAAGGCGGCTAAGAAGACGGTAAAGAAGACGGCTAAGAAATCTCCTGCTAAGAAAACTGTGAAGAAGGCCTCAGCCAAGAAAACCGTGAAGAAGCGCTCGCGATAAATTTTGATAGATCTAGCTCAATAAAAAACCCGCCAATCACGTGGCGGGTTTTTTATTGAGATTGCTAACTGATCATGAACAACCAGATGTATTGCCGCAACCTTCGCAGACGAAACATGATCCAGCCATACGCATCTTCACTCCGCAGGTCATGCAGAGAGGTGCATCTGACTTGACACCACTCATCTTCTCGAAGAGCTCCATTGAGGAACCAACACCAGCGGAACCAACGCCGGCCGTGTTATCAACTGCTGCTGGTTTAGCTTCGATCGTTACTGATGCAGGCTTACTTGCAACCGCAGGAACCGCCGCAGTTGCAACTGGTGCTTTTGGGAGTGCAGTTGCCTCATCCTGAGTGTATTCGCCACTCTCGAGTGCGCGTGCACGCTCTGATGCTGTGTGAAGTCCCATTGCAGAACGTGTCTCAAATGGTAGGTAATCAAGTGCCAAGCGACGGAAGATGTAATCCATCATTGACTGTGCGATACGGATATCTGCATCATCTGTCATACCTGCTGGCTCGAAGCGAAGGTTTGTGAACTTCTCAACGAATGTCTCTAGTGGGACGCCATATTGAAGTCCGATAGATACTGCAATCGAGAAGGCATCCATGACGCCTGCAAGTGTTGAACCTTGCTTTCCGAGCTTCAAGAAGACCTCTGCGAGTGCGCCATCTGCATATGAACCTGCAGTCATATATCCATCAGCACCGCCGACAGAGAATGATGTAGTCATTGCTGGGCGTGACTTTGGCAGGCGCTTACGAGCTGGCGCTGCAACTGCAGCTGCAGCTGAGGAGAGATTGGAATCGGTTCCCTTGTTCTCACCCTTGCCATCTGAAAGTGGTTGTCCAACTTTGCAATTGTCACGGTAGACAGCGAGCGCCTTGAGGCCAAGCTTCCAACCTTGGTAGTAGACCTCTTCGATCTCTTCAACAGTTGCATCCGATGGGAGGTTTACTGTCTTTGAGATAGCACCTGAGAGGAATGGCTGGCATGCAGCCATCATGTGCACGTGGCCCATTGCGCTGATTGAGCGAATACCCATTGCGCAATCGAAGATGTCGTAATGCTCTGTCTTGAGTCCTGGGGCATCGATGATATTTCCATTTGTAGCGATATATTCAACGATCGCTTCAACGGTCTCTTCGGTGTAGCCAAGCTTGCGAAGAGCCATTGGAATTGTCTGGTTAACGATCTGCATAGATCCGCCACCGACAAGCTTCTTGAACTTCACGAGAGCGAGATCTGGCTCGATACCTGTTGTATCGCAATCCATCATCAAGCCGATAGTTCCGGTTGGAGCGAGCACAGATGCCTGTGCGTTACGCCAGCCATTCTTTGTACCGATCTCAAGTCCGAGATCCCACTGCTTATTCGCTTCAGTCCAGACATCGCGATCAAGTGTTGAGACAGATTTTGCAGAGTGGGAAGCATTCGCATGCTTCTTCATGACTCTTGTGTGTGCATCGGCGTTACGTGCATAACCCTCGTAGGCACCGACGATTCCTGCAAGCTCAGCACCACGACGATAAGCAGTACCGGTCAAGAGAGATGTGATCGCACCAGCGAGCTGGCGTCCACCATCTGAATCGTAGGCAAGGCCTGATGCCATAAGGAGAGCACCGAGGTTTGCATATCCAATACCGAGCTGGCGATAGTTACGTGTTGTTTCACCGATTGGCTCCGTTGGGAAATCTGCGAAACAGATTGAGATATCCATTGATGTAATGATCATCTCTGTCGCCTTAACGAACTTCTTTGTATCAAAAGATCCATCAGTGTTGAGGAACTTCATCAAGTTGAGTGAAGCCAAGTTACATGATGAGTTATCAAGTGACATGTACTCAGAGCAAGGGTTTGACGCATTGATGCGACCTGTCTCTGGGTTTGTATGCCACTCATTGATGGTGTCGTCATATTGAATTCCTGGATCAGCGCAAGCCCATGCTGCCTCTGCCATCTTGCGGAAGAGTTGCTTTGCATCGACTGTCTCAAGGACATCGCCAGTTGCACGAGCTACAAGCCCAAACTGCTCGCCATTCTCGTAGGCGCGCATGAATGTGTCGCTGACGCGGACTGAGTTGTTTGCATTCTGATATTGAACAGAGATGATGTCTTTTCCACCAAGGTCCATATCGAATCCTGCATCGCGAAGTGCGCGGATCTTGTCTTCTTCGCGAACCTTTGTCTCGATGAACTCTTCGATATCTGGATGATCAATATCGAGAACAACCATCTTTGCAGCGCGGCGAGTAGCTCCGCCTGATTTGATTGTTCCTGCTGATGCATCTGCACCGCGCATGAATGAGACCGGACCAGAAGCTGTTCCACCTGACTTTAAGAGCTCCTTGGCAGAGCGGATACGTGAAAGGTTGAGACCTGCTCCTGAACCACCCTTGAAGATCATTCCCTCTTCGCGGTACCAGTTAAGGATTGAATCCATGGTGTCATCAACTGACAAGATGAAGCAAGCAGATACTTGCTGTGGTGCGTTGGTTCCAACGTTGAACCACACTGGTGAGTTATACGAGAAGATTTGGTGAAGAAGCATATGTGTAAGTTCGTGTTCAAAGATCTCTGCATCTGCATCAGTTGCAAAGTAGCCATTCAACTTACCTGAAGCGACATAGGTGAGAACCACACGGTCAATGACCTGCTTAAGTGAAACTTCACGATTGTCATGACCAACAGCACCGCGGAAGTACTTTGTTGTCACAATCGTTGAAGCGTTCACTGACCAGAAATCTGGATACTCAGTTCCCTTTTGCTCGAAGATTACTTCGCCTGATTTCCAGTTTGTCTGGACAACATCGCGGCGCTCCCACTTCACTGCATCATAAGGATGCGTACCAGCAGTAGTAAAAATTCGTTCAATGGTTAAGCCCTTACCCAACTTTGTAACTTGGGACTTGCGCTCCGCGGCGGGCTTATTGATGGTTGACATTCGTACTGCTCCTTATGCTGGTAATTGAGTGAATCGCGTGGGTAGTGAGGGCTTGCTAGTTGTTCGCCGGGGAGAGCGTCTTATTCTGTGCTGACTTTTCTGCTTCTCTTACTTGTACTTCTGAATGTGAAGGAGCGGCGCGGAGAAGTGCGATCTCGCCTTCAAAATCTTCGAGGGAGGCAAAGTTACGGTATACCGAGGCATATCGGAGGTAAGCCACCTCATCTAATTCGCGGAGTGGCGCGAGGATCGCCATTCCCACTTCTTGAGCTTCTACCTCAGCCTGTCCATCAGAGCGAAGAGCCTCTTCGACCCGTTGGGCAAGCAGAGCTAGATCATCATCGTTTACTGGACGCCCCTGGCATGCCTTGCGGACGCCAGCGATGACCTTCTCGCGACTGAAAGGCTCGGTAGCCCCAGAACGCTTCACGATGAGTAGTACTGATGTCTCAGAGGTTGTGAAGCGACGTCCGCAAGCTGTGCACTCGCGACGACGACGGATAAGCGCACCTTCATCAGCCGGCCGTGAATCGACGACTCTGGAGTCATCGTGGCGGCAGAAGGGGCAATTCATCGTTCTCTCATTTCACTCGTATCAGCGACTTCACTGAATCTGGGACAGGTGGAGGAGATTAGCGTAAAACCACAACTTATGGGTGATATCTTCGCTGTAACCCCTACATCTTGTGCCAACCATACACCCGCAGTTGAGAGTTTGGTGGAGTCAACTCGGCGTGTTGAAGTGAACTCAAGGAAAAATTGGTGAAAACCCTGTAGTGAGAGCCGCCAGGAGGTAGAGGAAAGTAGCTGAAACTAGTGCGAAGGGACCATTAAGCGTGTGCCTACGGCGACATCTGTCGTTGTGAGGGCATTGGCCTGAACGATCTCATCAAGAACTGAACTGACATCTCGGTTACCCGCGACCATTGCGGCGACGGACCAGAGTGACTCTCCTGGAGCGACAACGACGCGGATATACCCTGATGTAGCTGGTGTTGAAACGATGCGAGTTTCAGATGCATGACCGACTGCGCTAAAACCAGCGCCAATCACTACTAATAGCGATCCCGCTGCCATCGTGCGAACTACGTTGCGTCCACGTCGTGTTAATTGTGTCTGTGCCATCTGAGGTACCAACTTTCTTTCCACCAACTTCACTGCTGTTCGAGGGGATTCGAACAACTGTTCTAATGAGAAAGATACCCCAACCCACTGACATAGGCAAGAAAAAAGCGAACAAATGTTCGACAAATCCCCTTGCCCCCGCTACCCTTAAGCCATGGCTACACGTAAAGCGACCCCGGCTAATCCCAAGAGGACTTCCTCCGTCACCGAGCTCATTCCGACTACCCCAGCGGTAGTCGACCCCAACGGGCTCACCCAACGCCAGCAGCTCATCCTCAAGGTCATCAAAGAGGCCGTTGAGAGCCAAGGCTTCCCACCAAGTATGCGAGAGATCGGTGAAGCCGCTGGCCTCGCCTCCCCTGCATCAGTGAAGTATCAACTCGAAGAGCTCACCAAGAAGGGTTACATCAAGCGCAAGGCGACCAATGCTCGCTCTCTTGAAGTATCGACCCCCGATGATCAGATCGCTCCATCGAAGGGCACCACAATTCCATTGCTCGGAACTATCGCGGCTGGATCACCAATCCTTGCCCAACAAGAGGTCGAAGATCGTTTCACTCTCCCTGAAGAATTTGTAGGTCAAGGTGAACTCTTTATGTTGAAGGTAAAGGGCGACTCCATGATCGATGCTGCAATCTGCGATGGCGATTACGTTGTTATCCGCGCTCAAAAGAACGCCGAAAAAGGCGAGATCGTTGCAGCGATGATCGATGGTGAAGCAACTGTAAAAACTTTCTCCAAAAAGGATGGCCACTTCTGGTTGCTTCCAGCAAATGATAATTACGCGCCGATCCCAGCTGATAACGCTGAAATTCTCGGTAAGGTCACTGCAGTAATGAGAAGCGTTCGTTAAGAGTTGCTTTAAAAAGTTACAATAAAAAGAATAAGAGGTACCACTCGCCGTTATATTTTTTTTGAGCGTGGGGTATTCCCTGCACTTTCTTGAAAAGGCTGATTTGCGAAGAAAGTGTGAGGTATGAAATGTAACGTTAAGTAGTGAACAAAACCCTTGCGCAAGACGATACGGGTGAGGCAAGCGAGTTAATTACCGCGATCGCCTTTGATTCACTGCAATCACTAGGGCTGGCACTCACACTGAGTGCAGCTGGAATTACCCATAATTTTGAGACTATAGATCAAGCGAATAACACTCTTAAAGAGAGCTTTGCAGTTACTCCACGTGACTTTATCTACCTCTTAACCCCCGCCAACTTCGAAGAACTTACTAAACTCATCCGTTCACAAGCATCACAAAATCCTATTGCTCACCATATCGTTGTGACTTCGATTCCAAGTTTGGCACTTCTTGGATTAAGTCAGAAGAATTTTCCTC
>Ga0304729_1002369_pt1 | contig 11329 bp, 6 predicted proteins | sample C_131016_MF_Meta_FD_190475 | JGI IMG/M metagenome (GOLD analysis project Ga0304729, IMG submission 190475) | Freshwater microbial communities from Lake Croche, Canada to study carbon cycling - C_131016_MF_MetaG (v2) (version 2) | ecosystem: Environmental > Aquatic > Freshwater > Lake | place... | reverse complement strand
GCCAGGAATTGACCTGTATAACTCTGCTTCATCTTTGCAACGGCTTCGGGAGTTCCTTCCGCAATTACTTCGCCTCCCCCAGCGCCGCCTTCTGGGCCCATATCAATAACCCAGTCAGCGCATTTAATAACATCGAGATTATGCTCGATGACGATCACGGTATTGCCAGTATCGACGAGGCGGTTGAGTACAACGAGAAGCTTGCGCGTATCTTCGAAGTGAAGCCCGGTCGTTGGCTCATCAAGAACATAAATTGTGCGTCCGGTCGAGCGGCGCTGGAGCTCGGTCGCTAGCTTCACCCGCTGAGCTTCGCCTCCCGAAAGGGTTGGCGCTGATTGACCGAGTCGTACATAACCCAACCCAACATCATTGAGAGTTTTGAGGAAGCGAGTGATAGCAGGAACAGATTCAAAGAAATTAAAGGCTTCTTCAATCGGCATATCTAATACTTGAGCAATGGTCTTGCCCTTGTAATGGACTTCAAGAGTTTCGCGGTTGTAGCGCGCTCCGTGACAGACCTCGCATGGAACATAAACATCTGGCAGGAAGTTCATCTCAATGGTGATGGTGCCATCGCCTGCACAATTCTCACAGCGTCCACCCTTCACGTTAAAGGAGAAACGTCCCTGCAGATAACCGCGTACTTTCGCCTCACTTGTCTCTGCAAAGAGACCGCGAATTTTATCGAAGACACCGGTATAGGTTGCAGGATTTGATCGGGGTGTTCTTCCGATCGGTGATTGATCGACGTGCACAACTTTGTCGAGATTATCAAGGCCAGAGATCGATCGATGTCTTCCAGGCACAATGCGTGCGCCATTAAGTTTATTAGCGAGAACACTGTAGAGAATGTCATTTACCAAGGTTGATTTGCCCGAGCCACTTACGCCAGTAACCGCTACAAAATTTCCGAGTGGGAATGTTACGGAGATATTTTTTAGGTTATTTTCTTTGGCATCCTTTACTGTGATCGTACGTGCCATGTCATACGTTCTACGTTCTTTTGGAACGTCGATCTTTGTCCGCCCGGACATGTAGGCGCCAGTGATCGAACGTGGTGCATCAATCAATTCTTGGTAGCTTCCAGATGAGACTATCTCTCCACCATGCTCCCCTGCGCCAGGACCGATGTCGACGATCCAATCAGCAGCGCGGATAGTATCTTCATCGTGTTCTACAACAATGAGTGTATTACCCATATCGCGCAGGCGTGTGAGGGTCTCGATCAGCCGATGATTATCACGTTGGTGCAAGCCAATACTTGGCTCATCTAAGACATAGAGAACACCTACGAGTCCTGAACCAATCTGAGTTGCGAGTCTGATGCGTTGTGCTTCCCCGCCTGAGAGTGATCCCGCTGCACGCTCTAACGAAAGGTAATCCAGACCGACGTCAAGAAGAAATCCAAGACGAGCATGAACTTCCTTAAGAACTCTTTCAGCAATCTTCTTCTCACGAGCATTGAGTGAGATCTTCTTCAAGAAGAGTGCGCAATCGGCGATAGATAACTCACATATTTGAGCGATGCTCTTTCCGCCAAGTGTCACGGCGAGTACTTCAGGCTTTAGGCGGGTTCCCTTACACGCTGGGCAAGGGGTCTCACGCATATATGCCTCATATTTATCGCGACCGTATTCGCCTTCGCTCTCTGAGTGGCGTCGCACGATGAATGGCTTCACACCTTCAAATCCAGTTGTGTATGCGCGCTCGCGCCCATAACGGTTCTTGTACTTCACATGAACTTCATAATCCCAACCATCAAGGATTGCATTCTTCGCCTTCACCCCGAGGGCTTTCCACGGCTTATCAAGTGAGAAGCTGAGTTCTTTTGCGAGGCCTTCGAGTAAGCGATCAAAGTACTCTGAGTTAACCCACGGTGCGATAGCTCCCTCACCGATCGAGAGAGTGTCATCTGGAATAACGAGCTCTTCATCAACTTCAAGCTTGATACCAAGACCTGTGCACTCTGGGCAGGCGCCAAAGGGAGAGTTAAACGAGAAGGAGCGTGGCTCTAATTCACCGAAGGAGAGCTCACAATCATGGCAAGCCATATGTTCGCTGAAGGTCTTCTCTTTTTCAGGATCGCCATCTTTTAGGTCAACAAAATCTAGGACGACCAGACCGCTAGCAAGTTTCAGAGCAGTTTCAATCGAATCAGTGAGTCGTGATTTCGCATCTGCTTTGACTGCAAGGCGATCTACCACGACCTCAATGGTGTGCTTCTCTTGCTTCTTCAGCTTTGGCACTTCAGCTAGTGCATAGACAGTTCCATCTACGCGTGCTCGTGAGAATCCCTGCACCATGAGATCTTTGAAGAGATCAACAAACTCACCTTTGCGACTACGCACGATTGGCGCCAGTACCTGAAACTTGATGCCTGCATCGAGAGCGAGGATCTGATCAACGATATTTTGCGGGGTCTGCTTTGCGATTGCCTTGCCACAGTTCGGACAATGAGGTCGCCCCGCTCGTGCGAAGAGTAGGCGAAGATAGTCGTAGACCTCAGTAATAGTTCCTACCGTCGAACGTGGATTGCGATTTGTAGATTTCTGATCGATCGAGACCGCCGGTGAGAGTCCCTCGATGAAATCAACATCAGGCTTATCCATCTGTCCCAAAAATTGGCGAGCATAGGCTGAAAGTGATTCCACATATCTACGTTGACCCTCAGCGAAGATAGTGTCAAAGGCGAGCGATGATTTTCCAGAGCCTGAAAGGCCAGTAAAGACGATGAGCGAGTTACGTGGAAGATCGAGTGAGACATTCTTTAAATTGTGAGCACGTGCTCCACGAACAACGAGACGATCTGCGCTCATTCACCAGCCTCTTCCATTCCACGAAGCTCCTTTTTGAGCTCTCTAATCTCATCACGAAGCCTGGCCGCCACTTCAAACTGTAATTGGGCAGCTGATGCCTTCATCTGATCCGTGAGGGATTCTATGAGAGCGATGAGCTCTTGTCGCGGCAATGAGGCTGGGAGCGTAGAACGCACCCCGACCGCGATGCCTCCACCATTCTTTGTCTTCTTCTTGGTGAGGTTTTCGGTGTCATCAGCCTCTTGGGTGATGAGATCTGTAATATCGGCAATCTTCTTTCGAAGCGCCGTTGGTTCAATTCCATGTTCAGTGTTGTAGGCAACTTGCTTCTCGCGTCGTCGATTAGTCTCATCGATCGCCTGGACCATCGACTTAGTCATGTTGTCGGCATACATGTGAACTTCGCCAGATACATTTCGGGCAGCACGACCAATGGTCTGAATAAGAGATGTCGATGAACGCAGGAAGCCTTCCTTGTCAGCATCGAGAATGGCAACAAGTGAGACTTCAGGCAGATCAAGACCTTCGCGCAACAGGTTGATACCGATCAAGACATCGTATTCTCCTGTGCGTAACTCCCGGAGAAGCTCTACCCGGCGGAGAGTGTCGACCTCTGAGTGGAGATAGCGCACTCGAATTCCAATACCTTGAAGGTAATCGGTCAGATCTTCCGACATCTTCTTAGTCAGTGTCGTGACAAGTACGCGTTCATTCTTCACAGATCGTTCATTAATTGATGCGACAAGGTCATCAATCTGACCCTTGATCGGCTTGACGATAATCCGCGGATCAATCAAACCAGTTGGGCGAATAACTTGCTCAACGACATCGCCTTGTACTTTCTCTAACTCATATTTACCAGGTGTCGCCGATAGATAGAGCGTCTGTCCTTTGCGGGTAAGAAATTCATCAAAACGTAAAGGTCTATTGTCAAGAGCGCTAGGAAGGCGGAATCCATGTTCAACGAGGGTTCGCTTTCTCGAGGCATCTCCTTCGTGCATAGCCCCGATCTGTGGAACAGTTACGTGGGACTCATCTATCACGACGAGAAAATCTTCTGGGAAATAATCCAATAAGCAGTTTGGGGCGCTACCAGCATCACGGCCATCAATATGACGAGAGTAGTTCTCAATTCCTGAGCAGAAGCCAAGTTGACGGATCATCTCGATATCGAAGGTTGTGCGCATTCGAATACGTTGCGCTTCGAGGAGCTTGTTCTGACGCTCAAAGGCATCGACTGCAATTTCAAGTTCGGCTTCAATCTGATTCACGGCGCGTTTCATCGTCTCCGGGCCTGCGGCATAGTGGCTTGCCGGGAAGACATACATCTCGCTCTCTTCGCGAATGATCTCCCCTGTGAGTGGATGAAGCGTCATGATCTTCTCGATCTCATCGCCGAACATCTCGATCCGCAGAGCTAACTCTTCATACATTGGAATGATCTCGATAGTGTCACCACGGACTCGGAAGGTGCCGCGTTCAAAGGCCATATCGTTTCTTTTATATTGAATATCAACAAATTGGCGAAGAAGCACATTTCGCTCAATCGAATCTCCCACACGTAATCTGATCATACGGTCGACATACTCTTGCGGGGTACCTAGGCCATAGATACAAGAAACTGTTGCTACAACTATCACATCACGTCTTGTGAGTAGCGAGTTCGTTGCACTGTGGCGCAAGCGTTCTACCTCAGCGTTGACCGATGAATCCTTCTCAATAAAGGTATCTGATTGCGGCACATAAGCTTCTGGTTGGTAATAATCGTAATACGAGACAAAATATTCAACGGCGTTATTGGGCAGGAGCTCTCGAAATTCATTGGCAAGTTGGGCTGCTAAGGTCTTATTTGGAGCTAGTACAAGTGTAGGTCGCTGAAGTTTTTCGATCAGCCAAGCAGTCGTTGCAGATTTGCCGGTGCCCGTTGCACCCAGGAGAACAACATCTTGGTCGCCGCGTTCAAAGCGCTTAGCGATCTCTGCAATCGCAGTGGGCTGATCCCCCGAAGGGATGTAATCGCTAATTACCTCAAAGGGAAAGGGTTTGCGTTGAAGATCTGAAATCGCCCTCATTCTTTCGACCTTGCACGTGGGTAGAGCTCACTCTCCCAGAGATTTTCAATTGCTCGCAAGAGGTGATCCCTATCCCCCGAGTTATCGATCACTGAATCTGCAATAGCTTCTCGTTCTGAATCACTTACTTGAGTTGCTAACCGCTTATCGAATTCGTAGCTCTTCATCCCGCGCTCGATAGCACGCTCTCTGCGAAGTTCAATAGGTGCAGAAACCGTCACAATATAATCAAAACGTGAAGCGCCGGATGTTTCCACGAGTAGTGGGATCTGATTAACCACCACCTCGCCAGGCTTGGCAGTAGCAACAATTTCCGCGAAAGCCTCTCTAATTCGAGGATGGGTAATCGCTTCTAGATCAGCTCTCGCACTCGGATCACTAAAGATTATCTCGCCCAGCTTTGCCCGGTCGAGGTTGCCATCTTTGAGGATCCCATCACCAAAGCGAGCGAGAATCTCATCAAAGCCAGGCGTTCCACGTTCAACAACGTCACGGGCTAATTGATCTGAATCCACGACAGTCGCTCCTAGGGCAGCGAGGAACTCTCCGGCCAGAGATTTTCCTGACCCGATTCCACCAGTGAGAGCGACGAGAAGCACGCGCTTAGCCTACCTAGGAATTTAGATCGTTCCTTATGGAGAAGGCCCCGACCAGATAACTGATCGGGGCCTTCAACTCTGGTTTGCAGTTATTCGGCTACTGGGGCCTCAACCACTGCAGCTTCTTCTGCTGGGGCAGCTTCAGATGCAGCATCCGCAGCACGGGCCTCATCCTTCTGCTTCTTATGTGCCACAAAGCGAGATTGGGCTTCAGCGTACTGGCGTTCCCATTCTTCGCGTTGTGATTCAAATCCTGGGCGCCACTCTTGAGTCTCAGCATCGAAACCTTCAGGGTAGATGAAGTTTCCAGCTGCGTCATAGCGAGCAGCCATTCCATATTGGGTTGGATCAAATGCTTCGACCTCAACTTCATGTCCTTCATTCGCCTGCTTGAGTGAAAGTGAGATACGACGACGCTCTAGATCAATATCAATGATCTTCACGAAGAGTGAATCTCCAACTTGGACAACCTGCTCTGGGATCTCCACGTGGCGTTCGGCCAACTCTGAGATGTGAACTAAGCCTTCGATTCCTTCAAAGACGCGGATAAATGCACCGAAAGGAACAAGCTTTGTTACTTCACCAGGAACAACTTGGTTGATGGTGTGTGTGCGAGCAAATGCCTGCCATGGATCTTCTTGGGTTGCCTTGAGTGAGAGTGATACGCGCTCACGCTCGAAATCAACTTCAAGAACTTCAACAGTAACTTCATCGCCCACTTCAACAACTTCACTTGGGTGATCGATGTGCTTCCATGAGAGCTCTGATACGTGGACGAGACCGTCAACGCCACCGAGATCAACAAATGCACCAAAGTTCACGATAGATGAGACAACACCCTCACGTACTTGACCCTTGGTGAGCTGGTTAAGGAAGGTTGTGCGTGACTCTGATTGAGTCTGCTCAAGATATGCACGACGTGAAAGAACTACGTTGTTCCGGTTCTTATCAAGCTCAATAATGCGGCATTCAACTTCTTTGCCAATGTAAGGAGTGAGATCACGGACGCGACGCATTTCAACGAGTGATGCTGGCAAGAAGCCACGCAGGCCGATATCTACAATAAGTCCGCCCTTAACAACTTCGATGACAGTTCCAGTCACGACTTCGTCGCGCTCCTTCTTGCCTTCGATGTCGCCCCAGGCGCGCTCATATTGAGCACGCTTCTTGGAGAGGATGAGACGTCCTTCTTTATCTTCTTTCTGGAGTACGAGCGCTTCAATACGATCGCCAACTTTTACAAGCTCTGATGGATCAACATCATGGCGGATTGAAAGTTCACGGGAAGGGATAACGCCTTCAGTTTTATAACCGATATCGAGAAGTACTTCTTCGCGGTCTATTTGTACGACGATGCCTGAAACTAGGTCTCCGTCATTGAAATTCTTAATGGTGCCTTCGATTGCGGCGAGGAAATCTTCTGCTGAACCGATGTCGTTAATTGCGTGAGTGCTCAAGTTGCTCCGTAGGTGAATAGAAGTAGTAGGAATAGGACGGTTACCCAGCTGGATGCGGGGTGGGTCGCTAAGGGTACGCACCCGAGAAATATGGGTCAAACTGCCAAAAGCGAGTACACGTCCCCTTGAAGGTGGCTACGATGCAATCGTGCGTGAATATCTGCGAATCTTCCAATATCGGGGGGCTACCTCCATGATTCTCGCTTCATTTCCCGCTCGTTTAGCCTACGGAATGATCGGACTCGGCCTCTACTTCAAGACCTACCACGCTCTCCACTCCATCGCCTTCGCTGGATTTGTAGCCGGGCTGAACGGAATATCAGGAGCGCTCTCGACAAGTATCAGAACCTCAATGATCGATCGATTTGGAATGCGGATCCCTCTGCGAATCTTTGTTCCGCTCTACGCCAGTGCACTTCTTTTGCTGAACTTCGTACAGGGCCGAACATCCCTCCTCTTCGCTGCATTCTTCTTAGGCATATGCGGTCCTCCAATCAACCTTTCGATACGACCACTGTGGCGCCATATTGTTCCGCCTCACGATATGCGTAAGGCACTCGCAATCGACACTTCGGTTATGACAACAGCTTCTATCCTCGGGCCAGTGCTTGTTACTTACCTTTCACTTTCGAAGCATCCTGCGTCTGCACTGTTGGTCTGCTCGGCTTTAATTTTCCTTGGTGGTATTTCACTCTCTCTTTTATCAGTTACCAAGCAGTGGAAACCTGAAGCAAAGTCAAGTTCAGATGTTGGAATATTTCGAGTTCCTGGGATTCGATTGCTGATGATTGAAGGAATTATCATTGGTCTTGGAGCAGGTATGTTCCAGATTGCAGTACCTGCATTCACCTCGATACGCCATCAGGAACAACTTACTGGAACGATCTTTGCAGTCAGCAGCTGTGCAAGTATTGCCGGAGCGTTGCTTGCAGGTATTTTTGGTAAAAGATTAACTCCGCTTAATGCCTTTGTCCGTAACTATTACTTGTGGGCGCTAGTAGGTTTACCACTCTTTTTAACAACACCCGGATGGTCTCTCATGTTGGTTGGTGGACTTATTGGCTTAACAGTTGGATCTCAACAAGTCTTCTACCTCGAAATTGTTGAGGCAGTTCGTCCCCGAGGAACCGCTGCATCGGCGCTCGGTTGGATGTGGACAGTTGAAGGAAGCGCCGCATCTGTCGGCGCATGGATTGGTGGATCACTCTCTCAATCCGTCTCACCGCAATTTTGTTTCCTATGTACAAGCATTTCGGTAGTGATCGGCGCCATCATGGTCCGCTCTGGAAAAGGTTTACTGAAGGCGGCCGATAAATTTGGTCCGCGCGAAGATTAAATAAAACTAGTGGGCTGCTAGATCCCAGCTCTTTCCAATACCGATATTGACATCCAACGGTAGTGATAATTCAACGGCCTTCGACATCTCAGCTTGAACAAGGCCAGATAGCTTTTCGCTCTCCCCTGCCGCGATCTCAAAGATCAGTTCATCGTGCACCTGCAGGAGTAGTCGCGACTTTAAACCTTCTGCACGCATCGCTTGAACAACGTTAAGCATCGCAACTTTCATAATATCTGCGGCCGAACCTTGGATCGGTGCATTGAGCGCCATCCGTTCTGCAACTTCGCGTTGTTGGCGGTTCTCCGAGTTTAAATCTGGCAAGTAGCGCCTACGTCCAAGAATCGTCTCTGTGTATCCGCGTTCGCGAGCCTCGATGACAACTGTTTTGAGGTAATCGCGGATACCACCAAAGCGATCAAAGTAGCTTCCCATCAGCGCAGCAGCTTCCGTCGGCGAGAGATTGAGTTGTTGAGAAAGTCCAAATGCAGATAAGCCATAGGCAAGTCCGTATGACATCGCCTTGATCTGGCGTCGCATCTCAGGATCAACATCTTTTGGTTTAACGCCAAAGACTTGTGCGCCAACAGTAGTGTGAAGATCTTCTCCGCTTTTAAAGGCTTCGATCAATGCCGCATCCTTAGAGAGATGAGCCATAATGCGCATTTCAATCTGACTGTAATCAGCGGTTAAGAGGTCAACATAAGGTTTGGCAGCGATAAAGCAGTCCCTGATTCTGCGACCTTCTTCAGTACGTACTGGAATATTCTGTAAGTTCGGATCAGTCGATGAGAGTCGCCCAGTTGCTGTAACGGTCTGCTGGAATGTTGTGTGGATTCGACCATCCGTTGCAGTGGCAGCGGCAAGACCATCAATCGTTGTGAGTAACTTAGTCGTCTCGCGAATTCGTAAGAGGTGGGCCAGGATTGGATGAGCAGTCTTGGCGAAGAGAGTTTCAAGGCTCTCGGCATCAGTTGTAAACCCAGTCTTAATCTTCTTCGTCTTGGGTAGGCCAAGTTCATCAAAGAGAATAACTTGAAGTTGCTTGGGTGATCCTACGTTGAATTCGCGACCAGCTTCTTTATGTGCGGCGGCAGTCTCACGTTCAACTTCTCCGCGAAAGAATCCAGCCAAATCATTGAGTTTCTTCCCATCGACAGCGATTCCATCTCGTTCCATCGCAGCGAGCTCGATCATCGTTGGGATTTCGAGATCGGTCAGAAGCGACCCCATATTTCGATCGTCGATTTCCTTTTCTAAGACTGGTACTAGGCAATAGATCACCGAAGCCAGTGAGCCATCAAATGAGGTGAAGAGATCTTCACTCTCGGAAGTGACGCTCTGACCCAAGTAGCGCTGCGAAAGATCAGCGATTTCCAGGTTACGTCCACCAGGATTGATCAGATAGGCAGCAAGTTCGGTATCGAAGGAGATTCCAACTATCTCATAGGCCCGTGCAAAATCTTTGCCACCATGTACCCACTTTGGCAGTTTTAAATCTGTGAGCCACTCCCCTTGTGGTGGCCCCATCACGGTAAAGATCTGAGAGTCACTCACTGCAACAGCGAAGGCTGAGATCGATGAATCGATAACCTCAGCAAAGAGTGCGATAGGTGTCGTTCTGCCAGCAAGAATTTTAGTGAGCTCTTTATTGGTGATCTCTTGTGTGGTCGCCTTGTCCATTGGGGCGAGTTGAACTGCCGGCACTTCTGCAGCGCCACCACCTAAGACTTTTGCCTTCTCTTTGAGCGCTTTTATCTCGAGTTGATCCATCAGGAGATTGAGTTTTGGAAAGTCCACCCCTGGCCATTCAAGTTCAGTGACACTTGCACCAAAGGAGAGATCATGGCGCAATTGCGTCAGCTCTCGGTTGAGGCGAATTGCATCCAGATGTGCGCGTAGTGAATCCCCAACTTTCCCGGTGATCTCACCCGCATGCTCGAGAAGTCCGTCGAGATTTCCATACTCTTGAATCCATTTAGTCGCCGTCTTCTCACCAACGCCGGGTACTGAAGGGAGGTTGTCACTTGGGTCCCCGCGCAGCGCGGCAAAATCTGGATACTGCGCTGGGGTTAACCCGTACTTCTCTTCGACTGCAGCAGGTGTCATGCGCGCTAAATCTGTCATCCCCTTCTTGGGATAGAGAACAGTAATATTTTCATTGACTAACTGAAATGAATCGCGATCTCCTGTGCAGATGAGAACTTCGTATCCTTGATCAGCGGCATGAGTGGAGATTGTCGCGATGATGTCGTCAGCTTCAAATCCCTCCATGGCAAAGTGACGGATCCCCAGAGCTGCCACAGATTCAAAGATGAAACTCATTTGAGATCTAAATTCGTCAGGGGTCGCACTTCGATTCGCCTTATATTCAGGGAATTTTTCGGAGCGAAAAGTCTTTCGCGACACATCAAAAGCTGTTGCGATATGAGTGGGCTTCTCTTCTTTAATAAGGTTGATCAACATGGATGTGAAGCCATAGATCGCATTTGTTGCCTGACCTGAGGCAGTCGAGAAGTTCTCCACTGGGAGCGCGTAGAAAGCGCGGTAAGCCAGGGAATGGCCATCGACCAGTAATAAGCGTTTCTCAACAGTCACGAGGTGGAGTCTAGTTAGACTGGACTCCATGACCGACTATCTCGCAGTGATTCGTCAACGTGGCAGTGGCGCCCTCGACAAGAAAATGGGGATTGAATTCCTCGAAGCTTCACCCCAGCGCTTAGTTGCGCGCATGCCAGTTGAAGGCAATACGCAACCATTTGGGCTTCTCCATGGTGGTGCCAATGTCGTTCTAGCAGAGAGCTTGGGATCTGTAGGCACCAGCCTGCATGCAGGGCCAGACCGCAAAATTGTCGGAGTCGATATCAACGCCACTCATCATAAATCTGCAACCGAAGGTTTTGTTACGGGAGTAGCAACGGCGATCTCTCTTGGAAAGACTCTCTGCGTCTATGAGATTGTGATAACAAATGAGGCAGGTGAGCGCACATGTACCTCGCGCATCACCTGCCTCATCTTGGCAGATCGTAAATAATCTCGGTTAAGAGTG
>Ga0304729_1002365_pt1 | contig 11350 bp, 5 predicted proteins | sample C_131016_MF_Meta_FD_190475 | JGI IMG/M metagenome (GOLD analysis project Ga0304729, IMG submission 190475) | Freshwater microbial communities from Lake Croche, Canada to study carbon cycling - C_131016_MF_MetaG (v2) (version 2) | ecosystem: Environmental > Aquatic > Freshwater > Lake | place... | reverse complement strand
GAGGATGAGCCCCATATCGAGCTGGACAAACACTTTTAAGTTCATTGAAAAACGGAGTTCCGCAGCGAGAGCCGGGCGATAGGTCTTTGGTGCTTTGTGCGCAATCTTAGAGTTAGAAAAGTTCTCTGGTAGTTGACTCTAGTTTTTGTTCACTGATCTTGAAGTATTCGTCGCTGATCTCACTACCTATGTAGTGCCGGCCCATCTTCTTCGAAACAATAGCTGAAGTTCCAGTACCCAAGAACGGGTCGTACACCACTTCTCCCTCACTTGAGAAGTTCTCAAGAATGGTTCTAATGAGTTCCTCTGGAAAAGTAGCTCCATGATTGGTTACCCCTGACTTGCGTTCTCGCTTAATCTCCCAAACATCATCCAGCGTGCCTCTCTTGAAAGAAGCGGACCTGAATTGACGGCTTATCGGATAATCTTTCTCGAATACTAGAATCAGTTCACTTCGTCTGTTTAGGACCTGTTCTTGCATTGCAGGTTGGCCGTAACCCTTATCCCACACGATGATCTCTTTCAGGCTCTCAGAAAAGTGTCCAATTAGTTTGAAGATGGCTCTCTTGCTCCCCGTAACTATTTGAATGTTATAGAACACTAAATTGCTAACTCGTAGAAGTTCGGTGATCACTCTTTCATGGAACGCGTAATATTCTTCAATAGGTAAGTTATCTGAAAATCCAGAGTATTTCGTACTGATTTCTTTCACTATTTGTCTAGAGCAGTACTTACCGTTTCTAATGCGCAGATTCATATTGTAGGGGGGAGAAGTTATCACTACATTAACCGCATCATCCGGAAGCCTTGCGAGAGTTTCAAGGCATGACTCGTTGTAAATTGTGTCTAATTCATAATCACTTGCAGTCATCAGTTCAATTCTATCTGTTTGAGGCTTGCGTGTAGTCTAGTTCGAGCAAGGGACATGTAGGGCTGGGAGCTGAATATGGATACGGGTAAAATTCGAGCAGAGTTTCTTCGAATAAAGGGATTGGGATACCTTCCCAATGTAAAAAGCGACAAGAATGATGGAGGCGCTGGAAACACTTTCGAGGCACATTTGGGAGTTGCAGAAAACAACAAGCGAGACCCAGATTTTGACAACTTCGAAGTTAAAACAAAAAAACTGTTTCTCAAAAGCAAAAGCCCAGTAAGTCTCTTCACGAAGTCCCCAACTTTTCCAGAAGGGGGCGACGATTACATGCGCCAAAATTGGGGCGTTCCTGATTCAAACTACCCAAACGTCTTATGCTTTAGAACTTCTTTGTTTGCCACCAGATGGTCTACTGTTTACGGATCTAGCAAGCTTAAGGTCGAAGTGGATCGAAAGAGTGAGAGGGTGTTCCTGGTAAAGGCCGATCTTAATGGAAATGTGCTTGACAGAACCATCTACTGGTCTTTTGATGACATTTACTCCGGTGCAAAGAAACTGGAAAATCTATTCCTTGTTGATGCGTTGGTTGAGGAAATAAACGGGAAACTGCATTTTAGCTATGTCAGCGCGACTGCGTACCTTGAGTATAGGGGTGACACTGATTTCATTGAGCTTTTGGAGCAAGGAGTGATCCAATATGACAACAGGCTTGGTGTTCACGGAGCTGGCACAAAGCATGAGGGTAAGCCCCACAATCACGGAGGGGGTTTCAGGATTCATAAGAAGAATGTGGAGCAGCTTTACCGAGTGGTTGTAGACATCTAGAGGCATTCAACCTAATTCGTCTTCCACCACAGATGTCAATCTTGCTGGAGAACAGCAGCCTGAAAGGCTGTAAACCTTAGGATTCAAATTCGGCCTCCACCTTCTATTTACCTACGGATCATTGGCGCACTTCCATGTAGTTCCTTGACATGAGAGTGGTAAGTAGTTCGAACCGAGCATCGTCCACTCAATGGAACCGGCTATCAAGCCTCGCATAACTCTATTTATTGCCTGCTTTCTGTTTTGTTCTATAGTCGACCTGAACTCTGTTTGGTCGTTGCGAAAGTTCGACTGGCTGAGTGATTTCAAAAGGTGTTTCTGTGATTGCCTCAGACAGCTCACTTTGGGTACTGGTTGTCGCTATCTCTGGGGTGACGTACTGCTCGAAAGCTATCAGTGCCCTTTCATTCATGCCCCGAACATCAGGTGCATAGATTTTCTTTGTGATTCCAATGTCCGAGTGACCCATTGCTTGGGAAACGGCCTCGATCGGCGCTTTTGCTTCTAGTGTGAGAGTTCCAAAGCTATGTCTCATGTCGTGCACTCTGATTATTCTCAAGCCATGTTCTTCAAGGAACCTGTAGAAGTAGTCTCGATTATTCGCTTGGTATACCCCTGTACCTATTGATGAGGTAAAGACCATGCCCGATTCTTTCCAGGTATCTCCTGCCTGTATTTTCCTGACAGATTGAAGCATTTTGTGCCTTTCGAAGGAAGCAAACAGCCTGTCCGAAATTTGCAGTTTTCTGATACTTGACTTTGTTTTAGGATCCTGAAGTTTGAGCCGGACAACGCCTTTGCCAGTGCTGGTTTCTCGACGCTCATCTTTAAGGGTGAATTTGATTTCAATTGTGCGAGTTTCGAAGTCGACAGATTCCCACTTGAGCCCCAAAGCTTCTCCGTGACGCAGACCTAAGGTTAGGCATAGATGAATGAACAAATCCATGTCTGTGCCCTCAGCTGCCTTCAGTACTTCTGCAGCTTCCTCCTTTAGCCACGATTTTCGTACTTGAGTCTTTTCTCCGTTGAGTTTGCGAACTTTATCGGTGAGTTCAACTGGGTTGCTGCCCAGTATGCCTTGCCTCACGGCTTGCTTGCAGATTTGGCCTAATACCGCTCTAGCACTATTTACAGTTGATGTGCCAAGTCCTGATTGCAGAAGGCTGTTAATCCAATCGGTCACATCTCGATACTTGAGATCCGCCATCTTCCTGTTTCCAAGAAAAGGGTAGACGTACTTTCTAAGAAGCCACTCATACCCAGAAGCTGTAGAGGGCTTTACTGAATTAGGTTTGACATCCCTAGCCCAGTAGCGACCAAACTCTGCAACTGAGATGTTGTGTTGCTGTGTTAGTCTCCCTTGGTTTCTAGCTACGTTTAGCTCGGCTTTCAGTTTTCGAGCAGCCTGAAGGCTGTGGGCAGTCCTTCGAGTAGTCACAGGCTTTCCGTTAGCCTTGTGGGCGATAACTACTTCGACAAACCAGACCTTCTTGCCAGCTTTAGTTTTACCTTCAAAGATAGAACCTTCCCCGTAAGCCATCAGAGCCCAACTTCTTCGCTACGAGCCTGCCTTTGCTGGCGAGTGAGAAAACGTTCAACTTCTGATTCTGTGAATCGGGTTGATGAGCCGATGTGAAGTGGCTCAAGCTTCCCTTGTTGAATGAGTCGATACAAGGTAGCCCTAGAGATGCTGAGATACGAGCAAAGCGTTTTTACTGTGTATAACTTTTGGTTCAAAATAGTTCCTAATTTTGTCGACATCCTTTCAAGATGGCAAACCAAATTTCTTGGCTTGAGCTGAGACATTTTGAAACAGCTAAAGACAGTATGGAACAAATGTTCGAATTTGCATTTTGTTCTAATATCATTGCGCGTGGCCTTTTGCATTATGTATAAATAAGTTTTTATGAACGAATCACTGAGCAGATTACTGAGCATGTTAAGTTATCCTCCTGTTTGGAGTGCTCAGCTTTGATTTCTACTTATCAGAAACCCAATAAAAGATTGGGCTTTACGCATTAAATGAAAAGTGCGCTTGGAGGGACTCGAACCCCCAACCTTCTGATCCGTAGTCAGATGCTCTATCCGTTGAGCTACAAACGCTGGTTTGGTACTTACCCATCTTACAGGCAGTAAGTTCGCAGTCCAAAAGCCAATATTCTGGCTTTTGGACTGCTCAAACTCTTGCTTACTTGTAGTCCTTGCCATCTGATGTCTGAGACAAGTCGTAGTAACCAGGTTTTGAACCTGTAACACGAATTGAAATTAAGTGACCCTTATCGCTAGGAGTTAGAAGATAGGTGTTCTTGTTTTCATAAGCAATAACATTTCCATCTCGCAACCATTCGTACCTTAGAGTCACTCCCGCTTGCCATCTGCCTGCGTATGCCGAGAGTTGTCTACCCAACTTGATGGATGACAACTTAACGCTTGGTTTAGTGGAGATTGTAATTTCTGCATATGTAATGACATCTGAAGGCGAACTGTCTTCACACTTATCAGCGAATGTTGGTTTGCTTGCACAAACTCGCACCGAGATTGCGCTACCAATGTCATCAACAGTGATTGTGTAGTTTGCTGCGACTGCTCCTGGAATAACTTCACCATCTGATAACCACTGGTATGTGTACTTGGCACGTGAGGACCAGCTAGGGCCTATAGCGAATTTCAGTTTCGAACCAAGGGCCGCAGTTCCAATCAAGGTAGGAGGCGAGCTGTTATCGAACTGGTTCGGAGTAACAGTGAGCGGAGCACTTAGACGATATCTGGTAACACCCTGAGGAGAAATACCCACCTCTACATACATCAACTGTGCACCAATGTCGTTGGCAGTTGACTTGTAGATCAGCTTGGTTCCAACTGAACTGCCCTTTGATGACCACCAGAAACCAGTAACCTTCGTGCCAGTTGACCAGATGCTCTTAGTGGCTTTCAATGAGGAACCGACTAATGTGTTTCCTTCGACCTCAAAACCAGAATTAGCTCCATCAATTGAACCAAGAGCGAAGCCAGGCAGAATGTATGAGCCATCCACTGCAATCGGATCTAAGTTAGTTGTCTGTGAAACATAGCCAAGTGCAGCCTGAACGATTCTGAAGTTCAGGTTTCCACCCAAGTCATTGAATCTAATGTTGTAGTTAGGTCCTGCTAGGTCCGACCAACTTCTGCCACCATCTCTCGAGACCCAGTAGGTAATTGTAGAGAACGCAACCTTGCCATCAACGCTAATAGCCAATTGTCCATCTTTGCCCGCATATCCTTGAACACTTAGGTTCTGAAGTTCAGGCAGTGTGTTGGAGACATAGACTTCCCCAGAAGTTACTGAAGCAGATAGGAAGTTGGCTTTTGAAGCACTAACTCTCACGCTCAGTTTTGCGCCTAGATCAGCTATGCCAATCTGGTATGTGCGGCTATTAGAGTTTTCAATCGCAACACCGTCACGGTACCAAGTAAAGACGTAATCAACATTTACTGGGCTGGATGAAACATTTGCAGTTAGCTGCTGTTCCAATTCCAGCTTTCCTGAGATGGAGACAGGGTTTAGGAAAATAGTTCCAATAAACTTTCCGTCCTGTAGAGCCCAGCCGTTAGGAACGTTTAGCGGGGAACCAACGATGTCCTGAGTAATGACGTCACCAAAGACAACGCCTGCTAAATCAGTCAAGTTCAGGTTCGCACCTGAAATGTCTGCACCAGACAAGTTAGCGTTTCTTAGATTAGCTCCACTGAAATCTACATTTCTCAGATTCGCACCAGAAAGATTGCTATTACTTAGATCAATACCAGCTAGGTTCATTCCCTCTAGGTTCAGCCCTGAAAGGTTTAGGTTAGTCGCACTAACTCCAGCACCGATTAGTGTGCCATTAGCTAACACCCAGCCAGAAGGAAGAGTAGGAGTTCCTAGAACAGCTCTAGACCTCACTCCAGTCAGAACTGCGTTAGACAAGTCAGTACCAGACAGGTTAGCTGAAGATAGATCTACCCCTGACAAGTTTGCCGAAGATAGATTCAAATTACTGAGGTCTACTTGACGCAAACTGCGGTCACTCAAGTCGGCTGTTGGGCCAAAGAACATGCCGTTTCGGAATGTCCAGTAAGCAGGCATTGCGATACTGTTTCCAGTCCAAGAACTGTAAATGTTCAGATTTACGGTCTTTACCCCGGTCAAAATAGTTGACTGAAAACCAAACCGATTGTAGTTCTCGTACCAGCATGCCCAATAATCTTGACAAATTCGAGAGACACTAAACAGCTTTGCTCGAGTGAAGTTTGTGTTTTCCAAATAGGCCATGTTTAGGGAAGCAGAAGACAAGTCAGCATCCGTGAAGTTCGCTCCACCCAAGAAAGATCGCTCGAAGTTAGCGCCAGCGAGACTTGCTCCTGTGAAGTTTGCATTCCTAAAAGCTGAGTAGTAGAGGCGAGAATGGTTCAGATTCGCACCAGAGAAATCCCAGTAAGACAAATCTAGATTGGTGAGGTCTGCGCCATCCAAGTTAGCTCTTGGCCCAACCAAGTAACCTCTGATGAAGTGCCAGGAGTCAGGTAATGAGGATGGTCCAGAGCCAATGCCACCTGAACTTACCCCAGATAAGTTTGCGCCTGACAAGTTTGCACTCCAAAGATCTGCAGCATAAAGATTCGTACCGCTTAGATTGCTTGAACTCAGATTCGCTGCAGCAAGATAAGCCGAAGTCAAATCCATTCCTGAAAGATCAGCACCGCTAAGGTCCGCTCCATACAAGCGAGCAGTTCTACCAACAAGATAACCGTTGACTAGTTTCCAACCTGCTGGAAGGCCTGTAACAGTGCCAGTGATCTGACCCGATGTTACGTTGCTAAAGGAAGCTGAACTCAGGTTGGTGCCGTCGAAGTTGGCACCTGTAAGAGTTGAGTTGTTAAAGTTAACACCTTCTAGGTTTGCCCCAGAGAAGTTAGCTCCAGTTAGATTAGCGCTTCCGAAGTTGACATTACGAAGGTCCTTGCCTCTGAAATCAACGTTGGTTAGTGTGCTTCCAGTAAAGCTGGCTCCAGTCAACTGAGTGTTCTCGAAACTTACATTTGACAAATCAAGATTTGAGAAATCCCAGCCGTTATAACTTTGGCCAGAAAGGTCTACTCCCCTGCCAAGTAGCACTCCGTTGCGGTTCACCCAGCCTGATGGTAGCGGTAGTTGGAAATCGACATAGTGACAATAACTTGAATAACCCCAATTGCAGTAATTCATGTACCAATAGTCATACCAAGGATACCAAGCCCTTATGTTTGAAGGGAAATTCAAGGACTTGACGCCAGTTAACGTTGTGTAAGTAAAGAACACCCTGTGAGTGATTTCGTCTTGGTTGTAGCCCCACCAATAGTACTGGCCGCACCTTAAAGAGTCCCAACAGATTCTTTGGATATTCACCAAAGTTGCTCGGGTGAAATCTGTTCCAGAAAAATATGCGGCAGTGAGATTGACCCCGGTGAGGTCAGCACCTGTAAAGTTTGCGTTAGACAGATTTGCCCAAGTTAGGATCGCGTTATTGAGTTTTGTTCCTACTAACTTTGCATTGGTTAAGTTAACGGAATCGAGATTCGCGTTACTCAGATCAGCACCAGATAGATCAAGATTTGTTAAAGATTGGCTGACTAGATAGGCATTAGACAGATTTGCCTTAGGTCCAACTAGATAACCGTTCAGGATTTTCCAGTTGTCAGGAAGGCGCATTGGTGTATTTTGCAGATTCCTACCTGCTAGTCCGATAAAGGTTGCCTTTGAGAAATCAGTATTAGAAATGTTTGTACCGGACAATACTGCGTTTGTTAGATTCGCTGAGCTGAAGTTTGCATCAGTTAGATTTGAGTTCGTTAGGTTTACGCCAGTTAGGTTAGCACCGCTCATGTTGGAGTTGTTTAGTGTCGCTCCAGTTAGGTTAACTCCTGATAGATCGAGTCCACTCAAGTTTGCTTGAGACAAGTTGGCGTAAGCCAATGTTGTGTTACTTGAGAAAGTGTTTGAAGTTAGGTTGACACCTTGGAGATCAGCTGACTGTAGATTAGCTCCACTGAAGTTGGAATTCACAATCACACGGTTGGAAAGCGTTCTGCCGCTTAGATCTAGACCCTGGAAATCACAGCCAATGAGAGTGGAGGAGTTGTCAATGTCACAACTCTGTTCAATAGCCTGAGCGGCTTGTGAGGCAAAGCCCCCGAATCCAGTTAGAACAATTGTAAGGGCACTTAGAGCCTTCATTAGGTAAGTGTTGGCGTTTAGCTTTGACATTTTGACCTTTCTTTTGGCACAAGTTATCAGACCCTATGCCGTATGTCCCCTAGCGGGTACACAGAACATAGTACTGGTTCTTTGAACCAATAGCACTAGCGATCTGTCAACTTGTTATTTTTAAGTTGTTACCTCTAATTAACGGACTTTGGTGCAGATACCTTAGTGAGGTCTGAGTAACCTGCCTTGCTTGCTGTTACCTGCAAAGAGAGGTTGTGGCGTGAGTCATCTTTGGTTACTAGATAAGTGACTTGAGTTGCTCCAGCGATTTCAATACCATCGCGTAGCCACTTGAATGTAAAGGCAGCACCCGCACTCCACTTTCCAGTGTTTGCCTTCACAAGGGTTCCGACTTTGACACTAGTTGTAGTGATTACCGGACTGGTGGTAGAAACAAGTGTGCCCTTGGCAACTAGGCCACCTTGCTGGCTTATCTCACACTTGGTTTCATAACCGGTCTTTGAACCACAGACTCTAACGTTCACATCGTTACCTACCTGGTTTAGACCCAGTGTGTAACTAGCAGTTCTTTCTCCAGGGATAGCTTCACCATTCATGAGCCACTGATATGAATACTTCACTCCTGGTGCCCAGTTGGACTCCAGAGAAGCTTTCAGTTTTGATCCGATTACAAGTGTTCCACTGATTTTCGGTGAATTTGAGTTATCGAACGTATTAGCCTTAGCCGCTAGAGGTGAGCTAATTCTGTATGAGACTGAACCACCTGGAGCTACTCCAACTTCAACGTATCTAAATGTAGAGCCAACGTCTGCAAGAGAAATTGTGTAGAGGCTCTTGGTTGAAACCGCACCGCCTTCTGAAGAGAGCCAGAAGCCAGAGACTCTAACATTTGGACTCCACTGTGTCTTGATTGCTGACAAACGTGTTCCAGGAGTATTCATCACACCTAGAGAACCGAACGAGTTCGCAACATCTAAGCTGCCCGCTGAGTAACCCGGTAGCGATACAGAGTTTGATGCCGTCATAGTACCAACGCTAGTTATTTGGGTTTGGTACCCTTCAGCTGACTGATGTGCTCTAAATTGCAGGTTCAAGCCAAGGTCTTCGAAGCTCAGCTGGTGAGTGCTTCCGGTCAAATTAACCCAGGTCTGCCCACCATCTCTAGATACTTGGTACTTCAGCACAGAAATACTCGACTTGCCAGAGCTGCTTAGAGAGATAACTGAACCAAGAGTGTTGTTTCCTGTCATTTGCACTCTAGTAAGAGCGTTGAATGTAACAGGAACAAACATTGCAGTTGAATCTTGGGTCACGGACCAGTAGTCAGCCTTTGACGCAGTAACCCGAACAGTAATCATTGATCCGATGTCAGCGAGAGTGACGAGATGCTGGCTACTTGTTTCACCCACCATTTCCACAGAATCTCTGAACCATTGATATGAAAGCGAAGCACCGCTTGGTGAAGTGGTTGGTGTGACGGTCAGAGTTTTACCAACTTCTGGTGTGCCCGAGATTCCAATTCCAAACAATGTGATTGATCTGCCGAATTTACCATTCTGGATTGACCAGCCTGTTGGCAATGCTGCCGCGACTCCAACTAAATCAACACCAATAAGAGTTTCCATACTTGCTCCAGTGAAGTTGGCCCCCTGAACGGTTGCACCAGTCATGTCGATACCTTCCAAATTAGCGTTGATTAGGTTGGTGTTGGTTAGGTTAGCTCCCCAAAGATTAGCTCCAGCAAGATTAGTGTTTGTGAAATCAACACCAGAAAGATCTAAACCAAACAAATTAGCTTTAGCCAAACTAGCATTAGCAAGCTTCGCTCCAGGACCAACCAAATAACCATTCAACAAAGACCAACCAGCAGGCAAAGTAGGGGTTCCTGTAACAGCACCAGAAATAACACCAGTCAACACAGCATTAGACAAATCAGATCCAGAAAGATTAGACCCACTCAAATCAACACCAGTCAAATTAGCGTTAGACAAATTCAAATTAGTCAAATCCAACTGACGCAAACTCAAACCACTCAAATCAGCTGTAGGGCCAAACAAAACGCCATAACGGTTAGTCCAACCAGCTGGAAGAAACGCGTTAAAACGATAGTTAGGAGCGAAGTTCCAAGACTTAACCCCAGTGAGAATAGCGCCTGAGAATGCGAACTCCGGATAACCCGACCAGTCACAAACCCAAGCGTCGTAACAACCACGAGTAACATTTATGAGCTTCGCTCTCGTGAAATTAGTAACAGAAATCCTTGCCCAATTAAGAATCGCACCTGTTAAATCCGCATCCGTAAAATTTGCTCCAGTCAAATTTGTTCGGTCAAGATTTATGTTTAGCGCTTTCGACCCGACAAAAGAAGCGTTATAGAGGGTTGACTGATAAAAATTCACGCTCGTTAAATTAGCTCCAGAGAAATCCCAAAACGACATGTCAAGATTATTTAGTTGAGCACCAACCAAACTCGCTTTAGGTCCGACAAGATAGCCACGCATTAGATGCCAACGTTCAGGTAACACCAACGGTGCACCACCAAGTGAACCAGTAACAACACCCTCTAACACAGCACCAGAGAAATCAGTGTTCGTCACATTAGCGCCAGTCAACACAACACCAGACAAATCAGCACCAGACAGGTTAGCGGAAGATAAGTTAGCACCCGCTAGGTTAGCTCCAGCAAGGTTCGCACCAGATAGATTCAACCCAGACATACTCACACCAGCAAGCTGCAAACCACGAAGATCAGCGCCAGCAAGATTAGCGCCAGACAAAGTAACCTTCGTTAAATTAAGCTTCGAGAAATCAAGGCCACTCAAATTAGCGTCAGAAAGATTCGCCGACGACCCAAAGAAATAGCCGCGCAACAACGACCAACCCTCAGGTAGTGCTGCAGGAACACCAACCAAACCACCAGATTTAGTAAACGAAATATCCGCACTCGAGAAATCAACACCCGAAACATTAGCGCCAGTCAAAATAGCGCGCGACAAATTAGCTGAAGTCAGAACAGCACCAACAAGATTAGCCCCAGAAAGGTTAGCGTTCGCCAAATTAGCGTTACTCAAGTTAGAGCCAGCAAAATTAACCCCAGAAAGATTCAAACCACTGAAATTAAAACCACTCAAATCACGGTTAGATAAATCACTACCAACCAAAGAACCCAACACAGGTAACTGCGCATCAGGGCCAACCAAAACACCATCAACCAAAGACCAACCAGTAGGCAAAATAGGTGACCCAACAACCCCAGAAGACACAACCTGATCCAACTTAGCTTTAGCCAAATTAGCGTTGGTTAGGTTGGTGTTGGTTAGGTTAGCTCCCCAAAGATTAGCTCCAGCAAGATTAGTGTTTGTGAAATCAACACCAGAAAGATCTAAACCAAACAAATTAGCTTTAGCCAAACTAGCATTAGCAAGCTT
>Ga0304729_1002359_pt1 | contig 11370 bp, 10 predicted proteins | sample C_131016_MF_Meta_FD_190475 | JGI IMG/M metagenome (GOLD analysis project Ga0304729, IMG submission 190475) | Freshwater microbial communities from Lake Croche, Canada to study carbon cycling - C_131016_MF_MetaG (v2) (version 2) | ecosystem: Environmental > Aquatic > Freshwater > Lake | place... | reverse complement strand
TATTGCAATAATCAAGTGGGCTCCAACTGGGGGAATTAACGCCGCTTTAGATGTAATAGAAAAAATAGGTTTACCGGTCGTCATCTCAAGTGCGTTAGATAGCAGCGTCGGTATTTCACACGGCTTATCATTAGCGTCGGTTGTACCAAATCTTTACGGCGCATGCGGGCTTGGCACAGTTTGTTTACTAGAAGGTGATGTAACAAGTAATCCACTAATACCGGTTGAAGGAATCATAAAGAACCATAAAGTAATTCCAGATCGAATTGAAGAGTTTAAAGCAGAATCTACCCGTCAGAAATGGTGGCAAGATAGGGCCGACGCAGTTTATGAAGGAGGCTTATTTTGAGTAATTCAACAAAATTAGCTCATTCATTACTTAGGCAGTTAATTGAAGTTGGTGTTAGCGATTTTGTTGTTTCACCTGGTTCACGGAATGCGCCTCTTGCAATTGCGTTAGGAGAGGCAGCAAGTAAGCAAATAATTGATTTACACATAAAAATTGATGAACGAGGTGCCGCCTATTTTGCATTAGGTATTTCCAAAGCAAGTAATAATTATGTAGCTGTTATTTGCACTAGCGGAACTGCAGCTGCAAATTTTCATCCAGCAGCCCTTGAAGCTTTCCATAGCGGCAGTAAGTTAATATTGATTACAGCTGACCGCCCAGCCCGACTTAGAAAAACTGGCGCGAATCAAACAACTGAGCAAGCAAATATTTATTCGATAATAAAGACTCATGATATTTCAGCCGAGATTGATGTAAAAACACTTTTAACTGGCGGAGTAGTACATTTAAATATTCAATTTGATGAACCATTAATTGAAAATGAAAAAAGCGATTGGCTTGCTGGATTAAAAATATTGCCGCAAAATTACGAGAATAAAATCAGCGGAAAGTTAGAAGTTCGCAGTGGTGTATTAATTATTGGCCATGACCGAGCTGGCTATTCCGTTTCAGAAGTAAATGACTTTGCTAGCAAATTAGATTGGCCAATTATCTGTGAAGATCCGATTTCCTTTCCAAAAGCAATTGCACATGCCTCCTTATTTTTATCTGATCCACAAATAGCCTCAAAACTAGCTCCAGAAAATGTGGTTGTGATTGGTAGAACTACTTTATCTAGAAGTATAAATACATTTATTAGCCTTGCGAAAAAAGTAATAGTTATTGACCCAAGGACAACCAATATTGATACGAAGCGAGAAGCAGACTTAATTCTTAAATTTCTACCAAGTGAGGTAGTAAGTGCGAAATCAGACCAAAGCATTTGGCATAGTGCATCTAACGCAGCTGCAAGTCAGTTAGAAAATTTAGATTGGTCTGAACAACTTGCTATTAAAGAAATTTGTGAGTTATTACCTAATGAGAGCGCTTTATTTGTCGGTTCATCTAGGCCTGTTCGTGACATAGAAGCTTTTGTTAAGCCACGTAGCGGCATTTCAGTATTTGCCAATCGTGGGTTAGCTGGAATTGATGGAAATGTTTCAACTGTTTTTGGAATAACAAGTGAATTTGAATATACAACTGCTATTTTAGGTGATCTAACATTTCTTCACGATATATCTGCGCTTACTAACGCTACAACTGGAAATCTCCGCATTTTTGTAATTGATAACAATGGCGGAGGAATATTCTCCACTTTACCTCAGGCAAATGTGGATAATTTCGATAAGTTATTTGGGACCCCTCATAATTTAGATTTGCTCAAAGTAATTGCCGGGTTTGGAATAACCACCAATAAAGTTAGTAATTTAAAGGAGCTGCAATCAAAAGCAAGTGAGCAAATTAAAGGGTTTGAGGTTGTAGTAGTAAATGTTCCAAGTCGTGAAAGTAATGCTGGGCAGTTAAAAGATATTACTCAAAGAGTTTCAAGTGCTGTACGCATAGGCATTAATTTAGCCTGACTCTCTGCGTATTCATTGGTTGGATCAGAACCGGCAACAATTCCACACCCAGCAAAAATCCGAATTGATTTAAGGTCTTCAGATAGCTGACCGCAGCGAAGGGCAATTGCAATCTCACCATCACCATGAGCATCAATCCAACCAACTGGACCGGAATATCGACCTCGGTTCATCTCTTCAAGGGATGTAATAAGTTTTTTTGCGACCTCAGTCGGAGTTCCACAAACTGCTGCTGATGGATGTAATTTCTCAATTAACGTAAAGATATCTGCCTGTTTTGCACTGTCATTTAAGACTCCAGTCACATCGGTAGCAAGGTGCATAACATTTGAAAGGTGTAAAACAAAAGGAGATTCTGGAACATTTGTAGAGGAACAAAAAGGCGCTAGTGCATCTGCAACTGACTTAACTGCGTACTCGTGTTCTTCTAAATCTTTTGAAGATTTAGCCAACGAGGCAGCTAATGCTAAATCTCGATCTTCATTTCCACTTTTTCTAATTGTTCCGGCTAAAACTCGAGAAGTAACAAGTGACTTACTGAGACGTACTAACAATTCTGGTGTTGCGCCAATTAGGCCATCTACTAAAAACAGCCAAGTTGATGGGTATTCAATCTCAAGCCGCTGCATTAAATTCCGAATATCAATACTGGTATTTGATGTCGCATTTAAATCACGGGCTAGAACAACTTTCTCAAGTTGATTACTTTTAATGGCCGCAATTGCGGCAGTTACCTGATCGCGCCACCTTTCTTCACTTATTGATCCCTTTTGCCATGAAATTTCACTACTAATAGCTGAATTCGATATTTTGGTTATATCAGGCTGACCTTTATCACCTATCCAAGTGATCCAAGATTTTCCATTTTTATGGCCTAGAACAATTTCTGGGATTATTAATATAGATGGTTCATTTGGATCAAAAGAAAAAGATGAAAAAAGTATTGGGCCAGTACCGCTACCGTGCACATTATTTTGGATTAAAAATTCAGATAGTTGTTCATTCCACCAATTTCTAGCTTTTAAAAATCTATCCTCACCACTTACTTCAAATCTTTTGTATTCCCCAAATCCAACTAAGCCATCACCGCTTCTAACCCACGCCGTAACTAAATCTAAATTTGTATTTGCTGAAGTTAATAATGGGTGATTACCCAAAATCTCAGTAGTTATTGAAACGGACATATTTAGAATTGCGCCTGTCTATTTGACGGATTTGTCACTAAAGCCTACTCCTTAGAGAATAGTGCTGTGGTCCGAGCTAATCTAAACAAAGATCCAGATGATGTCTCAAAGATGTTTGATGATGTCGCTAATAGGTATGACTTTTTAAATGACCTACTCAGCCTTGGACGCACCAGGGCCTGGCGAAGAGTTGTCACCTCAATCATCGCACCAAAACCCGGAATGAAAATTTTAGATATTGCTGCTGGTACAGGCTCCTCTTCTCGCCCATTAGTTGATAAAGGTGCAGAGGTAACTGCTTTAGATTTTTCGCAAGGAATGATTGAACAAGGGCGTAAGCAAAATAAAAATATAAAATTTGTACAAGGCGATGCTTTAAAACTTCCATTTGAGGAGAACTCTTTTGATGTAACAACAATTTCATTTGGACTTCGTAATACCTCTAGTACTGAAATAGCGCTAAAGGAAGCACTACGTGTTACAAAAGATAGTGGCCGAATCGTAGTTGCTGAGTTTTCTCATCCTGTTAATCCAATCTTTAAAAAAATATATTTAAATTACTTAATGAAAGCGCTGCCGGTTATTGTTAAAAAAATAAGCAAAAATCCAGATGCGTATATCTACCTAGCCGAATCAATTAGGGCCTGGCCAGATCAGGCCGAACTGGCTTCCATAATGCGAGACAGTGGCTTTAAATCAGTGGCCTGGCAGGACTTAACCTTCGGAATTGTCGCAGTTCACATTGGTTACAAGGGTTAAGTGGCTAATGCGACCTTCGGCAAACAATAAGATTTGACCGTATGAATCCTTCAATAAATCCATATGTACCGATCCTGGCGATTGGGGCAATCGGCTTTGGATTTGCCGCCTTTTCAATTGTGGCCGCAGCACTTACCGGACCAAAAAGATATAACCGAGCTAAGTCAGATGCGTATGAGTGTGGAATAGAACCATCACCACAAGCAGCAGGCGGTGGAAGATTTCCAGTCAAATATTTCTTGACTGCAATGTTGTTTATTGTATTTGATATTGAAATTGTCTTTTTGTATCCATGGGCGGTCTCCTTCGATCAGCTGGGATTATTTGGTTTAGTCGAGATGGCACTATTTATTGGAACAGTTTTTGTTGCATACGCATATGTATGGCGCCGCGGCGGATTGGAATGGGATTAGTCGTGGGTTTAGAAGAAAAATTACCAAGCGGATTTTTATTAACCACAGTTGAAAAGCTTGCTGGTTATATGCGAAAGAACTCATTATGGCCGGCAACATTTGGTTTGGCATGTTGTGCGATTGAAATGATGGCAGCAGGTGCTGGTCGTTATGACTTAGCAAGATTTGGAATGGAAGTATTCCGTGCATCTCCTCGCCAAGCAGATTTAATGATTGTGGCTGGCAGAGTTAGTAACAAAATGGCTCCAGTAGTTAGACAAATTTATGATCAAATGGCTGCTCCTAAGTGGACCATTGCAATGGGTGCATGCGCATCTTCCGGTGGAATGTTTAATAACTATGCAATTGTGCAAGGCGTAGATCACATCATTCCAGTTGATATTTATTTACCAGGCTGTCCACCACGTCCTGAGATGTTGATGGATGCAATTTTAAAACTGCATGAGCAAATTGGTAATGAAAAATTAGGTCCTAATCGAGAAAAAATAATTAAAGAGGTTGAAGCTGCAGCCCTTGCTGCTAAACCAACTCATCAATTAAAAGGATTACTCGCATGAGTAAAAGTGGAATGTTTGGTGCAAGTGGAAGTGGCGATACTTCCGGATTTAGCGGCCTGGTAAATACCGCGACCGTAATTGGCTCAACTCAACGCCCATTTGGTGGCTATTTTGATCAGGTCGCAGATGATTTAGAAAGAGCTTATCCATTATTTAGCGATGCAATTGAAAAGGTTGTAGTTGACCGTGGTGAGTTAACCTTATTTATCAAGCGTGATCGCCTGTTTGATGTTGCAAAAATTTTGCGTGATCAACTCAAATTTGAAATGTGTGTTGGCGTAAGTGGTGCGCATTATCCAGATGAGAGCGGTCGAGAATTACACGCGGTTTATTCACTACTTTCAATTACTAGAAACCAAAGAATTAGACTAGAGGTTTGTGTTTCAGACAAAGATTCACATGTTCCTTCATTAGTTGAAGTTTGGGCTGGAACTAACTGGCACGAGCGCGAAACTTATGACATGTTTGGAATTATTTTTGATAATCACCCAGGACTTACTCGAATCTTGATGCCAGATGACTGGCCAGGGCATCCACAACGAAAAGATTATCCACTCGGCGGAATTGAGATTGAATATAAAGGCGCAACCATTCCAGCACCTTCACAACGCCGGAGTTACAAATGACAACATTTACCGATCCATACGCATCCTCACAAGAAACAACTGAAGGACGGGTTTACTCCGTAACTGGCGGTGATTGGGATTCATTGGTTACTGAAATTGGTGCAACTAAAGAAGAGCGTGTGGTTTTAAATATGGGACCACAACATCCATCAACCCACGGTGTGCTGCGATTAATTTTAGAGCTAGAGGGCGAGACAGTTACTGAAACAAGATGTGGAATTGGTTATCTACACACCGGAATTGAGAAAAATACTGAATTTAGAAATTGGACCCAAGGCGTAACTTTTGTTACAAGAATGGATTATTTATCGCCGATATTTAATGAAACTGCTTACTGTTTAGGTGTTGAAAAGTTACTTGGAATTACTAACGATATAACTGAGCGAGCAACTGTTATCCGAGTGATGATGATGGAGTTCAATCGAATCTCATCCCACATGGTTGCATTGGGAACTGGCGCCCTTGAACTTGGCGCACTTTCACCAATGATTTTCGCATTTAGAGAGCGCGAGAAAGTTTTAGATGTATTTGAAATGATTTCAGGTCTTCGCATGAATATGGCCTATGTAAGACCAGGCGGAGTTGCTCAAGATCTTCCACAAGGAGCACTGGCAAAGATTCGCGAAACAGTAAAAGAATTAAGACATAATTTTAAAGATAATGAAAAATTATTAATTGGTAACTCAATCTGGATTAAGCGTACGCAAGGAATTGGTTATTTAGATTTAGCTGGTTGTACTACTTTAGGAATTACTGGCCCAGTTCTTCGCTCAACTGGATTAGCTTGGGATTTAAGAAAAGCGCAACCATATTGTGGTTATGAGGATTATCAATTTGATATTCCAACAACTGATACCTGCGATGTTTATGGAAGATTTTTAATTAGGATGCAAGAGCTAGAACAATCACTAAGAATTATTGAGCAGTGTGTTACTAAGCTTGAGAAATTAGAAGGTCAACCAGTAATGGTTGCCGATAAGAAAATAGCTTGGCCATCTCAACTATCTATTGGCGCTGATGGTATGGGTAACTCTTTAAATCACATTAGAGAGATTATGGGTGAATCAATGGAGGCGTTGATTCATCACTTTAAATTAGTTACTGAAGGATTTAGAGTGCCAGCAGGTCAGGTATACACATCAATTGAATCACCACGAGGCGAACTAGGTGTTCACTTAGTTTCAGATGGTGGAACTCGTCCATATCGTGTGCACTTTCGTGATCCATCTTTTAATAATCTTCAATCAACTGCTGCAATGTGTGAAGGTGGTCAGATTGCTGATGTGATTGCAGCTGTTGCATCAATTGATCCAGTTATGGGCGGGGTTGATCGCTAATGTCATTTACCTCTGAGCAAATTTCAATTATGGATTCAATTATTGCAAGATATCCACGCAAGCGATCAGCAATTATGCCGCTGCTTCATTATGCGCAATCAATTGATGGTTATGTAACTAATGAAGGCATTGAATTAATTGGTGAAAAACTAGAGCTGGCAACTGCAGAAGTAACCGCCGTTTCAACCTTTTATACTCAATATAAATCAAGGCCAGTAGGTGAATACCATGTTGGAATCTGTACAAATACTTTGTGTGCGGTTATGGGCGGAGATGTGATTTTTGATGCAGTTAAAGAGCATCTTGGAATTGAAAATGATGGCGTCACAAGTGATGGCAAAGTTTCAGTAGAACATATTGAGTGCAACGCTGCTTGTGATTACGCCCCAGTGGTAATGGTTAATTGGGAGTTTTACGATAATCAAACTGTGCAATCTGTTAAAGATTTAGTAGATGGTGCTCGAAATGGAAATCCACCTGCGCCAACTCGTGGGCCTAAAACACTTAGAACTTGGAAACAAAACTCTGCAGTTCTTGCCGGTATTTCAGATGGTCTTGCAAATGAGGGCGTACAAGCTGGCGGACCAACTTTGTTAGGGCTAAAGAAAGCAAAAGGTGGAGCATGAGTAAATTAACTCCAGTACTTTCTGCCCACTGGGATGAAGCAGATTCATTTACCATTGCAGGTTATAAGCGCAATGGTGGATATGGCGCAGTTGCCAAAGCACTTGCCATGGCACCTGATGACGTAATTCAACTAGTAAAAGATTCTGGATTACGCGGCCGAGGTGGCGCGGGATTTCCAACTGGAAGTAAGTGGGGCTTTATTCCGCAAGGAGATAATAAAGAACATTACTTAGTGGTTAACGCCGATGAGTCAGAGCCAGGTACTTGTAAAGATACTCCGCTACTTATGGCAAACCCACATGTATTAATTGAAGGCGTAATTATTGGTTCATATGCGATTAGAGCAAATTACGCTTTTATTTATATTCGCGGTGAAGTAACCCACGTAGTACGCAGAGTGCAACAAGCAATTGAAGATGCATACGCTGCTGGATTACTTGGTAAAAATATTTTAGGTAAAGGTTTTGATTTGGAATTAGTTCTTCATGTAGGTGCCGGAGCTTATATTTGTGGTGAAGAGACGGCATTACTTGATTCACTAGAGGGATTTCGTGGTCAGCCAAGACTTCGGCCACCATTTCCGGCAATTGCTGGGTTATATGCAAAGCCAACGGTAGTAAACAATGTTGAATCAATTGCCTCAGTTCCAGCGATTGTAAATAATGGTGTTGCCTGGTTTAACGCAATGGGTACTGAAAAGAGTAAAGGATTTACGCTCTACTCACTATCTGGCCATGTAAATAATCCTGGTCAATTTGAAGCACCACTTGGGATTACTTTACGAGAGCTTTTAGAAATCTCTGGCGGAGTTAGAAGTGGTCACAAAATAAAGTTTTGGACGCCTGGTGGATCATCAACGCCAATCTTTACCGATGCACATTTAGATGTACCACTTGATTATGAAGGTGTTTCAGCTGCTGGTTCAATGCTTGGTACAAAAGCGCTGCAAATATTTGATGAAACTACTTGTGTGGTTAGAGCAGTTCTTAGATGGACAGAATTTTATAAACATGAATCTTGCGGTAAGTGCACACCATGCCGCGAAGGAACATGGTGGTTAGTACAAGTTCTTAAAGATTTAGAGGCAGGTAAGGGAACCGAGGCGGATCTAGATAAGTTATTAGATCTATGCGACAACATTATGGGCCGATCATTTTGTGCTCTAGCAGATGGTGCGGCAAGCCCAATTATCTCTTCACTAAAATATTTCCGCCAAGAGTATTTAGATCATCTAGCCGCTGGTAGATGTCCATTTGATCCAATGGCATCAACATTATTTGTTACTGCAGGTGCTAAATGAGTATTCAAGAGTTAGGCACCGAACAAGCAGTTGAGATGATCACCTGCGTAATTGATGGTTTTGAAATTACTGTTCCAAAGGGAACCTTAGTAATCCGTGCTGCTGAAAAGCTAGGTATTCAAATTCCAAGATTTTGTGATCACCCACTGCTTGCACCAGCTGGTGCGTGTAGGCAGTGTTTAGTAGATATTGAAATAAATGGCCGAGCATTTCCAAAACCACAAGCCTCTTGCACTATTCCAGTTGAAAACGGCATGATTGTTAAAACTCAATTAACTTCACCAGTTGCTGATAAAGCTCAAAAAGGAGTTATGGAGTTGTTGTTAATTAACCACCCACTTGATTGCCCAGTCTGCGATAAGGGTGGTGAGTGCCCATTACAAAATCAGGCGATGTCATCTGGCAGAGGTGAAAGTAGATTTGAAGGAGTTAAGCGAACATTTGAAAAACCAGTTGCGATCTCATCTCAGGTTTTATTAGATCGAGAGCGGTGTGTGCTTTGCGCTCGCTGCACACGATTCTCAGAACAAATTGCCGGTGATCCATTTATAACTTTAAATGAACGTGGCGCACTTCAACAGGTTGGCATCTATGAGGATGAACCATTTGATTCTTATTACTCTGGAAACACGGTGCAGATATGTCCGGTTGGAGCATTAACTGGCACCTCATATCGATTCCGAGCTCGACCATTTGATTTAGTCTCTACTAATACTTCATGTGAACACTGTGCATCTGGTTGCTCAATGCGCACCGATGTTCGCAGAGGCAAGACCTTACGCAGACTTGCCGGAGAAGATGCAGATGTAAATGAAGAGTGGAATTGCGATAAGGGCCGATGGGCATTTAAGTATGAGGTAGCTAAGAATCGAATTACCGTACCAATGATTAGAGATGCAAATGGACAATTACAAGAAGCGTCTTGGCCTGAGGCATTAGCAGCTGCAGCAGCCGGATTAAAAAATGCTAGGGCTGGCGTGTTAGTTGGTGGGCGTGCAACTGTTGAAGATGCTTACGGATATAGCAAATTTGCTCGAATAACTCTTAATACAAACAATATTGATTTCCGCGCTCGCAGCCATAGCGGTGAAGAGTTAGATTTCTTAGCATCGGCATCACTTAATGCAACATATAAAGATATTGATAAAGCAGATCAGGTAGTACTTATTAGTTTTGAGCCAGAGGATGAGTCGCCAATAGTTTTCCTGCGAATTTATAAGCAGACTCATAAACGGGCAATCAAAGTAACAAGTATTGCTCCATTTGCAAGTCGGGGTACTCAAAAGTTAAATGCAAAATTAATCAAAACCGCAACCGGTAATGAAGTAGCAGCAATCTCAGCACTGACTGGATTAACAACTAAATCTGTCGTTTTAGTTGGCGAGCGAGCATCTGAAACAACTGGCGCACTATCTACCGTAATTAAATTAGTAAGTGAAAGTGGCGCAAAATTAGGTTGGATTCCACGCAGAGCCGGTGAGAAGGGTGCAGTTGCAGCTGGCGCACTTCCAACCTTACTGCCAGGCAATCGCCCAATAAGTGATGCATCAGCCAGAGTAGATATTGCAACAGCATGGAATGCTGATTCACTACCAAGTGAGTTGGGACTGAGTTCTGCTGAAATCATTAACTCAGATCTACAGTCAGTCTTGATCGGCGGGGTAGATCCAATGGATATTTCAGCAGATGCAAAGGTAAAACTTTCGAAGAAGTTTGTGGTTTCACTTGAAATTAGACAAAGTGATATCACTGATATTGCTTCAGTAGTATTGCCGGTAGCTGCAGTGGTTGAAAAGAGTGGTTCATTTATGGATTGGCAAGGAAGTACACGTAATTTTGATGCAGCAGTTGACCAATCACTAAACCGAAGTGATGTACGAATTCTTTCAATGCTTGCAGATGAAATTGGTAAACCAATTAATTTAGCAACTGTAAAAAGTGCCAGAAATGAGTTTGAGTCAATCGGAAATTGGGATGGTTCAAGGAGTGCAATGAAGTTAATTCCTGGACACCCTAGCAAGAGTGCAACTGGTGATGAAGCGGTTTTAAATTCTTGGCGTAATTTGCTGGATAAAGGTTCGCTTCAAGATGGTGAAGATAATCTTGCTGGAACTGCCCGTAAATCAATTGTTGTTATTAGCCCTGCACGAGCTAAATCTCTTGGCGTAAATGAAAGTGATTTAGTGAGAGTTTCAAATGAATATGGTGCGATTACTTTGCCATGTTCTATTAGTGATATTGAAGAATCATCTGTTTGGCTTCCACGTAACTCTCAAAGCAGCCAACTAATTAGAAATTTAGCAACGGTAAGTAATTCAATTGTGAAGGTGGCCAAAGCATGAGTAATGCAGAATTAATTGGCCAAGATCCAGGTTGGATTATTGCTCTAAAAGGTTTATTAATCTTTGCTGCATGCGTATTTCTAACAATTATGTCGGTTTGGGCAGAAAGACGAATAGTCGCCAGAATGCAACAACGAAGTGGACCAAATAGAGTTGGAAAATTTGGTTTATTACAAGCTCTAGTTGATGGTGTGAAGTTAGCGCTTAAAGAAGATTTAATTCCAAAGGCAGCTGACCGAATTGTGTTCGTTCTTGCTCCGGTAATAAGCACCACTGCTTGCTTTATGTCATTTGCAGTTATTCCACTCACTGGTGAA
>Ga0304729_1002358_pt1 | contig 11370 bp, 24 predicted proteins | sample C_131016_MF_Meta_FD_190475 | JGI IMG/M metagenome (GOLD analysis project Ga0304729, IMG submission 190475) | Freshwater microbial communities from Lake Croche, Canada to study carbon cycling - C_131016_MF_MetaG (v2) (version 2) | ecosystem: Environmental > Aquatic > Freshwater > Lake | place... | reverse complement strand
GAGAAGACAATGAGTAAAGAGCAATGCCCATGTGTAGAGTCCCACTTCAAAGGGAACATACACGCAGAGTGCTACAAGAACGAAGAGCACAACTGCCGAGAGAGACAGTGTGAGTGTGACTGTCACTATGGTCTAGAAGACCCTGTAGAGCCCGTAGAGACCATAGAAGAGTCTAAGGGGTGTAAGCATACGGAAATACTAACAGCAAGCCGTAATGCCATCGTAGCCCTTAGGGCTAGAGTCACTAAGACTATACTAGAGAACCCCTTTGGGACTAGGACTCTGCATAATGAGATAGCAAGAGCAGAGAATGCCTATGATGCTCTCCTTATGGACATAGAAGAGAATGGCTGTGAGTCTTGTAGGTTAGACGCTCTAGACCCTTATAGAGAGAGCGACTATCTAATGTTCATAGATGACTATGTCACACACTTTGCTAATGGTAAGTGTGAGTCTTGTAAGTAAGTCTTCTCCAATAGAAGCAGGGATAAGTTTCGGGAAATTCTCTATCCCCTAAGTCTTCTATATCTCTACAATTAAGACCCCCGTAGAGATGAATAAAGGGGGCAAAGCCCCCTTAGACCCCCGATTTCCGAGTAGTCGGGGCGTTCTAAGGGTAAGTGAGTGTAATAAAGCGGCTAACGGCTTTCTTACTTGCGCTATAAAGCATAACGCTAGCAAGGTTAGATAAACACTAACAGAAAGTGTCTGGCAAGGCTCACTAATCACACAGGGGGGCTTGATTACAACCAAGAAAGTGCGCCTTGTAGGCTAGTTAAATCTAGAAGTAATCAAGTCCCCCACAACCTATTTGAAAGGTAGGTAAGTAATGACTAAATCAGTCAAGGCTAACAAGCCAGCAACACCAGTAGTAACTGTAACACCACCTAACACTAGCAAGCGAGCAATCGCTAGGCTCAATGTTAGGAAAGCAAAATGGGGTGAAGATGTTGAACGCACCTCTAAGCAAGTGTGGGATGCTGAGACACACAGTTGGGTCAAGTAATGGCTAAGCGTAAGTATGTATTTGGTTCTAAGTTTCCTTGGATATTAGAACACTGCGACGACTGTGGTCGTAAGAATGTATGGTGTAAAGATGTAGAGTGTGGTATGTGTACACACCACTATGTCTGTCAACTTTGTAATAAAGATACTAAGCGTTCAATAGCAAACAGTTGGAAAGCGTATGTAAGACTTCGTCGCAAGCATAGTCTACGTGTCTTTGATAGTTATAAAGTTTTATACAAAACATCAAGAAGAAAGGCATACAAGCAATGAGTAAAGAACAAGCCTATGTAAGATGGGGTAAGTCATTCCCTATTGACATAGCAACATCACCTATTGGTGATGACAAGGCGGCTAAGTTCGCTGAGTCACTAGGTTTCAGGGTAATACCTGAATCGCAATACAAGTTATACCGTGCACTACTCAACATCAAGGATAGATTAAGGAGAAACAAGTGAGTGAAAGTATAGAAATTCCTAGCTTTGTTATCAGTAAGTTTGATGACGAACTTGCAGAACAACTAAAGGTTCTTAATGAAGTAACCGATAGAATACGAGTTCTAGAGAACCTAAGGTCAATGGCAGTAGATAGTTACTTAACTCGTGAGAAACAACGCCAAGAGACTGAACGACTACTTGAACTTGGTCGTCAGTATGATTCCATACTCAAAGGAGATAACGAATGATTATGCGTTGTGTAGAGTGTGACTTCAAGCGCACTGCTAAGTGGTATCAATCAGCCAATAAGTTCTTACGTATGTTTCACGTGGAACATTGGCACTACGCACAGTTCGTTAGCTGTAGCCAAGCGTTCTATAACAAACCAAAGGAGATGTAATGATTCACTGTGATAAATGTACTCACGATGGTTATAAAACTAAGGCAGAGTTTTCTATTGTTATTACTAAATTTGTATACAAATACAAAGACAATAACAATGAAGAGCGCTCATTCTTTACAGATGCTAACCCACGAGTTAGAGCATATGTATGCCAGCCTTGTCTAAAGGTTACAAAAGAAACCAACGAAGTCCAGTTCACTACTGAACTTCTATAACAAAGGAGATAACAAATGAATAAACCTAAACACAACTGGGAAAGAGTTCACCTTAACCCAGAATTAAATGGTATAGGGGATAGTCCAAGGTACTGGGATGTATGGACTTACTTTAGACGTTGCACTAACTGTGGTCGAATAGAAGAGATAGACCACGATGGTATGGTAACTGACGACAATGGAGATGAATACAGACTTGATGGTTGGTTCATAACATTTGTTGGAGACACAAGTAAATGTGAACAAGAAGTAACAATTGGTTACCACGTTTATTGGAACGATGGAGATAAACGCTACGTTGAACTACAAGATAGTCCCGGGTCTTATAATGCCATCAACTTCATACCACCATTTACACAAGAGGAGTTCTTAGCTGACATAGTCACTGATGATGTGTTGCAAGAATATTATAACAAAGGAGATAGCAATGCCTAGTTCATTAGAAGAACTACACTACCGTCAACGCACACTGTACCAGAAGTTACGGAGACTTCTTAACCTACAGTCTATGATGACGAGACCAGACAAGCAACTAGATGGGGACATAACAGTTACCCGTCTACGACTAGAAGATGTTAGGAGAGAAATTGGCAACAACACTAGACGCTAAGCCAGCCGAGCAGCCTAGCCAACACAAACAAACCTACACCAAACGCACCACTAAGAACTTCCCTACCTATAGCCTATCAGCACAGATAGGTAGAACACTTAGGCGTTTGCGTATGAGCAAAAATTTATACCTTAGAGAGTTATCACGCTCTAGTTTCGTAGCACTTGGGCACATTAGTGATATAGAAACAGGTCACAAGAACGCCAGCCCTGATATCATAGAAAGTCTATGTAAAGGGCTTGGGGTAACCACGCTAGAGTTTCACAAGGAACTCTGCATAACAATAGAAAAAGGATGGTAACAAATGGGATACAGAAAGCAATACAAGCAATTGCTCAAACAACACCCACAAATACATTACGTAAGGTTTAAGCCTTTCGTTTTGTCTAGCAGTCCTAAGTGGAAACACAAGGACAAAGTATATGGAATGCCTAAAGGTATTAGGGTTCCATTCTTCATCTGGTATGGACTATACCAAGTTATGGTATGGCAAGACAAAAGGAGCAGCAAGTGAACAGTAGAGAAGCATACGAGTATGTAATCGCCGACCTAGAGCAGGATGTAGGTTGGGAACCAGAAGCATTAGACACAGCACTAAGCGTGCTTAAAGGCAGATTACACGAGATTGTAGAAGTCCACCCTACATTGTTTGATGACACACCTGACCCTACAGATGATGAAGGCATTGCTAGATGGGTTAGCGAAGCATTTGATGCAACAGTAGAAAACCCTAACACCAACATCGTTGATGAACTACAAACAAGGTTCAACAAGTTCAGTCAGGATAACAACTAAGAATTCTGTTAGCAATTCCGCTAGCAGATAAACAAAAACCGTTATGAAAGGCGGAAAACAAATGGCAGCAACAACAAGCATCCGAGTGGATGTTAAACAAGTAAAGGCTAAACTTCAGGCTCGTCTTGACGACCATAAGAAAGCATTTGCTGCATACAACAAGGCAGTTGAGAACTATGAGGCTGCTCTTGACAAGTGGTCACTAAAAGTAATCAAGCACAAAGATGCTACTAAAGTATCTACACAGTATCACGGTAGTTCAGTAACTGTAGAAGTTCCTGATTCTATGCGTGGCACTCAGCCTAAAATGCCAAGGGAAATTGACTTTCCTGGTATCTTGGACTACCGTAGTTCTTACGGCAATGTAAGTTCTGTAGAAGCCATCGAGAATGCTTTAGGTATTCTTGAAGTTGCTGTTGATTCTACAATCAATGTCAATGCAATCAAGAATGTTGGCACATTCCTTAAGTAGTATGTAAGGAAATGTCACTAGGGGCAGAGATGTCCCTAGTGGCTAACCTTTACATAGTGTAAGGGGCAGTAGTGCCTGTCTAGAACCAAGGACTAAAGAGTCTGCTACAACGAGGTCAGTTGCGGATAAGTAAGGGTATACCCCCAAAGTCTTATAGACCACGACAAGGGTGTAGATTCTCCGGTAATTCTAGAACTAGACAGGCACTACAACTAACAAGAAAGGCACAACAATGAGTCTATATCCACCCATTACTAAATGTGATGATTGTAAAGACCAGCCATTGCTATGTCGTATGAAGTATCACTCATTAGAGAGATGGTATTACGTATGGTCTTGGCCTGGTATTTATTGGGTGTTCAAGAAAATACACAGAGCATTCTGTCCTAATAAGAAAGGAAACCAACGCCATGTATGGACCTTCTGGTTGCGTAATAACTCCTGAAGAATCAAAGCGTATGTTAGCCAACAGTTCCGCTATTAGAATGCCTGACAGAGATGGTTTCAATAGAGTAACTAAACTACAGGATGATGCTGAAACAGAGTCTAAGAAGACTGGTGAAGACTATAATGTAGTCCTTGCTAAACTTGCTAAGCGTCGCAAGATAGAAGTTACCTTCTACGACTCTAAAGGTAACCCTGTTGGTGATACACCACCGGTGAAAGTAATAACACCGGAAGCACAGGAAGTTCTTGATGTACTTAAGAACTTACCTAAGAATTCTAAGTAGTAATACTTAGTATCTGGAATGGGCGGCCAGTAATCCAGTAAGCCCTATGTCAGTGCGAAACTGAATTTATAGCAGGTGGCGTTGTTATACAGAGTAAGCCTTGGTAGGCAAGTAGGTTTTTAGCGATTGCTGAGTTTATACTACTTGAGATACCCCACATACCTAGAGTATGTTAATTAAAAATACTATAACTCACTTCTTGCCCCCTGTTTGAGCAGTTACATAATAAGTCTTTATGACAAGTAATGTTTCAAGCAGGGGGCTTGCTTATAACACGGGTGCTAGCCCAACACAAACATCTAGCCCATAAGTTTCCGTAGCAATACGGTTTACTACTAGCAACTCCGTTAGTAGTCAAATATATAGAAAGGTTGATGTCCTATGGATAACAACGAGCATCGCATTACACCTAAAGAAGTTGAGGATGGTAATGAGCAGGCGTATTACATTGTAAAGAAGTGTATTGACTGCCAAATTTCCAACCCTGACTACTCAGTAGAAGCATTTGATATGCCAATCCCTACGCTAGAAGCAGCCAAGGAACTTATCAAGGGCTTTACCGATGTCGGTATGAAGCAGCACCCTAATGCTAGATACGAAGATGGCATCCTATACCTAACTGACGATGAAGGCGACACTCATCGTTATGTTCAGGGCATCATACAGGGTAAGCCTGCTATTATGTGGCAAACCCTTGATGATGTTGCTTCTGAGCAGGAAGCAAAACTAATAGAGTTACAGTTCAATGACATCATTAGTGGCATTGACTTTGACACCCCAACCGAATAGAAAGGCAACACATGTATGCAGCTATGATGAAGTCCCAGACTTCAACTGGCGAGATGCGAACAGTAGCAGTAGTTCCTACTACTGAAGATGTTCGTATCTTCTCACGACTAGGCGAAGGCCGTGGTCGTGCTGGTGCTTGGATGGAAGGCGATGTGCTCATTGAAGAAGATGAGTTACTAGTTGGACAACCAGTATCACTTAAGACTACTCCATCGGAAGATAGAGTAATCAACTCCACAATAACTCCATCAATGTTCTTGGTGAAGTTAGGTAAGGAGTTTACTAATGACACAGTGACTGCAAAGTCTGCCCTAGAAGAGTTCAATGCTCTACTAGAAAAGGCTATGACTAACCCACAGTCATTAGCAATCTACCAAAAGGCAATGATGCAAGTTATAACAGAATTTGCACGACCTGAAGTAGAAGAAGAACAGCAGGTAACAATTCCGTTGCCTGTTCAACCCATGATGTCTAAGGAGACACCTATGGAAACTGTAACACCTATGCACACATCAACCGATGCTGTGTTAGTAATCCCTGAAGCAAAGTCTTACTTCAGTCGAGTAATGCCGGGTAACCAATCTGATGTTCAGGTTGCCGACTATGCTCGTAAGAACCAGAAGACATTGCTCATCACTGGTCCTGCTGGTACAGGCAAGACTAGTTTCACTCACTACTATGCAGCAGTCAATCACCTACCTTATGTAGTTATCGAAGGTAGCCGTCAGATTGACGAGAGCAAAGTACACGGTCGTTTCTTCCCTACTGGCGTTGGCAACAGCGTTGTATGGAAAGACAGCCAGTTCCTTACTGCTATCCAGCAACCATCAGTAATCCTTATCAACGAGTTGAGCCGTATGCCTGCCAAGGCTGCTGACTTGTTCTTGCGTGTTCTTAACGAGCGAGAACTTATCATCGACCAACTTAACAAGGTTGTTAAGGTTCACCCTGATTGCTTGTTCGTAGTTGACCAGAACACCGGTACAGGCTATGCAGTTACCAAGCAGGACATTGCTTTGGTTGACCGTATGCAGCCTAAGATGGAGTTCGACTACGACATTGATGTAGAGCGCAAGTTCATCAAGTCTGAAGCATTGCTACAGTTTGCACACAGCATTCGTGAAGCGGCTAAGACTACTGACCAGTTCACTACTCCAATGTCACCACGTATCTTGATGAACTTCATCGACCAGGCACAGCAACTTAGCCTAGGCTTTGCAGTGTATTCATTGCTCAACAACTTCCCTAAGGATGACGGTGAGCGTGAAGCAATCAAGATGCGTCTTGATGCAGACATCGATGCTATTGCAGCAGACCTCGGTGTATCACTAGACAGTTACTCTGCCTAGTCAATCAGGGTGGGGGCGCAAGCCCCCACTCTACAAGTAACAAGGAGCAATAATGACAGAACAAATTCCTGCGTTTGACTATGACGAACTTGGTATTGACATCAACTATACAGTTAGCAATATCAATGCCATTGATAGACAAGCAGAACTTAAGGAACGTATGTCTCAGGTTGTATCTAAGTTTGCTAGTGCACTAACGGCTAGACAAATTAACGTATCAATCTCTGATGATGTTAGCAGAGATTTCTACGATACACCTGCAGATATGGTTGCTAAGTCAGATGCAGAGAACATCATATTCAATCCCAAGAACATTGGTGACTTGAATGACCCTGATGTTGCACTGCAACTTCGTGGCGTATCTCTACACGAGATAGGTCGCATCTTATTAACACCTCGTGCTGGTAGTAACCTAGTCAAGTGGGTTCGTGGTAACAACTATGAACGTGCCTTCAATGCACTAGAGAATCAGCGTACCGAAGTGTTCTTAAGTGCCAAGTACAGTAACGTTAAGCACTGGTTCACAGCATCTGTTGCCAAGTATTTACTTGACAACCAGACAGAGTTGGGTATGTTATTCCCGTTGATAGACGGCAGAACATATCTACCTCTTGAGTTGCGTAAAGCATTGCGTAATGCATTTGTTATACCTGAGTTAGTTGATGAGTTGTCTGACATCATCAGTCAGTACACCGTGCTAAATCTATCTGACAGTGCTCACATACCAGTAGCACAAGGATTGATTAAGCGTTATCACGACATCATTGACCAAGCGTTCAAAGATTCTACCAAGGATAGGTATCAACAGCCACACAGTGGTTGGGACGATATGCCTAACATGGATGAAGATGGCAAGGGTTCTATCATCAAGTCATCTGAGAAGTCTAAGCCAATGAACAAGGCAGGTCAAGACCGTATCATTGAAAAGATTCTTAGGGAACGTGACAAGGAGTTCACTGAGTCTAATGGTACTGATGAAGGCGAAGAGTATGACAAGCCTGAGTCTGAACCTGGTAATGAGCCTGGTACTGATGGTGATGGTGACGGCGAAAGTAAGGGTGATAGCGACGGTGATGGTGACAAGCCTACTGACGGTAACCCTGACAACCCTGGTGGTAAGCACACTGGTGGTAAGCCTATGGAAGGTATGGTCAATAATATTACTGACATTGCCAAGAAGCATCTTGATAATACCAAGAAGTTATTGCGTGATGATATCAATGATATGGTTGCCAACTTCAATGGTGAGACTACACTATCTAGCAAGCACCAACCTACACCTGCACGTAGTCATTACGAACGTCAGTTAGATGTGCCTGTAGATGTTGTTGCACAAGTCAAGTCATTTGTTAATCAACTAGAACTGATACGTGCTGAGCATGACCCAGGTTGGGAACGCAAGGTTAGTGGTGGTAAACTCAATGTCTATCGCTATGCTACCGGTGGTGCACCAGACGAAGTGTTTGATAGATGGGACGAGGGTCGTGAAGATGTCGTTGACATCGAGACAGTTGTCTTGCTAGATAACTCAGGTTCTATGGGTTGGACTATCGAGTCAGCACACGATTCTATGTGGGCTATCAAGCGTGCTATGGACAAGCTAGGTGCTAGCACTACAGTGCTTACCTTTGCTGACGATGCTCGTCTGCTATACAGTGCTGACCAAAAGGCTAAGGTAACTAAGTCTTATGTAGGTACTGCTGGTGGTACTAGCCCTAAGCAAGCCATTGACTATGCTAGATACATCTTTGCTAACAGTGACCGTGCTATCAAGATTCTTATTGTTATCACTGATGGTGTATGGTATAACGCTGAAGAGCAAGACCGTATCATTCACCAACTACGCAAGGCTGGTGTTATTACAGCGCTTGGGTATGTTGATGAGTCTCAGCAATGGACTGAAGAACGTAGACGTTTGTATGGCTATGAGCCTGGTCAGGCTATAAGTATTGACGGTCACAACGCTGAGATTGTGGTGCCGCTTACTGATGGCAATGCTTTGCTTACTCTTGCCAAGGCATTAGTCAAGGTCGGCATCAGACGTAACCTAGATAAGTAAGGAGAATACACAATGGGTTATTGGATTAATCACGGTATTAATATTACTGGTGATAAAGAACACATAAATGCGTTAGCAACTATGCTTACTCAACCTCGTCCTAAAAAGTTAAACGATGAAGGAGATATAGAATGGAGCAGAGAAGAGTTCTCATTCTATAACATCTTGCCACCACCAGAAGAGATGTTAATGTCTGGTGATTGGTGGGACCAAGTAGGTGAAGATTGGAGACAAGCAAATTGGGAATGCTACGATGTACCTGCTGAAGAGTTTGATGTTTATCATCCTCTAAGTTCTACTGGTGTTTCAGTAAAAAGTTCATTACATATACGATTGTCAACTAAGTATGATTGGCCGGTACATATATTTCATGACCTAATTAAACAGAACCCCTACCTACAGTTTAATATATGGTCTGAAGGTGAAGAATCTGAAGCAGTACATATTGTAGGACAGGCCGGCACATCTAGTCAAGCCGATTATGAAGCACCTAAATCTCACGCTGACTGGATGGACAGGGGTGAAGGAGATAATTGCTGGTGCTCTAACTACGACGACCCTAGTGATTGGTATCCTGATTGTCCTAAAGAAGAACTTAATCTATATAAAGTTGAACTAACCTATACCCATTATGTTAAGGCATACAGTATGGAGTTAGCAACTGAAGCAATAACAACATACGACAATGGATTTGATATGCCAAGCAATACAGAGATAGTTAAGTATGCTATCAAACCAAGTAGTCTTACTGTACCGGTAAATGCGGTAGACAGTGAGTAGCAACAACACGCCAGCAACTAGGCAGGCGTGCCAACACAAACAAACAAGGAGCAACAAATGGAACGAGTAATACACATCTCTACTGATAACAAGATTGAAGTTATGGAAGTAGAGCAAATTGAGTACGACACGCTATACGAAGCAGTAAACGGTCTAGTTGAGTTAGTAAGTATCAATGAAGACATTGATATGTGGCTCAACGAAGAAGGCAAAATAAATGGGCTAGAGCCTAATATTATTGCCAGCCTTATATATAACAAAGTGTTCCCTAACTTTGATGTAATCATGGGAGACGTTGTAATCACTGGTGGAGCAGATGAGGAAGGTAACACAGTAGGGCTATCTGATGAGTCAATCCATGATGTTATGGCATTGATTCAAGATGGTATCAATCAAGCAATCAACTACAAGGAGGACAACTAATGTTCGAAACAAAAATCGCACGTCTAATGACAGAAGTACACGCACCAATGCAGATGTATGAAATGACACCTGAGTACTATGGTGTAGCAGTAATAGCAGTAACCACTGGGCAGAACTTCCTAGACCTTATCAAGATGTATGGGGAAGATGTGTCAGAGTACGACCAAGTTCAAGGCAATGAAAGCAAGACAATGATTCTGCCTGCCTTTGATTTGGGTGAAGGTATTGCTGTATCTAAAGGGCTAGGTACGTTTCTTGATGGCACTCTTGAAGAAGAGTTGACCAAGGAAGGTTACATAGTAGTTAATCTAGGAGCGTAATGTCAGAAGATACAACTAGAATCTGTGGGTATTGCCATACAGGTACCCACGATAAATGTCGTACAGTAATCCGCTGGTACGATAAAGTGTGGTATTGCTATTGTGATTGCCACGAACAAGAGAAAGAAGAAACAAATGACGATGATATATTGCCCACAGTGTGACGAGCCTACAACTCAAGCACAGATTGACAAATGGGAAATGTGCCATAACTGCGAAAACCAAATGTGTCCAGAATGCGGTCAAGTGTTCTGTGGCCACGAAGATAGATAAGGAGAAACAAATGGAAGATAAATATATGGAGCCTACCATCTGTGATTGGTGTGGCAAAGAATATGAATTGTCCGAAGGAACAAACGTTATGGGAGACAACCTATGCCCTAACTGTACAGAAGTATATGAGTTGGAGGAATACTAATGATGAGATTATATCTAATCAGATTGCTTAGCCGTATCATTATCAAACTAGCAACACTACAAGGAATGCTAATCAGAAGGATAGATAAATGAATATATTAAAAGCAAAACTACTAGTGGTAAGACGCCACTGGTATCAACAAGGTCAAATAGCAGAGTATCAACGAATTGTTGAATTGTTAGAAGACTCAAACTGGGCACATGCTGAAGAGGCTATTGCCTTTATTAACGGAGAGGTAGATACAAATGAGTGAGAAATATGTAAAGCACCTTACTAATGATGAACTGCTAGAACGTATGGCAGATGAGTTAGTAGCAAGTCACAGAGACACGGGCATTGACTTAGGTTACTGGGAGACTGCAAGAGAAATTGTAGAAAGATTCTACGATGTAGTAATACACTTATCAATTAGTAAAAAGGAGAAATAAATGAATGATACAATCTGGAGAATATACGTAGACTATGGTTCAGACTATGGGTGGGTACCAGTTAGCTGGGCCCCTACGTTTGATACAAAAGAAGAAGCAAACGAATGGATAAATGGCGACCACGATTGGGAGTCAC
>Ga0304729_1002356_pt1 | contig 11371 bp, 12 predicted proteins | sample C_131016_MF_Meta_FD_190475 | JGI IMG/M metagenome (GOLD analysis project Ga0304729, IMG submission 190475) | Freshwater microbial communities from Lake Croche, Canada to study carbon cycling - C_131016_MF_MetaG (v2) (version 2) | ecosystem: Environmental > Aquatic > Freshwater > Lake | place... | reverse complement strand
GGCACCGACATTTTGGCTGCCGAAAAAACCGACGGAGGGGTGAGGGGATAACTGATCGCCATTATGCCCTCGCCGAAAGTGTGCCACGACCAAACGATCCATAGACCGCCGCAATCGTTTCATTTTTGATTTGACCGGCGATTGATGCCAGTTCGCGTGCATTCGCATTTGCCGTAAAGGTTTGATTAACGATTACCGTTTGCCCGCCAGCCTGGTTAAGCTTGTTATTCGGCGTCACTGATGCGCCACGCGGTAAATTGACCAGCTCAGGCCCGTTTTCGCCGACGATCGACAAGCCACCCGCAGCGGAGTCAGTTCCCATCGCATACATAGGCGGAGCCGCTGGAAGGTTTGTTCCGCCGCCAGTGCCGAACAGGCTCGTTATGTTGAAGCCACCAGATGATCCGCCAAATATGCCGCTCATCATCGACCTAAATTGCGCCCTGGCAAGATCGGCGATCACGCTGTCCATTAGAGATTTGAAATCAACTTTGCCGGTTTGAACGAACGAAACGAACGCATCTTCAGCGCCTTTAAAGGCATCTGTCATAGCTGATTTTATTGCGCCGCCAACATCATTGGCTTGCTCGGCAACGGCTTTAAGACCTTCTTGAATACCGCCAGCAAAAGTGTGTTTGAATTCCTCATTATAGGCAATGGCTTCCATCTTTGCTTTTTTGAGCGCTTCGGCTTCATTGAGGAAGGACTGAGAAATTTTGCCAGCTTGCGATATTTTTAATTTATCAAGTTGGCCTTCAAATTCCTTGGCTGCTTTTAATTGAGCATATTCGGACGCCGTCATGGTTGCGGCTTGGCCTTCAAGCTTTAATTGGTCGATTGCGGTGCGTTGCGTTACCAGAAATTCTTTTAGTGTATCCATTGATCCGGCTGGAGAACCGACGGCATTTGCTACGTTGTTTTCCATTTGTTGTTTGGTAAGATCACGAACACGGCGCGTAGCTGATTGATTTGGCACGTTTACACTTTCAACAGAACCGCCACCAAAGCCACGCCCTAAAGCGCCCATTTGCATCGAATTTTTAATTTGTAAATCAAGAGCTTTTCCAGTTTCCAATAAATCAGCCATAGCCTTAATCAAATTTTCTCTTTCAGAAATATATTTGTCTTTTATATATCCTTCAGTTAAATTTAAAATATATTCGTCCAAATTTTTTAATTCTAAAATATCTTCTTTTAATTGATTTTTAATACCAGATAATTCTTCTTTTTGTTTATTAATTGTAATATTTGCCATATAATCTTGATTTAATTGATCTAATTCTGTTTTTCCATGTTCTTTAAAATATTCATTACTTTTTTTCATTTCTTCAACTACGGAATTAAACCCAGAAATTAAAGGTGCAAACGAAAAACGAGCTAAATCCTCTAAATTCATTTTCATTTTTTGGATATTGTCGTTAAATTCGTGAGCGTTTTTTGCAAATTCAGTGCTGACGTTTTCGCCCAAAGCAGAAATGTGATGGCTGCCTTCATCAAGCATTGGAATAAGAGAATCCCCAGCCTTACCTAATAATTTTACCGCTACAGCGGATTTAGTTGCTCCATCATCAAATTTAGTAAAAGCGTCGGCCACCTCCATCATTACTTGACCGGCGTTTTTAATTTGCCCGTTGCCGTCTCTGACGCTAATACCAAGAGCCGAAAATATTTTTGTAAATTCTCTATTTCCATTAGCAGCTTCAACAATATGCGTCGAAAGCTTTTTCATCCCAGTGGCAACATCTTCAATCGATGCGCCGTTTAATCGTGCCGCTCCAGAAAATTTGCCTAATTCTTCGACAGCAACTCCGGTGCGTTTCGACATAATGTCCATTTGCTCGCCGGTTTCTAAAACGTGTTTTCCAAGTTCTAGAATTTTGTCAACAATGGCAATTTCGGTAAAGCTTTTGATACCTTCAGCAAGCGTTGAAAAACCTTCACTAACATGATGCGCCGCACCATGAAGGCCAGAAATCTTTTCTTTAAGCTGATCAACAGCTTGCGCGCCAGTAACGGCTGCCGAAATCTGTAATACGGCGCTCATATTCATTTTGAGGTCTTTTCATTAAAGATCGGCAGAACCGCGTATTCCATCGCCTGGATTTCGCCGAATATTAACTTTAAATTTTCAATTTCCATGATCCGAGCGACGCTTTCAAGCGCCGCGTAATTAAGGCCGACGACACCGCCCATTGATACATTCCATTGGGTTTTGAGACGCAAGAATAGCTCTAGAGCGACTTGGTTGTCAGGCCATATTTCATAAAGGCCGTCGTCTTTTGAAACTTGGTCGATGATCTCTTGAGGAGCTCCGAAGAACGCAAGATCATCGACGGCTTCATTTGTCTTAATACCGCCGCGAGCCCAGTGGATCGCGGCGTCTGTTAGTTTTTTCTTTGCGCGCCTGTCAGCGATCCCATAAACGAGACCGCTATTTGATAAGACATCATCGGCACATTAAGTAACTGGTCGCGCGCCGACTCCGAAAACGGAATCTCTTCGCCGCTATCATCAACGACGCCTTTCCAGCCGATTAACACTTCCTTAATCAGATCACCGTCTCGAAGCTCGTCCGACCTTGCTGCCTTTTGAATTTCGTCGATACGCGATTGCGAAATACGCCGAAACTTTGCGTCGAATGTTGCCTTTTCAGTCCGTCCATTTTCGGCTGGATAACTAATCGACACAGGCCAGAAATAGTCGTTGCTTTGTGCAAGCTTAAACACGGTGACGGATCCTTGGTTAAATGAAAAGCGCCGAGCGTGATGCCCGGCGCATTATGCCTTAAGTGAAGGCGATCGAAATTTCGTCGTTACCCGCCGTTGACGGCACAAGAACAAATGGAATCGAGAGCATCACAACGCCGTTGTCCTCGGCGTAGGTCGGGTTGAGAACGTCGAGCGTCGAGCTGGCGACGACAGCGCGCGAACCGGCTGCGGTGCCATGCGTCAAGGCCAGCGTGCCAAGAGTTGATCCGGCTGCCGCGCCGAAAAAGTCCTTAGCGGTAATCGTCGGCGCTTCGATGACGGCCGTTCCGGTAATGTTGCGGCCCGCTAACTGGACGTATTCTGTGCCGATCATCGCCATATAATCGACCGTGTTGCCAAAATCGAAATCGATCATCTGAAGGTTGCCGGAAAAACCGAAAATCGAGAAACTGGTCGTATTGGCAGTCGTCGCAACAAACGGGGTTTTAAACGACGTATAAGTTGGCGACGGTGCAGCCGTATCGGTCGGCGCGTTATAGAGACCCTTGAATGTAAACGACATCAAAGGAATTTTGCCGACGGCGAAATTAAATTTCACATTGCCGCGCGCGCCGGTGATTTTGTGCAGCACGCCATCGACGTTGTAATAGAGCGTTACCGACGAGAATGCCGACGAAACCGGCGCGTAGGTATTTGAGGTCGCCGCCACCGTGGTAACGCCAAGACCGCACGCTTTTAAAAGCGGACCGAAGCCCGGCTCCGTACCGGCGGCACCGGACCCCTGAATTTCAACATCGAACGTAATTTGAACGTAGCGCTCGCCCTGTAGGTTTTCCGATGCGCCAAGAAAAGGCCGCACCAGATCACGCGTAACTTGGCCGCCAACAATCGGCTCAATCTTCATGTTAGTCACAAGAATGGCGTTTGCGGCCCCGGTTGGCGTTGGGTCGGTGCCGTAGGTGGCTTCGGTCTTAGCGAGGAGGACTCGCTTGCGTTGCAGTAATGGCATGATCGTTGTCTCCGTGAGGTCTTACGCGATGGATTCCCGCGCGGTGCGGTAAAGGATGGTAAAATTGATCGTGATCGCGCCTCGCGGTTGATCACCTTCGAATAGGTCGAAGCTTGTTTGTGCCGGTACGATATCGACGACGAGTCCGTTTAACGTCGTATCGGCCATGATTTTTGAATGGACATCGAGCGCGATCGGGTCGGCGACCTGGTCAGGTGCAACACCGGCAACCAGGATGATCACGCGCGCGTTAAGCGTCCAAGTGATCACGCCAAGCTGCGAAAGATCAGCCGCATCATTTGATGGCTCAATAACAAGCGCTGGAAGCTCGCCACGCGCCAAAGGTTCAACGCGCGAACGGTAGATGCGCGACCCGACGCCGGACGTTCCAGCGAGCACTGTAGCGATGCGAGCCAGGATGGTTTCGCGCTTGCTACTCATGATGATTTGCTCAAAGTAGCAACGGCGAAGGTGCCGTTATCAATCGCGCGAACCTCGCGAACCGTGAAATTCTTGCCGCCAGTCGAAAGGCTGGAGCCATAGCCGAGATTTGGGAAATCCGAAGCGCGGATCGTCACCGAATAATCGGTCGATAAAGTTAGACCGTCGATTTGGTCGGGTGCGTCGAAAATGCCAAGGCCGCTATAAATGCCGGATGTGACGACCTGACCAAAATCAGCCAAGAAAACAGATGGGTTTTCACTTAGCATTCGATTTGATCTTTTCACTTGGCATGTTGATCGCTGGTGCATCGACAAAATAGGAAGCGCGTCGGATCGCCACTAAAAGGCGAGCGTCGTTGTCGGGGAGGTCGTAGACCTTGCCAGCGATTAGTTCGCGGTCTTTAGCGAAGCATGATTCTAAAATGATGATTTTCATGTTGGCCCCATTGAAAAGGGAGCGGCATAAGCCGCCCCCTGATCAGTGTGATTAAGCGATGATGTCTTTGATCGCCGCAAAGGACTCAGGGTGACGAACGCCGATGTCGACCGTCTGCATTGCGCGGATGTCGACAGCGCCGCTGGTATAGCCGGAGCCGTAAGGGTTAGGCAGGATTTCGAGAGCGCCCCACATGCCGATGACAAGCGAGGAGAAATCACCGAACACAAGAGCCGACAAGCCGGTTCCGGTGCCTTTGGTGAGGTTCGAAGGAACCTGGTTTGAACGAGCAACAGGGAAGCCGTTGATCTTGCCTTGCGTTCCGGCGGTCGTGTCGTCGTCGGTCATCTGCCAGAGATATTCGCCATAGCTGTTCTTGATCTGCTTAAGCGCAGAAACGACCTTAGCGTTGGCGAGGTAGTAGAGCGAACCATCGAGAGCGTTCGCCACGTCGACGGCGCGCTCAAGCTGGATGACCTGATCGAGGCCAGAAGGCGAGGAGGTCGAGCCGTTCGCAAACGCTGCGCCGTTTGTACCCATTGCCACTGAACCGATTCCGGTCTGGTTCAAGATGCCGGTAGGCTGGCCGCTTGTACCGGTGCCATAAATCGCTGCCGCATCAAGGCCGAGAGCCATCACGCGAGCCAGGTCGTTACGAACGACCATTTCGATATCCGGTGTCGACTGCTGAAGCATCAAACGCGAATACTGCGAGCGAGCGCCGAGCTGTTTAGCCGAAAGCGTAACCTGATCGAAGGTGGCTTCTGCTTCGGTGATAGCCGAATTTTCAGCGACCCAATAGGTTGCCGTCTGGCTGTTCTGGCGAGGAATGGCAACATTGCCGACCAAGCCGGTCAACAGGGTTGGCCCAAGGTTCAAAATCTGCGCTTTGTTGTAAAGCGCATCGATGAACGAACCCGCAAGCAAGTTGGTGGCAACGATGTTGCCGCCCGTGCTGGCTGCACCGGTAGCGTAAGCCGAACGTAGATTTAACGGCATGAAGAAACCGTTGGTATCTTTGCCCGACTTCTTGGCAAGCTCTGCCGAGATTTCGCGTTCGAAACCGGCGTTCTTCCAGTCGTTCGTCAACATAGCGTTGATAGCACGAACGACCGAATATTCGCGATGCTGGCGTTCGCTCATATCGACGTTGCCGGAGTTCTGGTCGATTGGCTGCTGCGTCGCACCAATCTTTTCAAGGACGGCAGAACGAGCGTCATCGATCGAACGACCGCTATCGATCAGGCTTTCGGCCAGATCGTTCATGTTGTGTTTAGCTCCAAGGGAGCGAATGGCTTTTATACGAGCACGCTCGGATTCGACGGCATTGTTTGCCGCCGCCGAAATTTCGACAGTGGTGTCCATAGGAATTTCCTTTGTAGGGGTAGGGGTTGGGGTAGGTGCGGCCTCAATCGCCGTGGAAGCCCGAAGAACAATCGTTTCCGGGGTTTCTGTCTGGTCGTCCGACCTTCCGACACCGACGGTCGGATCAGCGGGGATTGAGACCAGAGAGATTTCGTAGGGAGTCCAATCCGTGGCGGTAAATTCGCCCGGTGCAGTCTCCGTCATTTCGTTAATTTGATATCCGAAGCTAACGTTTCGAATGATGCCGTCGTCGACGAGCTGCTGCATTTCGAGCGCATCGGCGGACTGGGCGAAACGAACTTGCGCCAAACCGCGACCGTTACTGATGGCCGCGCTTTCGACGACGCCAATGACGGCATCGGCGTTATGGTTGAACAAGAGCGGCGCGCCGTCGTTAAGCCGTGTTAGATCGACGGCGTTCGGATCATGCGATAAGATTTCTGACCCGAACCAGCGTTCGACCGGAAGCTCGCTCGAAAAAGATAGTGAAAGCGTGCGCGTATCGGGATTGATAACGGCACGTTCAAACGACAAGGTGCGTTTTTGTGCACCGATTTTAAGACCGGAGCGCGTGACATGCGTTTCCGTCTCCAGACCTTGCGGTTCTAGATTATCCATATTTCACCTATGATTGAGCAAATTAACGCCGTTTAAGCGCCGTTTGTTGTGTCCGAGTTTTTCACGGGGTAAACGACCTGGCTAGCACCTGATCCGTTCACCTCTGAAGCGTCGCTATCAAATACCAGGCCCAGAGAGTCGGCCTGTACTTTTTCAAGCTCCAGCGTTGCCATCAAATCGTTGATGTCGCCGCCTTGCTCCGAGATGATGTCGGTACGGGTCGTGACGCCGATCCGAAGCGCCGCTTTCGCTGCCGCAATTTCCTTTTCAGGGTCGACCCACGACCAACCACGCGGTTTGAACCGTGCGGCTTGATACAGGCCCGGCATCTGTTCATAGCCGGTCAAGGCCAGCGTGCCGGACAAAACCGCCATATCGAGCCAGGTCTCATAAACGCGCTCGTGAAAATTCTCGATAATCCACGACTGCAAAATCCGCCACTGGTCGCGATCCTCAAGCAAGGCCAAACGCGACGATGAGTAGTTCGACTGCGAATAATCTTTCGACATCGCCTCGTATGAAACGCCGATGCCCGCCGCGATGCCGCGAAGCATAGCACGAACAAACGGGTCGAACGCGCCACCGGCACGGTTTGGAACGTGCGCCGTGAAGGTCTCGCCTGGCGATAGGTGCTTGATTGTGCCGGGGTCCATATCAGTAACGCGGTTGTCGTCGATTTCGCCGTCGGTCAGTGCGTCGAGTTCTGGCGACTCGATAAAGCCCATGATCGCCGCTTCGCCGCGTGCGCGAACAATTTCGGCTTCCTCATACCCGCCGAGGTGGATCATCCTCAAAATCGCCGTATGGAACCAAGGCACGCCGCGTGTTTGGCCTGGCCGTTCGGTCAAATAGACATGAATGATTTCGTTGGCAGGAACCTTGATACGTTCATAATTTCCGGCACCCATCATCAAATCGCCAGGGTGAGCGGTTACAAAATAGAAAGCGATCGGTCGGTGCCATCGATCGCGCTCAATACCCATGCGGATCGATCCGCCATTTGGCAATGCGCCGACGTTGTAATTGTGATCGACCTGATCGGCTTCGATCACTTCAAGCGCGAGCGGAATCTTCGATCCGCCGAATTGCTGGCGCAAAATGCGAACGAAAACCTCGCCGGATTCTGCCGTTGACCGGATGATTAAGCGTTCAAGATCGGAGAACGAAAGCAATCCTGAAGCATGGCAATTATCTTTGCGACACCACTGTTCCCAGGCATCACGAATTTGGCGGTTCGTCCGATCGTCGAGTTTATCACCGCGCCGTTGTTTAACTTGCGGGTGCAACGTGATGCCGGATCCGATCACGTTGTTGACGATCGTCCGAAGCGCCGATTTTGCGTAATCATTGTCACGTACCAATTCACGCGACCGGCTGCGCAAGCCGAGGATCGACGTGTAGATTTCAGCATCAGCCGAAGTGTATTTGACGACCCAGCCAGCCGCTAAACGGCTGGTCATAGCGCCCTTATATTGCCGAACGGCACGTTTTACCGCCTTGGCTGGACGGCCGAAAATGCGATCAATAATGCCCATTTAGATATTCCCGAAGCGAACGAGGACGTTTTTAGGCGTCCCGATGCCGAGCGCGATCTTGCGCGCCATTGTTTCGCGCATAACGTCGGCTTTAAGCTTACGCTCAAGCGCCAATAGGTTCGGCGTCTCTTCTTTGCGAAGCTCGCGGTTGCCGATCATGTATTGCCACGTCAGATTGCCGCTAATTCGCGCCCGAATTTCAGCGCGAACCGCCGCAAGGTCAATTTCGGACTGTGTCCGGCCATCATATCCAGCCGATTGCGCCGACACGTCAGCCGCGACCGTCAGCTCGCCGGATTCGAGCGTCCAGCGTTCACCGGTCTTAGCGATGACGATCGAATAGAAATAAAGCCCCGCTACAAGCGTTGCCGTCTGATCTGGCGTCAATGTAACGGCCCAGCCATTACCAGCCGCCACGCCCGTCGCCGTGGCTGAATTGGTGCCACGCAAGGAGAACGTGAGCGTGTAAGCGCTGCTCGTCCGGTCTTGCGAATCCGTGACGTTAAAAGTCACCGAGTCGCCTTGCGTGAAGATTTTCGGTGCAAACATTAAAAGAATCCCGTCACGAAATTAGGCTGGCGAGGTCGTGCTGGTCGGCGGGGAGGTGATGGCGACACGATCCGAGGTTGCGCGCCGATCGGCAGCGGTTCGCTCGGTTTCGCGATCGTCAAACGGTTTTCGAATTGATCCCAGATCGTCTTGCGGTTGTAGCGCATGAAAAGCCATTGAAGCGCCGCATAGGCATAGACTTCGCAGTCCAGCGCTTCGTTACGTGCGCCTGATTTCTTGATCCAGTCGCGGATCGGAAAGCCCTTAACATAACGTGTGATCTGTTTTTCAGCGGTGAGCTGGTTGAAATATTCGTCCGTCGTGTCGCCGCTGAAATGATAAGCGCCCGGCCCCTCTTCGGACATTTTTAAGCGCCCGTAGATTGTCGATTTGATCGTATCGGAGCCGACCGGATAAAGCTCGGCTCCTGATTTCATCACTTTGCCGCGATAATTTAGGTCGACTTTCGTCGCCTTTCCGATCGCTGGCTTGCCTTTTTGCGATTGGCCTTTGATCGCAATCACGCCCTTCGCCTTACGGTCACGACAATAGGCATAAACCTCATGCGTAAAATGGCCGCCAGAATCGATCGCCATTGCCGAGATTGGCAACGGTTCGGCGAACTCATGCGCGACGCCGCGTTCGAGGATAGCGTCAAGCTGCGCCCATAGCGCGGGTTGTGACGGGTCTCCGTAAATTTCCTCATGGCTGATAAGCCAAGACTCTTCGCCGCGCCCCCAAGCCCTTAAAACGACCGCTAGGCGGTTGTCCTGGACGTCGACCCCAGCCGTGACCAGCAAACCCTTTTCAGGAATGACGCCAGGCTCGTAAAACTCGACCCGCTTGCGCAAGTCCTCGGCCCCAAGCTTGGCCGAATATTCTTCTTCCCAGGTTTCGCCCAAAACCGTGTTAACAAACGTTTTTAACAGGCTCGGATCGTGCCGCGCGTCCAAGAACTCTCGCACGATGTCGGTCCATGATTTCCAGCCGAGCGGAGAATAGAAGCTCGGAAGGTGAAACCCGATCGTCCTGCCGTCACTGATCGCCGTCGGCCGCCATTCACCGCCTGGCAACATCGTGTGTTTGTGCCGCTCGTCGATCAGGACGCCGCAATCCTCGCACGCGTATTGAACCGAAGCCGGATCATTGTCGCTCCATTTGAAATTGGCCCATTTCAAATATTGCATGTGACCGCAATCGGGACACGGCACAAAAAACCGGCGCTGATCGCTGGCATTGTATTCGCGCTCAATCCGAGACGTTTCCTTGATCGTCGGGGTCGAGCATAGGTAGATTTTGCGGCGCGCGAAGGTTGTCGTTCGTTTTTCCGCCAAACCGATCGGGTCGCCTTCGCCGTCAACATCTGACGGGTAGGCGTCGACCTCATCCAAAAACAGATAACGCGCTGGCATCGATCGCAAGGCGACCGCGCTATTCGCGCCGGTGATCACAAGCGTGCCACCTTGAAATTCTTTGACCTGAACGGTGTTGCCACTGTCCCGCGATCGAGCCGGTGCGATCCGGTCCTTCAGCCGAGGGGTTTCCTCAATCATCGGCGCAAGCCGTTGCTTCGAAAACCGAACCGCCGTGTCGACCGTTGGCTGCACTAAGAGCGTCGGCCCTGGCGCATGATCGATAATAAAACCGAGCCAGTTGTTGCCCGATTCCGATTTACCGACCTGCGCTCCGGCCATAAAGACGACCCGCTGCACCGGGGAGGACGGTGACAGCGAGTCCATGATCTCGCGCAAGTATGGCGTCCGATCAGTGCGCCACCGGCCAGGTTCGGCCGAGGCTTTTTGAGACAAGAACCGATGTTCGTCGGCCCATGATGAGACGGTGAAATCAGGGTCCGGCCTCAAACCTTCACTGAAGGCTGTCTGAAAGGTCCGGTCCGTCATTGATCACCGTTGACAAGGATTCGAGAGCTTGTCGAATTTCATGTGTTAGGCGCTTATGCACCTCGAAAGGGTCTAATTCCGCCGCTAAATCAGCGGAGCATCGATCGGCAATGTTCAGCATCGCGTCGCGTGTAAGGCGCGCCAAACGATACCCATCTTTCCGAACTTTGTCGGTCGGCACCAGATTTCCAGCCAGTTCGGCGTGCTCTAACTCGACAAGCGCCGCCTGATGATATTCCCGCTTTGCTCGGCTTACGCCAAAGCTAGGAATTTTAACCTCACCGTCGTCCGGCTCGTTTTCATCATCCGCCGCGTCGACTTGCGATTGATGCGAGCCATACCCGTTGAAGCTGTTCGTGTTTTCGGCCCATTCAATGTCGGCTAAATTAGCGTCGATTAAGTAGGTTGTACCGTTTTTTCGTACAGATTTGTGCAATCTTCCCGTCTCTATCGCGTTTTTGACCGCATTAGGCTCGCATTTGCGATGCAAGGCATATTTGCGCAAAGATAACGGTTCGTTGCCGTCGGATGGCATCGGAGATGGTTCCTGTCCAAAACTTAGGAATTTTGTCTCTAGAGTCGTGTCGGGGTTCGAATTACCCGCGACCGGCGGCCCCCAAGTAAGTACCTTTTGAAGGGTGGGGGGGCTGTTTTGCTATCATTTTGATCATCTTGTCGTCGAAAACGCCAATTCGTAAGCCTCGACGAGGTTCTTTTCCATTACTTCGTTGACGACCTTTTGCCCGACGTCAAAGAACTTAAACCGCTCGTGATAGTGCGGCGCTCGAACGAACATCAAGATCGGAC
>Ga0304729_1002355_pt1 | contig 11375 bp, 10 predicted proteins | sample C_131016_MF_Meta_FD_190475 | JGI IMG/M metagenome (GOLD analysis project Ga0304729, IMG submission 190475) | Freshwater microbial communities from Lake Croche, Canada to study carbon cycling - C_131016_MF_MetaG (v2) (version 2) | ecosystem: Environmental > Aquatic > Freshwater > Lake | place... | reverse complement strand
CTTTCATTGTTTCTGGAATTAAATTGGGATTAGAGAAGTACCAACCTGTCGCCGAGCCATAGGTCCGCAAAGTATTGTTTAAGCTAGGCGCATGATAAGCCTGATAAGCAGCGGCGCGAAAATCCCAGTCTTTTGTTGCTGGAAATAAAAGGCCTAAAGAAGGATTGAACGGGTTCACATTCTGATTTTTAATGGTTTGCACCGTTTTATTGTTGCCATTGGGGCCAGTGTTGTAATACGTGGGGGTTTGACTATTCCACGCATCAATTCTGGCGCCTAAAGTTACCTCTAGCGGAATTGTTGTACCCTTCGACTTTAATTGCCCCATCAAGCCATAAAAATTTTGCTGACCTTGGGCATAATTGATCGCCGCTACATTTCCATTGGTTGTTAAGTTATTGGTAGTATTCGAAGCAGAAATATTGCGGGCATCAATTCCCACAAGATATTGATCAACTAAATTTGATTTTAAATTATGGGTGTATTGTGCAGAAGCACCAACCGTACTATAGGGATCGGTGTAATTGGCGTTGATATAGGGAGTGCCATTGGCTGCGGTTGAGCCGCTTTGTTTATAAAAATGGGTTTTTTCATAAAAAGCGTTAACATCGATTTTCTTATCGACATCTAACTTTGTTGTCGCGCCAGCGGCGATATTGGTTTCCTGAATAAAATTGGGCGCAATACTGTAATTGGTACTTAAGTCTTTCATAGTGCTATAGCCAAGCCGAAAAAAGCCCGAGGTATCTTGCGTTGGCTTGAAATAATTCTGCAAACGAATATTTGAATTACTCGCATTATCCGTGCCCATGCCGTTTTTAATATTGTTCGGTGAGGCTGGTGAAATAGTGGCGTAATTTTGATATCCCAAAGTAGAGAAAAAATCAGCCGAGATGCGCGTTTGCAAAGCATCCGAAGTGACGATATCTTTTGATACAGCGATATTGGTGGTATTAAAGGCGCCGTAGCTGGCCGAGACATCTTGTGAACTATTTTTTGGCGTTTTAGTATTAATATTGATTACACCGCCCATCCCATAGTTACCCCACAAGTTTGAGACACCCCCACGCACAAACTCAACGCTTTCCACTGACGAGAGCGGTACTAAATTCCATTGCACCGTACCATAGAAGGCGTCATTTGCTGGTAAGCCATCTATTAAGACTAAAGTGCGACCAAAACCCAAGCCGCGTACGTTAATACTTTGGCCCGTGGGATCTTTTTGATAGTAGGGTACGTCATTTAAAAAAGTGCCAGGAACATTTTTTAGCACTTGATCTAAAGTTTGATCAGGCGCCAATTCCAACACTTGCGGAGTCAAAATAGTGGTGTTTAAAGGGATTTGATTGAGCGGTGTATCCGATCGAGTGGCATTGACAACCATATCACTTAATTTTTGATCATAGTTGGCTGGCGGAGCAATTTGTGCGACCACCAGCCTTACTTGCAAGGCAGAAAATAAAACCATCACTAGGATGGCTTGAGCACTTTGCTGTATTGCTTTCATCGCACAAAAACTGAAATTCATTCTCTTAATTCACGCCGCAAAATTTTGCCTAAATTGGTTTTAGGTAGGCTTTCTTTAAATACGATGTATTTAGGCCGTTTGTAATTGGTCAGTTGAGTCTTACAAAAATTCTGAACCTGTTCTGCAGTTAGATTACCCCTTGGTTCGACGGATAGATTCTCGCTTGGGGTCACAGTCGCATCCTGCACCACAAATAATTTCACTGCTTCACCCGTTTCCTCGTCTGGAACCCCAATTACAGCGCACTCCATTACCCCATCGAGTTGCATTAAAAGCGCTTCGATCTCATTGGGATAGACCTTAAATCCAGAAACAATAATCATGTCCTTTTTACGATCAATGATTTTGACATAGCCATCTTCATTCATCGTGCCAATATCACCTGATTTAAAAAATCCATCTGCCGTCAGCGCCTCACGAGTATCTTGCGGTCTATTCCAATAGCCTGTCATTACTTGTGGACCACGAATACAAATTTCACCGGGCTCACCAAGCGCGGTCGGTAAACCATCTTCGCCTCTTATTTGGATCTCAGTACTGGGGAGCGGTAGGCCAATGTGCCCTGTAAATTCGTTTATTAATGGCGTATTTACACACACTACCGGCGCTGTTTCTGATAAGCCATAACCTTCGGCAACGGGAACACCCGTCATCTGCTGCCAAAGATCGGCAGCGGTTTTTTGCACTGCCATACCGCCACCAATGGTGACTAGCAAATTGGGAAACTGTAGCTTAGCAAAATTAGGATGGCGTAACAAAGCGGCAAGCAAAGTATTCACTACAGGAAAAAGATGGATGGATGGATTTTTTGCCAATAACTTAATGAAGCCCACGATATCTTTTGGATTTGGCACCAAAATATTTAAGGCACCCCGCTGAATTCCTACTAAAGCACACGCCGTTAATGCAAAAATGTGATACAGCGGTAAAGCGCATAAAAATACTAATTGATCATCTTTGCTGACCATTGCACCAGCTGGCGTTTTTAAGGTCAGCGCTGGCTCTAGCCAAACATCAACCTGTAGTACATTAGCCAAGATATTTTGATGCGATAAAACCGCTCCTTTAGAAACCCCAGTTGTCCCACCGGTATATTGCAAAAAAGCGATATCCGTGGGCAAAATTTGCACCGCCTGTAGTTGCTTCTTGGCGCCAATATGCAATGCACTTTTAAAAGCAATGCTACCCTCAAGATGCCAAGCTGGTACGACCTTTTTAACATGACGTAAAACAAAATCAATCGCCCACCCTTTAATACCAATTTGCTCGCCAATACTGGTGACGATGACCTGCTTTAACTGCATTTGCGTACGTATGCTTTCATAAACATGGGCAAAATTTTCTAAGATAATTAAGGCGGAAGCGCCGCTATCCTTTAGCTGATATGACAACTCACGGGCTGTATACAGCGGATTGATGTTGACCACAACCAAGCCTGCTCTTAATATGCCTAGCATCGCGATTGGGTATTGCAGAACATTAGGCAGCATGATGCCAACGCGTGCGCCTCGCTCTAAGCCCAAACTTTGTAAATAAGTAGCAAAATCTTGCGAAGCCTGATCGAGCTGGCTAAATGTTAGTGCCTTGCCAAAATATTGATAGGCTTTACGTTGCGAAAAACGCGTAAACGCTTCGCTAAATAAATCGAGTAGCGATTTATACCGTGAGATATCAATCTGCTGAGGAACCCCCGCAGGATAGTTTTTTAACCACGGCTTATTTAATTCATCTCCCGCCGTATTCATGATGAAGCCCTCTTTCAAGAAACTTAAATCGCTCTGTCAGTTATATAGTTAAATGCTAAAACTGTTCAAGCGTGATTTTATTTTCTATTGCGGTTCTATTTTGATTTTGTTTTTGCTGATGATTGTGTCTTGCTAGTTTTAGCTACATTTACCTTAACTACTGTCTCAGTTTTGCCCATTAAAGATGCAAGTAAAGGATTTTTTCTGGCGAGTGCATTTTTCTGCGCTGAAGTATCGGCCTTACCAAGCTGCTTCGCTTTAGTTGCATTTTTCATTTGGTGGGCTACTGCTAGCCCTTGATTTTTATATAGATCCGTTTTTTTCATGATTGTTTTACTTAAAGCTGATCATCAACACGATCTATAAAGCTGCGAATTGCGGTATTAAACGCGGCAGGCTGTTCAATATTGGATAAATGCGCCGCATTTTCAATAATGACCATTTCAGAATTATCAATTAAGCGATGGAGAACTGTGGCTTGATCGACGGTACAGGCAGGATCTTGTCGACCAGTTAATACTAGGGTAGGTGCCTTAATTTTTAAGAGCATCGCGCTATGTGTCATATCACGCACCGCACTGCCGCAGGCGATATATCCCTCAACGCCAGTCCCTAAAATCATCTGCCGCACCTTTTCAATTTCCGCTGGCGAGCCATTAATAAACTTATCTAGAAACCAGCGCTTTAAGGTGCCAGGCATTAGTCCTGCTATGCCCTCTTTCTTAGCTGTTGCAAAGCGCTCTTCCCACAGATTGCGTGGCGGCATTTCACTTGCGGTATCGCACAGTGAAAGCGAATGAATGCGCTCAGGAAATCGCGCGCCCAATTGTTGGCCAATCATCCCGCCCATCGATAAACCAATGAAATGCACTTTGTCTATATTTAAAGCATCCAATAAGCCAATGGCATCATCAGCCAATTGCGCCATATGGTAAGGTCCGCTAGTCGTACTAGAACCACCATGTCCGCGAGTGTCATACCGCAGGGTACGGTAACGGTCAGTTAAAGCGGGCACTGTGCAATCCCACATCGCGTAATTAGACATGAGGCTATTACTCATTAATACAACGTGGCCGTCTTCGGGCCCATCAAAGCGATAGGCAATGTCAATGCCATTGGCTTTAACGGTAGTTTTATTGGGATTGTTTACAGAATTTGTCATGGGAATAAGTAAGGTTCTATACTTTATGATTATAAGAATGATGCGGTGAAATGCGTTAAGTAACTATCTTACTCAAAATAGCTCAATAAATTACGGCACAAGCCAACCCCAAGGAGACAGTATGAAGCATTCCATACGCACTAGAACTTACCCTATCAAGCTTTCTGGCTTTAATTCCCTGCGCACCATTACCCTGCTCACTGCCCTTAGCTCAATTTGCGCAGTTGCTACACTCTCGGCCCTAGCTTTTTATAGTGCTAGCGCTCATGCGCAAAACTACCCCACCCGCACGGTCAAAATGATTGTGCCGCTGACCCCAGGATCAGGCGCTGACATCGCTGGCCGATTAGTTGCCAAAACGCTGACAGAAAACTGGAAACAGCCGGTCATTATTGAAAATCGTCCGGGTGCTGGAGGTCTAATTGGCACAGGAGTCGTAGTTAATGCAGAACCTGATGGCTACACCTTGTTAGTCCAGTCTGCCTCGTATGCTGCTAATCCGGCAATTTATAAAAAATTACCCTATGACCTTAATAGCCTAACTGATGTCAATATTTTAGGCAGTAGTCCCTATGCCTTAGTCGTGTCAGCAGAGAGCCCCTATAAAACCATTAAAGATTTAGTGAATGCAGCTAAAGCCCAGCCTGGAATTCTGCCTTTTGCTAGTGCTGGGGTAGGCAGCTCTACTCACCTTGCTGCTGAATACTTTAATCAAACCATGGGGATCAAGATGTTACATGTTCCCTATAAAGGTTCGCCTGAAGCAATCCAAGAAACAATTTCTGGGAGAACCGCTTATTACATGGCGCCCTTACAAACCGCAATTGCTCAAATTCAGGGCGGAAAAGCACGTGCGCTTGGTGTAACTAGCGCAACACGAGCAGAAGCAGCGCCCGAGATTCCCACCATTGCTGAACAAGGCTTTCCTAATTTTGAAATTGGTTTATGGGTTGGCGTGTGGGCACCAGCTGCCACACCGAAAGCCGTCCTCCAAAAAATCAATACCGATATCAATCGTGCCTTGCAAGATCCCGAGCTTAAGGCATCTTATGCAAAAGCAGGTATTACGATTAAGTTAATGAACTTAGTCGAGACTGATAAATTTGTAAATAGTGAAATTGCGAAGTACCAAAAGATTGCTAAAGACGCCAACATTGAACCGCAATAAGCGTGCATTCACCGCCACTGTGCCAAGCGCCGGCTAGCGAAATACGCTCGCCAAAGAGCGTATTTCCGCGTGGTGCAATTGATAGTCACGCCCATGTCTGTGGTCCCGCATCCCAATATCCGTATGCCCAAGAGCGCATCTACACTCCACCTGATGCCAGCCTAGAAGATTATCGATCGCTACTACGGATGTTAGGCGTTGATCGTGCGGTACTGGTACAACCCAGTGTGTACGGTATCGATAATCGCGCACTGATAGATGCACTAAAAACTGCTCCAGATCATTTGCGTGGTATAGCGGTGTTACCTCTTGATAGCAAGATGGTGAAGGATAACGAGCTCGAGCAATTACATGCTGCAGGAGTACGGGGTTTACGATGCAATCTAGTTGATGTCGCTGATCCCTCTGGTGGCCTACCGATTCAAGCACTGACACACTTAGCGCAACGTATTGCGCCATTAGGCTGGCACTTAGAGTTACTCATGCATGTAAATGAGTATCCGAACTTAGCCACCATCTTTGCGCACTTTCCAGTTGACTTAGTATTTGGTCATTTTGGTTATTGCCATGCCAAGCATGGTATCCATAATGCCGGATTTCAAGGACTACTAAGCCTGATGAAAGAACAGCGAGCTTGGATCAAGATGACAGGGCCCTATCGTATTTCTGCGCAATCAGCTGATGCTATCAAGACAGGTGCAATTGCCGACTTATATGCTGATATGCGTCCCTTTAATGATGCAGTGCTTGCAGCTAACCCAAAGCAACTAGTTTGGGGCAGCGATTGGCCCCATGTGATGGTGAAAAACACCATGCCCCACGATGCTGACTTATGCGATCTATTTGGTGAATGGGTTAGTGATAGTCATTTACGCCAAGCCATTCTAGTGAATAACCCAGCGATGCTATATGATTTCCATTAATCGGCATTACAAGTTACATAAACATGAAGTAACTATAGGGTAATTAAAGCTACTAAATATTATGGATATTTTGCTAACTGTTTTTTTGGGCGCGCTCTTTATGGTGCTTCCCGTTATAGCCGGACGATTTATGTGGAAAAATTATGATCGTTATTTTGGCCGTAACGATCCCGTTTATATGGATACCCTAGCGTATTTTGTAAAGAAATTAGGTCTATCTTTACTGGTTATCTTTGTCGTGCTTTCCTTGGGGATGGTTTTCATCTTTCAAAACCAAGCCCCGCCAGTCGTTGAAAAAGCAGCGGTACAAAGTACCGCATCAGCCTCGTTGATTTAATTATTTATCAAGCGCGCCATACACGAGCGCGTTTAATTTTTCACGATGAATTTTACGAATCTCGCCAGGTGCAACGGCCATCATCACGACGACCATTTGCTCTTTCGGATCAACCCAGAAAATTGTGCCGTTAGCACCATTCCACGTGTAGTCGCCAACATTACCATTAATTGCCGATAGACCGCGCTCCATGCGCACTGCAACACCCAAACCAAAGCCATAACCGACCCGTCCTGGCTCAGTGCCACCGACCATATTTTTGATGTCTTTATTTAAATGATTTGATGTCATGAATGCCACGGTCTGCGGGCCCAATACACGCTTACCGTCAAGACTGCCGCCATTCAGCATCATTTGGCCGAAGCGAATGTAATCACCTGCTGTAGAAAATGCACAAGAACCACCACAATCAAATTTCACCTTATCAGTCAAAATTTTGATGGTCTGTGGCTTGCCAGTGATTGGGTCAAGAGGTAATGGTTGAGCTAAGCGCGGCCGCTGGTTATCGGCAACCTGAAAGGTGGTGTCAGGCATGACGACTTTAGACCAAACGCGTTCTTGCAAAACACTGCCAAGGGGTTTATTAGCAATTTTTTCTTCGATTAAACCCAGTACGTCTATGCCAAAACCATAATCCCATACTGTGCCTGGCTCATCAAGCAAGGGAATGGTCGCAAGTTTATCCATAAATTCTGGGCCGGTGTAATCAAAAGCTGCAGTTGCCGAAGCGCTTGGAAATAATTTATGTATTGCTGAATTTCCACGCGCGCCATAAGTTAAACCATTCGTATGGCGCATCAGGTCTTGAATCGTAATTGGGTTCTTTGCTGGTACCGTTGTTACGCTGCCATCGGCGGCAACTTTACCCACTTTGCTATCTTTAAATTGCGGATACCAATTTGAGATTGGCGCATTCAAAGGCATTTTGCCTTCTTCATAAAATGTCAACGCACCTACTGCAGCCATTACTTTCGTCATCGATGCTAAATTAAAAATTGCGTCGAGTGGCATCGGCGTATTCGTTGCCTTATTTAAATAGCCATATGATTTATAGATTACTAGCTTGCCATTTTTTGCGACAGCTAAGACTGCCCCTGGCAGCCGATTGTTAGCAATTTCATCGGCAAAAAAAGTATCAATTCGCTTAACGCCATCAGCACTTACGCCTTGACTCTGGGCAGTAGCCAGCGGTAAAGGTTGGGCATTACCAGCTGCATGAGAAATGCCAGACGCCCCAAATAGGGCACAAGTCATTAGGCTGAATAGGAACTTTGAATTCATGGGGTCTCCGAGCGTTGGTATGTTTTTTTGAATGATACGACTTTATTTAACTTCTGCCTTAATCTTTTTTGGTCTTCCGCCTTTTAAGCCATTTACCTTGGATGAAGCCGCCTTTACCGTACTTTTTACACTACCTGCTTTTGCTAAATGTCCTCGCATAGTCCAATTTGGACTGCCAAATATTCCAGCTAGTAATCCTTGTACTGATAAGTCAGCATCTAATTTGGGCCAATGTAAACCTGTACCCATTGGAGTTAATTCAAATTCAGCTATTACACTTTCAGGCATCCCTGCTAAACCCTCAGCCAAATGCGGTGGAAATGAAAAAGAACTCCCATTAGCTAAATCAAGCACAATTAATTTTTTTCTTTTATCGTAACGCGCGGTAATTGCGAATAGTCCTGCTGCCTGCTCTAACTTACCAAATGCTTTGGCTTTTTTAATTTGCTTGCGTGAAATTTTAATAATTGGCATGACGTTATTTTAACCTATCATGTTAGGTTATTTTATATTGCCTTGTCAAAAATAGGTCTTCAAGGCCTTAAAAAGACTTTATCAACTTGATATAACTAAATAGATATATAAGATCAACTTTATATTATTTAAAGAAATAAGCAGGTTCTAGGACAATCCTCTCCTATGTACCAATATGACCCAATCGACCAGGCGCTCGTAGATGAGCGGGTAATTCAATTCCGCGACCAAGTAGAACGCCGCATTAACGGCAGTCTGCCAGAAAGCGAGTTTCGACCCTTACGCTTACAAAATGGGCTTTACCTGCAGCGGCATGCTTACATGCTGCGTGTTGCCATCCCTTATGGCCTTCTAAGTAGTAAGCAATTACTTACTTTAGCGGATATTGCCGATCGCTACGACCAGGGATATGGCCATTTCACGACCCGACAAAATATCCAATTCAATTGGGTTGAGCTTGAGCAGACCCCAGATATTTTGGCTGAGCTAGCTAAGGTGGAAATGCATGCGATTCAAACCTCGGGAAATTGCATCCGCAATATAACTAGTGACCCCTTTGCTGGTGTTGCCGCTGATGAAGTCGTCGACCCACGGCCAATCTGCGAGCTACTGCGTCAATGGTCTACTTTGCATCCAGAATTTGCCTTCTTACCGCGTAAATTTAAATTTGCCATCAATGGCTCAACAGAAGATCGCACCGTTCTCTTGTGTCACGATGTTGGCATTCAATTACACAAAGATAGTAATGGAGAAATTCTGGCAGATATTTATGCCGGTGGCGGAATGGGCAGAACGCCCATTCTAGGTAATTTAGTTCAAACCAATTTACCCTGGCAAAAATTGCCGAGCTATTTAACTGCATTATTACGGGTGTATAACCGCTTTGGTCGTCGCGATAATCTCTATAAAGCCCGCATCAAAATTTTAGTGAAGGCCTTAAGTCCAAAAGAGTTTGCGCGCCAGGTGAATATTGAATGGCGCCAAATTCAAGAGAGTGATCACAACTTTACCCCTGCCGAATGGCATCGCGTTGCACAACACTTTACTAAACCAGCGTATCGAATACTCCCATCACTCGATTCAGCTACGGTTGCGGCACAAGCCGATACAAGCTCACGCCCAGCTTTCCAACGTTGGCTCGAGCGTAATTTACGCGCCCACCAAATAGCAGGCTATGCTAGCGTTGTACTCTCCCTTAAACCCCATGCCACACAAGCTCCTGGTGATGCGACTGCCAAGCAAATGCGCGCGATTGCCAACTTGGCAGAGGTCTATAGCTTTGGGGAATTACGGGTAACGCATGAACAAAATTTAGTGCTTGCAGATGTCGAGCAAAGTCAATTATTTGCGCTGTGGTGCGCAGCAAAAAAATCAAATCTAGTTTTACCGAATATTGGCTTACTCACTGACATCATTGCTTGCCCTGGTGGTGATTTTTGCTCATTAGCAAATGCTAAATCGTTGCCGATTGCCAAAGCGATTCAAGAACGATTTGATAATTTAGATTATTTATTTGATTTAGGCGATTTATCCGTCAACATTTCGGGATGCATTAATTCTTGCGGTCACCATCATGTTGGCAATATTGGCATTCTCGGCGTCGATAAAGATGGTGAGGAATGGTATCAAATTACTCTGGGTGGCGAACAAGGTATAAACGCTGCTATTGGTAAAGTAATCGGGCCATCATTTGGTGCGCTCGATATTCCAGCGGTCATGGATGACATTCTCAAAGTGTATGTGAATGAACGTCACATTGATGAACGTTTTATCGATACCTATCGCCGCTTAGGTTTAGCGCCATTTAAAACTGCTGCCTATCTGAATCAAAAATTATCAGCGGAGCTTGTATGAAAATGACTGAGTTCATTGAATATCGCTTGGGTCATCGCGCTACTTTTATTCCGAATGAATGGACCGTTTGGGGCCTACCGTCAGCTGCAGACAAATCAGACCAAAACGCCAGTGCGAACTTGCCGCCTGCAGGCAAGGTGATCGTACCCTTCTCTTGGTGGCTAGAACATCGAGATACTGCTGAGATCACCAGGCGGACTACCAATAGCGAGATCGCGGTGTGGTTTGCAGGTAGCGATGACGTCCTCGCCCATGGTGCAGTAATTGAAAAATCATCAGTATGGCCTTTAGTGGCTGTTCATTTCCCTATTTTTACGGATGGTCGCGGCTATAGTACTGCCGCATTGTTACGTGAGCGCTTGCATTGGCAAGGCAATATTTTAGCCATTGGAGATGTGCTGATCGATCAACTATGGCAAATGAGTCGGGTTGGTTTCGATCAATTTTCTTTGCGCGCAGATCAAAATCAAACCCTGGCCTTGAAACAATTCTCGCTATACAGCGTTAACCTTCAACACACCTGGCGCGATTCTCGTAGTCAACTTATTCAAGCAGCTAAGCATGACTGTCTTGAAGATGAATTGCAGGCCGCTTAGTGAGCAAGGTATATTTAGTTGGTGCCGGACCCGGCGCTGCCGATTTAATTACCGTGCGTGGCGCTAATTTGTTAGCGCGCGCGCAAATTGTATTTCATGATGCTTTGGTTGAGCCTGAAATGCTTGCTTTGTGCCCTCAAGCGATTCTCGTACCAGTCGGTAAACGCTGTGGGCAGTTATCATCATCACAACGTTTTATTAATAAGCGTTTAGTTGATGCTGCCCAGCGTTATGAAATGGTGGTGCGCTTAAAGGGTGGTGACCCCATGCTATTTGGCCGTGCTGATGAAGAATTGCGGGCCCTAGA
>Ga0304729_1002350_pt1 | contig 11392 bp, 2 predicted proteins | sample C_131016_MF_Meta_FD_190475 | JGI IMG/M metagenome (GOLD analysis project Ga0304729, IMG submission 190475) | Freshwater microbial communities from Lake Croche, Canada to study carbon cycling - C_131016_MF_MetaG (v2) (version 2) | ecosystem: Environmental > Aquatic > Freshwater > Lake | place... | reverse complement strand
GCACCGTAGGTTATCCCCACTTCCTCCTCCTCCATTATGATAACACAATCAAACTCCAATATCGGAAATACGAATGCACAGCCCATGGCTTTGCCTGACCCCCCAGGGGGCTCTCAATTGGTGAGAAAACGCAACACTGAGAATAACTCTGAAACAACTCTAATTCAAGCTCTCTCCTCGGACTCGCAACTGACCACAGTGGTGAGCACTGTGAACTCCTTGATGGTATCACAGGTCCAGGCCCAAGCTGAGACGAATCAAATGTTCCTAGCTATGATGAATACTTTGAAGGCGCTTTCGGATAAGGTGGATGCTATGGGTGACCGAGGCGGTGGAGGACCTCCTTCATCCTCCTGACTATCTCCTACTGGTCAGTATGCTGTAGATAATAGGGTAGATACTTGCCTTACTGACTCACTACCTCTAAGCCCTCAATGTAATAACTGTACAATTGAAAATACCATTGATAATTATAATACTACTACTGACAAGAAATTCTCTAATACAAATGAGCCGGGAGAAACCCAGGAAGAGTTACGGAGGGGGATATTGCAAATATTGAATGATTTTTTGATAGTATGTCCGGAATATAATCAGCACCCTGAGGCTATTGAGATGAAATCTCGATGGTCCTTTTCTCCTAACTTCTATCAGCTCTCTAAAGGCTCTTCTACTAATGATATTATTGAACATATGTATACTGCCGGCCATGATATTACAATCACTTCACCTGTCATATATCACCCTATCATATCCGTTAACCGGGAGGGGAGTGGGAGTGAGTCCTCTCCTCCCTCCCTTTCTGACCTGGATATAGCTCCTACTACGGGGTCTGGGGGCCGAGTGGACCAAGAGGGCTTTAGGGGTGAAGACGGTGACATGGAACCAGGGGAACCATTCGCGTTGGGCTTCTCCTCTGGGGATGTGTCCCAGTCCTTACCCCTTCAGTCCTCTGGCTCTGGGACTCGATCTGCCTTCAATAATAATACAAAGGAGGTTCGATTGGATGGTAACTTGACGCTTAGTAGGGAGCCAGCCCAGTTGTCTGCTGAAGCTCCCACGACTCTGGGAGCTTTGGCAGAGGAAGGGGATATCCCTCAAAGGATCAAGGAACCTGATGATCGACCCAAGACGCAACTTGCCAATATCGCTTCGGAGAATATGAGTGCGAGAAATGCTCAACCAGGAACTACTGTACAACTTGACGGCTATTCCGGAGACTTCGCCACAACCCTAGGAGCCAGAAATGGGGAGAAAGCTGTCTCAAAAATGGTTGGATGCACTATAGGAGGTTTTTCCCCTGTAGATGTGTCTGGCCAGATTAGAAACAATGATCTCCCTGTTGGGCAAGTGGGGGGGTGGCTGAGTCTTCCGGCGGATTCGGACATTCCTAAATACGTGAGAAAACTAGAAACTCACTTTCACAATACCACGGACCCACCGGTCCCGACTACTCCCAACCTTCTGAATCAAGTATTCCTCTCCTGTGAGCCCATGACCCCTGATTCTTACAGGCTGACCAAACCTTCTGACGATGAGCGATCAGAAGAGAAATTTCCCCCTGTGAACGACTATACTCGTCCGCTCTCTGCCGAGGGTTCTCTTGTGAAGGTAGGAAAGACTGTTGAGGGGGAGGACTGTATATCAAAACAATCCTCCCTCGACAATGGTCCTCCTGCTTCCTCAAGGGAATTTTCTCGTCAGTGGGTGGAGGTAAGCACAGAGGGAAATGGACCTCATGTCAAGGTTTGTCAGTCAAAGGAGGACTCGGAGCCCTCTCAGACACCAGATGAGAGAGACCTCTGGGACAAGGTTAGCAGACCTAGGAGAGGTGGCCCTACTCGGAGAGAGTCACTCAACAGGGCGGCAAAGAACACGAACCCCCTCCCAGACCCGGTCTTCCCCGACCCGATTAACAGAATCTATCTCGACATACCGCAATTGGGTAACCAGAAGGTGATAGTGGCTGATTCGACTATTCCGGGAGCGGGTAAAGGACTCTTCACCACTAAATCGATCAAAGCGGGAGCTAGGATATGTACGTATGAGGGAGAAAGGCTAACCAGGGAGAGTCTCCCCATCCCTAATGTCTTTCCTCGATATGACTATGTCTGGTCGAACTCGACCCGGACCCTTATCATAGATGGGTACAGAAAAACTTCCTACGGTCCTTTTGTCAATGACCCTGCGGACGAATCACTGTGCAATGCAATTCTTGTCCAGCGAAACGGGAAAGTTTACATTGAGGCTACAAGGGAGATCTACCCGAACGAGGAGATCTTAATCAGCTATGGTGGAGGTTACTGGGCTGACAGATTTCATCTCTATCCGGATCCAACTGGAAAACTACACTCCTCATTCCAACTTCAACTTATCCGTACCTATGGATTACGCCCGCTCCCAAACGGACGAGCGATTACAAACCAAGAAGCACTCGATAATATCCTTCTAGAGAATTACCAAGGTGTTGACATACCAGAAGAGATAACTCTATCTCGGTACATTGTAGATGTATTGAGAGACACATATGGTTCAGCCAGAACTCTTTCGGTCAAGTTGGGCTTTCCAACAAATTATAGAGCCAGAAGTAGATATCTTCATACCCTCCTGACGGAACTTCAGTCATACCCGTTACAAGACTCCCCAACAATAATCAGACGGCTCTTGATCCGTTACCCGGAGATAACGATACATGTGTGGAGACTTCGTGACATGAAGCTCTACAATGCTTGTGTACCGGATGGGACCTGTGGATTCCAGTTACTCTACCAGATGCATAGAAGGGCGCTGGCCAGGAGGTCAAATAGAAATGTTGACGCCTTCCAGAACCTCTACTCAGGTGACCGAACGGAGGGTTTCCGGCAGTTCATAGCGTCCCTGTTGGAGCAACACTTGCACCTTGAGAATACGCCTGGATACGGGCATGCTGGAATAGCAAAACTGAGAACCTTTCTGACGTGGCTGAGTCAACCCAACAGACCGGATTTTGAATACATCAACTGGCTTAGTGTACCCGACATCTCCTTTCTCACTACCTCGGTCACGGAACATTACTCAGTGTTGGTATATGACCCAGATAAGAACCCTATTCCGGTATTACAGGATAAAGAAAATTGGCTATACCTATACCATGACACTCAATACCCGGACACAGCACCCTCGTTTACTCTACCCCAACTAGACGAGATCTTAAGTCGAAACAGTTTTGCCATATATGCTAACTCCCATTTCTACCCTCTCCCGACCACCAATTCACTACTGGCAGAGCTTGATAAGGCTCTCATTTCCCTGGCGGAGAGGTTATTGGGTAATTATAATGGTGTCATTAACAACAGACATTTGGTAGTCTACTATACGAATAATTTGGAATCCTGCCCGGAGAAGCCTCTCCCCAGAATCCCAGAGTATCGGGAGTATCATGAAACCCCAAAACGCACTGCCCCTCTAACCCCTCACCCTACTACTGTGACCATTTCAGTGTATTCGTCGGATGAGGAGGACAGTCTGATGGCCCCAGAAGAGAGTCCCATCACACTCGGTCACAACCCTTTAGCCTCGTTAAGCCCAGAGAGGGAAGCAGAACAATCGGTGCCAGAGGCAGATGGAAACAGGATAACATTGGGCATACCGCCAGAAAGAAAAGGAATGGAGGAGGGAATAGAAGCCTGGCAGGATATAGTTAGGAGTGGTCCGCATACTGCGGCAAGAAAGATAGATGATGCTCGGGGGATGTTTTCTCTTCCAGTTCCTCCCAGTCACCCCTCTAATGTTGAACATTGGAGAGTATATCAGGACTTGCTCAGGCCGACTCCTACCCCGCACTCCTTGGACTCACAAATCAACGGCGACTCGGACTCCTCGGACGAGACAGGATTAGAGGTGGAGGGCCTAGATGTAACAGGTCCAGAACTAATTGAGGCACATACTACAATAGTGAAGGTTGACACCTCCCCAATCATCCCGATGGAAGACGAAACAATAATGGGATTAACAGTTAATGGACAGGGGGGTCTTTCTCTTACATCATTGACAACTTCTAGTGTAGTGAAACCCTGGAAAGACCCAACAGTTACAATTGGTCTTTTTGTGGGGAATCACGCTTCTCAGGAGCTAGTTCCAACCACTCCGAAACACCGGGTTGGGGTAGGCATGATTGACAAATCTTGGACCAAACACTTCACTGTCAATAAGGTTCCAGGAGATGGGGAATGTTTCTTCTCGTCAGTCAATTTTCTAATGCGAAGGAAGGATAAGAGCTGGCGATATAATAACATCTCTCTCCGTGCGGCTACACTACAACAGTATGAGAAGACCTTCTTTCAGTTCTATCGCACAACTAACACTGAGATTGAGCTGCTATCACTACAGCAACGATGGAGCATGGAAAGAGCCCGCTTCCAAAGTAAAGGACAATATGCGGATCATGAGCTCATGACGGCAACAGCGATTCTCCTAAATATTGATATACAGATCCACGGAGGGATTAATACTCTATTAAAGGTGGAGGGTAGGGTCCCCAGCTTCACTATCAATCTTCTGTATTCAGGAGCTCAGATGGACCTAAATAGAGGGAACCATTATGATCCCCTCATCCCCAAAGAAATATCTCCCCTCAGTTTGCAGAGGGGGCCTAACTCAACTACACAGCCCATTAACCCATGGAAAACAGTTGGTAAATCCCTTATCACGGAAGCCCTGATGGAAGCGGAAGAGCACCCGATAATTAAGAAGATATACCCCCCCTCAACAGCAATGGCGACGACCCATTCTCCCCCCAGGAAAGTGTTGTCCCCTCTAACAAAAAGAGACAAACGCCTTCCATGGAATTCTGTATGGGGAACATCCCCGGAAATGAAGCGAGATGGACAAGGGGTAAAGGATGTCTCCTCCCCCCCTAAAGGGATATCCACCAAGAATGTACATGATTCCGCATCTGCCAAATATAGGAAGAAAAGACCTCCCATAGGGCATCATCGGAGGGCCAATCCGCCAAATGTTATTAAAGAGAGGGATCATCTTACACCCCGTAAGAGCACAAAGAGGTATAGGCAGAAAAAGCATGGTGAGGCAGTGGACTCGTGGGCGGGGTTAATGCTGGCGGACATGGAACCATTGGGCACATTCAATGTGGGAGACACGAAAACAGTACCTACTCTGAAGATATGCACATACAATGTCAACTCACTCAATCAATACAAGTTAGCAATAATACTCTCTGTCATGAAAGTGCTATCAATTGATGTCTTTGTTTGCATCGATACGAGGCACAGGGAATCTTCTAACCGGGCCTATACGAAGCAAGCTCAACAGGCGCTCGGTTCTAGAACCAGAGTAGTTCACTCCCCAATCGCGGACCACAAAGCTCTGAAGCGGGACAAATATCTTAGCAGTGTGGGAGGGCAATTAATTATACTGTCGGCCCCCTGGGCGGGGGAGGTGGTAGATCATTACCATGACCCCTCAAACTTTGGTCTGGTATCGGGGATTACTCTAAGAACGGGAAAAGGGCAGACACTTATTCTTGGGAACTACTGGCCCTTTCCTGCATCCACCACAAAAGAGGAGCAAGGCTTATGGACTAGAACAGCTCAATACCTGAAGAAAGCAAGGGTGCATAAAGACCCTCAGGAATACATTAAATCGATAATTACTGGGAAAGCAGACAGGCATAATTCTAAATCCCAGAATAACTACACCATTGTATGTGGAGACTTCAACCATCGATGGAATACTGGGAAGTACCAACTCCAGAAGTGGGTTGAGGAGAACAATTGGGCAGCTCCCTCTATTACACAGGCAAAAGACAAGGTAGATGAGTACCATACTTTCTTTAACAAGACTGAAGCAAAGAGCTGGATTGATCACCTTCTTATAGCACCAGCGACAGCTGCCTCAGTTGTCCTCTCCACCACTTTTTTCAAGGGTAATCTCTGGGTGGATATATCTGATCACCGACCTATAATGATTGGACTAAACCTACCGGGGGTGATAAGGGGGGTGGTAACTAAGGAAGTTAAGTCAGAGAAATCCTCCCCCTCCCCTAATATTGACTTAAAGGATCCAGATGCTCTGGCTGGTTTCCGGGGAGTTCTGGACCCCAGAATCCCTGACTTTGACCTCAACCCCACCCCAGAAGTTGCTGGAGATCAACTCCTTCAAATCAGCTGTATCTCTGCGGAAGCGGCAAAATTGGTAACTCCGCTTTCTCATCCTAAACGCTCTTCCTTTAAGGATGGCTGGAGCCCGTCCCTCATTGCGTTGAAATATCAACATATTGCTATTTTGGACATTCTTGGCCATGTCACGGGGTCAAGAGGGCGTAAGATATGGGCTGATAGGAAGGAGCAGGACATATCAATCAAGAGGATAGTGACCAAATGGACTAAGTCAGTCCTACGTATGAAGTGGAAGAGCAAGGAGGAGGCCTGGGAAATCATGGACTCTACCAAATATGGTCCCTCCTATTGGACAACCTTACCGGGCCGGGTTGACCCGGATCTCTGTATCCTAATCCTTGAAGAAATTAAAATGAGACTACACGGAAAACAACGTCAGATCCTTAGATCCCACATCTCGGAAGCAGTTCGCTTCAGGGAAAACATGATTCAAAGGGGTAAGCAGGGGCAATACATCAAGTCTATCCTCAGAGAAACCACGGATCGATCGGTGTTTGAGCAGCTGGTAGATCCGGAGGGTAAACTGATAACGGACCCAAAGGAAATTCAGAGTATCTTTACTTCCTACTATACGGGTGCCTATGCTACCCCGGAGAAGCATAAGAACGGAATTCACCAACCAGATTGGCCATGGCAAACTGGGGGTACAAAAGAAAACTTTCTTGGCAGAGTTTCCCACCATTGTATCCCACCTCATATCTTAGAGATTATCTGGAATGCAATGACTAATGTGCCTAAGGCTGCAGTAGTCCGTCAGGAACTTAGTGGACTATTTGCTGTACCGCCAACATTTGAGGACTTTCGCAAGTCAATCGCAGCCAGGTCGGGTAAGACGGCTGGTGGTCTATCTGATCTCACTTACTCAATGATGAAGGCTTGGTCTCTACCCTTTAAAACACTAGTCTATAATAACCTTGCAGCACTATGGGGCTCTCCGGTACCAGATTGGTGGAAATGGAGGTGGCTCTGCCCTATACCCAAGACGTTGGACTCGAACACTCCCGAAGGACACAGGCCAGTAATGCTCGTTGAGGTGCTGCGTAAATGCTGGTTAGGGCTGATTGTTTACAAAATAACCCAAGTTTGGAACAAACATGATATCCTACACCCTTCTCAACACGGATTCAGAACTAAGCGGGGCACTGACACAGCGCTGATGGGCCTTCAGGTCATGTTTGAGCAATCAGCTAGATCTCAGTCCCCTCTCTATATCTCTTCATGGGACATATCCAAAGCCTTTGACTCTCTCAGCAAGAATGTTCTCCGGTTCAGTTGGACCAGGCTGGGAGTTCCTCCAGACATGGCGGACTTTCTAGTATCATTGGATGAGGATGGGCATACTCTTGTTCGCACAGCAGACTCTAGAAAGATTTGGAAGAAGCAAAGGTACAAAGGCTTTCAAAAGAAAACGGATTATGTTGATGCGGTCCGGGGTGCTGGGCAGGGGGATGTGGGCAGCCCGATCAACTGGGATGCGGCATATGATATTCTGTTATGCGCTCTGGAGGAAGCAAAGGAAGACAGTTTCTATATACTTCGATCTTCTGGTCACCTGGTAGAGGCCAAAGATATAGCATATGCAGATGACTTACTATCTGGGATGTCATCGCTACTTGGACTTCAGATGAAGGCGGATATTGTATCTGCGTTCGCTATCATATTCGGACTAGATATCGCTCATTCTAAACTGCGCACTTTTCTACACTTGCATAATGGGCAAATACAGCGATCTGAACCACTCGTTATTCATACAACAGGGTGGAAACCTCAACATATCATTGTAGCATCCACTGGAGTGCTCAAATCCCTTGGCAATAAGTATGATATCTCAAATGGAAAATTACATGATACCCAATTTGAGGAAACCAAAGTTCGGGCTCTTAGATCCTGCAATATTTTGGAGAGAGCGAAAGGTGACCCGGTAAACAAGGCCATGGTAATGAGGTGCTGTGTGGCCAAGAGGGCTGAATACACAGGAATGATATCATCCTGGACTGAGTCCCAGCTCACGGAATTGGGCAGAATATTCTCGATTGTCTATAGGAAACTATCATCCAATCACTACTCCTTCCCCACTGACTTACTTTACCTCCCAACGGATCAATGTGGATTGGGTTTTCGGTCCATATCTGATGATATTCAAAAGTCAAAGTACTCTATGCTTAACCGCCACCTTAAAGCAGGGGGTCTGGTGGCGGATAACATGGATACCCTTATATTTAACGCTGCACTCAACTACTCACAGTTTCCTCTTCCTGACGTAGGAATAACCCTGGTTCCGAGAACCGATTTATCAGAAGACTGCTGGGCGCACAGCCTCCTGACTTATGCAGCAGAAGGCGGAATGTATCTATCCAGGCAGGGGACCTTGGCTCGTCCTGCCTCCACTCCTATTGTCAATCCACCCTCAGAGGGTGAGGTGCTACCTCCTAGAGGCTGGATAGCGCAAAGGAACATCAGTACACAGGGAGATCTTTACTCCTTCTCACGGGAAGGGAAGTCCTCCTGGCATAAATTTACTCCAACGGAGGGATCTCTGGTTAATACAACCATTCTGGCGGGAGATCCTCCTGATGAGCCGGTTATCTTACGTCCCTTACAGCAGTGGCTTCCCTCATCAGACTCGGTCTTCCACTCTAATACTGTAGTTGAAATTCTGGGATTCGACACAGCACAGCCGGATAGGGTTAGGGTCAGAACATATCTTAGCAACAACCGGGACCCGGTCAAATCAACCAGCACATTAAACAGCTCGTCAGATCCCATTCTAGGAGGGTCTTCGGAAATTCTTCTTTCGCCGACTCAAGCACTGGGAAGTTACCCACGTAGAGTATATACTAACAACCCCAAAAGTAGCCGGAAGGGCCGTGCAATCAACTTCATTGCTGAACCTACCTTATACGATGTTGATAAGGGCACCTCAAAGCATACCTGGCTCTCTGAGGACATGGAAGGGAAACTTCGTCGGCTAGGTCCATTTGTGATTTACTCTGATGGCTCCTGGTCCCCAAAAGGAGACCCGTGGCAACATGTTATGGGCAACCTTCCAGAATTTAGTGGAGCAATTGGCCTCACATTCCTTAGCACTCGAGAGGACTGGAGAGATTTACCTATTTATACACTCCAGATTTTCAATGGAGAAGGCCTCGAGGCGATCTCGGCGTTCACTATGGAGCTCTTTGGGATCCTGGTGTCACTCTCCATTCTTTCACACTTTGACACCCCTTCCACAGTGTACTCGGATTGTGAAGCAGCGGTCAAAAGTGTGAACAACAACAGAAACGCTACAAAGAAGATCAGATCAACCACTAGGGATGCTAGCATACTCTCGATTGCGGCATCCCACTTACAGACACAGCGCTCTAAAGTAATGTGGGTCAAAGGTCATCCGGAGAGGACCGCTCCAGATGCGGAAACCTGGACCAAAGATATGTGGGGCAATCACCTCTCTGATCGAACGGCCGCAGGAGTCTTCTACTCCCCTATGGACTACCAGTACGATGGACTATATGACAATCTTCTTTCAATAACCCCCTTTAATAGATTAGATGCAGAGTTAATCTCTCCTCTCCTAGCTCCACAGAACGCCTGGTATTTTGGGACCCCTACAGGGCAGCTCAGGTCTAAATCCCTTTCGGAGGAAGTCTCTCGAAGAAGGGCTAAAGGATATCTGGCTAAGAGAGACAAATACCGAAGAGAAAGAGACCTACCCTATAAATGGCAGGAATATCACCTTCCACTAACGGCTCTGATATGGCAACTGAAAGGGAAACAACATATCAGTACAATGGTGAACCGACTAATCTTCGACAAAAACTGGCATTCAGGAAACAGAGCGAAGGCGATACAGTCCCCTCTTCATAAAGCGTTAATAGAGAAATGTCCATTCTGTCCAAATCCAGACTCTGCGGCTCACTGGATTGTAAATTGCCAGGAGAATACCAGAGCAGTGAGTATCCGCCTAGAACTAAGTCGCTCAATCCTAGAGATGGCGAGCGCATTGGCGATAGACAACCCTGAACATCGATTCACCATCTCTTCTCTGACGGATGATTATGTTGCATTCCTATCGGGAACTAGAACAGAAGTATGGGTTGGGCTCTGGACATACTCCCAGCTTGAATCCTTTCGATCGGGAGCGGAGGATCAACACTTTCCAGATTACAAACGCAATCTACTTAGGAAACATTTTCTAGCCATGGGGAAGATGACCACCGAAGCCACGATCAAGATCTGGCAGTCGAGGCAGTGCACGGAATTAGAACTGGCGAACTATATGGATCTACATCCGGATATAAGATATACTCCCCCTAAATACAGATTTTCCCCAAATATAGAGCTTACTCCTCTTACTCAACCTCAACTGAGGAAATTGGCGGAGGTGGCCCTACAGAGTGCCCCCCCTCCAATTCAGCGCATTTCTCTGACTAAGACCAGCAGGAAACTAACTCGCCCTGCAGTTCCCCAGGTGGCAGCAGAAGAACCACTGCCTGCTCAGATAATAATTCCCCCCCTGGTACTGAATCAAGCGGAAAAGAAGGTGAAACGAAAGAGAAAACATGCTGCCATGTCACTTTCTCACCTATTCAACCACAGGGCTGCCCAGCGATCGAAGATACATTGGAGAAGACAGAGAAGAGCTCCTATTTCTCTCTCCTCCACTCCTTCTATAACTACTTACTTAAATACTAAACTAAAAAAGAAGACGGCCCCCGAGCCACCTTCTTCTAATACTACTTTTAACTCTAACAATTTTACTCAGAATCTTAAACCTGGGAGTGGAGAGCAATCGACGGTATTTCAAGACCCCGTGCGCATCTTTAATCCTGGATGAAGCTCCAGGTGGTTCCAGCGTCGCACCTTCCTGATGATTTAGATTTGTCTATCACGGCTGTTAGTGTGGTTGCCACAAGCACATCGCTGGTGTTACAAGATTAGATTTAGCATGATTATTTAACTTCTGTTTGTTCGGATGAGCTTTCTTGTGTTTTGTATGATTGTTATTTATTTTTCTGCCGTAACTTATAAAATTTGAATTTTTGAAAAAAAAAAATGGAACTAGCGAACTTAGTGGCTGAGTGGCCCAGAGGTAGGAACTGGCGACACTCAGTGGCCCCGATTCGAATCGCACATCCGATGTTCGATGCCCCGCCCAACCAAAAAGGTTTTTCTTGGACACCACCCACCCTAAAAAGTCTGGCTCTCTTCGTAGGGTC
>Ga0304729_1002347_pt1 | contig 11402 bp, 9 predicted proteins | sample C_131016_MF_Meta_FD_190475 | JGI IMG/M metagenome (GOLD analysis project Ga0304729, IMG submission 190475) | Freshwater microbial communities from Lake Croche, Canada to study carbon cycling - C_131016_MF_MetaG (v2) (version 2) | ecosystem: Environmental > Aquatic > Freshwater > Lake | place... | reverse complement strand
TGTCTGATTTCGTGTTGAGGAGGAGGTCACCATGGCTCAAATCATCGTTCGTCATATAGAAAACGACTTAAAAGAAGCGCTTAAGCAAAATGCTCGGCGACACGGCTTAAGTATGGAAGAAGAGGTGCGCCAGATTCTGAGGCGAGCCGTCAACGAGGAACCGGCGAAACTTTCTGGACTGGGCTTAGGCTCCCGCATCGCCGAGCGCTTTGCTGATGTGGGTCTTAACGCACCGCTACCAGAATGGCACGGCCAGACCATCGAGCCCGTTGGCTTCGATGTATGATCATTGTCGATACCAACGTGCTCTCGGCGTTGATCCAACAAAAGCCCGAACCGACCATTGTCGAATGGTTGGACGCACAACCGGCCGAAACGGTTTGGATCACCAGCATGACCCTATTTGAAATGCGCTATGGGCTCAAATTAGTGACGGACGGTCAACGCAAAGCCTTATTGCAAGATCGTTTTGAAAAGTTGGTGCGAATTGATCTGGCCAACCGTATTGTTGTATTTGATGTCTGTGCGGCTGATCGTTCGGCCCAAATAGCGGCGTTGCGTAAAAGCCGTGGCCGCCCCGTGGACATCCGTGATACCTTCATTGCCGGTATCGCCATTGCTCATGGCGCAATACTGGCTACCCGTAACATTAGACACTTTGACGATCTGCCGACACCGGTGGTGAACCCTTGGGATCATCATCAGAACGCATAAGTCAACGTCAGGGTCTTCAAAGCGCCCCCATCGTTGGGGTAAAGGCTCTCATGCCATGGGTTATATCAAGGATATCCCATCAGATAATCTTCAAGCCTCGATAGCATGGAGACCAGCGTTTGTTCGCCTTAAAAGGACCCGCCAAAATTCTCCCGGTACCGCTCTTTAAAGGCCTGAAGGGTAAAGGCATGGTTCTGGGTGCCGTAGGTCTCAATTTTTATAGCGCCCATCAACGAGGCGATCCGCCCGGTGGTCGCCATGTCAAACCCTTGTAAGAGCCCATAAACGAGACCGGCCCGATAGGCATCCCCGCAGCCGGTTGGATCAAGCGTTGCTTGGGGTTTGGCGGAGGGGATATGGAACGTTTCATGAGGCGTATAGATGAGGGAGCCTTGGGCCCCCTTGGTAATAATCAGGCCGTCGACCTTCTGCGCCATTTCTTCAGGAATCAGCCCGGTTCTTTCCTCCATCAGCTGCGCCTCATAATCGTTGAGGGTGACCCAGGTGGCCATTTCAACGAGGCTTAGGATTTCATCCCCATCGAACATCGGCATCCCCTGACCGGGATCAAAGATGAAAGGAATGCCCTTTTCTTTGAATTGAGCGGCATGCTGGATCATGCCCTCTTTGCCATCCGGCGAGATCAAGCCGATGCGGATATGGGGATCGTTAGGAACTAGATTCTGATGCGAGAAGGACATGGCTCCAGGATGGAAGGCGGTGATCTGGTTATCGTCTAAGTCCGTCGTGATGTAAGCCTGTGCCGTAAAGGCATCATCCAGGACTTTGATGGTGTCCTTTGAAATCCCACAGACCGTCAGCCACTGGGCATAGGGCGCAAAGTCTTTGCCGACGGTGGCCATGATCTTCGGCTCTTCACCGAGGAGCTTCAAGTTATAAGCGATGTTGCCGGCGCAGCCTCCGTATTCGCGGCGAAGCTCCGGGACGAGGAAGGCGACATTGAGGATATGCACCTGTTCTGGAAGAATGTGGTGCTTGAATTTGTCGGGAAACACCATGATGGTGTCATAGGCCATGGAGCCACAAATGAGGGCTGACATCGTCAATATCCTTGTAGATGGAAATGGGGGTGAAGGTCGGTGATCAGGCAACTTCGGCGCGGTGAAGATCCTGACCAACCTCATGGGTCATAAATTGATAGGTCTCCTTGATAATCCGCTGCTTTTGAAGTTCTTGATTAAGCTCCACGTCGATATCATCGGTGAGCTGGCGCATGATCATTTGGGCAATATCGCCCTTAATGGCATCAAAATAGGCCAAAAGCTCCTGTTCGAGTTCCTCAAAATAATTCTTGATCCCGCGGCGGGCAAACATATTGATCTGGTGCTGCTGCTTTCGCGCATAGTCGAGGATGCCCACCTTGTAGTAATCGAGCGCGCGATCAATGGCATCGGTTTTGGTGCTGGTGTTCTCAAGCGGCGAGGGTGCTCCTGTGAGCGCGCTGTGGATGCGGCTTAAGGCGTCAAGACCGAGTTCCCGCATCTGTGCGATGGTGTCCTTTGGGCCCAGAAGATTCATGCTACGGGCGAGCTTCAGGGCATCTTCTTGGTGTCCTTGAACGGCCTTCATGATGCTTTCCGTGCTGATGGCTTCATGGAGAGCTTCTTGTTCCATCACCGTTCGGCCGAACTGGTTAATGACATCGCCATATTCAAAGAGGAAGACATCACACATGCCCTTGAGACGATTCAGCATGTCGCGACCATTCAAGCGGTCCTCGAGTTCCGATAAGACCGATTCAGGAAGCACCTTGCTGGCGCTGATGTCCTTCAGGAGCTGCGCGAGGTGGCGGCGAACCATCTGCTCATCCAATAGCCGCTGAAGCTGGCTTCTGAACGTCTTCTGGATATTGAGAAGGTCTTCAATTTTGTGGGGCAGTCGGCTGACCACGCTGTTAAGGTCGAGGCCCTTTAGGAGCTCATTTTTGAGTGCTTTTCGATCGAGGGTGTCAATGGCGGTCGTGACCTGATCGCGAAGATGGTTTTGGTCTTCTTCCCGCCAGAAGATAAATTCTGGGAGGAGTTCAGTCCGAAGCATCCTGATGTGGTCTTCCACCGTGCTCCTCAGATGAAGAAGGGCTTCATCTTGGCGGCGCGACAGCTGGCCTGCGATAAAGGTGCTCTTAAGACCATCATCATCGACCGCTTGGTAATTCCGATAAAGAGGCTCCAGCCACTCCCGCAGCCGTTTGGCGAGATCGAGGTATTCACCGCGGGCTTCCTCCAAGAATTCGGCCTTGGCGGTATAGGCAAGGTACTCAAAAAGACTGGTTCTAAAGGCCCCGAAACTTTTCGTTTCCTCGAGGCTCTTCATGTGCTGAGCCGCCTCATTCCGATCTGGAATGCGGCCGATGGCTTTGGTCAGGGCATCAACGTGATCCCGAACCCCTCGGCTCATATCGAGACGGCCTTCTTGAATCAGCTTTAAAAGCAGATAATTGAGGGCGGATACCTTGAAGACACGGTCCTTGGTGATCTGAAAGCCGTAGTGCTCGATCTTTTGTTCAAAGTTCTGAATTTCTTCTTTTTTCTGCTTGGCGCTCAAGACATCCCACTGGTTGATGACCCAGAAGGCACGTTGCAGGACCCGTTTTCTTTGGCTATGAATCTCGGCCAGAAGCTCAATTTCTTCACCTTCTAGAAGATGAAAGACTTTCATCGCGATGACGAAGGCCTTGGCATCATTCTCGACATAGTTTTTAGTGACCTTTCGGTGTCTCGGGTTCACTACACCCAGCCCCGGAAGGTCAACCAGCACCACGTTTTCTGGAATGCTGACGTCAGTCAGATAAATTTCCGCTTGGTTGACGAAGAGGACATCGGCGTAGTCTTCCGTCACATACTGAGGCAGTTCATCGAGGGTGATTTCTTTGGTGGCCCCTGTCAGGTGTTCCCAGCCCTCAATCAGCGCTTTGAGTTCATCAAAGAATTTTTGTTTGTTGAAGCTGCCATATTGCGTCCGTTGCCGCTCTATATCGCTACTGAGGCGGGCAAGGACTTCACTATTCCCAAGGTTTTTATAAGTTTCTGGATTGGTTCTAAGCTCTTTAGAGAGCTCTTCAAGATAAAGCGCCTTGAGTTCAGATCGCTCGGCCTCTGTGAGGTAGGAGATGATGGCTTTATTGGTTCGCCCTTTTCTAATGAGCGTTGGGATGGCGGTCAGGGATTTAGTGGCCTGAGGCAGAATGTCCGCCCCAAGAACCGCATTAATGATGGTGCTTTTGCCGGCGGAAAAGGCGCCAAGGAAGGCCACGGGGAATTCAGGGGACCGTAAGCGCTCAAGCCATGAGCGCTTACGGTTAATAAAGTATTTAAAGTCCTCGCTGACATCAAGGTAGGGAGAGGCGGCGTCATAGACCTCAAAGAGGCGGCTAAAGGCCTTAATATAATGGTTGTAATCGACCTCTTTCATACGAATCTATCCCCCAAGCTACCGTGATGAAATGGGAACAACCTTTCGGGTTGAAGCATTTCAAACCTGCGATTTAACGCTTCTTTTAAGTCTTCAGTTTACCATTGAATGCAAACGAAGCCGCCTCATTTGGTCGTCCTTCCCTTGGAACGTTTCTCCTTGTCAATCGCTATGGCGCGATCAGCAACCGGCTTCTCAAGGATTTCGGGGGTCCGACGGGTCTTCCAGTCAGAAAGGGCGCTTGAGATAAAAGTCGTCCATTCCTTTTGAAACCTTGGGATGGAAAATTTTTCGGTATGGCGTCTGATGGCTTCTGGCTCAAAGACCTCTAGCTGAGATTCAAAACGATGAACCGCCTCGATGAGGGCCTCTCTAGATTGTTTATCAAAAAAGAGCCCTGTGGGAGGTTCTGTCCCGCCGGGTTCAATGACCGTTTCAAGAGCTCCGCCTTTACCAAAGGCAATCACTGGGGTTCCAGACGCCATCGCCTCGACGGGGAGAATGCCAAAATCTTCTTCGGCAGCAAAAACGAAGGCCCGAGCGCTCTTGAGATGATCCCTTAGGCTTTCTTTCGTTTGATATCCCAAAAGCTCAATGTTGGGCCCTGCCATCGCTTTGATTTTCTTAAAGTCGGGGCCATCACCGATCACAATAAGACGCTTTTCTGGCATGGCGTTGAAGGCTTCAACGATCACATCTAATCGTTTGTAAGGAACCATTCTTGAGGCCGTGACATAGTGCGAAGCCTTTTCTACTTGAAGAGGGAACGCTTCAATATCCACCGGGGGATAGATCACTTCTGATTCTCGGCCGTAGACGCGTTTGACGCGGCGTCCGATGAAATGAGAATTCGTGATGAAGTGATCGACACCCAGCGCTGTCCGGGTATCCCATAGCCTTAAATAATGGAGAAGGCATCGGATGAGAAGGCCCCGCCCCGTTCGATCGAGCCCCGATTCTCGAAGGTATTGATGCTGAAGATCCCAGGCATAACGCATCGGGGAGTGGACATAGCTGATATGGAGCTGATCAGGTCCAACGATGACGCCCTTGGCCACGGCATGGCTGCTTGAAAGGATCAGATCATAAGAGGAAAGATCAAACTGCTCGACCGCTAGAGGCATCAGAGGAAGGTAGTGCCTAAAATGGGATCTTGCGAAGGGGAGACCTTGAATGAACGAAACCTTGGGGGTTTTGCCGCCAAGAAAGCCCCGCTCATTTGCCGGAAGAAAGTCAACCACCGCAAAAAGATCCGCCGCAGGAAAAGCGAGCAGCATTTGTTCGAGAACTCGTTCGGACCCTGCATAGCTTTTAAGCCATTCGGTGATGATCGCAACTTTCATGGGGGATGCCTTTGAGGGGTGAAAAAGAGCCTTCCGCTAGCCTCTGAGGGCGATGGCCGATGTAATCCTTTCAGCAGAAAGGTTCCAGTCAAAATGGCGAGCCCGATCAAGGCCAAGGGCTCTCAGGCGCTCCATCAATGCGCTGTCATACACCGATTTCAGGGCTTCGACGGTTTCTTGATGATCCATAGGATCAAAATAAAGGGCCGCCTCACCACCGACTTCGGGGAGCGCGGTCCGATTGCTGGAGATAACCGGCGTTCCTGAAGCCATCGCCTCAATCACTGGGAGGCCAAAGCCTTCATAAAGTGACGGCATGATCAAAGCGCTCGCACCCCGATATACACCTGGAAGCATCTCCTCGGCAATGGCGCCGAGCGCTATGACCTCTTGCTCAAGATCGAAGGCTTGAAGCATCGATTGGGTTGAGGGTGAACACCCCCCTGAGAGAAGAAGATCAAAGTCTTCTTTAAGCCCTGCATCCAAAAAGGCACGAATCAGGCCGTCGACGTTCTTGTGGGGTTTTTGATTGCCCACATAAAGAAGATAGGGCCTTCGATGGGGGTGGGAGGGGCCTTTTGGTGAAAAGGTCTCATCCACCCCGTAGCCTGTGATCACGATCTGTTCCTCGTTAAGCCCGGACCATTCAACGATTTGAGCCTTTGAAAAGGAAGAGCCAGTGAAAACGCAAGCGGCCCTCAAGGCGGCGGGGCGAAGATGATGTGCGTAATAGGCTTTTTTTAGTGCACTGCCTTCGTCCTTGATCGAGAGGTGAATCAGATCGTGGATGGTCAATGAAAATGAGCAGGGGCGGCCAAGGGGCGCGTTGAACCCAGGGGAAAAAAAATGATCGGGTTTTTGCAGCTTTAGGCGCTGCTGAAGTCTTAAGGGGTCGAAGAGATCGAGGGGTTTCCCTTTCATCTTCAAGGCTGAAAAAGGGCATCGCGCGCCCACCTCTCTCGCGAAACGGCCTATTCCGTGTAATCCGATCCAGCGTTCGTCAAAAGCAATGTTCATCGATGACGGAGTCGCATAGGCTACTTTTTGGGATCTTCAGAAGGAGAACCATCTGCTTCTTTGGGGCTGACAATACCATTGACCCGTGGAGTTTGATATTCCATGCCCTAGAGGGAAAGGTCATTTCAGAACCTTAAACCAGCCGCTGATAGGCGCTGATGGTCTCATTGACGGTATTCGCCCAGGTAAATTGCGCGGCTCGTTTGAGACCTTTTTGTCGCAGCGACTCGCGCTCATCGCCCTGTTCAAGAAGTTCATGAATGTTAGACCTGATAGATTCAAGGTCATAAGGATCGATAAATCGGGCGGCATCTCCAGCGACCTCTTTGAGTGAGGCGGCTCCTGAGGTGATGACGGGAACGCCGGAGGCCATGGCTTCAAGGACGGGGAGACCAAAGCCCTCATAGAGGGAGGCGCAGATAAACACTTTGGCGCCTGCGTAAATCGCGGGGAGATCTTCTTCAGGGACATAGGAAAGATAAAGGAGCCAGCCCTCCTTCTGTCCTTCCCGAATCTTTTGATGGATGGCTTCGCTATTCCAGCCTTCAAAACCCACTAAGACCAGGGGGATATCGTTCCGCAACGTTTTTGGCAGTGATTGATACGCCTCAATCAATCGTTCGAGATTCTTTCGAGGCTCAATGGTCCCAACCGAAAGGCTATAGCCTTGAGGCCTTAACCCATAAGGAGCGAGGACCGGTTCCAGCTGAACTTGGGCTTGTGGCTGAAAGCTGGCATCAACGCCCAATGGAATGGCGACCACCCGATCAGGCTCCATCTTAAAATAATCGATGATTTCGGTTCGAGAGAAATCAGAATCGGTCAGAAATAAATCGCCTCGGCGAAGAATGCTCGGGAAAAGCCGGTTCATATGATCCACCCGCTCTTTGGGATGAAATTCTGGGTGACGGATCACTGAAAGATCATGAATAGTGCTGACACAGCGCCCTGGCACTAGAGGTAAGGCATAGTTTGGGGAATGATAGAGGTAATCTTTGAAGGGCAGGCAGCGCAGCCATTTGATAGGGGGAGCTAAGGTTCTTCCGAGGGTCTGGATGAGGGGGTGGTTTGGCCGATGAAGCGTTGCAGCGCTCGGTGGGGTCAAGACGCCCATGAGGTCATCGGGGTGTGAGCACCAGCGAATCCGGTGGAGCAATTTAAGATCTTCGACATCAGGATGATTCTGAAGGCCTTTTGCGAGCTCATAGGCGTAACGCCCGATTCCGGTAAGAGGGCGGCGAATCGCATCGGTCGCTAGAATGACTTTTAAAGAGGACATGGGTTTCCTTAAGATCTCAAGCCGGGGGATTTTCCCTTCTCGAGGTGTCAGGAGGAGAGCATCCAGCCAAGAGTTTCAGCAAGACGGTAGGACGGTAAGAGACCCACTGTATGAAGAAGCTTTGTGGGATCTCCGCACAATCTTTTGACTTCGTTTTGTCTTACAAATTGGGGATTGACTTCAATGGCGGGGTGATGGCCGGTCATCTCGCTCAAGTGATCAATCACCGATTGAAGGGTATGGGGATGACCCGTGCAAACGTTATAGATCTCCTTTTCTACGCCCTTTTCAAGGAGCCGAAGATAGGCCTCACAGACCATCCGAATATCATTAAATTCACGCTCTACGGTGAGATTGCCGAGCTCGATCGCTGGCGCTCGATCCTGATAATGGCGGACAAGTTTAGGGATCACAAAAGACGCAGCCTGCCCAGGGCCCGTGCTGTTGAAGGGTCTTGCCATCACGATGGGTAGTCGATCAACAAAGGTTTTAGCCATGTGCTCCATGGCTAATTTGCTGGTGGCATAGTGATTGACGGGTTCTGGCATCCGCGTTTCATCAATCGGTGAAAGAGGCGTGTTGCCGTAGACATTGGCGCTACTCGCGATGAGAACCTTTGAGGGAGTGATCGACGCTTTTGTTAGCGCATCCAAAAGATTCAGGGTACCAAAGAGATTGACGTCGTAAAAAGCCCGGTCATCGGCATGTCCCACAAAACTGATGGCGGCCAAATGGACGACATGAGTGAAATCAAGCGTTGAGATGTCCTCCCTTAGGGCCGCTGGATCACAAAGATCAGAATCGCAGGCGACAACCTCATGGCCGGCCTTAAGCGCGGCTTGGGTCAAATGCTGGCCGGTGAAGCCTAAGGCGCCGGTAAGAAGGATTTTCAAGCGGTAGCCATCCTGATGGTGAGATAGATCAGACAGTCAGTATCATATGGGTCGTTTGGATTCAGTCGGGCAGTGACTTCATTTCATCCCTATTGTGGCGGTATCCGACGTCTTAAAAAGAAAATCCGACCTGATTTCTTTGAAGGTCCGCCTGAACCATCATCTGACAAAGCGCTTCGAGCGAGGTCTTCGGGCTCCAACCCAAGATGTCTTTAGCCTTTGAGGGATTTCCAATGAGGAGCTCCACTTCGGCTGGGCGATAGAATTTGGGGTTGACCTTCATCACCGTCTGGCCCACTTTTAGGGTCGAATGCTCGGTGAGGAGAGAGGGGTCGATGGCGGCCACGATGGCCTTTTCGTTCTCTTCCTGCCCTTGAAACTCAAGCTCAATACCGACCGTCTTGAACGTCATTTGGACAAAGTCTCTGACCGTCTCGGTTCGGTTGGTGGCAAGAACAAAGGTATCCGCGGTATCCGCTTGAAGCATGAGCCACATGCCTTCGACGTATTCCTTGGCATAACCCCAGTCCCTTTTGGCATCAATGTTTCCAAGCTCCAGGAAAGATGCTTGCCCAAGGGCAATCTTTGCCACGGTATCGGTGATTTTACGGGTGACGAACTCGCGCCCCCTCAGCGGCGATTCATGATTAAAAAGGATGCCGGATGATCCAAAAATATCGTAGGACTCACGGTAATTGATGGTCATCCAATGGGCATAGAGTTTGGCTACGCCATAAGGGCTCCGGGGATAAAAGGGGGTATCTTCCTGTTGTGGAACCGCTTGGACTTTACCAAACATCTCAGAGGTTGAGGCCTGATAAAAGCGAATCTTGGGGTTGACGATGCGAATCGCTTCAAGGAGGTTCAAAGCCCCGACGCCGGTGATTTCTTGGGTTGTGATGGGTTGATCAAAGGAGACACCCACAAAGCTTTGGGCCGCGAGATTATAGACTTCGGAGGGCTTTGCTTTTTCCAAAAGCCTTATGCTGGAAGAAAGATCCGTGAGGTCATATTCGACGAGGTGAAGATTGGGGTGGGAGCTGCATCCCAATTCATCGAGTCGCCAAAAGTTAACGGAGCTTGATCGGCGGTAAGTTCCATAGACGGTATACCCCTTTTTTAAAAGAAGCTCCGTGAGGTAGGCGCCGTCTTGTCCCGTGATGCCAGTAATTACAGCAGATTGAGTCATAAGTGATGGTTTGTGAGCAAAATGGGGGCTACAAGGCCATAAAGAGAAGGCGGACCCAGGGTTCAATCAACAGCGGGCCCTACCTCTTAGTGTGGCGCTTATTTTTAGGGGGGTCGCATTGAGCCGAGGCTCAGTGAGTCATGACGGCTATTTTAGCGTTAAACCGAGGCCTTTTGGATCAAACCACCCTAAGGAACGTTTTGAGACGATCCATCCCCGCCTTTTTTGGGGGTGCCCAGCGCAAAGGCGGTGACCCTCCCCTCTTGTCCTTTGGACCTTGGATCACCAAGACCTTTGCGGCTGACCTCGATCTGAAGCCTTGTGGGGGTGCTTTTGATTCCCAAGGATGAAAGGCTATGCCACGTCGTATCGGAGAGGGCAACCATCAGGGATTCTTCCCCGGTGTGGATAAAGACCCAAACGGGATTCTCTTTTGTTGCGGTGTCATCCCCCAATCGGATGGCCAAACCGGCCTCTTTTAAGATGGAAAGGGGGAGATTCAAGCGTCCGCCTTTTGAACACCATTGACCCTCCCAAGAATCGTCTAATACGTCACCTTGATCGCAAGAGGCCTCCCCATCCATGGGTTCTAGAGGGCTTTTGGGATCTTTAAAGACCATTAACCCTAGGCGCCTTCGATCCAAAGACATCTGACGAATGTCCCTTAAGGGAATCATGCCGTTGTCGGTTTCAAGATGGAGGTTGATGGTGGGGTTTTTAGCTTTTGATGGATCAAGGCCATAGACCAGCCAGGCGTCCTGATCGGCGGGAAGTTCGACCTCAGCTAAAGGCATGCCTTCGGCCATGCCTTTGACGTGGATTCTTTTCTGGTCCGCACTTTTTGAGACGGGATGAACGCGGGCAAAGGCAAAAGGTTTGCCTTTGATCGTTTGAATGGGAAGTTCAAGATCCAAGCGATCGGAACACCAGGTGATGATTTCAGGATGGGGCGGTGGGGTCATTTCTGGCGGGTAGCAGCCCTCAAATTGAGACGTTGTCGTGATCTTTCGGGTTTGGCCTGGAAAGCCAAACTCCCAGCCTAGGTGAACGATAAGAACGCTCATCAAAAGAATGCCCACCCCCTTGAGGGAGGATGGGGACATCTTGATGGTCGGTGGGACCTCTCGAACAGCGAATCCCAGAACCACGAACAGTAAAATCATCAGGGCCGGAATGTAGAAAAAATCATCGACCACGCCGTAAATGATGTAGGCCATGCTGGAACTGAAGGCCACCATGGCGAGGATTTTTTGCTGTTGGGTCAACACCTGGCCGTTGAGGACAAAGCCATTTTGGATGTGCCTGACCATCATGAGGGGGGTGATGAGGAGGAGAAACAAGAGGCTCAGAAGCCCCCCTAGTCCGCGCCCTGTTAAAACTTGAAGGTAGGTGTTGTGGGCATTGTTATAAAACTGTGCCAGTGGCTTAGGGTCATTAAAGTAGGTGCCGCTTGGAATCAGAAAATCGGTGACATAGCGGTAGGCAAAGGCATCGCTCCCACCGCCCAGCATCGGGTGAAGGAGAGCCAATTTAAG
>Ga0304729_1002344_pt1 | contig 11406 bp, 23 predicted proteins | sample C_131016_MF_Meta_FD_190475 | JGI IMG/M metagenome (GOLD analysis project Ga0304729, IMG submission 190475) | Freshwater microbial communities from Lake Croche, Canada to study carbon cycling - C_131016_MF_MetaG (v2) (version 2) | ecosystem: Environmental > Aquatic > Freshwater > Lake | place... | reverse complement strand
GAATAGGCTATCAATCCCTCACCCAACCAACCGCTCACAGGCTGTATTGATGGCGTGGTAGGTCAGCCTCAAATCCATTTGCTTACCGACAGGCATCCACCGAATAATGCTCATTAATGTGTCGGTGGTGAAATGTCCAGCCATAGCATTCAGTCTTCGCTCTCTCAAATTTGCGAAAAGAATAGCTCGCAGGTACGTGCATTTTTCAGCCGTTGTTTTCCCCTCCTCAATCGCCGCGTTGTGGTAGTGGCTCATGGCTTTGCCTGTTTAGCCAGCCACCCCTCCGCCATCTCGCGCACAGCCGGGCAGATGTCAGGGGCGGCAAGGAAGCGCCGGGTTTCGGCGGTGATGATTTGGAGGAGGGTCATGGTGAATCCTAACCCCGCCAACCGTAAAGTTCAAATGCTATTCCTTGTTTTGCAGCAGCGCCACATAAGGCTTCTTGCCGATACAGGCGACTCCAAGTGCTCGCATAGGCGCTACCGGAATACCTTGAAAGCGACGTGGCATCTGGATGTCAGCGAAGGGTGATTCCTCCTCAACCAAGTCGGCGTAGAGATTCGCCACATCCGGCCCCCAGCGCCACTCCTTCGGTATCAGCCCGTTTACCCGGCAGGAGGTGCGGGCGTGGTCGCAGAGTTCGAGGAGGGAGGGTGTGTTCATGTAAATTTCACTTCTGGCCTGAACAATGGGAGTGATTTGCGCAGCGCATAGGCCGCTTCATCAGGCTCCATTTGCCAGCGTTTAGCCGCCCAAGGAACCAGTTTATGCAATCTCACATGGCAGAATGGCAGAAGCTCATCTGCCTGAATGTGGAGGGAATCTAAGACGGTTTCCAAATTGGCATCAAATACACCCGCTTTGATCTCGCGAGCAAGAATCTCCTCTTCGCCCACAGTTCTAATTTTGCGCTCTCGCTCGTCCATCTCCTTGACCGCAACAAGCTCCTTCCGCTCCTTCTTCCATTTTTGCCACCTTTCAATGGTGTCTAAAGCCTTCAAGGCGCAGTCCTCTTTGGCGGTGGTGTCAAGACCCGCCCATTCATTGGCGTTCATGTAGTACATTGCTTCGATGTCGTTTGTTTTCATGGAAGTTTTATTTCGTGGTGATTTGTCACCGTCGTTACGGTGGTGGTTTCCAGCCAAGCTTTAATGAGCGTGCTTTCCTTGATTTGGTCGTAGTTTTTCAACACCAAAGGAAGAATTGTTTCTGGGGTGGAAAAATGAGAAGCCTCCATTGGGTTCGCCACCATTGCGCACGGGCGAATATGGCTTCCATCAGGGCGCTTTACGATGGCCTGAATGCCAAAATAGGCATGTGGCCCTCGATTGGGTTCTTTGTAATCAAAAGCGGGCTTATTATTCTCCGTTGGCGTCATGCGTTCTCCTTTTCGTTTTGGGATGTTTCCAAGATTAATGGGGTGGACCGTAAAGTTCAATCGCTTTCTCCAATTGATGCGTCCGCGCAGCATAAACCGCAGAACGAACGCCCATCGTTTTAGCTTTCCGCCAGACCATCAGGTAGTTCACCTTCTCTTTGCGGCAGATGGCTCCAAGCGTTTTTGGCATGCCATGGCCCCAATGGTAAAGCCCGTCACCTGAAAGAGTTCCGTTTGGCAGCTTGGCGGCACGCGCAGCACAGGTTGACCGGGCAGCCGTTGCTTCGCTTCTAAGGCACCCGCAGGAGCGCGTCTTGCCCGTTCGCAGGTTGTGGCCAGCCACGGTTGTTTCGCGGCCACAGGAGCACCTGCACAGCCAGCGGGAGTGGCGTGAACCGGGGGTATTCTCTGCGCGTGATAGCACAGTTAAGCGGGTGAAGGTTTGGTTTTGCATCCGCCAACTCTACACCAGTGAAGCGTAAAGTTCAAGTGGCTTCTGTAAGATTCAGTGTTGGCTTGATTCTGCAACCGCAGCTTTTGCTGTTTCCGCTGGTGAGGTGCTGATACCACATTGGAAGCTCTTTCCCACAGTCGCAGCGGCATTGCCAAAGCGAGTTGCCGTGCTTGTTGCGGGAGATCATTGAAAGCACAACGATAGACCCGTGTCGGGTTCCCTTGAGAGACTTTGATGGTCGAGGCATATTCAGTAAGTTTTAATTGTGTTATGCCAAATATGGTGTAAGGAATGTGAATGAAAAGGGAAATCGTAAATTGGATGAATGTGGAAGATCGCTTATTTCTCGATTCTGAGCTTTATCGCATGGCGATGGCTATTGGGATTAAGATGTAAGTATCAATGTAAGAAACAGAAAATTTTGGTAGTTGATGGGGGGTCACCTCATACAATGCTCGTACAGCTCGGCCTATGGCGGCATGCCCCGCGTGGTCTCCATCGACCTCAGCACCAACGCTCTAGCTCCACGCCAGCACCTACGGCCTGGCCAGCACACATGGCAGCTAGAGCGTGACCGTAACAACGGGGGAAGTACCAAAGACTAACAACGCCATTAAATCACTCATCCTCAAAGTATCGCACCTCTTTGGCAGTTTCATCCTCCTCTTGATCCCCGCTTATTGAGACTACAGGCCCTTCCTCCATCCCGGCAAACGCCGCGCACACGTTAACTTGGACACCATCGCTCCCGATTTGATGCAGCTTCATTGCAATATTGGCTGCAATCTGCGCATCCTGCCAGTTCTCAACTTCGAGGTTTGCACTGGCAAAGCGTTCCACCCCCTTTTCAGCCGCTTTGGCGAGTTGTAACAGCGTTCGGCTCCTGTACCCTTCGAGAGAGGTCGAAAGTGCGTCTAAAGCCGTTTCTGGCCTCTTTTCGGCTATCGGAACCACTGGTGACAAACCAGTGACAGTTTTCTCCACCCTCTCCTTCTCAATTCTGAGAGGAGTTGCCCACTTTTCGCGGCAAGCCCGCTGCTTGATGGCATCGTACGACGTTCTGAACACGTCCGCAGCTTCCCGGTAGCTCAATCCTGCAATGCAGGCTTCCTTCACTTGTGACCATTGATCTGGCGAAAGGATGGCTTCTGGAAACCCTCTAGGCTTGTCGATTTCCTGCTCTTGCATCGGTTCTGTGCTGCTTTCCATCCCCCATTCCTCCCCCATCTTTACGCTTTTGTCAATTCCTCCCATTTTCACCCCTAAAAACCGCGTACCAGGTACGCAGGTTCAACTGACCAGTGTTCACCTGCACGCCTATTTTGCTGCCAAATGATCTTGAATTATCCCAAGTATGGGTTAAAGTATGGGTGTTGAGAGAACGCTCTCAGCCTCGCGGAAAGCAAATGCCGGAGTCCGTTCGTTGTGAATCCCTCGAACCAGACCGCGCGAGTAGTTGAAACAAATGTTTTGCCATGCGGGCAGTTTTTAACCTGCCCGCTATTCAAAATATGAACACAACTCAAACGACAAAAGACCCTCGCTACACAATCCTGCGCAACCCTGAAGGCGAGCGCGCCGTCAAAATCATGGCAACGGGTCAGGTTATCCCCGCTGACATCGCTGGCCTTTGCGCTGGCAAAGATGCGTGGATTAGCCAGATTGAATGCAAATGCCGCGATTGTGGCGAGCTTTTCCCTCTCCGGGAATTGCAAGGCAACGGCCAATGGTGTGAAGAATGCCAAACGAAAGGAATCGAAGAATAACCAAACAGGAGATTGAGGCATAACTAGCCTCCTTTATCTCCCCATTAGCTCAAAGGATAGTGAGCTTGAAACAAACGAGGTTTCTCCATTCAGCCAGCACCTACGCTGGCTGAAATCAGGAACCACTAAGAAACGAATCAATATGGCTAAAACGACCTACCAAATGATGTGTGACGGCGAACAAGAGTGGCAAGGAATTGCTTCAGACGCAGAGCAAGCTGAATACAAATGCTTCTACGATGAGGCTCCGAACGCTCAGTCTCGCTACACGCTGCAAAAATGGGGTTACGCTCCAAAGAATCCAAACGCTCGCAATGGTCACGCTTGGGTGACGGTTTACGAGAATCAAAACTTGGCATTCTGCTAAGCACAAACGGCCCTGCGGACTAAATATCCGCCCGCCATTTGCCCTGCTTTCCGGTCCCCGCTGAAAACCAGCTTGGGATCGGAAGAACAAGGCAAACAAAAACGAATATGACTCTTGGAATCGACTACATACCTAACGGCTTGCTTGCAGATTACTGCATTTCCTGCTCCCATCCTGAAACGGGAGAAGTCGGAAGCTGGCTTTTTCTTGGCGAAAATCACGCTACAGGGAAGCAGATTTCTCCCTTCTTTCCCTCTTCTCTACCCTTCTTTAAATGGGCGCAGAAAAACAAATGGAGGCACATCTGTACGAATGGACGTCCATTCTGTATGATTAACGAACGTTAACCCCCCCAGGAACCCTGCCGCCTAACTAGCGGCCCTTCCCTCCCCCTCCCTTGTCTCGCCATGGTGGCAGTAAATAACCTGCCACCTAATCGACACAATGAAAACGACACTCAATAAGGCACTGGAAGCTCTCAAGGCTCACTTCGTCAACGGCCCCCATCATTTGCAGGTATTCATGGATAGCGAGAATTACCGTTCTATCTATTCCGTAGCCTGTGAATCACTTGAAGCAATGTTTTCAGCTCCTGAGAATCAGGCTCGTTTGTCGGTTTACATCGCCTCCAATGGAGAAGATAAAGCCGTGCAAAGCATCGTAAATCAAGGAAAGGCTCTAATCCTTCAGGGATTGCTCGCCATCGCCAAAGCATAACCCCGGCTCTCCCGCCTAACCAGCGGGCAGCCTTTTCGCTTTAGCGGGTGCTTTGCCAATAGGCTCAAGCATCCACACGAAAGCGAAAGAAAGACGAAATATGACACTCGATAAATTCACAACGGCCTATCTGGTTTGCGCTCTTTGGTCTAGTACAAACGAAGAGGGCGAGCCGTTCGACGATGAGCACGGAATCGAAGATATGGCGGACGATGCGCTAAAGCAGGTAATGGAAGATTGCAGCGACTTCCGCGCCACAAATGCGGAATTACTGGAAAAGTCAGGGCTGGACGATGAGCAGGCTGGACACGATTTCTGGCTTACTCGTAACCGTCATGGCGCTGGCTTTTGGGATCGTGGGCTAGGTGACGTTGGAAAAGAGCTAACGGCCATGGCTCACCCCTACGGCAACGTTGACATCTACAAGGGCGACGATGGCAAGCTTTACATGCAGTAAGACAAACGAGGGGCGCGACTCTATACGCGCAATTCCGCTGTATTCGGTCCACCGGCAATAGCCAAGTGGATCGAAACGACAGCGAAAAGAAACGAGAATGAAAGTAATCACCCGTTCAGAAGTTGAAAGGGCGGTTGTGGAATGGTTTAGAATTTGCCACAAGGATTTGATCCCCGCTGAAATAGAGGCGGAGATTGAGAAACGCATGGCAAGCTTGAAAGCCAAAGAAGCAGCACGCAAGCCAAAGAAGGAAAAGCTAGACATGTTTTCAGCCTATGCGCTGAAATGTGCTAGGCGTCCTTTAAACGCTAAAGGAGAAAGGGTCTAAATGATCCCCTCCCGCCTAGAAGCCCAAATCGCGGATAACATCGCGCAAAACAGGACGCAAGCCCTGCTCTCTACGATGTTTGCCCGCATCAACTCAAACCACGAAACATCCGCAAAGGCGCGCGAAGACGATAAACTGTCGAAAGCGCGCTACTGGTGGAACGAAAAGGAGACGTAATGACGCTCAAACCCTGCGCACGCTAACCCCGTGCGCAGAATTGAACGCCACAACGGCGGGAAGGAAACAACAAACGACTAACGAATATGCCAAAACTCATAGGACACAGTCCACAAACAGAAAACCGCTGCATTTCAGAATGCAGCGACAAACGCTTGGTGAAAATCAGCTATTCACAAAAGAAACTACTGCCACAAAATCAGGTGTTTTATCGCTATAATACATCGGATCGGGGCGGCATTAAGACGCTGGCTAAACGTTGGTATGAATGGTACGCGCTGCCGGAAACACTGGCGCATGCCCCAAAGGCCACGGAAAACATGAAGGCAAAAGCTCTGCCATTATGCCATGTGCTTTTCGCCTAGCCCCGTGCTACCACCCTTCTCTTCACCGGGGAGGGTGGAAGCGTGGCGCTATAAAGCACCGCGAAACCAGAAAACACGACTATGAAAACACAAACTAAGGTGCTCGATTTGCAAAAGTTGCTCGCCATCCAAACCGCAGAAAAAGAAGAAACCGCAACCCGCCAGGCAGCTCAGCGGCTGCTTGATGGAACCATCAGGGGGGTCACCCCCGGCAGCGGTGCAGATTCCCCAATCGGGGCAATGCTCATAGCAGCATTATCCCCGGCACAGGGAGCCCACACAGCAGCCACCGCCGCCCGCACCACCTTTGCCGCCCTGCCCAAAGCACGGCGCGAGATGGTCGAAGCAGTCCGGGCCGCAGCCCGTAAAATCGCCGAAGCAGCAGCCTCCAAAACCGGCGGCAGTTACTCCGGGGACACCACGTACAAAGTGACGTGGGGCACCGCTGCACGCGGCTATACTACCACAGACAAAGGGGACCAGTACAGCCGGAGCTGCACATACAAAAAGACGGACGCAACCCACCACGTCATTCTCGATTCGGCTCGCGTGCATACGCTGGTTGAGTCGGAGCGGCTGCGCGAGCTGTCCAACCGTGACGGGCTGCCGCTCATCGCGCTGGACGCGGACGGCGGCGCAACCTGGCTCAAATCGAGCGGCAAGCAAATTGTCGCCGAGCATGGCTGGGTGATCGGTTGCAGCCGGTGCTGCTACCACTCGACAGCGAGTCGGGAAGCAGCGGTCAAAGGCCACGCCAAAAAACTGGCGCAGATCCTCGAAGACGAGCGCCAGCAGGCCGAACGGGAGAAAGCCCGCAAGGCCAGCCCTGAGTACAAAGCAGAGCGCCGTGCCCGACTGGTGGCCCGGCTCTGCGGCGGTATCACTGCCACCATTGAGGATGCCAAAGCCTGCGGCTACTGCCTCCCCGGTATCGAGCAGTTCCAGCGCGTTTACGGCATTGGCAACACTGCCAGCCTGCCCGCGCTGGTCAAGACGGGGAATAGCATGGCGGTCAGTCTCGCCCTGCGCATCGCCCGCAAAGTGAAGCAAGCGGCATAAGGCCACGAGGGGCGCGACTCGACAACGCGCAAACTTTCGAGCGGAAGACGCTCAAACAAGACAACGAAAGGAAATATATGCCCACACTCAAACCCGACAACGGCCCCGCGTACCTTGCGCTAGGCCCGAAAACAATACACCCCGCACGCCTCGAAGCAGAGGCCCGTCAAAAGGACTTTTGCTTCAAACTGCTTCGCCTGCTTGCGTTTTCCGCGCTCGCAGGGGCTGCGCTGGCTTGCTGGTTGTAAAGATAGGAAACGATAAAGAAACGAAAGAACGACTATGAGAACTACAGTTAAATGCTTGGAAACACTCTGCCGCTGGATCAATGAACGCACCGGCTCGCCATTGGAACCTTACACACGGGGCGAAGATGGACGACTGAAGGCAAACATTGGAAACTATCACCTGTCAGGCGCATATGGCGGCTACTGTCTCCATCGCATGGCAAGCGAAGGCGGCGGGGTAACGACTCCGCTTATTCAAGGCCACGTTCCAAAGCGTGAGCTTGAAACGGCTATGCGTGCATTCCTTTCAGGAATCGATACGGCGCAAGCCAAGTAAGACCCCTGCCCACAGTTCCCATTGCTCCATGACTCGGAGCCTTGGGAATTGAGGGGAGCGATCCCGCTTCACCCGCCGCCGCACTGCTCATGCGTGGCGCGGTTTCAATCGAGCAAAACGAACAAAGAAAGAAACGACACAATGACCTACCTTGACCATATCAGCACAGAGCGCCTATTGCGCAACGTGCAAGCACTCGGCGTAATCGGCTTGGCGCTTGACCGTTATCCATCGGGCCGGGTAATTGCCGCCGAAGTCTGCAAAGATCAAAGCCGCATCCCCCTGGGTGAAATGCAGCTAGACGACTTCTATCGTCTGGCGCAACGGCTAAACCTGCCCGTAGTCGAAAGCTACGTGGCAAGCGATCAGGAGAAGGAAAGCCACCGCTTGGCCCTTCGCCGCCAGTCCGAACGCATGGAAACCGCGAGAGAGTTGCGCGGGGAGCGTTCCAGCGAAGGATGGAACAAGCCGGAAGGGGGCGCGCTGTGATTATCTCAGTTTACGCCGAGAAATGCAGTGAAGGGGTGCGGATTTATCGGGACGCCTATCAGGCTGAACATTTCTGCACTTTTGCAAAAGGGAACCACGCCAAACTACCAGACCGACGCAATAAATGGGTTACGCTCAATTGCTACCGCTGGCGCTTGGTGTGGCTTTAGCGCCACAAGCCCGCGCCTTCTACGGAGGGCGCGGCATTGTGCCACTAGGCACGGATAGAGAAACAAAACGAACAAATGAGAGCGCCTTACTTGAATAAGGACCGCTGGGAACGAAGGACCAGGACACCTCGCCATTATGACGGCGAGCCCCTTGCTCTTCATCGCCTAGAGGACAAAAACTGGTGCGCATGGAGCGAGAATGTAGAAATCTACGTTCGCGCCGACACGCGTGAAGATGCGAAGGTGGCGGCTAGAAGGCTGACACCTTCGTGGTATCGTAACCTTAAATGGAGAAAATAAACATGGACCCGCTAGACCCCGAAGCCCCGCCGTTTGCAATCCAGCTTATTCTAGGCCTCGCCGTAATTGGCGGCCTGGTAGCTGTATTCCTCGCGGCAGCGGCAGGTTAAAACAGAGAACCCCGGCATGCTTTGCGGCGTGTCGGGGTTTTTTGCGTACATGGCCGCAACTTTGGCTGGTCTGTTTTGTCCGGCGTAGGCGTTGTGAATTGGCCGATTATTTGGCTGGTGACAGAGCCCCGTTGCTCGCAGAGCCACAGGCGCAATAAAATAGCCGAAGAGTAAAAGACATTATTCATATTCCAACTTTACACTTGGACATATCTGGTATAGTTTTAGAGACACAGAGAACAGAAAACACACATGAAAACGACGCTATCACAACTCATTCAAGAAGCTCTCGACGCAAGAGCCTTCCGCTTAAAAACTGAAGCAGGGGGATTCTGCCTTGCTGACGATGTGGAAGGTGAGCAATTAGCTGTGAACGCTTTTGAAGAAGCTCTAAACGAAATGATCGAAGCCAAAGTCACCCAAATGCTGAAGGAGAGAGCATGAAACCACCAAAAACAGTCGATTTGAGCAACGCGAAGATTGGGCAGCGGCTCAAGCGCCGAGATGGTTGTATCACCACTTTGAAATGCCAAGGCAATCAAAGGGCTCTAAATTACCCGTTCTTCACGGCGGATGGTGAAAGCCACTTAAAGAATGGAAAAATATACTGGAATCTCGATAATGATGCAGACATCATCGCCATCCTCCCGCTGCCGAAGAAGGTGAAAGTATCCATTCCTCCCAAAGCTGCTAAAAAGTTCGCTTCTGACCTTTCAGCCATTTGGGCCAATCAAGCCAAGGACAAAGTTGCAATTCGTCGCGTCATTAAACTTTTGGAGGCACTCCTTTGAACACAAACCCCGATTCTACGCATCGCAAGGAGGGTGGAAAGGTGGAGGAAATTAAGGAACTACTGATGACTCAACCACCCGAAATTGTATGATTCAAATAAACATAATAGAAAAAGACGCCCAAATGGCGTATGCCGCGATTCACTCCTATATGAGTGATCCAGACAATAAGGATTCCGCCATGGAAATCGGTTATCAGACTGATGATGAGGAATTTAAGCGTATTTACGCTTCCTTGGAGGGTCAATACCGGCTTTCCGCCATGTTGTACCTCGGCGGCAAGCAAATGGGCCTAGAATCGGCCATGTACGCAAAAGGAGAGGCGTTTAAGGCCATGCCAGAATTTATGGAGGCCATGAAGATCAATTTAACAGCAGAATTAGAAAGGCAAGCCGTGGCAAAAGGCTAAACCCGCAGAAAAGCGACGCATGGGCGAAGATTTCACTTGCGGGATGTTTGGCGGTGTGGGAGGGTTGGGCTTCAATTTAGGTTTTCGCTGTGCAAGGCGTAATCCGCCCACAGCAAACCACTCTGAGGCTGACGTTCTTGCACACGTCAGCCTCTTTTGTTTGTGTACTAGACCAGTAAAGGTAGCGGCCTCAAAACTGCAAGATCGCTGGGATGCATGACTACGATGTCAGTAACGGAGGTCGTCGGATTGAGATGCAGACGGCCAATAAAAGAGCCCGCAAGGGCAGACCGTTGAGCAGTGGCCCTTGTTTCCTTTGGCAACCGTGGGGGCCGACACTGTTTGATTTGAGTGTAAAGCTCTAGTGTTACGGAACCCTCGTTGGCTTCTTTATACTGATGATAATTTACTCGGTCTTCTCGAAAGGGGAGACCGTGCCCGTTTCCTATTAAACTAGCATAACCTGATGAGAATTAACTGAATCGAATAATATGACCCACACAACCTACCGAATCACCTGCGACAACTGCAACCGCCGAGAGCACAGCCAAGGCGATGAAAGCGAACAGGAAGCCAAAACCGAAGCGAGAGCCAAGGGTTGGGAGTTCCGCAAAGTTCAAAACGGATCAATTTGGGATTTATGCCCTGAATGTTCCACAAGAGAGGAGTTAGAATGACACCCCGCATCCTCTCCGAAGACCCGCAAGCGCAAAACAAGTCCCTCAACGCCTGTCCAGCCTGCAACGCGCTTGGTGTCGAAATCTCCAAGCGAAACGAAGGCTGGACGGTAAGCTGTGAGTGCGGGAAGCAGAGCACGGGAAAGACGGCTTCGCAGGCGATTGAGAGATGGAATAACAAGAAGGAAACGATATGAACATAGCCAATACACCAATTACAGAACTTTTTGCATGCAGCGCCGATTGGCCGTCCGCCATGGCGTTTTGCCGAAGTCTTGAAATTCAAATGCACCAACAGCGCGAAGCCCTTGAAGCCGCCGACGAATGCTTGGCATTAATTGAAGATGTTGGTCATGGAGGAATGGCTGAAAACGTTACAGTTGCTCGCAAAATAGTTCTAAACGCACTCAAGCCATTTCACCACCCACCCCGAAATAGCCGGGAAGTATTTTGAGCCGCTGATTTACAGGACAAACACAAACGAAAATATGAAACCAAACGAACAACGCATTGCCCTCGCAAGGTGGATGGGCTGGACAAACATCCGCCACAACCCAAAAACTGACGTGTGGTATGGCACGCCCCCAAAAGACCACAAACCTCAATGGGATGTGGTGATCCCTGACTATGCCGACAACCTCAACGCAATGCACGTTGCGGAGAAAAAGATGCAACATTACGGGGCTTTTGTGGACACGTTGGCGCAAATCCAAAAAGTATCGCGTGGGAGCATTTTGCTGCCGCACGCAACATCCAAACAGCGCCTTGAGGCAATTCTTCGCACACTCAATTTGTGGCAAACAAAACCAGCGGAGGTTGATGTGGTCG
>Ga0304729_1002341_pt1 | contig 11421 bp, 12 predicted proteins | sample C_131016_MF_Meta_FD_190475 | JGI IMG/M metagenome (GOLD analysis project Ga0304729, IMG submission 190475) | Freshwater microbial communities from Lake Croche, Canada to study carbon cycling - C_131016_MF_MetaG (v2) (version 2) | ecosystem: Environmental > Aquatic > Freshwater > Lake | place... | reverse complement strand
ACTTTAAACCTTATCTAAAAAAGGCTGCCCACTACTTCGCTAAAAATTTGTTCTCACCTCAATTATCTCCACACATTTATGTTCTGGTTAAGTTTGATAAAACATTAGATAGTCATGGAAGTTGTGAGGTTGCTGATTATGAAACAAGTAGAAAACCTAGAGAGTTTCTAATTAATATGAATCCAGGAATTGGCGCGCCAGCTTTGTTCAGAACGCTGGCCCATGAAATGGTTCATGTGAAACAATTTGCATATCAACATACGAATGCCTCATTAAGTGTCTGGCATAAAAAAGAAATTGATTCAGATAATTTAGATTATTGGTTTCATCCGTGGGAGATAGAAGCATATGGTTTGGAAACAAGCCTCGTTACCAAATTTTCAGTTGAAGAAAAGTTGTGGGAAGTCTTTGAAGAATTTAAAAATCCAGAAGAACCTGCAAAATATGAAGAAATAAAGTGGAAAACTTTAGAGTCCACTAAATAAGTTGTATATATAGAGTTATAGTTAAATCTTTTTTGGAGTTATAGTGTCTCAGTTTCTCAAGTCCTTATCGTCAGCCTGTGAGTATCGCACACCGTTTATTGGTAGCGATAATCAACCATGGGCGCATCTATGGGGTTGTGGAGGACGATAATAGAGTAAGAAAACTAAATCAGAATTCACAAACCCCACCCTAAAAAGTGGGGTTTTTTGTTGTTCCAATACAACAAATGTGTTGACAGAAGCATCGACTTCTGTTACACTAGGTTCTTCGGTTGAGAAATCAATCATGTTCTTTAAAAAGTAAGTGTAATTTGTTGGGGCATTGTGTAGTGATAGCACAGGAGACTTTGAATCTCTTAGTCTAGGTTTGATTCCTAGTGCCCCTGCCATATAAGAACACATTACCTCATAAGCCCGTGGACGAAAGACCCTGTTATGCTTTTTGAGACTAGTGTGTTTCTATATGGTATTTTTTGGAAGTGTGGTCGAGTGGTCTATGGCTCTAGTCTTGAAAACTAGCGATTCGCAAGGGTCCGTGAGTTCGAATCTCACCGCTTCCGCCAAAAATTGGAGAGTGGGCTGGATGGTAAGGCACCGGATTGCTAATCCGACGCTCCGAAAGGGGTGAGTGGGTTCGACTCCCACACTCTCCGCCAAATATGTACAGATGGCCGAGCGGTCCAAGGCAACAGTCTGCAAAACTGTAAAACCGTGGGTTCAAATCCCACTCTGTACTCCAGTATGTTGTATTTTTACAACAATGTACCGAAAAGTGTTGACAAAGTGTGTGGTTGTGTTATACTCCATGCATGAGTTGAGAAAGTCATCGAACTTCTCAACAAGGTTCATTAAAAAGTAAGTGTAATTTGTGCTCAGTTCGACTATCGGTTAGGTCGCTAGACTTTCAATCTGGAAAGACGGGTTCGACTCCCGTACTGAGTACCATAGATAAACACATTAAAACACACCCCAAATAGTTGAAAGAATACGAAAACAGGGTGTAATGTTGAGTGTGTTTTTCTATGGTAATATGGGGGTATAACTTAACGGCGAAAGTAGTAGGCTTTTAACCTATTAATCAGAGTTCGATTCTCTGTGCCCCTACCAAGAATTTTGCCCCGGTGACGGAATGGAATACGTGCTGGTCTTAGAAACCAGATTTTAGGAGTTCGAGTCTCCTCTGGGGCACCAAATAAGGTTTCAAAGTGTTCATGGACGCACATATGCCTGTCACGCATAAAGAAGGGGATCGTTACCCCTTGAGACCGCCAAGTTTTTTTGCCGAGGTAGCTCAGTGGTAGAGCAGCGTCTTGATAAGGCGTTGGCCAAGAGTTCAATTCTCTTTCTCGGTACCAAGTTATGGAGTAGACGCCTGAGAGGAAGGGCACCCGGCTGTAACCCGGAGGTCAGTAATGCTGTAGAGGTTCGAACCCTCTCTGCTCCACCAGTTTTTCGGGGGATTAGTATAATGGTATTACGGCAGCTTTGCAAGCTGTTTACAAGAGTTCGATTCTCTTATCCTCCACCAATTTTTAGCCCTACTAGTACAATGGTAGTACACTGGTTTTGTAATCCTGTGATGGCAGTTCGATTCTGTCGTGGGGCACCAAGTTTTATGCAGACGTTTTTTAACAATAGAAGGGTCCACCTTTTATCTACGCGGAAACCGTAGTGTCTGCTCCAGTTTTCTCGGTGTGGTGAAATGGTATCATGCATGGTTTGGGACCATGTGGCGAAGGTTCGATTCCTTCTACCGAGACCAATTTTTAGGATGCGTTCAGCAAATTTTATACATTGAACTTTTAATTCAAACCGTAAAAAAGCATCCTGTTGTATTTTATTCCGGTGAAGCAAACTAGGTGTGGGCAGAGGACTGTTAATCCTTGAAGCCAGGTTCGAATCCTGGGACCGGAGCCAATTTTAGAGTAGGTTCAGCAATCAAAAAACTTTTATGGAAAAAAAGCAAAAACTACTCTGTTATTTTTAGGTCATATGACGTAGACGGATGCGTAGCGGTCTCATAAGCCGACGAGAGTGGCTCGGTACCACTTATGACCACCAATTTCGGTCCTTAGTAAAATGGATATTACACTAGGCTACGAACTTAGGAGTGGGAGTTCGATTCTCTCAGGACCGGCCAATTTTAGGAGCATTAAATATGAGTGATGGTGGTAAAGGTTCTTCACCAAGACCGTTCAGTGTCGCTAATGAAGAATATGCAAAAAGATGGGACATGATTTTTAGTCGTGACCTAGAAAATGAAGAAAGAGTAAATATCTCGGTAGCTCAATTGGCAGAGCAGCGGCCTCCAAAGCCGAAGGTTGAGGGTTCAACTCCTTCTCGGGATGCCAATTAAAAAGGTGGTGTAATATGAAAGATTTTGATATTGAAAAAGTGAAGCAATTTATTGTGAATCAAGGACCAGATACTAAAATCTATCTTGGTGCCGATTCAGAAAGATTGCGGGTTGATGGCGTATGGTATGCAGATTACGCATTAGCTGTTGTTGTTCATATTGATGGCCGCCACGGTTGTAAAATCTTTGGTTTTGTAAACCGTGAATTGGATTACGACCACAAGAAAAGCAAACCTGCTATGCGTCTGATGACAGAAGTTTATAAAGTTTCAGAATTGTTCCAAGCAATGTCTGATGTACTTGAAGACCGCCACGTTGAAGTTCATTTGGACTTGAACAAATCGGTTGAACACGGAAGTTCTTGTGTTGTGCAGCAAGCGATTGGTTATATCAAAGGTACATGTAATGTGACACCAATGGTTAAACCTGATGCACCTGCAGCAAGTTTCTGTGCAGATAGGTTGAAACGTATTTTGGCTGAACAAGAGTTGATAGAAGCCTTGTAATTTCCTACATAAGGATTTAAACCCTAGGAGATTATAATGGCAAAAAAACCAAATTTAGCTAAAACAGAAGATAGAGATGCACATGTTGGCCATGGCATGGCAAGAAGTCCAAAATGGCCAGGTGTGCAAAAACTTCATTTGAAATTTCATCCTGTTTGTGAAGCTTGTGGTTCAACAAAAAAATTGAATGTACATCACAAACATCCTTTTCATCTTTTTCCACAATTAGAATTGGATATGAATAATCTGATTACTCTTTGTATGGATCCAGAAAAAGAATGTCACATCTTAATTGGTCACGGAGATAATTTCAAAGACTACAATCCTGATGTAGAAACAGATTCACAAAAGGTTCGAGCAGATATGAATTTGTTTGAATCAGTTGTAGAAGAAGCAAAGAAAAAGCGTTTAGTAGCTTAAAAAATATGCGGGTATGGTGCTAGTGGTAACACAAGACCTTGCCAAGGTTTAGTTGTGGGTTCGATTCCCACTACCCGCTCCAAAGTTTATTTTGGGTTGACTATAGTGTAACGGTTTAGCACCTCACTCTGTGAAAGTGATAGAATGGGCTCGTCTCCCATTAGTCAACCCAAAATAAATTTGCCTTGTTAACTCAGCGGTAGAGTAACTCTTTTACACGGAGAAGGTCGGCGGTTCAATCCCGTCACAAGGTACCAAATATCGCCTTTGTTGACGGCGTACAATGAGATAAATTGTCAACAACTTGCTCTTATAGTATAATGGCATTACACGTCCTTGGTAAGGATGAAACACAAGTTCAATTCTTGTTAAGAGCACCAAATTTTGCAACTTTAGCTGATGTGGTCATAGCGGTGGTCTGAAGAACCATTGAAAGAGGTTCGATTCCTCTAGGTTGCACCAACATGCCAGCGAGACTGGGTAGTCAGAGAGGCTTTATACACCTTTTAGCGCCAGATTAGCGTTCTTGAGTGAGTTCGAGTCTCACCGCTGGTACCAAAATATTTCAACATCCGACCTAACGCTGGCAACAGAGGAAGTTCGGGACTTGTGGCAAGTGGGAGTAGGAGCGAAAGCGTTAAACTACCGTGATATAACAAGCAACACAAACAGGACTAGGGAACACTTGCCTTATTGGTCCGGGTTGTGGCAAAGATTAATGTTAGGATAGAACAGAATCCCGGCTATGGGATGTTGAAAACTTGCCCCCGTGGACAAATTGGCAAAGTCGCTTCTCTCAAAAGGAAGAATCCTCTCGGTTCAACTCCGAGCGGGGGTACCATCTCTCTGTAGTTCAATGGATAGAATACGTTCCTCCTAAGAATGGGATGCAGGTTCGATTCCTGCTGGAGAGACCAAAACGGTATATTTTTTAAAAGGGCTTGACAAATTACACTTATTTTGATAGAATACGTTCATTGTTAGATTTTTAGGATAGGTACAGCAACACCCTTAATTAAAGGATGGTCCGGGGAACGATAAGGCAACAAACCCTTATCTCTTAGACCGATGTGAGTTTCGAATTCTCACTTGAAAGAAAAAGTAGAAAACTATCCTGTTATTTTTTAGGTTGAGTTCAGCAAACTTCATTTTCAAACCACAATCGAAAAAAAAGTTCAACCTGTTGTTTTGAAAGGAAAATATTATGACAACATTTGTAGATGCCGTAATTAATCAAGAAGCTCGTACCAAAAACGGTATGAAGGCTCGTAAATCAACTGCTAGTGCAGTAGTTGACCTGTTTTATAACATTGGTGCATCACGCGGTAAAAACGTGATTCCAGCCTTCACCGCCGCATTCGTGGAAGATAAGGCATTGGCACTTCGTGTAGCCGCATGGGCCCGTGATGTCCGTGGTGGTGCCGGCGAACGTCAATTGTTCCGTGACATTCTTATTCACCTAGAAAAGAATGATCCTGAAGCTGCTAAAGCTATGTTGGCTAAAGTTCCTGAACTTGGCCGTTGGGATGACTTGTTTGTCTTCCAAACAACTGCTTTAAAGAAAGTAGCATACACTATGTTGGGTGATGCATTGCGTGAAAAAAATGGTCTTGCTGCAAAGTGGACTCCTCGCCAAGGAAAGATTGCGGCTGAAATTCGTGCGTTCTTCGGAATGTCACCTAAATTCTACCGTAAATCCCTGGTCGAAATGACCAAGGTTGTTGAACAGGACATGTGTTCCAAAAACTGGGACGGGATTAATTTCTCTCATGTTCCTTCTGTAGCGGCTAGCCGTTACAAGAAAGCGTTCAACCGCAACACCGAAACATACAAAGCATATGTTGAAGCTTTGGTTAAAGGAGACAATCCTGAAGTCAAAGTAAATGCAGGCGCTGTGTATCCTTATGATGTACTGAAAGGTCGTATTGGATCTTTTCGTTCTACGTTTGACAAGACCGAACTGGACTTGATCCAAAAACAATGGGAGGCTTTGCCTAACTATGTTGGTGATGCAAACATTCTGCCTTTGGTGGATGTTTCTGGTTCGATGTGTACACCAGCAGGTGGTCGTGGTTCAAAGTCTCAGTTGACTTGTTTGGAAGTATCTGTGTCACTAGGTCTGTACCTAGCTGATAAAAACACAGGTAAGTTCAAAGATACATTTTTGACTTTCTCTGAAAAACCAGAACTGTTGAATTTGAAAGGTAACATTAACCAAAAGATTAACCAAATGGTTCAATCTGATTGGGGAATGAACACAAATTTGGTGGCTGCATTCAAGAAAATCTTGGATGTTGCTGTCGAAGGTAATATTCCACAAGAAGAAATGCCAGCGATGGTGTTGATTCTGTCAGATATGCAATTTGACGCTTGTATAAAGTATGATGATGGAGCTCTTCAAGCAATTGAACGCTCTTATAAAATTGCTGGATACAATGTGCCAAAAGTTGTATTCTGGAACTTGAATGCTTCATATGGTAATGCACCTGTGAAGTTTGATGAGTCTGGAACTGCGTTAATTTCTGGTTTCTCACCAGCAATCGTAAAACCATTGCTAGCGGGTTCAACCGATGAATTTACGCCAGAATCTATAATGCTTAAAACCATTATGGATGACCGTTACAAAGTATTGTAATTTACGGAATCATAAAATGTTAAATGTTTATGATTCCGTTTTTACTGCCGAAGAAAATTTGGATTTAAACAAAAGAATTTTATATGTTAAAAGGTTCTCTTATGGAGAAGTTGATAATATCGATACACCGCCAACAGGAATGGTTTTAGAATTATCACAAACCGGAGAATTGTTTAACATATTTTATAGTAAAATAATTGAACACTATGATGCAATTAAAGAAACAACATTCCAGAGATGCTATGTAAATTTATTTTTACCAAATGAGAATCCTTATTTTCATAATGATGGTCCTGTTATCACTTGCTTGTTTTACATTAATCCAGAATATAACATAAATGAAGGTGGAGAAACTCAGTTTTTAATTGATGATAACATAGTTGGAATAAAAGCTAAACCAGGAAGATTAGTTATCTTCGATGGTAAAATTCCACATAGAGCAACAAGTTTTAGGAGTAATCCTAGAATTACTGTAGCTTTAAAATTTTATAAATGATTGCGGGTATGGTGGAATAGGTAGACACAGCAGACTTAAAATCTGCCGCCTTGTGTGTCCCGGTTCAAGTCCGGGTACCCGTACCAAAAAGAACATATATAATATCGCGGAGTAGGGGAGTTCGGCCGTCCCCGCTAGTCTCATAAGCTAGAGAACGGTGGTTCAAATCCATCCTCCGCAACCAAACATGGATAGTATGAAAGATGACTATCAACAACTCGTTTAGAGTCAATTGGGTGAGAATCCCATTTTAGCGGGATTAGTTTAATGGTAAAACAGCAGATTTCCAATCTTCGGTCGAGAGTTCGATTCTCTCATCCCGCTCCATTAATTAAATGAAAGAACAATATGCACGTTTCAGCAGCAAAAATCGCTTGTTTGTTTTTTGATACTTACGCTGAATATTATACAAGAAATCAGAATTATAAACCACTCGTTCTAGAAATTGGTGTTAATTCCGATAAAACTTTAGAAGATAAAGCTGGTTCTGTTGGATTTGATTATAGAAGTATAGACCAAATTCATACCGACAATCCAGATGATGTTTACACATTTCCTTTTGAGACTGGTTCCGTTGATGTTGTAATTTCTTCAAGTTGTTTTGAACATGATTGTTTCTTTTGGATTACTTTTTTGGAAATAATGCGTGTATTAAAACCAAATGGTGTATTTTATTTGAATGCACCTAGCGCAGGTGGTTATCATTGTCATCCAATTGATTGTTTTAGATTTTATCCTGATGCAGGCCTTGCTCTAACAAAATGGGGTAGAAAAAATCACATGAAAGTTCATCTACTTGAATCATTTACGGATACATCTGAATCTTGGAATGATTATGTTGCTGTATTCTTGCGTGATGAAGAATTCAGATTAGGTTTCAAAAATAAAATGTTAGATGTTATTAAAGATGCTTAACAGTTATCAGCTGAAATAAAATTGTACATAAAGGTATAATAATACAAAGAGAACCCATCATCCATAATGTGGCCATCATGGCTCGGGCTTTGGCTTCACGGTCTTTTTGTTTTTGTTCTTCTATGCGTTTATCTTCAGCTTGTCTTTCTTCTATCATGCGTTTGCGTTCAGCCTGCATTTCATAATAAACATCAGAATTGCCAGACCAAAACAGAATATCTTTAAGTTCCTTTTCATGTTGGCGTAATGCTCTTGAGTGCATAGCCACTTGTAAAGCCTGAGAATTAATTTGAGCATCACTCATCCTGATGCTTTGGACTTTTAATTTAACACTGGCAGTATGTACTTCATCTGCAGCATTATAAAATTTGCTAAATTCGTTTATTAGGCCGTTTATATCTTTTCCTAACGCGACTGCTTTTTTTATTCCGGCCACTGTTGCTTGCGCTATAGCAAAGGCGGTAAACGGATCAATCATTTCTTTGCATCCTTGGAACCAATCGATTGTGATGGTGGTTTTGGTGGCGGCGTTGCTGGCGGTTCTGGAGGCTCAGGAAATTCTACACATATTGCTTTTGTTTGTTGTGGAAATTGTTGAACTTTTAAAACTTCCACAGCTTTCTGACAGAGCGTTTCATTTTGAAAACGTCCAATATATTGAATATTTGGTGAAATAATTCCAGCAGAAAGTAATGCAATGGACCAAAATGTAGTCATAAGTATACCAATAAAATGTTGACAAAGCTGACAAAGAATAGTATACTATCGAATCAAATCAGCCATTATTTATAAAGGACACACAATGGACATAATCGTTTTAAAACTAATCACAGGTGAAGAAGTTCTTGGAGAAGTGCAATCATCCACAGAGATAGAATGGATTATCGAAAATCCTGTTGGTATTGCAGTTGTCCGTGGACAGAATGGTCAACCTAATGTAGGTTTTGCATCATTTCCTATTCATTCGGAACAAGTAAAAGGAAGTATCATTTCTTTGCCTAAAAAACATGTAGTATATCACTACACTCCTGCTGAAGATTTTATCACTAACTATAAACAAATATTTGGTGCAGGTATTGTTCTTCCACCAACAAAACAACTAATCATTTAATGAGATTTTATACAAATGTACAATGCTTTGGTAACAGTATTCTGTACCGAGGCGTTATAGATGGCAAAAGAGTCAAACAAAGAGTTGACTATTCACCATCACTCTATATTAGAAGCAAAACCGGCAAGTATAAAACACTTGATGGTAAAACTCTAGACCGCAAGCGTTTCGATGACATTAATGAAGCTCGTGAATATATCAAGGGTTTTAAAGATGTTGCCGGTGCACCAAAAATCTATGGAAACAATCGTTATGAGTATGCCTTCATCGGTGAACAACATCCAGGTATGGTCGATTGGGAACAAGATAAGGTCGTTATTGGCGTAGTCGATATTGAGGTTGGTTCTGAGAATGGTTTCCCTGATCCTTATCTTGCAAATGAACCTATCACAGCAATCTGTTTGAAATATATCAATGGACTTACATTGGTGTTTGGTTGCGGCGATTATGTTGTACAAGGCAATGAAGTGTACGTTAAATGTAAAGATGAATGGACTTTGTGCAAAAGATTCTTAAAACATTGGACTAATAACTGTCCTGATGTTTTGACTGGATGGAATACAAAGTTTTTCGATATTCCATATCTGATTAATCGTTTCCGCAAAATCGTTGGTGAAGAAGAAACTAAACTACTGTCACCATGGAAATACATTGGTGAACGAAAGACTATTATCAACGGCCGTCCTATGACCGCATACGATATTATGGGTGTTTCTTCACTCGACTATATTGAACTGTACAAATGGTATGCTCCTGATGGTAAATCACAGGAGTCTTATCGTTTGGACGCAATTGCTTCAGCTGAGATTGGTGAAACTAAACTGTCATATGATGAATATGATAACTTGCATGAATTGTATCGATTGAACTATCAAAAGTTTATTGAGTACAACATCAAAGACGTTGAACTGATTATCAAGCTTGAAGAAAAGTTAAAATTGTTGGAACTAGGCCTAACTCTTGCATATGATACGAAATGCAATTATGAGGACATCTTTGCACAGACTCGCATGTGGGATGCACTCACTTATAACAGGTTGATGCAAGACAACATTATTGTTCCGCCAAAAGAATCACACGACAAAGATGGAATGTTTGCCGGTGCATATGTTAAAGAAGTTCAAGTTGGTGCTCACGATTGGGTTGCATCATTTGACTTGAATTCTCTGTATCCACACTTGATGATGCAGTACAATATTTCACCAGAAACTTTGATTGAACCGGAAGACTACACAGACGATATGCGTCAGGTTCTTTCTCAAGGTGTTGATGTTGAAAAGATGTTGCATCGTAAAATAGACTTATCTAAATTGTCTGGTGTAACTATCACACCAAATGGTCAATTCTTTCGTACAGACATTCAAGGTTTCTTGCCAAAGATGATGGATGAAATGTATCAAGACCGCAAGAAATTCAAGAAGATGATGTTGAACGCTAAACAGGATTATGAAAATGAAAAAGATGATTCCAAAAAATATGAAATCGAAAAACGAATTGCACGATTTAATAATCTACAATTGGCGAAAAAGGTTTCACTTAACTCTGCTTATGGTGCCCTTGGTTCTCAGTATTTTAGATTCTATGACTTACGGATGGCTTTGGGTGTTACTACCGCTGGTCAGTTATCTATTCGATGGATTGAAAATAAAATCAACGAATACATGAACAAGATTCTGTCAACAGAAGATAGTGATTATGTTATTGCATCCGACACAGATTCGATTTACTTGAAACTTGGGCCATTGGTCAATAAAGTCTATGGTGTTGATGGTGTAGTTTCTATGCCAAAGACCAAAGTTATTGATTTTATGGACAAAGTTTGTAAAGATAAGATTGAACCTCACATCGATAAGTCATTCAATGAATTGGCCGAATATGTTCATGGATATGCACAAAAGATGCAGATGAAACGTGAAGCTCTTGCAGACAAAGGTATCTGGACTGCCAAGAAGCGTTACATTATGAATGTGTATGATAATGAAGGTGTTCGTTACAATGAACCTGACTTGAAAGTTATGGGTCTTGAAATGATTAAGTCTTCCACGCCTGCGGCCGTTCGGTCAAAGATGCGAGAGTCTATTCAAATTATGATTTCTGGCACAGAGTTGGACATGCATAAGTTTATTGCAGACTTTAAAAAATACTTTACTGGACTTCCACCTGAAGACATTTCATTCCCTCGCGGATTAAATGGCCTAAGTAAATACTCCGATAGTAATAGTTTGTACAAATCTGGTACACCAATTCATGTCAAAGGTGCAATTCTTTACAATCATTATCTCAGAGAAATGAAGTTGACAAAGAAGTATCCCCTGATTCAAGAAGGTGAGAAGATTAAGTTTTCATATTTGATTATGCCAAACCCATTCAAAGATACGGTTATCTCTTATCCAACAAGATTACCAAAAGAATTTGACATTTCAAAATATATCGATTACAATACACAATTCGAAAAGACATTCTTGGAACCAATTAAGATTATCTTGGATTGCATGGG
>Ga0304729_1002339_pt1 | contig 11442 bp, 21 predicted proteins | sample C_131016_MF_Meta_FD_190475 | JGI IMG/M metagenome (GOLD analysis project Ga0304729, IMG submission 190475) | Freshwater microbial communities from Lake Croche, Canada to study carbon cycling - C_131016_MF_MetaG (v2) (version 2) | ecosystem: Environmental > Aquatic > Freshwater > Lake | place... | reverse complement strand
AATCTTGTCCTGTGTTTTCAGAAATTATAGTGTATAATTCTTTTTTTAAGTGATTAATTTCTTTTGCTTCAATTTCTATTTCGATTGCTTGTGAAAAGCCTAAAAATCCAGATGGTTGATGTATCATAACACGAGAACGTTTTAATGATTTTCTTTTTCCTTTAGCCCCTGAACATAAAATTATAGCACCCATTGAAGCTGCTAAACCAGTATTAATTGTACATACATCTGGTTTTATATATTCAATTGTATCTAATAATCCTAAACCATCATACACACTACCTCCTGGACTGTTTATATATAAATTTATATCTTTATTTGGATCTAGTTGTTCTAGATAAATTAGTTGTGCTTTGAGAATATCACATAACATATCATCAATTTCTCCAGATAGAAATAAAATTCTATCATCTAATAATTTAGTAAAAACATCTACATAACCACCTGTTCTATCATCTGATATTATAGGGGATACATTATTTTTATGATATTTAATATAAGATTGTGGTATTTTTTTACTTATTAAGTATTTTTCAAAATCCTTCATATTATTTTTTATTTTAATATAATTTTTTTCAAAAAAGTTCAAAAATGGATATTTAATAATAATATATATACTATAATTAAAAAAAAATAATATTATGAAAACAACAATCGAAATTAATGGTTACGAAGTAGTAATTGAAGAAACAGAAGGTGTTTTAACAGTTAAAGCTCAAAAAGACGAAGAAACAATTGAAGAATTTGAAATTGACACGACAGAAGAAGGTGAAGGCGAAGGCGTTCAAGCTTTTGGTGAAGATGAAGAAGATGAAGAAGATTTTGAAGATGGTGAAGACTTCGAAGATGAAGACGGAGAAGATTTTGGTGACGAAGACTTTGAAGATGAAGATGGTGAAGAACCAGTTCAAGACGAAGAAGAAACTAAATTAGAATCTTTCAATTCTTTTATCAAAAAAAGAAAATAATTTCTTATTAAATAAGACTTCGCTAATTATAGTGGAGTCTTATTTAATTTCTTAATTAATTTAAAACAAATGAGAATAATAAAATTTAACGAGGCTTTTGCTGATAGAAGAGAATTAAAGTATGAAGCATATGACATTGATGATAATATAACAAGAAATCCAACAATGATTCATATGGAACATTTAGTTGATAACAACTGGGTTCCACAAGATGTTTCGACTGCTGAATTTGCTGAAGTAAGAAATGATAAAGAAAATTGGAGAGTTCCAAAAGATGCATTTTCTGAATTTAGAGATAACGGACCTCGTGGTAAAATGGCTTTTATAGAAGATTTTACTAGTGCAATTAAAACTGAGTCTTTTGGACCTAGTTGGAACGCTTTTGTAAAATGTTTAGAAGAAGCAAATTTATTTGCTATTATTACAGCAAGAGGACATGAACCTGAAACTATAAGAAAAGGTATTGAATGGGTTATTGATAATTATTTAAATGAAACTCAACAATTCTTATTATATAGTAATTGTTTAAAACATGCTTATATATTTGGTGATGAAGATATAGATTCTTATGATAGAATACCTAAAGGAGAATTGAGTCAAACACCATTAGTTAAAAAGTATTTAGATAATTGTTATTACTTTGGAGTTAGTTCAACTTGGTTTGCTAATGAATTTGGTTCTGCTAATGCAGATAATCCAGAAAAAGGTAAACAAGCAGCACTTGATTTCTTTATTAATAAGTGTAATGAATATGCTGAAAAAATAAATGCTAAATCTGTATCTATTTCTTTTTCAGATGATGATAAAAGAAATATAGCTCACGTTGAGAAATTTTTCCACGAGAAAATAACTGATTTAATGGAATTTGATAGAGAAACTCATTTAAGATTATATGATACATCAGATAGAAGTATCCCTGGAGGAAGTCAAAATAAGATTACGATTAATCCATTAGATGAGAAAATATCAACATCAAGCGATTTAGGTTCTTCTGTTTTACCATTTACTAAATGGAATAGTATGTCTCAACAATTATATAATAAAGATTCTAAAGATGATTATAATAATCGCTTTAAAAACAATATTAATCAATTAAAAGATTTAAATAAAAAAGAAGGTGGTAAAAAAAAATTTTAACACCAATTGATGATAAAGAAGAATTAATTGATTATCTTTTGAAAGTTCAAAATAAATTTGATAAAGATCAATTGTGGCGAATGAAATTAGAAGAAATACAAGATATATACAAAAAAATCCAGTAAATTATTACTGGATTTTTTTAATTAAACCTAATTTATACTTTGTTAAGAAATCCTCTACATAATTTCTATTATACATTTCATATATCTTAACATAATTATCTGTCGCAAATTGTCTAAACCAACCCGAACATAAAGTAGTACATATTCTCATTAATGCCCATTCTATACTTTCTACTGATGTAAAAAATGGTTGACCACCAAATAAAGCAGGTAATACTTTTCTTTCTAAAGAAATTACATATGCTTCTTCTAATACACATTTACATTTATCTTCATAAGAAAAATTATCCCATAAAGATTTTAAACATTTAACAGAATTTTTGGATTCTAACATTCTGTTATAGATTGGTTCACCATAATGAGCTACCATTTCATGCATTTCATCATGAATAAAGTAAGATTTAACAAACTTTGTGCTTTGTCCAAAAAAACTTTTAGTACTTTTCATTAAGGAAGGAGTTTTTAACTTTCCTAACCTATTCTCTGTTTCTGAAAAAGCTATTTTAGTTATATCTTTTAACACATCATTATTATTTAATTTATCACTTAAAAAGCAATAATCATTAATATGTTTTTTAAACTTTAATGGAAAATGTATGTGACTTTTTTTAAGAGAGAATAAAGTTTCAGGAGTAGCATATTTAAACCCTTCTTTAGCTTTTTCTTTCTCTACATAAAGAGAATTAGCAACTGAATTATCAGTTAATAAAATCTCAACATTCATAGTGTCAAAAATTTCATTTTTATTTTGTATATTATACAATGATATAAACCCATCACCTTCTTTAGAAGAAGATGGGTTTAATAGCTCAATTAAATATTGAGCATCTTCTTTACTACCAATAACATCTGTGTCTTTTGGTATTTTATCCAAATTAGGATAATTATATTTAAGTGCTTTTGATCCTACTACTAACATATTATTTAATTATTAAAGTTGTATCTGTTACATAATTGTATATATTATACCCTACTTTATAGTAGTAAGTTGATTTATCTGTTATTTTTTCTAATTCATAGTCTTTAACTATAAAAGTATGTGTATCAAACACTAAAACACCTACATGTTTTCCTTTTAATGCTTCAATCGGTTTTTGTTTAACTTCTATAGAAACTTTATCCATAGAAGTTCCAATTATAACCCAACCAAAGATAAAAATACAAATTAAACTAACTATAGATAGTGGTAGTAAAGAATCATTATTATCTGTAATAGATTTGAATAATAATGCTAAACTCAATAGAGTAAAATATATTAAGAGATTTAATATCATATTTTTTATTTAATCGTCTTCGTATGAAGAATCTTCATCTTCATCATAAGAACTTTCATAAGAACTTTCTTCTTCATAAGAACTTTCCTCATAGAAAATTTCAACATCTCGAAATAGATTTTCGTCAATATCCACATCAAGTTCTGCTTCTTTTGCTTCTTTTAATAACTTTTTTAACTCAGTAGTACTTTTAGTACGACCATTCATATCATAATTATCAACTAATATTGATAATCTTTTGTAAAAATCTAGTATATCCATTTTTTAATTATTTAGTATTTTATTAATTTTAATTTCTCTCATGTCTGATTTTTTTATAAATCTAATCTCATTATAATAAAAAGAATCATTACTATCATTTTCAATTAGTAAATCACCAGAATATGTAACATCTTCTACTTTATATTCTTGGAATAGGGTCAATGATGCTTTTCCATTTATTACGCACACGACTATTTCGCCTTTTTCAAAATTTTTATTTGCCATTTTTTAAATTATTTATACAAATATAAGAAATTTTTCAATAAAAACAAAAATTATTATTTATAATATAAAAATTATGGATAAAGCATATATAATAAACACGATACAAGATATAGTCAATAAAAAGTCAAATAATCCAAATAGAAGGAAAATTGTCGTTTATAACGATAGAATTAACTTCTGTTGTCCAGTATGTGGTGATTCAACTAAAAATGACCGAGCAAAAAGAGGTAATTTATATTTTGATAAATTATTCTTTATTTGTTTTAATGATGGGTGTAAAGGTAGTTTATTGTCCTTATGTAAAACTTTTGATATTCAAATAGATTTAGATAAAAAATTAGAATTAATAGATTATATCAGTAAAGATATAACATATAATGATTATAAAAATTCTGATTTATCTGATGCTAATTTAGACCATTTATTAGATTTATCTGCTATAACCGAAATATTTTCTACAGGAGAACATAATATAACTGATTTTCAACCTGTTCAAAAAAATAGTGTAATATACAATTATTTAGTTAGTAGGGGTATTTTTGATGAAAAACATACAAATATATATGAAGCAAATTATTGGAATAAAAATCGTTATGAACCTATTGTTTGTTTTTTGAATAGAAAAGATGATAAAGTATTAGGTATTCAAATAAGAAATATCAAAGATGGAAAATATAGATGGTTTAAAATATTTAATTATGAAACTTTGGCTAAATGGGTAAATAAAGTTGATGAATTAGATATGGATATTAATGATATTATATTAAATAATAAATTAAGTCAGTATTTTAATATCCTAAATGTTAGTTTTTATAATCAAATAACTATATTTGAAGGATTTATAGACTCTTTATTTTACCCAAATGCTATTGGATGTTGTGGTACAAATACTGATTTTCGTTTTTTAGAAACAAATGAATTAGATATTCAGTATTTTTTTGATAATGATACGGCAGGTCATTCAAAATCAGAGGAGAAAATAAAAGCAGGTTATCCTGTTTTCTTATGGAAGAAATTATTTGAAGATGTTGTTAAGAAGAAAAATCCTGAAGATCCGTATGCTATGATGAAAAGAATTAGTCAAATAAAAGACTTAAATAAATTAAGTCAATTAATAAAAAATCCATATTCATCTTTAAGACTAAATAATTTCTTTAGTCAAGATGATATGGATCTTAGATATATTCCTAAAAAAGAGAGAAAATACTTTAGAAAAAAGGATATTTAATCTTTTTATATTTTGGATTTTTGTATCGTAAATATTCAAAGAAATCGGAATCTGATTTTTCTGAATTACATTTTTTACAACACGCAATTAGATTAACTTTAACATTAGTTCCACATTTTGAAATAGGAACTATATGATCTGTAGTGGCATTTTCAAGGTTTAGTTTTTTCTCACAGTAGATACATCTTGCATCTTCATTGCTAAGAACAAATTCTTTAGCAAATCCGTTAGTTCTACGTTTAACATTTTTACCTGACCATTTTAAGCCAACTACTACAAAGTTATTATCTAGCTTAAATTTTTTGCGGAATATTTCGCAATAGACATAATTTTTGTTTAACTTAATCATTAACCAAATAAGTAGTCTTAATTTTCTGAATGTAGCAAAAGGCACCGATAAATAATGTGGTGTTTTTGCTTGATAAATCCCTTTTAGGATTCTGAAATATTTAATCATATTAGCAACGCTATATTTTATATATATTTTATATGTATGAAAATACACAAAAAATAATTTATATGTATGTTAGATTTTTTTAAGAAATTGTTTTCGGATTCTGGAGATGTTTCTTCCAAGAGATTCGTAGGAGTTTTAGCACTTTTTGTTGCTATTGTTCTTGGATTTATTGATACTTACGGACATAAAATAAGTGAAGCTGTTTTTAATAGCTTTTTACTTTACTCCGCAGGGGCATTAGGATTGACTATTGCTGATAATTTTATCAAAACCAATAAACCACAAGAATAAAAAAAATGCGAAGGTAATCCCTTCGCATTTTTTAATTAAAATCCATATTCCACTTTATACTTATAATTAAATCATCAATAAAACGATCTAATTCGTATTCTAAACCATTTACGAAATCGAAAATATCATATTTTCCTTTTAAAAAATCTAATCCAACTTCTGTACTATTAAATACAATAATTTGTCCTTTGATTTCTCCTTTTATAACTCTTTTCTTCACAACTAAATCAGGTACAAAAATAACACCAGCTATTCTTAACTCATCTTTTACATAACCAACATTTTCAACATTAAACATAAAAAAACCATCATCTGATATATATGTTGAATGAATATTATCTGAATTAAATTTTTTGTTAAAATTTTCTTCATCACCAGTTTTGAAAGAGTTTAAGAAATCTAATTCTTTTTTATCTAGGCTTTTAAGTCCAATACTTTTTATTTTATCTAAAATACGATTTAATCTATCATCAACATTTAACTCATTATTTAGTTGTGTCATTCATAGTGTTATATTTTTATTAGAGCATCTGCTGCACAAGAACTACAAAATGATTGTGGCTTGCAAAATACTCTAAAATCTAAACCTCTTAACCAAGGGGATAATGCCTTAAATGCTAAGTAAGATTTATTTTTTGGATTCCCCATTTTATCTTTTGAACCTTCTGTAATATTATAATCTAAGTGAATATCAATTAATTTATATTCTTTATTTTTTTCTTCATCAGATAAAAATAAAGAATTACGAATTGCTTCTTCTGTGTGATATTCTAATCCTTCATATTGACCATTACATCTTAATAAGTGGAACTTATATCTTTTTCTTTCATCTGTACTCAAATCTTTTCTAATATATACATCTTTTAAATTATCATGTAAAAAATCAGCGATTTCTTTTGAATACACGGCTTCTCTTTGTAATCTATCAAAAGTATTTTTAATTCTTTCAATATTCTCTCTATAATAAATAACATGAGCTCCTTTCTTAAAACTATTAGAATACATCATTATTGCAACTACATAAGAAGTTGTTTTTCTTCCTAAAGAAGAATCACAACCAACACTTATAGTTGTGTCAGGGTATTCGTTAATAATTCCTAAGATATATTCAATTATATCTCCTACATTTTCACCATTAAATTTTGTAAACTTGTTTCTTAGTTCCATATTATTATATTATTTTTATTTCTAAAATTGACTCTCTTGTTATATCAGGAGGGAAGACAATAAATCTGTCATCTATCCACATTTCAAAAGATGTCTCGTAGAAATTTTTAGATTTTTCTATTATAAGTTCATAGTTTTCTTCACTTACCTCTAATTCTGAGGATTCGTATTCAGACCATTTATTTTTTAATATAATCTTAATTAACATAATTGTTTTATAATTTAAAATTATATATTAAAAAAAAAGTCATTCATTAAAAAATGAATGACTTTTTTGGTGGTTTTTTACGGTTTGGATTTAACCAAATGCTAACTATGATGGGTTAGCATTTTTGTGGTTAAGTGCTTTGATTTTAGCCAAAGTCTCTTTGAAAGATTTCAATATGAAATTGATTTTCATATCGCTGATGTCTAAGTTAGCATCTACTAAGAATAGTAAATATGCTGTTAATTCATCAGGTCCGATTGACTTTAAGAACCCAATCAAGTTATTCACTTGTTTATCGTTCAATTTTGTCAAATCTCTTTCTCTCAAGGTTTGAAGCAACTCTGACTTTTTATCTCTGTTGAATCTTTCCAATTCATCTTTGATTTTCGGATAGTTGTTCAAAACATCATCTAAATTAATATTAACCAAGTCTTGGCAATATTGTAAAAACCTTTTAGCACTCTTACCGATGTAAGAGAATGCTATTTGCTCCAAATAAGGAAGGTATTCCTTAGTCATGCATTTTCTACCAAAGTTATTTGAGATAAAATCAGATAAGAAAGTCCAACTTCTTGGAGAAGCATACGCTCTATCTTCCTCAGCTTTTTTATACAAATAATCAGGATAGTTTTTAATGAATGAAACAATATCACTGTGTACATTATCCACTGCGAAATTATCAATCCATTCTTGTGCACCCAACGTATGAGATACGTGAATCAAACGACCATTTAAAGCTGCATCAAATTCTTCTACGTCAGTTCCATCTTCATCACCAAGATTACCTGATGCGATAAAAAGAACGTTGTCATTGAACTTGAAATCTACCCCAATTGCTCTTTCTAACAAGATTTGTAGAGCAGCATTTCTTACTGGAAGACTTGCTCTGTTCAATTCTTCAAAGTGAATAATTGTTGGTCTTTTGTTAGCTTCGATAGCCCAACGAGGTACTACGAAATCTAAACACTTTACTACTGATTTAGAACCATCAAATTGGTCAATCTCAATAGAGCTAACATTTGGATACAATCCTACGTCAGTTTCATCCACCATAGATAAACGAATATCTGAGTAGAAGAAATTCATTTTTGATGCGATTGAACGAGAAATAGCTGACTTAGCAACCCCTGGTTTTGCGGTGATGTAAAGTACACCACTTTTAGGCCACATCATTCTAAAATACTTTTGTTCTCTTTCTGTTAGTTTCTTTAAATTCTCTAACATTTCTTGTGTCATTGTCATATTTTCCCTTGTTTTTAATTATTTATGTAAATATACGAAAAGTTTTTAACTTTTCAAAATTTTATTTATTTTTCTTTCTCTTATAAGAGATTTTATTTTAGCAATTCTTTCAGAACCTTTATCCGTTTTTTCATCTAAAATAGAAATATAGGTTTGTAAAACCTCATTAGATACATTATGTATTCTAGTTTCAAACTTCCTATCTGTCATTTTTATCTTTTTTGATAAATCAAATATACGAAAAATTTTTAACTTTCCAAAATTTTTTCTATTTTTTTATCTCTTATGAGAGATTTAATTAATAGTTCATCCTCTGTATCAGAGGCACATTTAAGAAAAAATTCTAAATGTTTTATTGATAGTAAATGTAATATACTTTTAAGTGCTTCTATATCAATAGCGGATTTCATCATTTTTTAATCTTTTGATATATCAAATATACAAAAATTATTTGATATAAAAAATTAATTTTCTAATCCACTTACTAATCGTAGTAATTTTCTTTTAATTAGTTTTAAATGATTTTTAATTTTAGGAACTTCTGCTTTGATAAATAAATCAACATATTTATAATCAAAAAACTTAAACTTTAATAAGTTTTTAAACTTTCTGATTAAATCTTCTTTTTTATCTTTATTAGATAAATTAAATAAGTTTTTAATATCTTTTAATTGAGAATAATCTAACTCATGATTTTCTAATTTATTGATAAAATCTTCATATTCTTCTATTGTTATCCAGTATTCATGATTTTTTAACCATGATTCATAATTTTTTTTTGTTATTTTTAAGTCATTTGCTTCATTATAAATACCTGTTATATGTGCTTCAATTTCTGATTGTCCTATTAAATAGTATAAATACTCTATCATATCCTTAAAATCTGTTTTTAAATTATCTAAATTAGGACTATCATAATCTTTAAAACCTTGATTTTGATACTGATAAAAATGACGCATTTCATGAGAAAAAAGATTAATTTTACTCTTTGTTAATCCTATCTCAGATATAAATTGTCCTTGTTTATTAACATAACCTTTATATTGTGCTATATTCCTACCTTCTAATTCAGATTGTTTAACAAACTTAATAATTAAAATAGAATCGATTTTTAAAATATCTAAATATTCTTTACCTAACTCTAGGTTTAAGTCTCCAGATATTGATATTAATTTAACATCAATATCTTTTTTAACTTTTTCCCACTTATGCTCTTCCGCTCCTTCTTCTTTAATAAGATGATTTGGAGTTGTAAAAATAAATTTATACTCTTTTTTATCTTGCTTAGATACAATCTCAAACAACATTTTAGTTAATTTATTTAATAATAAATTAATCCCATAGGCTTCAAATAGTTTTATATACTTCATAAAAGTATATATTAATCTAATAATTTATCTATTTTTTTAGTTCGTATAAGTTCCTTACATTTTAATTTACGCAGTTCTAAATCCAAATCTTTATAAGATAAAATATCTATTTCGTTTATTTCTTCATGTAACTCATCAATACTATATTCTTCTAGTTCTCTAAAATCCCACAGCATATGTTAATTATTTAATATTTGATTAATTTTTTGTTCTCTAACAACCCACTTTAAATTTTCAATTTGTTTTTGCTTTTCATCAATTTCAAGTGAGATTCTATACATTTCATCGTATAATCTATTATTAAAAAAATTAGGTGTCATTTGCATTTTAAAATTACATTTTTCATATTTAGCTTTTAAAAAAGCTAATTGGTCTTCAAGCCACATCTTTTCGTAAGAATAATTAATCATTTTTTAATACTTGGTTTATTATGTGATTTTTATTTATAATATTTTTATATTGAACGAAGTATTTTATTAATTTTAATTTCTCTTATTTTTATACTAAATACAGATATACTATCTATAATTTTTTGACTCTGATTATTATGTTTTAATCTTTCTTTAAAGTATTCTATACTAGACTCTAATTTTTTAATCTTTTCGTTATCTGTAAGATTTTCTAAAAAAAGAAAATCATTTTTATCATTTGTTTTCATTTAATACTTGGTTTATTGTGTAATTTCTATTTAATACCTTTCCTAATTCTTTATTTCTTTTTGAAACGAATTTTACTCTGCTTAATGAAGGTCTATCCACATTATTTCTTTTACTTTCATCAACATTATTCCAATAATAATCTTTACATTTAGTTTTTCCTTTGCTCTTACAAAATGCTTGATTATAATGTTTTTTTATTTCAGATGTTCCACAAGAAGGACATACAAATGTATTACCGACTTTTATGGATTTTGCTAAATTATATGCTTGTTTTAATAACTCTATTTTAGTCATTTATTATACTATTTATTATTTTTTAATCTGCACATATTGTATTTATTACTTTTAATCTTTTAAAGTATTTTTCCATTATTACAACACTATTAAATTGAATTAAATTTTTAGTTTTTAATTCAATTAAATAATCACGTTGTTCTGAACGAAGGGATAATTTATTTGTTATATCAAATAAAAATGAAATTGATGGAGTATAAAATAAATTACCTTTTGGGGTATATACATATAGTTTATACTCAATATCATCTAATCCTACTAAATAATTTTCTACTTTTACCCAAAATAATCTTTCAAGATTATCAGTTTTTTTTATTGGGGCATAAATCATTTTATACTGATTTTTATTAATTTTCATATACTTCTATTAAAATAAAAAAACGAAGATTAATCTTCGTTTTTTTATATTTTGGTTAAGAATAAGAGTTATCTACTAAGATTTGTTTTAACTTACCGTTAGAACGTGCGATTGGAACTTTAGTTCCTGCTGATACAATCAATACATTTGAACGTGTATTAGAAAAATCAAGCGTATC
>Ga0304729_1002338_pt1 | contig 11443 bp, 9 predicted proteins | sample C_131016_MF_Meta_FD_190475 | JGI IMG/M metagenome (GOLD analysis project Ga0304729, IMG submission 190475) | Freshwater microbial communities from Lake Croche, Canada to study carbon cycling - C_131016_MF_MetaG (v2) (version 2) | ecosystem: Environmental > Aquatic > Freshwater > Lake | place... | reverse complement strand
CACGAAAATAGGAATATCACCAAAGAGGAGAATACCGCGCGCATTGGCGTAGTGGCGAAGCTTAAGCCACTGTTGAAAGAAAACATATTGCTCAAACTCAACCTGAGCGATTTCAAGGTGAAGCCTAGCCCTCGCAGCCTCAAGCGCCGACGCTTCCCGGCCCCTGAGGGCCATAGGCCACGTCTCCCAACTCCGCCCTCCCTGCTCGGATTTGAGCGCCATGTAGAGGGCGAAATCCGGCAGCCAAGCCGCCGCTTCTTCGATAAATTGAAGATAACCCTCGGAGCCTTTGAGCGCACTGCGTGAGAAACCCTCATAAGCCTCCCGAAGACACTGAAGCCGGCATTCCAAGGGCGATCCCATTGCCAGCAACAGGTGTTCTTTCGAGAGCCAACCCTCATCAACCAGCGCCTCAAGATTAATCAGTAAGGGATTGCCAGCCGCTGCCGAAAGACACTGGTAGGGTGAGCCATCACCATGCGTCGGATTAACCGGGAGCGTCTGCCAAACCGTGACCCCAGCCGCCGCCAGAAAATCGACAAAACGGTAGGCATCCGCTCCGAGATCCCCATTATGCAGACCACCGGGCAACGAGGTGATGTGCAGCAGGACCCCTGCACGACGTCGATCAAGAATACTGTCCGCCTGCTCCATCTTGGCTCCCCCAAAGTGATTAGCCACGCCCCATCAGAAACGGCCCAAGGGCACAAGCACCTGATCTATAAGCCAAAAGACCTTCCTAGCGAGCAAAATGGAGGCGCTGACCGAGATCGTCCGGCGTGACCAACACCACCCCACCAGCGCTCACATGGAAACGCTTGCTGTCCTCCTCAAGGTCTTCACCAATGACCGTATTGGGAGGAATGTGGCAGCCCCGATCAATGACGGCCTTCTTAATCCTGCAGTGACGACCGATATTGACCTCCGGAAGCACAACGGAATCCTCGACCACGGAATAAGAGTTCACTCTGACATTACTAAAAAGGAGCGAATTACGCACCTCGGACCCTGAAATAATGCATCCGCCGGAGACCATGGAATCCACCGCCATGCCGCGACGATCATCGTCATCAAAAATAAATTTGGCGGGGGGCGTTTGCGTCTGATAGGTCCACACCGGCCATTCTCGGTCATAGAGATTGAGCTCGGGATCGACCCCAATGAGCTCCATATTGGCGGCCCAATAAGAATCCACGGTTCCGACATCACGCCAATAGGCCTGGACGCCGCTTTGGACATCTCTGAAAGGATAAGCGAAGACCCGGGCATGGTTGATCACACTCGGAATGATGTCATGCCCAAAATCGTGGCTCGACTCTTCATTATCCGCGTCTTTGATCAACTGCTCAAAGAGAAAGGCGGTTGAGAAAATATAGATACCCATCGAGGCCAGAGCATGATCGGGCCGGTTTGGCATGGACGGGGGTTCCTTAGGCTTTTCTACAAAGTTGATGACCCGCTTGGCGTCATCGACATGCATCACACCAAAACCCCGAGCCTCATCGAGTGGCACCTCAATACAGCCAATCGTAAGATCCGCCTCACGCTCAGCGTGATAGGCGAGCATCAAACCGTAGTCCATCTTGTAAACATGATCCCCCGCGAGTACCACGATGTACTCAGGATCGCGCTGACGAAGGATATCGAGATTCTGATAAACCGCATCGGCGGTTCCTGCGTACCAGCGCTCCTGCATCCGCTGCTGCGCCGGCATCACATCGACGAACTCGCCAAGTTCACCCCGCAGAAACCCCCAGCCTTGTTGAATATGCCGAATCAGTGAGTCCGCCTTGTACTGGGTCAAAACGCCAATCTGGCGAATCCCGGAATTGAGGCAATTCGACAGGGGGAAGTCGATGATGCGGAACTTGCCGCCAAACGGTACCGCCGGCTTGGCCCGCCACTCGGTAAGAGAATAAAGGCGGCTGCCACGCCCTCCCGCGAGAACCAGGGCCATGGTCTGCCGGGTCAGCCTGCTAACAAATCGGGTCTTGTGGAGTGGCTCTGGCATCGAATGTCCTATACATTGGGGTTAAGCGGCTTCACCGCACGATTTCAAAGGTCACTCTCTTAAGAACCCATCACCGATGGCCCCAGCGATCCTATCGATCGCTTCAGGTGGGGAGCCTTGAGAGGGCTCCTTCCAACGCGTTATCTGGTAAAAAACGGATCCCGGACAGGGCTCATGCATAATTTGTTACCATTCGCGCTCGATTTTAAGCGTCCCACGGGGGACATTGTACTACCAGAGGCCCCTCAAAGTGAACTCGAACGACACGGCTAAAGCCCCCGGCATCAGCCCTGGAACAGAGTTAAGCCCTCTTTTCCAGCGTTTTCTTGACGCCCGCCACCATGACCCTTTTGAGGTCCTCGGGCGTCATCGCGACAACGGTATGGAGGTATTTCGCGCCTTCCTCCCTTGGGCAGAACGGGCGAGGATCGGCCTTGAGGGCCCAGAGCTGGCCCGAATCCCCGGGACCGACCTCTTTGAAGCGAGCATCAAAATCGGGAATGCCATCCCGCCCCACCATGTCATCACTTGGGAGGACAAAAGCGGCGGCCGGGGCCAACACGTGGACCCCTACACCTTTGCTCCCTTCCTCTCTGATTTTGACCTTTACCTCTTTGGCGAGGGCCGCCATCACCACATTTACCGCATCCTCGGCGCCCATCCGATGACCCTCGACCACATTTCTGGGACCGGCTTTGCGGTCTGGGCACCGAATGCTGAGCGGGTGAGCGTGGTCGGCGACTTCAATCGCTGGGATGGTCGAGTCCATGTCATGCGTTCCCGGGGCGGCGGTGGGGTGTTTGAGCTTTTTATCCCGGATCTCCCCCCAGGAACCCTCTACAAATTCGAGATAAGGAATCGTCAACACGACACCATCCTTTTAAAGACGGACCCTTACGGGCAACGCTTTGAACTGAGGCCCGGAACGGCCTCCATCACCGTCGCGGCCGACCATTACGACTGGCAGGACCAAGCATGGGCAAAGGCCCGAGCCAAAAGAAACTGGCTCAGTGAGCCGATGTCGATCTATGAGGTCCATCTCGGCTCTTGGCGGCAGGACCCCCAGGGGGGCTTCCTCAATTACCGAACGCTGGCCGAAGACCTGATCGCCTACATCAAGCCCCTTGGATTTACCCATCTTGAACTGCTGCCGATCACCGAGCACCCCTTTGACGGGTCCTGGGGTTATCAAACCACCGGGTATTTCGCACCCACCAGCCGCTTCGGAAGCCCCGATGATTTTCGCTGGTTCGTCGACTATTGCCATCAGCATGGGGTGGGCGTCATTCTGGACTGGGTGCCTGCCCACTTCCCAAAAGATGCCCATGGCCTCGCCGCCTTCGATGGAACCCCGCTCTATGAGCATGAGGATCCAAGGCTCGGCGAGCATCGCGACTGGGGCACCCTGATCTATAACTATGGTCGCAACGAAGTCCGCAACTTCCTGATCGGCAGCGCGCTTTTTTGGCTTCAGGAATTCCACCTCGACGGCCTTCGGGTCGATGCGGTCGCCTCCATGCTCTATCTCGACTATTCGAGGGAGGCCGGCGACTGGATCCCCAACAAATATGGCGGTAACGAAAATCTCGAGGCCATCGCTTTCTTTAAAGAGCTCAATACGATCACCCATCAGCAGTGCCCCGGCAGCCTCATCATGGCAGAAGAATCGACCGCCTGGCCCCAGGTGACGAGGCCCACCTGGACCGGCGGTCTTGGTTTCTCGATGAAGTGGAACATGGGATGGATGCATGACACGCTCGAATACTTCAGCAAAGACCCTATCCACCGCCACTATCACCACGACCAACTGACCTTTGGTCTTCTTTATGCGTTCACCGAGAACTTCATCTTGCCGTTCTCCCATGACGAAGTCGTCCATGGCAAGGGATCCTTGTTAGCGCGAATGCCGGGTGATGAATGGCAGCGTTTTGCCAACCTCAGGTTATTGATGACCTACCTCATGACCTATCCCGGCAAGAAGCTCTTGTTCATGGGGTCAGAATTTGGCCAAGGCACCGAATGGAATGCAGAAGGCTCTCTTGATTGGTATGTCCTCGACTACCCCCTGCATCAGGGAATCCATAAGGTCGTCGGTGACCTCAACCGGCTTTATATCGAAAGACCCGCCTTGTACCGCCACGATTTCAGCCCCGAAGGGTTTGAGTGGATCGACTGCCATGACGCCTCCCAGTCGGTCTTGAGCTATCTTCGAAAGAGTGATGATGATCTGTTGGTCATCCTGTTTAATTTCACTCCAATTCCTCAAAACGACTATAGGATCGGCGTCCCTGAGGCGGGCGTGTATGAGGAAATCTTCAATTCCGACGCCATTTTTTACGGTGGCAGTAATATCGGTAATCGGGCCTTAAGCGCCGAGGCCACGCCCTGGATGGGCCGTCCTTATTCCCTGAGCCTCACTATCCCGCCCCTGGCCGGCATCATTCTCGGAAGAATCGCTTGATCCCCGACCTCTAATGCTATGAAGAAAATCCTCTTTGTCACCAGTGAGGTCTATCCCTTGATCAAGACCGGGGGACTGGCCGATGTCTCAGGCAGCCTCCCGATCGCTCTAAAGGCGCTGGGCCATGATGTTCGTATCCTGATTCCAGGCTACCCCAGCGCTTTAGCACAAGGAGCCTTCGAGTTGGTGGAAGCCATCCCCGGCAGCAAGACCCCAAAACTTCAGCAGAGCGTTCTGCCGGGCACTCAGGTCCCGGTTCTCGCCTTCATCGATGACACCCATTTCGGCCGTCCAGGCAATCCCTATCTCGGGCCAGAGGGCTCCCCCTGGCCCGACAATGCCGAACGCTTTGCCGCCTTCTGCCATGTGGCAACCGATCTTGCTATGGACCGACTGGGTCTCAACTGGATACCCGATGTCGTTCACTGCAACGACTGGCAGACGGGGCTGGTTCCCGCTTTACTGAACGATGAAATCCAGCGACCGGCCACCGTCTTCACCCTCCACAACCTGGCCTATCAGGGGACGTTCAGCCACGACACATTTTTAAAACTTCGGCTTCCCCTCCGTTTCTGGAGTCCCCATGCCCTCGAATTCTATGGCCAAATGAGTTTTATCAAAGGAGGCCTCGTCTTCGCCGATCGGCTGAGTACCGTCAGCCCCACCTACGCCAGGGACATTCAGGGGACCGAATTTGGCTGTGGCCTCGAGGGGCTTTTGAGTCACCGGTCGGCAAAGCTATCCGGCATCCTCAACGGCATCGACATGGCCGACTGGAACCCCGCCAGCGACCCCTATCTTCCCGTGCATTTTGATCAGGACCATCTCGAACACCGGCAAGACGCCAAGGCCGCCCTGCAAACTGCTTTTGGTCTCCCTCTTGCGCCTAAGGTCCCCCTTCTGGCCTGGGTGGGCCGACTGGTGGAACAAAAAGGGATCGATCTCCTTATCGATCTGTTACCCAGGTTGATGGCGCTCCCCCTTCAGATCGTCCTCATCGGGAGCGGTGACAGCCGCTTTGAACAAAGCCTTCAGCACTGGACCAAACTCTTTCCTGATCAGTTTGCTCTCAAAGTCGGCTACGACGAAGCACGGGCTCGATTGGTTGAAGCGGGCAGCGATGTCTTCTTGATGCCCTCCCGCTTTGAACCCTGTGGCCTCAATCAGATGTACAGTCAGCGCTATGGCGCCATCCCTTTAGTGCGTCGGGCCGGCGGCCTCGCCGACACCGTGGTCGATGCCGATGCTCACACCCTCAAGGAGGGAACCGCCACCGGCCTCCTCTTTGAAGAAGCAACACCCGAGGCCTTCTATGACGCCATCGAACGGGCGCTCGCCCTTTACGAAAAGCCTGAGGTTTGGCGGGGGATTCAAAAAACCGGCATGGCGCGAGATTTTTCTTGGGAATTCAGTGCCCAGCGGTATGTCGAACTCTATGCCGAGGCGGATATTGATCGCCAAAGCGCCCACCGCTAAAAAACCATGAAGCCTTCGCTTCATCTCACCCAAACGAGACTCCGATACTGAACGCCATGAGACCTTTTGAAGACTACGCTCTGCTGGACGAGGAAGCCTGTGGCCTTAAGATCCTGGCGGCTAAAAAAACCCTCGGGAAGCGCTGCGTCATTTTGGGACATCATTACCAGCGGAATGAAGTTTTCGTCCATGCCGATTTGACCGGCGACTCCCTCAGACTCTCCCGGGAGGCCGCCATATCGGGTGCCGAGTACATCGTCTTTTGCGGGGTCCATTTCATGGCTGAAGTGGCGGATATCCTTTCAGGACCCGACCAAGCCGCGATCCTTCCAGATCTTGCCGCGGGCTGCTCGATGGCCGACATGGCAAGTCTCCCGGCGGTGGAACGGGCCTGGCGGGAACTTTCAGACAGCCTCGATCCCGATGCGACCATCACTCCGGTGACCTACATCAATTCAGCCGCCGATCTCAAAGGGTTCTGCGGCCGCCATGGCGGGATCGTCTGTACCTCCAGTAATGCCCAAAAGATTTTGGAATGGAGCTTTGCCCAACGAGAAAAGGTTTTGTTCTTCCCTGACCAGCACCTCGGGCGCAACACCGGCTTCAAGATGGGCATCGGCCTTGACGAGATGGTCACCTGGGATTTCACTCAGCCCCAAGGCGGTTTGACCAAAGAGGCCATCCAAAAGGCCCGGATCATTCTTTGGAAGGGATTTTGCTCCGTGCACCAAATGTTTCGTCCCGATCAGATTGACGACTTCCTCGAACGCTACCCAGAAACCCGGGTGATCGCTCACCCCGAGTGTTCTTTTGAGGTCTGTCAGAAGTCGCCTTATATCGGCTCCACCGAAACCATTCTCAAGACGATCCGCGCGTCTGAACCTGGAACCCGCTGGCTGGTGGGCACCGAGCTTAATCTGGTCAACCGTCTCCAAGAAGAGATGCGGGAACGTGGCGTTGACGTCCATTTCATGTCTCCCACCGTCTCCATGTGTTCAACCATGTTCCGCACCGACCCCCAACATCTGGCCTTTGTTCTTGAGAATCTCGTCGAGGGCCATGTGGTCAACCGCATTGAGGTTCCTGAGAAGGACAAGATCCCCGCGCGGCAGGCGCTAGAGCGCATGCTGGCACTGACCTAACGGCGGCGCCTATCCCCACGAGTCGCCCTGAGCATGCAGATTCATCTTCTCGCCATCGGCAACCGGATGCCGGAGTGGGTCACTGGCGGTTACCGGGACTATGCCAAGCGACTCCCCAGGGAATGTGAGCTCGTCCTCCGCGAGATCCCCCCTGGAAAACGAGGGAAAAACGCCGATCTTGAACGCATTCGAGAAGAGGAGGGCGAGAGGATGCTGGCATTGATCCAACGCAATGACCATGTGATTGCGCTGGAGGTAGCGGGCAAAGCCTGGGGAACCGAGACGCTGGCCGGTGAAATGACGAAGTGGCTTAAGAGCGGACAACGCATTATCCTCCTGGTCGGCGGGCCAGAGGGTCTTGCCGAGGCCTGTAAGGCAAGAGCCCATGAGGCCTGGAGCCTGTCTCCCCTGACGCTCCCGCATCCCCTCGTCAGGATTCTCCTAGCAGAACAGCTCTACCGTGCGCATACCCTATTGAGCCATCACCCCTATCATCGCTGAGTGGGTCCAGTAGAATGCGGGCATCCTCCACCACCTTAAGATCGCACCATGGCCTCTGCCCAACTCCTGCTCGCTTCCGCCTCGCCCCGCCGCGGCGCCCTTCTCGACCAATTGGGCATTCGCTATCAGATCCACCCCGCTGAACTCCACGAAGTTCCTCACCACCTTGAACTTCCAGATCAGTACGTCAAGCGCTTGGCGGCAGAAAAGTCATTGACCGCTCAAACCGAGACCCGTACCGCCCTCCCAGTCCTTGGCGCCGATACCGAGGTGGTGCTCGACGGAGAAATCTTTGGCAAACCCGAGGATGAGGATCATGCCCTGTCGATGCTCCAAAAACTCTCGGGGCGTGAGCATTTTGTCTTAAGTGCGGTCTCACTTCGCTACGGCGATCAGCACTGGGCATCGCTCAACGTCAGCCAAGTGCTGTTCAGGCCGCTCGAAGAAGATGAAATCAGAGCCTATTGGCAGACCGGCGAACCGCTTGGAAAGGCCGGCGCCTATGCGATACAGGGTCTTGGATCCCTCTTTATCGATCGCCTTGCCGGCAGTTTCTCAGGGGTCATGGGGCTTCCTCTTCGGGAGACGTCCGCCTTGCTGCAACGGGTCGGCATCAATCCTCTTGCCAACCAAAAGGATCATAGCGTCGGTGAGTGATGAAATTCTGATCAATATCACCCCGCCTGAAACCCGGGTGGCGATGGTCGAAAATGGCGTGGTCCAGGAAGTTCTCATCGAGCGCACCCGCCGGCGAGGGCTGGTGGGAAATATCTACAAGGGAAAGATCTGCCGCATTCTCCCTGGCATGCAGGCGGTCTTTGTGGATGTCGGCCTTGATCGGGCCGCGTTCCTCCATGTCTCGGATCTTTGTGCACAAGAACGTGACAAGGTCGATAATGACCAGATCGAGCTGATTTTTAGGGATGGTCAGGACCTGGTGGTGCAGGTCGTGAAGGACCCCCTCGGCGCCAAGGGTGCCCGCCTGAGCACGGAATTGGCCATCCCCTCGGTCTACCTCGTTTACATGCCGCAAACCAAGACCGGCGGCGTCTCTCAGCGGATCGAATCGGAGCCTGAGCGGACCCGACTTCGGGCCGTGGTGGACACCTTCCAGAAAGAACATGGCACCGGGGGCTTCATTGCAAGAACCGCCGCCGAAGGCATCAATGAGGCGGCCCTGAGAGCCGACATGCTGTTCCTGGTCAAACTATGGAATTCGATTGCTCAGCGCCTTAAAACCGCCAAAGCAAAGACCCTGCTCCACGAAGATCTCCCGCTCAGTATGCGGGTCCTAAGGGACATGCACTGCGAGCGGGTGGAAAAGATCCGGATCGATTCAAGGGAAACCTATACCCGCCTGGCCAAATTCGCCCGTGAATTTGTTCCAGAGCTTGCACCGCGACTCGAACACTATGCCGGTGAACGCCCCCTGTTTGATCTCTATGCCGTCGAAGATGAAATAAAGCGAGCCCTCGAGCGACGAGTTTCTCTGAAATCGGGGGGCTATCTGATCTTTGATCAAACTGAGGCGATGACCACCATCGACGTCAACACCGGTGCTTTCGTGGGCGGGCGAAACCTTGAGGAAACCATCTTCAAAACCAACCTTGAGGCCGCGCAGGCCATTGCACGGCAGCTGAGACTCCGCAATTTAGGCGGTATTATCATCATTGATTTCATCGACATGCGAGATCAAGAGCATCGCCAACAGGTGCTGGGATCGCTGCAAAAAAGTCTCGAAAAGGATCACGCTAAAAACGCCATCAGCCAAGTCTCGAACCTGGGCCTCGTTGAGATGACCCGCAAGCGGACCCGCGAAAGCCTCGAGCACATCCTTTGTCAGCCTTGCCCGAGTTGCAGTGGTCGGGGAGTGCTCAAGACGCCCGAAACGGTCTGCCTTGATATCTTTCGGGAAATTATCAGAGAAGTCCGGCAATATCATGTTCAAGAGCTTCTGGTCCTCGCCTCGAACGACGTGGTGGCCCGACTGCTTGATGAGGAATCAGACACGCTCTCGGAACTGGAAACCTTCACCGGAGTCAAAGTTAAATTCCGCACTGAAGCGCAATACAATCAGGAGCAATATGACATCGTTCTGCTCTAACAAAAGGAGGCGATCTAGCCGCGTGTCGCCTATGCTAGAATCGGCCACCCGACAGACCGATCAGTGTGTTGTTCAGTGACTCTAAAGGGCCGGGATCGGCCTTCTTAAGGAAAAGATTGAGATAGACCGTCCGATGAAGAAAGCGACCCTCGCCGCCATCCAGATGGCCTCAAGCCCCAATGTCAGCAGCAACCTCCTCGAGGCTGGGCGGCTGATTGAAACCGCGGCGCAGGCCGGCGCTAAACTGGTGGTCCTCCCGGAAAATTTTGCCCTGATGGGGGTCCACGAATCCGACAAGCTTGAGATCAGCGAAACGGATGGGGCAGGCCCCATTCAAGAATTCCTATCGAAAGCCGCGCAACGCCACAAGGTCTGGTTGGTCGGCGGCACCATCCCCATCAAAGCATCCCCTTTGAAAGTCAGAGCCGCCTCGTTGGTTTTCGATAGCAAAGGACAACGCGCTGGCCGCTACGACAAGATCCATCTCTTTGATGTCAACCTCCCAGGATCCGACGAGCGCTACGAAGAGTCAGCCACCATTGAGGCCGGCGAAGAGGCCTTGGTCATCGACACCCCCTTTGGCCGTCTGGGATTATCGGTCTGCTACGACATTCGCTTCCCGGAACTTTACCGTCAGATGGCCGCTGCTGGAATGGACATTCTGGCGGTTCCTTCGGCCTTTACCCAGCGCACGGGTGCCGCCCACTGGGAGATCCTGGTCAAGGCTCGGTCGATCGAAAACCTCTGTTATACCATCGCAGCCAACCAAGGCGGCTTTCACATGAATGGCCGGGAAACCTTTGGACACAGCATGATCGTCGACCCTTGGGGCGCCGTTCTCGAGAGCCTCCCCCATGGTTCCGGTGTGGTGACTGCGAGCTTTGACCGGGATCGAGTGAACAAAGTCCGCGCCGCCTTCCCGGCCCTTGAACACACCCAGTTCACCTGCCATAGAGCCCCATCATGACCCTTGACGCCCAGACCATCGCCCATGAGGTCCTCTTGACGCCTACAGGATTGGCCCCTTCAGATCTTGACGGGGTGATGCAGCAGCTGTTGAGACCCGGAATCGACACCGCCGACATTTACCTTCAAGCGACCCGCTTTGAGTCCTGGGGGCTTGAGGATGGCATCGTCAAGGAGGGATCGCACAGCATCGACCATGGGGTCGGTATTCGGGCCGTCTCCGGCGAAAAGACCGGGTTTGCCTACAGTGACGACATGACCCTCCCAGCCCTGCTGGAGGCCGCAGGCAGTGCTCGTGCCATTGCCCATCAGGGCCAAGAAGGCCGACAAGAAATCAAGACGGAGATGCCGCGGGTCGAGCTTTACTTGCCCATAGACCCCATAGACTCCCTTTGCGAGGTGGACAAAATCGCCCTCCTGAAACGCCTTGACAGTGAAAGCCGAGCCCTTGACCCGAGGGTTGAACAGGTTTTTGTCAGCCTTTCAGGGAGCCATGAAGTGATTCTGGTGATGGGCCAAGATGGAGCGCTGCACCATGACGTTCGGCCCCTGGTGAGGCTCAATGTCAGTGTCATCGTCGAGCACGAAGGCCGCCGGGAACAGGGAAGCTATGGCGGTGGTGGCCGGACCGATTATCGCTATTTCCTCGATGGTGATCGCGCCTCAGAGTACGCCCGGGAGGCAGTCCGCCAAGCCCTAGTCAATCTCGATGCCGAAGAAGCCCCTGCGGGCAGTATGACGGTGGTCCTTGGGTCCGGCTGGCCTGGCATCCTCTTGCACGA
>Ga0304729_1002337_pt1 | contig 11443 bp, 10 predicted proteins | sample C_131016_MF_Meta_FD_190475 | JGI IMG/M metagenome (GOLD analysis project Ga0304729, IMG submission 190475) | Freshwater microbial communities from Lake Croche, Canada to study carbon cycling - C_131016_MF_MetaG (v2) (version 2) | ecosystem: Environmental > Aquatic > Freshwater > Lake | place... | reverse complement strand
ATGATGTATATGTCACTAACGATGTGACTGATGATCCGGAGTTTCCTAAACAAAATATCAAAATTGTATCATTATCAAAACCAGTATCGGTTCCTACAACCAACTCAGTTGGAGCAGAAAATTGCGGGACATTTGTGGCAAATGTATTACAAGCCAATGGTATAAAAGGTATTGATACACAAAAAATATATAGTGTGTTCAAAAAACATCTAGAGCAAGGTGTGGCGGAAGGCTTCAACAGCAAACAAGAAATGATTGCTCACTTTGTTCGGCAAGGCAAGACGGCTGCACAGGGTGCAGCTGCATGGGAACGCACACAGGGACAAACTGGCAAGAAAAAACCCAATCCGTTTGATCCCAAATACAAATTCAAACCTATAGACAACAAGCGTTATGGTGAAAAAGACCTTGATGAAGGCATTTTTGGTTCTAAGCCCACAGCTCAAGAAGAAAAGTTTGAATTTTATCTAGATGGATGTGATGCTCATGCTGTTAAAAAATATCTACTGAGCAAGTTCGGAAGTCAGGGATGGCAAGTGTTTGCCGCAGGTGCTGGTACAGGTAAAACATTTGTTACCATGACACCGGGACTGTATCCCACAGACAACGAAGCCAAATGGGACATTGAAGCCAACTGTGGTCAGCCTATGTCCGAGGATGATTGGCACAGTGAACAAGTGGGCAATGACTGGCACGGTGCAGGCAATGATGCAAAAGATGCATGGCATGGAGCCAGTAGTGGTGGCCCAATGGTGGAAACAAAATCCAAGCCCCTAATTCGTCGAGTAGAACGCAAAAGAGCAGATGATACGGTCGAAACCACATATGAACTGCTGGACATCAACGGACGCACACTAAAAACTGGTATGAGCCGAGAGAGTGCATTATCAGCACTAAAAGCGTACCGGGCCAAGCATGTCAACGAAAACAAGAAACAGTACAAGACCACAAACAAACAAGATTTTGCACGTCTAGTGGCAATATCAGAATCTATTAAAGGTAAAAAACGATGAAAGAACTACAACAAGCGGCAAAGATTGCATTTGCCAGTGAATTTACATTTTATTTGAAAGCACACTTCTTTCATTGGAATGTGGAAGGCATACACTTTCAAGAACTGCACAGTCTATTTGAAACTATATACACAGAAGTGTACGGTGCCATTGATGACTTTGCTGAAAAGATTCGTAGTCTAGGTGCATATGCTCCTGGTAGCAACAGTCGCTTCAGTGTGCTAACTGCCATCAATGATGAAACCGAAGTCATGCCCGGTGAGGCCATGATACAAGAACTGTTGGCCGACAGCGACAACATGGTCAAGATTCTAAAAAGAGTCTATGACATTGCTGAGGCCACAGGTGAGCATGGCTTTAGCAACTTCCTGGCTGAACGCATGGATGCACATCGCAAGCACAGCTGGCAACTAAGGGCCAGCACCAAGTGAAACTATACGAATTTGATCGCCCAGAAAATCCAACCGATGCGTTTGTAAAAAAGCACATCAGCTGGGTAGCGGATCAACTGGGCATAAAGAAATTGCCTAAGATTGTGTTTTTGAATCAGCCCAAGACCACCAGCTTCGGAACGTATGTGCCTGATGAAGGTTGTATATACTTGGTCACAGGTAGTCGTCATCCTGTTGATGTACTACGCACACTGGCACATGAACTCACACACTATCAACAAGATCAACAAGGCAGACTGTATGCTGGTGCTGGCGAAACTGGTACCGATGAAGAAAACGAAGCCAACAGTCAAGCTGGAGTCATCATGCGTGACTTCAATCAAGAAAATCCCGAATACTTGAAACAATGAAAGCACATGAAATAACCTCCAATGATCGACTTGATCGTGTGCTGGTCAAATTGTGTGATATGATCATTGACTGTGATGGCCGTCCACACAGCATGGTTGGTGCAGCTGTGGTTGATCCTGATGGTCGTGCAGTATTGAAGTTGGGCACTCCTGTTAGTCAAGATCCCGAGCTATGGTGTCATGCTGAACGCACAGCAATTGATGCCTATAACAAACAATACGGCGAATTGCCTCAGGGCTGCGTCATTGTAACAACGCTGAGTCCTTGCAGTGACAAACGCATGGAACTACGCTATGATGAAAGTTGTACAGACTTGCTGGAACAGTTGGGCATACAACGTGTACACTGTGGATACATGGATCCCAGCCAAGACAACAGCGATCACAAATTCCGACTCTCAGTCACAAGCAACAGCAAGTTACAAGAACTGTGCAAACGCATAGGCGATGCTGTGCTTGACAGAGATAGTGGCCATTTGCACAAGCAAGGCGTAGCGGAAGGCAAAGTCAAACTATACACAGACCCTAGTTACTTTGGGGCAGAAGTAGATGACGCAGGGTTTGACAGCTTGCCAATCGTCAACATACCTGCTGATAGGTTAGTGGGATTTGAACCAGACTCTAAAATGAATCAACCAAAAAGCCGAGCCAATGTTGAGAAGATTGTTGCTGGCTTAGAGAAGGGTAACAAACTTCCTCCCTTGTTAGTTCGTAAATACAAAGATGGATATCAAGTATTAGATGGTCATCATAGATTCTGGGCATATAAATTGTCGGGTACAAAAAGTATTCCTGTGCGAATAGTAGCAGACAAGGACATAGAAGAAATCAGTAAGCAAGGTGTGGCGGAAGACCAAACAGATCCCAGTAACGTAAAACACGTTGTTACATTTACTACATCTATCTCTCCGGCAGCAACCAAATCAACGGTTGTTAAACATTATGGAAGAACTAAAACTTTTGCAACACGAGAAGCGGCTGTGGCATGGGCAACCAAAAAGAATCAAATTTACCGGCAAGAAAACAAGCCCGGTAGATTTGAAGCTGCAACAATAACTGATCACAACACAGGTCAGCAAAAGATGGCAGAAGGTCGTGGTGTAAAACAACAAATTGAAGAATTTTTAGATTCTTTATCACCAGATGATGTGGGCATTGAGGAATTTCCAGGATATCGTGTACACTACGAAGGATTTACAGATGACTGTAAATCTAGTGCAGATTATCAACAGGATCCAGATGCTGTATACCAACAAGTATACAATGACTTTATTCAACGTGAGGGCGGAAAACAACCCATAGAGTCAAACATGGTGGGTGATGAAGAATACCCAATACTATACAGCATATTTAGAATACGATGAGAGCCCGTGAATTTATAATTGAATCCAATAACATTGCTTCGGCAGAGCAGGTGTGGGATTATGTCGGTGGTATTCATCCTAAAGATCAACAAGGCGGTGGATTTTTAAAGAGTTTGGTAATGCTTAACCCTCAATATGAATTAAAGCGTATACCATTATCAAGTTTACACATACCCAACGACGAAGATGAAGGCAATGATCCATATGGTCGTGCCATGTTTGTTGATGTTGATCATGCAAGAGAGTATAGTCAACACCACATAGATAAAAAGCCATTGGTAGTTGATTCACAAGGACACATATTAGATGGTGCCCACAGAGCTTGGGCCGCGTCAGAATTATTGAATAAAACTGATATCATGGCTTGGGTTCCTGTCAAATCTAGAGCTGCTACTCCACAAGATTTAGAGTTGCGTAAAAAGTTTAAGAAGCCGGGTGTGGCGGAAGGTACTGAGTTGCCGGGTGATTTCAAATTAATGGGACAGAACTTGTTCTTGAAGAACCTAGCACGAAATTTAAAACAACGATATCCTGATGCCACTGTCAAACTATTAAACGACCGTGTGACGGCATACCACAACGAGGGAGACGATGAAGCCCTGAGTGTAATGGGCACCGAAGTCATTGACAGCGGATATATTGGTGTTGGACTAGACGATGCGTTTACACATTCTTTTCAAGGAGTGCTGGTTCCCACTATCAAGCAAACAACAGAACAACTGTTGGCCGCCAATCCAGGAACAAAACCTGCGTTGTTTTTGAGTACCGACAACTGGAATCCAGATGCATGGACACACATTGCCACAAAACTAGGCTATAGACTTGTGGCAGATGATGAGGAATTGGATGAAAACTTTGCTGATGGTCGAAATCCTGGACGCAAGGGACTTGCTAAACGTAGCGGTGTCAATACTAAAGCCAGTGTCAGCACTTTGAGAAATGTTGCCAAACATAGCTCAGGCGAGAAGCAACGCATGGCACACTGGTTGGCCAACATGAAAGCTGGTAGAGCGAAGGCTAAGAAATGAGGTGTGCGGCCATGATTAATGAAACTCGGCTGCCAATTCGTTGTTGCCCAGAGGAAAGACACGGAAAGTCCTCAGGTTTTTCAAATCTTCATGTTGCCCGTATTGCAACCGCACTAAGTATTTATAAACACCCTTAGGACCCGTTACTTGTAACGGCGGTGTGGCCGGCTGCTGGCCCAAACAACTCGGAGTCGTGCCCGTTAAGTTGTTTGAAAGTGAGCATTATTAAATTTGACTAACTAGAATTATTACGTTATAATAACGTATGACATTAAAACTCACAAAAAGAATTGGCATGTTAGTTGCCAGAAATAACTTTGTATATCGAGGTGTCGGAGCATATGCTAAAAGCATTATTGATTGGGCATTGGCACAGGGCTATCACATTGATATTATATCAGATGCGGCTGTTAGAAATAATGGGCTGTTTGATCAGTATCAAGGGCGTGTACAATGGATACAGCCAGATGAAACATTTGATGACAAAGTTTATAAAGAACTAAGTTCATTTTCAAAACCATTTGATACTGCATTAAGTCTTAACTTTAGAAATTCTTTGGTCAAGGCTCTACGTAGACACACTTATGATTTGATTATTACCAACGTAGGCGAAGCATTGGATGCCGTGACCAGTATAGGACTGCACAAATATTGTACAGTACTGCATCCAACACATCATGAATCTGAAGCAGGACTAGTAGTCAAACATGATATCTTCTCTCCCGGAGTAACAGATCATTATCGTGCATTGTGCAATTTGCCCGATGTACATCTTGCTTGCCAAAGTGATTGGGTATTTGATAATGCCATCCAACAATACAGCACCAAAGATGCCGCAGAATTAGTTGTTGTGTCTCCTCTGATACCTGAACCAGAGCTGTTGAATTTTGACACATTGCCCACACAACGTTGGGGTGTGGGATTTGTTGGACCATGGGAGCCAAGAAAAAATCCCGAGGCATATATTGATGCTCTTAAAAAATCAGGACTGCCCGGAGTTGTATTAGTACCATCCGACACCAGTGCCAAAAAGTTTAAAGAACGTTTTGAAAAAGAAGGCATAGAATACAAGATACATGTGGGCGTAACTGGCGAAGTCAAGACCAAGATCATACAAAGTCTGGCGGCGGCATACCATCCAGCAGTAAGTGAAACATTTGGATTGGGTGCTTTGGAAACTGCACATACTTGCCCAACTGTGCTGTTAAAGAAAAATGATTGGAGTCATGCACATTCAGACTATACATTGATTGTTGATGAAGATCAAGTGCCCGAGTTACTCAAACAAGTATATGGTGCCGGTGTTGATAAAGAATTACAAACCCAATTGCTTGAACGTCACAACACAATTAGCCAAGAGCTGTGTACACTAGTTCAAAGAGACATCACTGACAAAGTGCCCAAGAACAATTTCTATACTGAATTAGAAAAGACTGGCTTGGTCAAGCATGAAGACTTTACACAAAGTCAAGCATCGTTTTGCACAGATGAAATTTACAAAATGTTAAAAATTCCCACTATAGGCAGTGTGGAAATATTACACAGTTATAACGAAACATATTATAGAAACAAGGGCAGTGATCTGTTACCAGATAAATCTGCAAACCCCTTGGCTAATTTATTCAGTTTTGAATAAACTTGTCTTTTCACTTGCTTTTACCAATATCAACATATATAATTACATTATTCAACAGGAGAATCTATGAGCGACTATAACCGCAGTTTTAATGGCGATGCCAAAATCAAATTAACACAATTGATCAATGAAGGCATGCAAGTGCTACATGAAATTGACACACTCAGTGAAGGACTTAATGAAACAGTCAAAGCCATCGCTGAAGAATTAGAAATTAAACCTGCTACACTAAAGAAGGCAATTAAAATTGCACACAAGGCCAAGTTGGGCGAGACTAATCGTGATCATGACGAATTGAATACTATTCTTGAAACTGTTGGCAAAACACTTTGAGACAAACATTTACAGAATGGCGTAGTTCTTTTGCAACATATGTTCGCAATGACTTCAACGAGTATCCTCTAAGATTTTGTTTAGAGATGTTGGGATGGGTCATATCCATCGGTTGTAGTTTGACCTATGCCATCATGGTGCCCAATTTGCCATTTGTACCATTGTATGCCGCATTTATATCAGGATGTTTGATCATGGCATGGTGTGCGTACACACGTGGTAGTTTTGGCATACTGGGCAACTATTTGATATTGAGTGTTATTGATTCAGCTGGATTAATAAAACTTATTGTACAAACAAATTGATAAGTAATAATAGCGTCGTTCACTTTACGAACATGTATCATGGCATACCAGCCACAAATGGAGAATTATGAGCTACGTTGACGCCCTCTTTGATCGGCAAAAAGATAGAATTCACGTCGTGGAACGTGTTAATGGCGAGCGAGTATATCGCGACTATCCGGCAGACTATATCTTTTATTATGATGACCCCCGGGGAAAATTTCGCACAATTTACGATACTCCTGTTAGCAGATTCAGTACTCGTAACAGTAAAGAATATCAAAAAGAACTTAAATTAAATTCTAACAAACGTATGTGGGAAAGTGACATTAATCCCATACATCGTTGTTTAGAAACCAATTACATGGGCATAATGTCGCCCCGATTGCAAACAGCATTTTTTGACATTGAGGTAGACTTTGACCCCGTTAAGGGTTATAGTCGTCCCGACGATCCATTTAATCCAATTACTGCATTCTCTGTTTATTTAGATTGGATGGATAAATTAGTCACCTTGGTTGTGCCTCCCAAAACATATTCGTGGGACAGTGCTCAAGAGATCTGTAGTAAATTTGAAAACTGTTATCTGTTTGAACGTGAAGAGGATATGCTGGATACATTCCTTGATCTAGTACAGGATGCAGACATATTAAGTGGATGGAACAGTGAGGGATTTGATATTCCCTATACTGTGATGCGTATTACCAAAGTGTTGAGCAAGGATGACACCAGAAGATTGTGTTTGTGGAACCAATTGCCCAAACAGCGTATGTTTGAACGTTATGGTACAGAAAGTCTAACATTTGATCTATTGGGTCGTGTGCATTTAGACTATATGCAACTGTATCGCAAATATACATATGAAGAACGACATAGTTATAGTTTGGACGCCATTGGCGAGTACGAGCTAGATGAACGTAAAACTGCCTACGAAGGCACCTTGGATCAGTTGTATAACAAAGACTTTCCAACGTTTATCAAATATAACAGACAAGATACCATGTTGTTGGCAAAACTAGATCAGAAGTTACGATTCCTAGATCTTGCCAATGAACTTGCACACGATAACACCGTGTTGTTACAGACCACAATGGGTGCGGTTGCTGTAACTGAACAGGCTATCATTAATGAAGCCCATCAACGTGGTATGGTTGTTCCAAATAGAAAGGGAAGAGATGATCAAGGAGAAACGCAAGCCGCAGGTGCCTATGTTGCTTACCCCAAAAAAGGCATGCACGAATATGTTGGTGCAATCGACATCAACTCGCTCTACCCCTCGGCTATTAGAGCCCTTAACATGGGACCAGAAACCATTGTTGGGCAACTCCGAACGGTAATGACCGATAGGTATATTGCAGACAAAATGGCCGCAGGTTCAAGTTTTGCAGATGCTTGGGAAAATATGTTTGGTACACTAGAGTATCAGGCTGTTATGGAATGTAAGGCGGGAGTTGAAATCACTATTGATTGGGAAGATGGCAATCAGACTTCACATACTGCCACAGAAGTATGGAAGATAATTTTTGAAGGTAATCAGCCATGGACACTGAGTGCAAATGGCACAATATTTAAATACGATATGAAAGGTATTATTCCTGGACTATTAGAAAGATGGTATGCAGAAAGACAAGAACTTCAAGGGAAAAAGAAAACCGCAGAAACTGCTGAAGACAAGGCGTTCTGGGACAAACGCCAACTCGTTAAAAAAATTAATCTCAACTCCCTTTACGGGGCAATCCTCAACCCCGGTTGCAGGTTCTTTGATAAGCGTATTGGCCAGAGCACGACGCTTACTGGTCGGATCATCGCCAAGCACATGGACAGCTTCGTCAATGAGGCAATTACAGGCCAATATGACCATGTTGGCGAAAGCATTATCTATGGCGACACGGACTCCGTATACTTTAGTGCGTGGCCGGCAATCAAAGAAGAAGTAGCCGCAGGGCGTATGGAGTGGAATAGAGAAATTTGTGTTCAACTCTATGATGCCATTGCTGACCAGTGTAATGAAAGTTTTCCAGGATTTATGGAAAGGGCATGCCATTGCCCCAGAGAAATGGGATCAATTATCAAAGGCGGTCGAGAACTAATTGCCAGCAAGGGCCTGTTTATCAAGAAGAAACGATATGCTGTACTAATCTTTGATATGGAAGGCAATAGACTTGATCAAAATGGCAAGCATGGCAAAGTCAAAGCAATGGGACTAGACCTCAAGCGTAGTGATACTCCCAAGGTTGTGCAAGACTTTTTAAGTGAAATTCTTTTAGATGTATTAACTGGTGCAACACGTGAAGCAGTACTGGATAAAGTACGTGAGTTTAAAATACTATTCCAAGATCGTCCGGCATGGGAAAAAGGCACACCTAAGCGTGTGAATAACTTGACCAAGTACACAGCAGAAGAAGTCCGTTTGGGCAAAGCCAATATGCCAGGACATGTACGTGCGGCAATGAATTGGAATAATCTAAAGCGTATGCATGGAGACAACTATAGTGTTGCCATTGTAGACGGTATGAAAACTATTGTGTGTAAACTACGAGACAATGCTCTTGGATATACCAGTATTGGGTATCCCACAGATGAAGCACATATACCGCAATGGTTCAAAGACTTGCCATTCGATGATGGCTTGATGGAAAGTACCATTGTCACACAAAAAGTAGAAAATTTATTGGGTGTACTTGATTGGGATATCGAGGCCAGCACTGACATTAAAACTACATTTGACAGTTTGTTTAGTTGGGAGTAATTGTGGCACTGTATGATCTAGTATGCTTTAAAAAGTCATTAATGGATGCAGTTAATGCAGATGGTGCAGTTCATGAGCTAAATGAACTGTGCCACAGGCTACACAATGTCAAAGGCGAAATTACTAACGTATCAGCTGATCATTTAAACTACCTCGATGGTCTTATCAACACCTACGAACAATTAATCAAGCAGATACAGGAACCTGTTGATGCATTTTCTGATCAATTGAAAATTATAAACAATGAGATAGCCACGTTATCATATAAATTGTTTGCCAATAACTATGAGCTAGAAGAACGTATTCCATCTTTTGAACATGCACGAAATAGCCGTCGTATGTATGTGCCCGAGGAACTAGAAGAAATTATTAAACAACGCATACTGGTGCATACCAGCTGGAGATATCCTTCATTGGAAATTGGATGTAGAGAGGGAGAATGGACACAATTCATGGTGGCAGCCGATCCTTTATACATCATGGATAGATATACTGAATTTTTAGACATTACAAACAATAAATTTCCATTAGAATATCAAAGAAGATTGAGAAAATACCCATTGATAAATCATGATCTATCTGTATTACCTCAAGGTCAAATGGCATTTGCATTTAGTTGGGGATATTTTAATTACATCAGCGTTGACACCATGCACCAAGTGTTAAAACAAATGCGAAACGTTCTTCGTCCAGGCGGAGTGTTCATGTTCAGCTACAATGACGGTGATACTCCAGCAGGTGCAGGCATGGCGGAAAGCTTTGCTCAGTCATACATGCCCAAAAGTCTACTAGTTCCATTATGTTTGAGTTTGGGATTTGAAGTTATTAAAGAATCCATCTATAGTTCAAACAATCATTGGATAGAAATACGCCGACCAGGGCAATTACACACGGTTAAGGCACATCAAGTATTTGGAGAAATACGCAATCGAGAAGTGATGTGATAATTTACTCAAATACTTTGACAAATCTAAATACAATCTATATACTTACACAACAGGAGAAACTATGAAAGACTATTTACAAGATATCGTACAACACACATACGGACTAGGTACCATTGACCTAGTTAAAATTAATGGCGATGCATCCGGCACCGTTATTAACGCATTAGCAGAAGACCGTAGTGTCATTGTTGAAGCAAAATTTAAAAATCCAGTGCCAGAATTTCTTGGCGTATTTGGTATGCCCAATCTAGGCAAACTAAACACTATTCTTAATATTCCAGAATATAAGGAAAACGCCAAACTCAGCATCAATACACAGCAGAATCCAGCTGGAGAAACTGTGCCAAGTGGTATACACTTTGAAAATGCTGCCGGAGACTTTAAGAACGACTATCGTTTTATGAGTGCAGATGTTGTCAATGACAAACTCAAAGCAGTTAAATTCAAAGGTGTCAAGTGGGGTGTAGACGTTGTCCCAACTAATGCCAGTATACAGCGTATGCGTTACATGGCCAGTGCCAACAGTGAAGAAACAACGTTTGTTGCCAAAACTGAAAACGGTACTCTTAAGTTTTACTTTGGTGATGCATCAAGTCATGCAGGTAACTTTGTGTTTGATGGTGCCATCACTGGTAACTTGACCACAAACTGGAAATGGCCAGTGGGTGCGGTGTTGGCCATTTTTGCCATACCCGGAGATAAAACACTCAAGATCAGTGATGAAGGTGCTGCAATGATCACTGTTGATTCTGGCATTGCTGACTACAGTTATATCATTCCAGCTCAGACCAAGTAATGCACTTTCACGAACACTGGCAGCCTAAAGGACATGTGTTTGGTACATGCATGAGTCATAGAGATAGTGATCTTATGTATGTTAACATACCTAAGAATGCCAGTTCGTGGACCAAACCTAATTTGTTAGATTTGGGTTGGGAGTTTTACAACTATCACTACGATCACATGTGTCATAAACATGCATTGATTGTGCTACGTGATCCAGTTGAACGTTGGCTAAGCGGCATTTGTGAATATTTTACTTTATATCATCGTAATGCCGATACAACACAAATCAATCAGTTAACAATTGACTTAATTATTGATCAAGTGACATTTGACGATCATACAGAAAAACAAGTATACTTCATTGAAGGACTAGATCCTAAACGTTGTACATTTTTTAATTGTGATCACGATTATAGATTGTACTTTGGTCAATTTTTAAAAAATCAAGGTATCGATAATAGGTATCAAAATTATAACTATCAACATACTACCGAAAATCGA
>Ga0304729_1002334_pt1 | contig 11458 bp, 13 predicted proteins | sample C_131016_MF_Meta_FD_190475 | JGI IMG/M metagenome (GOLD analysis project Ga0304729, IMG submission 190475) | Freshwater microbial communities from Lake Croche, Canada to study carbon cycling - C_131016_MF_MetaG (v2) (version 2) | ecosystem: Environmental > Aquatic > Freshwater > Lake | place... | reverse complement strand
TTCGAATAGCGGCAACCTCTGTTCGTAAATCAGCCAGTTTCATAGCTGAAATAGCATTACCTCCCTGTAAATGTTCTCTACGAAGCTGTCTAAGCTCAGCGGCCAATTCTGCTTTTGTAGCCATTTTACGTTATATTAGAGGGTTAGATTAATATTAAAAGCATAGTTTCCCGCAAACACGCTTTCGTTATTTGTATTTAAAAATGCCTTAATGTAAATTATCAGCAAACTTACTAGCAAGGTTTGCTTATAATTAGCGTTTATATTCTCTTTAAGTCCTCTTACGTTTTCTCTCATTAACGTATAAGGCCCTGAGCTGCGCCTCTGCTTTCTCCCGTGTTAAAGGGGACTTGCTGAAAAACACTGGCCTCCCTGGCTGGTCCTTCTTGACCTTGTAGCCGCCTTTGACCTCGACAACTTTGTAGGGCATTATATAACTACTGTAGGTTTTTCTGGTGGTGTTGTCGGGCTGATGTCTAGGCTGACGGAGCCTTCACGGCCACAGCAGTTGCTCCGTATTCTCTTGTGATTCACAACTCCTATAATCATAGCACCCATAGATATGATTAAAGCAATATAGCCTGAATACTGTCCTAACGTCGCTCCGTCCATCGTCTATAATAAAGTCTTCTAATACAGCAGAACATTCTACTTAGTAGGCGATCATTGCTGTGCCGTTCCAATACAATACCGCCATTTGTCCTGTGGTAAAACTAACAGTTGAACCACCATAGAGTGTTGTGACACCTGTAACTCCTGCAAGAGTGAAATTAATAGGAACAGCAGCAGGAGGATTTCCATTTTTGATATAGATAAAGAATCCAGCATCGGAGGCTGTTAGACCTGCGGTATTGAATGTGATTGTTCCTGCTGCCCCTGTGAAGATGTAAGTTTTGCCTCTGTTTGTGCCGAACAGAGAGATAGTGGATCCAGCACCTGTTGTGACGGTTGTTGAATACAAACTGCTGCTGTAACTGAGTGCTTGGCTTGATGTATCGTAATACACTAACTGATTACGATAAGCGGCAGGAGATGTGACTGGCACAAATGTTCCTAAAGAAGAGGTTGTAAGGGACGACCAGTTCAGAGAGCCACCCCCAGTTCCTGCTGTCAGAACTTGATTGGCTGTTCCTGCTGAGTTGGCAGAATCTCGTAATGTATTGGCACGAATGAAATCCTGCGCTGAGTAGCTATAGGTCAGCGTGGCTGATGTAGCGGGAACGGTGGAAACTGACGTGCAGGTATTATGTCCCCAGTTAATGTTTGTGCTTCCTATGCCCGTTTTTGAAATGATGTTTGTAGAACCGCCGACTGAGAAGACGCAATAGTTGAAAACAGCATTCGCAGCGACTGCATTATTAAACTGAACGGCAGTCTTGGCTGAACCAGCGGTGGCGGCGGTATAGATAAAACTACAAGACGTAAAGGTGTTGAGAGAACCAGCTGAGATTGTATTATTGATAAAAACAACAGGAGATGCCAACGCAGTTCCTGCACACGTAAAGGTTGCACCGTTTGCCGCCACGCTCGAGTTTCCTAAAAACAAACTGAGGGCAGGGGAGGTTGTGTTTTGCGCTACAGATACGAGCACCAGATTTGCACGACACGACACCAACTGGATCGCAGCACTATTCGTTGTGTTTTGTGTAATGACGCAGTTATTCAACGTGATAGAACAGTTATTGCTGACATCGCCCGTGCAACTTAACGCAGCCACGCCATAGGATGTGACATTTACATTTGCCATATACCAATTCACTTCCGTATTGACAGTTTCACTACACACCACATTTCCAACCACGGTGATTCCACTTCCTCCTTGTGTTATGAGAGGTTGTGCTGAAACAGCAGGTGTAAGGCTGAGCGTTCCCACAATTACAACATCTGAAACGGTAGGCGTTCCAATAATGAAGGTATTGTTTCGTGTTATTGTCGGGTTTTCCGTATATGTTCCCGCTGTGACGTTGATATTGACGGGGATGCCGTCAGCAAGGGCGGCTGTAGCAGCCAACGCAGCCGTAATGGACGAGAACGGATTTGTGACCGACCCTGTGCCTGTGGTATTTGAGCCATTGACGGCAACCCAGTAGTTATAGGTCTGAGGGGTTGTGACAAGTGCTCCGATTGTGTTAAGACTATAGGGAGATGATCCACCAAAGGAAGAGATGACATCACCTGTGGCATCAACTGTGCCATTCACCGTCAGATTCCTATTCGTTCCAACAGTTCCTATTGTTGTTGCTGAGTTGAGTTGAATACCCGTTGCTCCTGTGATATTGACAGCCCCAGTATTAGCATCTAGATTGACATCAATATTTCCATTCAGATTGGCAGATCCCGCTTGTGCTTCTACATAGGCATCATTCGCGGCTTCTAGGGCAATGTCGCTGCTAGAGTTAAGGGTCAAGGGTGTTCCTGCAACGCCGTCAATATCTGTGACATTGATGATGTTGCCGTTGGATACATTCACAGTTGGTGTAGCAAGAACTATACCGCTGGGGTCTGTGATGGTCGTTCCATTACCTGTGATACTTACAATTTCCGCACCTAATGTTAATGTATGCCCTCCTGCTACGATGTTAATGTTGCCAAGATTTCCAGCACCGATATTGACATTCCCACCTCCTGCAGCGGCCAAGGACAAGTCGCCTGATAAGTCTGATGCAATACTAAGTGCCCCAGCCGATACGATATAGCCGTTGTCAATAAAGTGAAGATCATTCACATTCAATATACCATTGGACGATATATCGACACTCTGAACGGCAGGGTAGGTCGCCCATTGCTCTGTATCAGATGCCACATAGGGAACGCCATTGATGCTGGTAAGGTTGGTAATACCATACCCTGAGGCATCAATTGTAGAGGTGGCGGGGTATTGCGACCATAGGGCGGCATCGCCTGTGGGAGGAGGCCAGGCGGCCCCGTTGATGGACTGCACCCCTGTGATGGCTCCTACACCGGCTGCGTCAAAGGCAACAGAGTTGGCCTTTGCTATATTTACAAAGTAATCTGACCCGATAAGATTGGCCTTGCCTGTTATGGTTAGGTTGGTTGTATCGGCTGCGATTAAATTTCCAGTGAGGTTGTCTATCGTCACAGGATTTGTTGTTCCTCCTGCTGCTACTTGAATTGTGTCGATTTTAGCAATAGCCCCGCTAGTCATCTCAAACTGATTACAGTCCATTATCTTAACATATCCGTCAGGGGCTGAACGGCCTTGGAGAACCAAATCAGAATCTGAGATGGGGTATATATTTCCAGCGTATGTATCTGACAGCATCTGAACGCCACCATCTACACCAAAGGCACTGCCTGTTTCCAATCGTATAGCGCCTCGGCCAAAGATATAAACTGTTTCAGGAATCTGAGGCAGAACAGGCGGAACAAGGTCTGCTACAATACTGACGGCACCGTTGCCAAAGATATTCATCGAACCCGCTAGGCCTGGCAAAGGAGGGGCAGCACCTGCGGACAGAGCAAGAGTTGCAGCCGATAGACTGACCCTACTCGTCGCTCCACCATATTCACCAACGCCTCCTGAGTAGGCGGTGATGTCAATTTTGCCTCCGAGGCCGAATTCAGCGTTTGTAGAGCCAAGAGCCGTTAGGCCAATCTGACCGTATCCGATACTCCCCTGCCCTGGAATGGTGGCAGACTGTTTGGCTAAGAGCTGTATGTTGCCTCCTAGACCATTCTGAGCCGTGAGATTGAGAGGAGCGCCTAACGGGGTCAGGAATCTATCGACCGTTAGATTGTAGGATGTTCCACAATTATCATTGATAGAGTTGTAGGCGTTCCTAGTAATACTACCGCTGGGTGTGGATTCTAAGATGTTAGATGTGGTGCTTGTGAGAGTCACAGCCCCACTTGTGCTTGTAATAGTGGCATTATTAGTAGCGTTCAGATTCAGACTTTGATTGGAACCTGAACTGATGTTGACGGCATTACTTGCATCACCGACAATATTGTTATTTGTCATTGTCATTGTGCCGATATTGCCTTGAGTGGCAGTGATTTTGGCGGCATTTTGTAGTTCATACCCATTCGCATTTATGTTTGTTACGGCTGCGTAGTTGGCCCATTGAGCCACATTCCCTGCTCCCCCTGTCTGAATGGCAGAACCATTCCAAGTCAGCATAACGCCATCGGGGCTGGATAAAGAACCATAAGGCGCAAATCCACCGGCTGAAATACCGACAGAGGATGCCCTGGTAATTGCTGAATTTGTCATATCGAGGCCGCCTGTGGTAGTTAGAGAACCGCCTTGAATATTATTTGTAGCGGACATTGAACCGCCCGACACAAGGCCTGATGCTGCGACTGTTGCGCTTGATACGGCCGATGAATTGACGGTATTGAATGTGCCTGTGCCTATGTGAACTGTAGAGGCAGATAGGTCATTGACCTGGGTAATGTTTTGTCCTGCAAGTTCTACTGTTGCTATAGCTGGATACAGCGACCAGTCGGCAATATTCTGTAAGTCATTTGCCTTGGCTAGTAATTCGTTGTTATAGAATAGATTGCCATCAATAGATCTTAGAGTTTGAGTGCCTGATGCATCTATTAATTGAATTTCCCCATTCTGAGAAGGATACGTATACCATTCAGCAACATTTCCTACTTCACCTTTTAAGGCATAAAAGGAATTGCCAGGTGATGCAAACGTATTGTAAGGAAGTGAGGCCATTCTTATTCTACATAGATATAATAGATGAAATTGGTGTCTATTGTCAAATCACCCCGAGCTGGTAAAAAGTGGAGGGCGACCTTTAATCACGATGGAACAATATTTCATACGGACTTCGGCGCTTCCGGATACTTGGATTACACTCAGAGCAAAGATCCAAAACGAGCAGAATTATATCGAGCTCGGCACAAGAAGGATTTGTTGACGAACAATCCTACTAAGCCTGGATATTTAAGTTGGTATATACTTTGGCTGACTCCTAACTTTGATGAGAATGTGCGTCGATATAAAAATAAGTTCCATCTATAGAACGAATGTCTACCTTCTATGCGAATGCTCCGTTGCCTGACACAAATGCACGTCAAATAACACAAACCATTCGCCCGTCCTCTACAGCACTGTTGACGATTGATTCGGAGGACCGTTATACGAATTTGGCTACTGCTGCGGCCAACCCTACCAGTCCTTATAATTTTGCCATCAGCAAGTCCGAATCCTTGATGCCTGGTTTTATGACACGATTAGGGGTTAGTGAGATTGTATTCCCTTGGACGATTCCTAATATCAATTTGAAGACGAATAAGATTCAAGTGGCCTATTCTATTGCTTCAGGTCCTATTGCGTTGGCGACTATAACACTTGTAACTGGATTCTATACACCTGCTGCTTTGGCAGCAGCGATGCAAGTGGCTGTTCGTGCTTTGCCTGGCAATCCACTTGCCACATTTGCGATGGAATATGGTAATGATACGTTTGGAGCGAATCAAGTGAATGTCCCTTGTTTTACTTACACAGCAGATGATACGGCTGAAAATACAATCTCTTTTTTCCCTATGACTTCTAATTCTGCTGCATATCCTTATAACTCAAATACAAAACAATTGTATGACTTGCTTGGCTTTACAGCTAGGAATTCAGATCTAGCATTAGGTGGAACTGGCAACTATACATTGTGTCAGGCCATTCGTTATGTCGATATTGTTTGTAATCAGCTGACGAACTCTCAGGCTCAGAAAGACCAAACATCCCAGAGTATTGCGCGTGATATGTTGTGTAGGATTTACCTTGGAAGTGCTCCAGGCATTCAAAGCACAACAACAGCAGAAGACCCTTTCTTCTGTCCTCCTGGATGCGCTCCTACAACTCTTTACAGGAACTATACGTCCCCGAAGCAGATTCAATGGATTCCTAACCAAAACATTCCAGGGTTTTTGCAGTTTCAAGTCTATGATGATGCGGGAGATTTGCTTGATTATTCCTTAAATTTGCCTGGCACCGACCCAGCTGATTTCTCGGCATCTATAAGTGATTGGTCGATGACTATGCTGATTAGCGAGTGTTAGTAAACTGAATATGTTAATTACGTCAATTAACCAGTTCAGGTTATGGTTTTATAGAACTATTTTACCGAAAAAGTCTAATTAAAAGGAGTCCCGCCGTCCAAACAATTATCATTCAACTCCTTTATGTTCTTAGAATCGGAACTCAGCCGAGCTCTTAGAGAACACGAGGGTAGAGTTGTAGATATACTGGACGTGAAGCGTGTAAGGAGCCGCAGAAGGCGTGGTGATTTGCAGATTTACCAGGCCATTGAGAATGGCCTTACCGTGTGTGAGAACCTCCGCGGAGTAGTCATCGCCAGTAGGGTTGCCGAAAGGAAGCATCACATACTCGGACAGAACGGACTGAGAGGTAGGAGTAGCAGTACCCATCGTGATGACGTTTGTGCTGACAACAGGGGGCTTTGTGCCGTCAATCAGGTTAAAGATGGACGACGTGCCGCCGTTATACTGCGCGTAGATAGTTCCCGCATACAGAACGGTGACGGCAGAAGGCTTCACCCACGCAAGTTGATTTGCGGCATCTGTAGCAATGTTGGCGGCACTGTCCGAGCGGTTGAGGGTCAGCCAGGCCTGGATGGCCTTGACCTGGCCTGAACGGAAGCCAGTGAGCGTCACGGATGCACCCGCGCCAGTGTTAGAGTTGGCGGGGATGGCAACCTGGAGCTCCTGCTGGTTGAACGTGATAGGCATCAAGAGCTCGTGAGAGTTCAGGTCGACGTGGTTGGAGATCGCCATACCCCTATCCGTCATACAGAGCTGCTCCACCTGGAAGAAGGCCGTATCGAAGGCACCAGGGGCAGCAACAGAGCCACCGACGCTGTTGGCAACCCAAGGGGACTGAAGTTCGCAAGTAATCTGCACCTGCTGTGCGAGGGTGTCAGCAGGGAGAGGAACAGACAGGCCATCCGCAGAAGGAGGGCACCAGACGGGCACAACGATGTAGGCATTCAGGGCAGGGGAAGAGCCAACGCCAGACTGAGGAGGAGAGGCCACCGTGCCGTATTCAGAGCCACCCAAGTTCAGGAGAGCCTGAGCCTGGCTCTGAGTGCGAACCATACGAAGGTTAGATGCCAAGAGCTGTGCGCCACTCATAAAGTATTGACTTGACCCACCTACACGAAAGGAAATCTGACGAATCGCTTGGTACCCCCAACCAAGAGGGAGAACGTGGTCGCCACTGACAGCCGTCACAGATGCATTTCCAGCCGCATAGCCAAGGGCAATTACCACGTGCTTTAGGCCGTTTCCAGGCGGAATTATGAACGTACTACTTCCTGACAACTTGTTGGAGAAATCCTGGCTAAAACGGGTATTGTATTCAACCGGGATGGATTCTACTTTACAGTTGTCGGGGTCAGTGTAGTACAGGTCCTCTCGCTTTCCAAGATCGGTGAATGCTCCAGAGTGTTCGGTCGACATTATATTAATTGAATTGAAATTATTTTCAATTGAATTAATTAGAAAATGGAATCCGCAATGCCTCGCCCTCTTCCAAATGCAACCTCTAACTTCAAAGCCGGAGCTCAAGCAAAGGATACGGTTAAGTATCCTCATCTGCCTCGTTCTATTCCTGTAAAGGCCGGACATACCACCTATCCGTCGCTTTCTAGAGCATCAGGCCGTAAACCAGCCACTCATCGTCCTATGGGAATGACGCTTCCTATTTTGACTAAAATGGGAGGACATCCTTTGGATACGGCTACTGGTCTTCCTCCTATCGGAAATGCTTAACGCTTCTCATCGTCCAATTGAAGGATTCTGTTCTTGATGTATTCTCGAATCTTATTCCTGTTAGGTTTTGAAACTACCAGGACTTGTATTCCAGCTGAGGCTAGGTCCATCTTATGTTTCCGGACTTCGTCTTTTGTCATTCTGCCTTTTTTTGACTTTTCAGGTTCTGAGAATGATTCTGTCGAAGGATGGACTACAACATTTGCTGAGCCGCCTTTCATAGCGGCGTATGCCGAAGGCTTCTTATCAAACGGGGGAGGAGGAGCACTTGCTGCAGATGCGACTCCAATAGGCCTCACATTAAATCTTGACATCTATTAAGGAATGCCTTTTGAATCCAGACGATTTGACATAATACTGCCTACCAACGGTGGTATATCAATTCTATTGTGCGGAGCGAGTCGTTCCGGTAAGACAACCCTATTAAAATACCTTTACAGAACTCATTTCCAAAAATACATAACGACAATGTTTTCGATGAACCGTCAAGCGGATATTTACAAGGACTTGGATGAAAAGGTTATGATTTCCGATAGGTTTCATTCAGAGCTGTTGAGGGAGGCACACGAGATTAATTGTTTGTGTGACAACAAATATCCGTTCTTGTTTATATCGGACGACTACGTGGACCATAAAATCAAAAATGACCCTGAAATTACGAGATGTATGACAATTTACAGAAATGCAAATGTCAGTTCAATTTTTTCATTCCAGGGTCGAACTTTGATGTCTGCCGTCGGAAGGAACAACGCCAACTACATTGTCATTTTGAAGCAACAGACTCCGCTGGAATGGGAGAACGTGATTAAGGAGTTCTTGTCTATGCATCTTCCGACGGGTATGACGATGAGAGAGATGGTGGAGTTTTGTAAACAAGCGACGGTCGACCATCAATTCTTTTTCATCGATAATATCGAGGGCAAGTGTTATTTAAGTAAACTGACAAAGGCGCAGGTTGGTCTATGAACGTTGGAAACGAGCCTGACGTGATGGGCCTGGGGCATTTACAGCCTTGTATTCTGGAACTCTGACATAGTTCGAAGAAGGATATTGAAATTCAGGAATGATACGAGGCGTTTCATCGGAAGTATGAACGGCCGAATACGCTGGAGGATTTACAGGAGTAGGAATTACGGCGGGATAGGGGAGGCGTTCAGAACTGACCGGCGATTCATCAATTAATTTAGCCGGAGCAACAGCAGTGCCAGTGTATACTTTTAATTCAGGGTCAGGCACTGGAGCTTTCAATTCAATCTTAGGACCAGACGAACGAACAGGAAGGGCGCTAAAACGAGAGGCAACGGATTCCATTTACTTTAATTTAGATTTTATTCTATAGAAGTATATAGATGGCCTCTTTACCAACCAATACGTTTGCATCTCCTGGCAACCCGTTTTATGCTGCTATTGGCAGTGGCGGAGGTGGCGGAGGTGGTGGTTCGACACTTCAATCTCCTGCTTCAATTATACCTGCCGCAAATGGTTCCGTTCTACTGGGACTTCCTGCGACAGGTGCTGCTGTATCAAATATTCTTTTATCAGGAACAACTCAGTTAAATGTCAATTTTCTACGAACGGGAACGGAGGGATACATTACGGGTATGGTTGATCCCGATGGTTCTTATGAAATATCAAGTGGAGGAGCAGCAACTCCTGCTTTACAATATTTTGCTGAAACAACAAGGAATCTAACTCTCGGAGATGGTGGCAACGGCATTGTATTAGTTAGGAACGCTTTACAAGTTCAGGATACTATAACATCGGCAACGAATGGAGTGAATATTGAGGTGACAGGGGATACGACAGCACAAATTTATCAATCATCAGGGGCAAGTGTTCTTGGTCTTGGGGCTTCTGCTACACACAAGGACATCATAGAGTTGGCGGATAATGCTGGAATTGTTCCTGGAGCATATATCTTCGGACAATCTACAGGGGCTGGTAAGAGTAATCCTATTCTTATAACGGGAGGAGCACAGGGAGCAGCACAGAATGCTATTTATAGTGGAGTTGCGAATACTGGAACATTAACATTGGGTTCTTCTGCGGCTGTTCCTGATTCAATTGTAATGACGGATGCTTCAACTATTATTAAAAACCAAGCACCACCTGTTGGAGCATCAACACTCTGTAGTATTAATGGCAGCACTACAGTTATACCTGTAGGCACATTTAGGATTGACCCTCCTGCAGGTGTAACCTTCACAACAGGCATTTGGTGGTTTGCATTAAATGCGCAGGGAACATCCAACGCACAGTTTCAGGTAAGCACCTTAGTCTATTATGATTCCACCGCTAATGCTGGAATTGGAGGTTTCACTACAGGCGGTGCTGCTGTATCAAATACAGATGGAAACGGTCATACTGTTATTCTATATCCACAGAACGCTCAGAATTTTATGACTATTTCATTTAATGGAGGGGCAAGTTTTGGTGGTTATATCACTGCTACACCATTATTTTTAGCGACAGTTGCATCGTTAGGGTAATTAGAAGTCGGCATACCTTATTATTTCAGTTCTTCTAAAACACGTTGTTTTGCACTTTTAGATGGACTAGCACGTTTAATTTCGTGCAATATTTCTTCAATCGTAGAATCTTTTTTAATACGAATAGTAAAATAATCATCTGGGTCTTCAGATTTAGATTCTTTATTTAAAATTCTACTAATAAGTTTTAATTTGGTAATTGATGAATCTTCGAGTAATTTAGCATATTCGTCAATAGGGTTTGATTCAATCTTCTTGCGTCGTAAACCTATTTTTTTAGCAGGTTCTGAAGGTGCATAAGAACCTGTATCATTAATGAAATCATCAGAATATGCTTTCATTTTGTGTAGGGGTTTACGTCTTAGTCCAATCTTTTTTGGTAAATGAATAGTGCTAGATGGAGTTCCAACCGTAGCCACAGGGGTTAATTCTATAACTCTACGTTTGAGGGATTCTGGGTCAAAAGACATTCTGAGAATGATTTAGAAAAAAGCATTTTGCAAAATTTGCAACCATTTTTGACGAATTTACTTATTGTATTTTTATTTAAGGTAAGGAAAGTTCTTTCTATAATAATATCCAGTAGGGTCATATAGTTTTCCATAACGTTTCATCATTAAAGCGTTTGTATATGCTTCAATCAACCTACCTCTTGAGTTTATATTTGCAAATGCAGACTTTTTTGTTGGTGGAGAACCAGGAATATACATATCAATTATAGCTTGGGTAATTTCCTTATTAGAATATTTATTAGACCCTTTACCAGAATAAGATTTCCCAGATGTTGCAGTTGTGACAAATTTATTATATTTTGTGTCAACTTCATTACGTAATCTACGGTCTTCAACTACGCCTACATCAATTGGTGAACCGAGTGTTAGTTCAGGCTTAGGTTCAGGCGGAGTGATATTCTTCCTAACAAGCTTCTTAACTTCCTCCTTTGGTTCAGGCTTGGGTTCTTCCTTCTTTGGTTCAGGGGGAGGAGCGACCTTCTTTCTGACGAGAACGGTTCTACGTATAGCCGTAGGAGCTGCTTCCTCAATTTTGGTAGGGGCAGGGAGAGCCATACGTTCAAAGCGAACGGCATAGTCTTTGCCGACCTCAACATATTCTTTTGCAACAGGGAGATTGATTCCTGACATTCTGGATAGTTATGAGAATATAATTGAGCTGTGCTGACTACTAATTTTAATAATCTAACGTCA
>Ga0304729_1002332_pt1 | contig 11463 bp, 1 predicted proteins | sample C_131016_MF_Meta_FD_190475 | JGI IMG/M metagenome (GOLD analysis project Ga0304729, IMG submission 190475) | Freshwater microbial communities from Lake Croche, Canada to study carbon cycling - C_131016_MF_MetaG (v2) (version 2) | ecosystem: Environmental > Aquatic > Freshwater > Lake | place... | reverse complement strand
ATAAAAGCTTATGGTCGAAAACATACAGAAATTAATATCTTTAGACTGGATCGAGCGATTCCGCTCGTTCCAAGTTCTCTGGATTGCTTATTTCCTAAATTTTCGACCCTCCAATTTACGGGTCCTGATATTGAGTAAAAAAAGTTTTTGCATACTGTGCGTTTTTGGCAGCCAAAACCAAATTTCTCACGACCATCAACGACATTCTCAAATCATCCATAAGGATTTAAAAGCTCCAGATCCCAACTACTTGCTGGGATTTTTCGCTCTTTCTAACTCGGATTCAGCGACCCCTTTCTGCCGGAAGCCACCGCCGCCAGAATTAATTTTTATTTTCGACCCTGGGAAAATTTCAAAAATGCAACATAATCTTAAATTCGCAAGTGCGCACTCGTCAAAGTTTCACAGACCGAAAGCCGCCAGTGCCCCCAGCGATACTCATGTCCTAGTACGGCCAGCCTCAGGATCATCTACCTCCTCGAGTAAATCCCGTAACGAAACAACATCAACTTCTTCCATTATTGCTACGAATGATGTCGGTTCCCCGACAGAGGGACTTCAAACCACAAACATCTCGCAACCAATGGACACTGAAGGACATGCAGCATTAGAGGAGCCACCGACCCCGCCAGGATACAAAGTGGATATCACTCCGGGTCGGAGTTTTGCATCCAATCAGAATCAACACTTATTGAATCTTCTCAACACCACTGCGGAACCTACGCTCAAATCCGAGAAGGGATCTCAGGACGAATACGAAGACACCGACGCCGACGGTACGCTCAACGAAACAATGGGCTTCTACGAATCCAACAGCCTCCACACGTCACACCTTCTGGTAAGTTTTATTCCCCTACATATCACATGGGAATACTTCGCAGGTCTTATGGACACTATCCAAGACGCCCTTGGGCTCACTGAGCAGTCGGACTACTACCACGAGGAGGAGTTCGCGGACCTATTTGGGGACGAGGCCACCTACCCTTGGTACCGGGACGGATTCCATTACCAAGACGAGAACCACGGAAGCTTCCTCCTCCAACTGCCCGGCGAGATCACCTTCAGTCACATGGGCCGCCTCCGCACACAACTCCCGCCGATGGTCTTCACAATCACGTACGGCATCCCACACCTACACGGGCAAGATCCCAAGTCCCGGAGAATCCTCGTCCAACCGACGGTGGACCTCAACTCGGCAGGCCTCCTCCTCCCTCCCATGGCGGTCTGGCGCGGCTTGGGCACGGACAAAGCCGGCGGACACCCTGCCGCCATGTTAGCTCTCATCACCCAGCATGTTAACAGAGTCTTCGGCGAAGTCATGGAGCAAGGATCCGAGCGAACACCTTTCACTTGGCACACCTACCTCTCCCTGCACCACGTCAACATCGCCCCTTCGACCACTTCAAACATGGGGAAAACCGCAGCTACTAAGGGCACCCGCCCCCCCACGGGCCCGGCGCCCAAGCGCCCCAAGAACTCGGGCACCACCACAGCGCCACCACCCGCCGCCCTATCACAGATCCAACGCTTCGCGTACGTCGAGTACTTTGCTTTCACGGTATGCTCTGCGTCGATACCTACTGTTCAGGAATGCTTCGCCGAGCTAATCCCGGGTGGCCGCCTCGACGCCACCTCCGGAGTCGTATCCTTCCCAGGGTGGACCGGGCAAGTCGCAACAGACCTCGCCATGTTCCGCTCCCTCTCGGGGGCCGTCCCGCCAGCACCAGAGCTGTTGACCCCACAACCCGTCACCATTATCCCTAGTATTACCATTGGCACCCCACCCACCTCCATTCTCGACGCCCTCGAGGCGGGACAACAGGACACCTCCGCCATACACTACGCATATGTACAGCGCGGGGACTCCCCCGCCAACGACTGCTGTGTCCTCATCACCACAGGACTCCGCTTCAGGATGACCACTCACCTCCGGCAGTACTCAACGGGCACTCCGCAATACCTTGAAGATCTCGACGACCTCAAGACACTTCGACAGTATTACGCATGGACTCGCCTCGCTCTTGGCTGCACCAACCAGAACCCAAAACCTCGGGGCGCCCCAGGCTCGACTCTCTCGATACGGTCCCATCCCACCACCTACGCCCAGGCCACCAGAGATGGCCCCGGGCAAACCCTTTCCCTATCGATCTCCTCCTTCAGAGCCCAGATCACTAAGGAAATTCACCAGAAGGTGGAGGAAGTCCACATGCAACTACAAACATCAGTGGACACTACCCTCGCTAATCAAGCCGCATCTATCAAGGCTCTCCAAGACCAACTTGAACTGCAAACCAAGACGGCAAATGAGGCCCTCCTTCGGGCTACCACTCTTCAAGCGCAATACGCCGAGCAACTAACCACGCAGACCACAATGCGGGGCATGATCGAGCTATCCCTCGCAGCCATCCAAGCCATGAACCCGGCCGGGCCGGCGATCCCCCTACAGACGTACGGGGACCCCACCGCCCCCCCCTTGTCCTCCCCACCCCCCCACCCTGCCCCATGAGCCCGCCACCCCGTTCACACGCGGGTTCTCCCTCAACCCGGCCTTCAAAGAAGAAATCGGCCAAAGAGGGACGTGCTGTAGGTAGCAACACTGTAGCTAGAATAGATAGATTTTTTCCGCTCTTGCCTGCTCACCCTGGCCCACCCCAGGTTTTTTCCTCTGCCCCTTCCCGTAGTTTAATTAAGAATACTCTTTTCCCCGCCGGAGGGCCTCCCTCCCTCGGGCCCCTCCCGTCGTCCCTTCCGTCCCAACACGCGGCACCAGCCGCCACCAACCCCGCGAAACGGCCGTACACTAACTCCTCTTCCCCACCTCGCCGCGTGAAACACCGCCCACCGGCCACCAACGCACCCCTCGCGTCCACTCCTACACAATCCCATTTACTCTCCTCGGACACGAGGTCCCAACCACCTACCCTACCGGCAACCCTCCTCCAGAACCTGGAGCGGGTTACCAACATCCCCGCCTCCCTCCTGGAAGCCACCCTCCTCAACCTCACCGGCCACTCGGACGACTACCGCCTCCGCATTACACTCGCAGATCCCGGCGCGTTCCCTCACTGGCTACAGTCGTGGCTACTCCACACCCCACAAGCCGACCCCCTGACACTCGCCATGGACCTCCCTCGAGACCTCAACCTTCGCTTCCTCCTCGAAATCCGCATCCCCACTCCCACACAGCAGCAGCTCGCATCCATCCCCTCCAACGGCTGGTGCGGCTACCTTACACACTGGGCCCTCCTGCAACCCTCCGTATCACTCCCCATCTGCATCAATTTGACTACCCAGACGGCCTTACAAAGCCACCTGGAATGGCTCGCGGCCCTCCACCCTACCTCTCCTTCTCTCATCCGCGACACCCTGACCTGGCTCAATACCCATGGCCTCCGGTCAACACTCCCGACCGCGCTCTGGTTCGAACTCGACTGGGTCCCTGCTCTCCCGGACACTGGCCTCCCCCTCTCATACTTCACTCCATCACCACGGTCTCAGGCCACGGCGACGGAACTCTGGGCCCGGTGCGAAACCCTCTCCACGACCTTGGACCGCTCGGCTATGACCTGGACCTCCCTCCACCAGGCGCTCACCCACCCCCGTGCCGCCTGGGTCGACAGCCTTCACTACAGCATGCTGCATCTCCCGGACCGCCTCGACGTGCACATGGACTCCGCACTACAGCGATTCAGCCGGAATGTTTTCGACTGGCTCAACGCCGGCAGCATTATCACTGGCCGCCGCCGAGGACGCTCCCCCTCGCTCCCACAATCCAAATTGGGGACCCGTCGCCTCCCCCCTCGCTCACAGGCCGATCTCGTGGCCAGCCGGACCCCCTCACCCTTAATCCCCTTGGCCACATGCTTCACACTCCCACCTACCCAAGAAAGCCGGACGGCCTCATCGGCTACTCGAACGACACACCCAGCTGGGGCGGAGCTCACGCCCACGATGCCGACGGAAGACCCGCCACAGGACTATGGACCCGGGCAACCAGCCGCTCCCCACACTCACGATTACACCACCCTCCCGACAGGGACCCTCTCACCACCTTCTCGGGCGCTCACGCCCGCACCTCGACCTCGCACACCACCCGTGGGGCCCCATTCGGCAGTTCCAACAGGGCCCACGGGACAGACACAGGGACACCTCCCAAGCTCACCAACCCGGCAGGCCTCGGCACCAGACTGCGCTGCCCTCACTCCCCACCCCGGGGACTTTTCCTACCTGGTCCTCCGAAGCATGGCGGAGGCCTCCCCATACTCACTCTCAGTCCACATCACTCCCGGCCAAGCAGCCGCCATACGCGCAGCACTCACGGCGGACACACCACCGGCTCCTTCCGCCGCGCACCTGCTCACTACCACTCCCGGCCTTCTCTTCTCCCTCACTGCCACGGCAAACTACGACCGGCTCCACTACACCCCGCACTCCCCACTCAGCGGCTATGCAGCCCACTGGTCAGCATTCAGTCCCCGCCGTGCCGCGGGGGCTCCAAACACCTCCACCATCAGGGATCACCTTCTCCTACTGGCCCACCACCGACGCATCTGCTTCCCTAACCTGACTCCGGACACAGTCCTCGCGGCGCTCTCTCTCCACACATCCAACGCTACTCTCCCGGGCCCCCCATTCGACCTCCAATGGCTGGATGGCCTCCCGGCTCCACACGGCACCATCTCTGGGTTCATCATACAGGACGACGCCAACACGATGCTCCTTCATAGCACGTCATCATCTGACACCAGAGACCTACACACCTGGCACAATCTCCTGGCGGCCCGACAGGCAGCACGTGGCATCACCCAACACTCCAACCACTTCTTCCCGACCACCTGGCCGCCCGAGGACCCCGACCTTCTCCAGGCCCTCACATCCCTCGCCGAACCGCTAACCCGCTGGGCCCGGTCCACGGCGACAGTAGTCTCCCCGACCAGCCCCACCCTACGCTGCCGGCCGATGACCTCCCTTCCCCCACACGCCCGATATCGCCCTCGGAAGTGCAAACCTCCGCCCCCCTACTCCCGCCCACGCACGTTCCCACACTACCGAAAGGGCTCCGGCAACATCAAACTAGGCCTCGGGCCCTCCGACCTACCACTCGCCGGCCTCGGAGTCTTCCTCCTGTCCCACGCCAAAGTGGGATCCACCATCATGGAATACGGGGGGACCCACCGTACTAAGGCCTGGATTGACAGCGCGGGCAACGACCTCCGCTATGTATGGTCAGACGAAAACAACTACGACGACCTCCGAGCGGAGCACCGGGAGGTACTGTACATTGATGCCAACCCCTCTGTCACCGACGGCTGGGGCGGCCGAATCAATGACGGGTTCCACCACGGCGACAATGTCCGCGCCGAACGACACCCCACTCGCGACACAGTCCTAATTAAATTAATCACTCCGGTCGAACCAGGCCAAGAGCTCTACATGCACTACGGCGCGGACTATTGGCAAACCCACTTTTACGACTTACCCCTCTCTGTCCGCGCCGACGCCGCCGCCTGGTATAACCTCGTCGAAATCGAGGGGCAGTGCTTCACGCAAGAGGCACTCAAACTCCTCCGCACAGCCGGCACCGTGCTCAAAGGACCCGGCTACACCTGGCGCCTCGCCACCCCCTCGGACGGACAACTCCCGGAGCCCGACAGCGGCCGCCATGCCGCTCCGGCCCTCACACTGCCGCTATGGACTCGATCAGTTGCTGACCCCGCCGTCCCCTTCCCGGGCGATTCACCACTGCCATGTCGCCCGTCTATCACTGCCTCATCACCTTCCCCCACATCACCACCACAGGCTCCCACGCCATCCCCCACCGTGCCGTCTCTCACAACTACCACCCCTGCCGGCAGCACCTCCCCCCTCTCTCTCACTCCTACCCCGGGCAGCACAGCTAGCACGACCTCCACTGTCATCGACACAGCCTATGCCCCCTTGGGCCTACCGCCGGACTCTGCCCCCCCTCTCACTCTGCCCACACCGGATTGGGCCTCCATCAGCAGCAGCCTCATCGGCGACGCGGTAAGACTCACCTGGGCCCCCGACAGCTGGGCCCTCCTGACTGACCTCCTGCTCCCCACTACCACTCACACCCCTGGCTCGCTCTGCTCCCTCATCCAACTACAAACCTCTACAATTCGCATGGAGTTCTGGCGAAAAACACCCACTTCTACTACCTCCCCCCGTCTTACCCCACACCTCCTTCCTCTCTACACCGACTACACCATGAAGGCAAGGGCCGCCCGCCACCCGGGCGCATGGGACGCCCCATGGCGACCGTCACTCGCCGACGACACGACTCTCGAATTACTCACCACGCACGCCCAGGGCCTCGCGGTCACCTTCCCGGCTCTTCGCGACACACTCTCGTCCGCCCTGGCCACTGACCCACTCACTCCCCCCCTCTCACTCCGGGCCCTACACTCCATGGGGGAACCTCATCTTGGATACTCTATCTTTTCCCGCTCGGACACCGACACCCACTTTATCCGGTTCTGTTACGACACCCGCCTCCCATTCACCCCGAGCTTAACGTGGGCGGACCTCACCCTCATCAGCAACCACCCCAACTACGGGCTCCTCGACCCCCAGGGACTCACCCACCTCTTCCCCACTCCCCCCGATTGGGAGACCAAACGCCTCTCATGGGCTGTACACTCCCTCTGCCAGGCCACCCTCGACGCACTTTCAAGACGACGGCCACTAGGAACGCCCGCGCCTCCCATGGCCACCGACGCCATCCCACCCACGCCAACTAAACCAACAACACACACCGACTCTACTCTCAGGCCTACCTCACCAGGCCCCTCCCCTACACTGCCCCCGGCCACCCAGCGGCCACGACGGGAACCTGATCCCACCCCTCCACCCCCACATAACGGCCTCCCCCTCTACTCCGGCTGGATCCACCACGACCGGCCACTTACATACACCCAAGCAATCACCAAACACCCGGGCGGCATCTTGGACTTGGGGTTCCACGGCTTCCGCTCCACATCATCAGCGGCGGACCTCACAGTGGCCACACTTAACATCAACGGCCTCACTACAAGCAAACTCACAGAACTCCTATGGTTCATCCAGCAAGAAGACATCGACGTCCTCCTTCTCCTCGATACGCGCTGCGGTTCCCGAGCATCGTCGTACCACGCCAAATACGCCCGGGCAACACTGGGCCCGGGGAGTACCGTCCTCAGCTCCCCCTCTCGGCCTCTACTACCTTCCTCCAAGCGGACTGGCCACTCTATGGTGGGCGGCCAACTCATCATCCTCGCGCGCAAATGGGGCGGCTCCGTCCGCACCTTCCACCCCGACCCCTCCGGGCTCGGCCTCCTCACAGAGGTCCTTCTCATGACCGACCGCGGCGACATACAACTTCTGGGGGTTTACTTTCCCTGCCCTACCACGGGACCAGCTGCCGGCTCCAACAAACTCTGGGACAAAGCACAAGCGTGGCTTCACACAAACGGCCAATCCCTCAGCCCGACACAGTTCCTTCGACACCAGATCCTCCTCAAATCCCTCAGGCACGTGAGCCGCCCGGCCGCACACCACCAATTCGCCCTCACAAACACATCCATCGTAGCTGGCGACTTCAACGCACCGTGGCACGGCCACCGGGGCCCTCTATCCTCCATCGGCTCCTGGGCCGCCGGGGCATCCCTCATCTCACCAATTGACGCCTACTCATCCGAGGCCCCGTCTCCTCTCTTCTCGTTCTTTCAAGGCGGCACGCCTAAGAGTCTTATTGACCACATCCTCCTATCACAGGGCGCCTCGGGCCACATCACACGGGCGGGAATATGTCTGGGCTCCTTCTTCGGAGCCATCTCGGACCACCGGCCCCTCCTTCTCGGCCTCACCCTCCGGGGAGCCCGCCCGGGCAGGGACACATCCCGAGCGCTTGACCGCCCCCGTACGGCCCGACCGGATCTCAACCTCGCAGACACGGATCTAGTCACTAAGTACCAAAGCTACATGTCGTCCATCACCCCACCACCCCACCCCAACCCACCCCCCTCTCAGGCCGCCACCACCTTACTTAACCTCTGTCTCGCAGCCCCTAACTGGCTCGCCTCCACCCGCCCCACACGCACCAGCAACTTGGCGCGGAAACAGTTCGATGGATGGTCCCCCACAGCCCTGGCGTACAAATACAACCTTGGGGCCATACACACCATTCAACGCCACCTCCACGGCTACCACGGCGCCCGCCGATGGACTACACAGGCACACATGGACCAGGAACTCCTCCCCATCATCGACGCTTGGACCACCCGAGTCCACCGCCTCTCCTGGTCTGCCCCCGACATCCCACACAAAATACTGGACTCGACTGGCTTCGGCCCGTCATTCTGGCGGACGTGCACCCTCCAGGACATCTCCCACCCCCAATTCTGCCTCAACCTCGCCTCCACCCTCCTCACGCGGCTTCACGGACGCAATCGGGCCGACCTCCGCCAACACATCAACTCCGCGGTGGCCACGCGGGAGCGGTCACGCAAACTCGGCCTTATCGGCCGCGTCACCCGCTCCATCTTACGAGAGGAGGTGGATATGTACAACCTCGACTATCTCCGCCTCCCCGAAGGCGGCACCCTCACAGACCACCGCACACTCCACAACCTCATCACTACCCACTTCCACACATGGTACCAGGGTCCCCCCTCTACCACGGACTGGGCCGCCGCCCTCACATCGAGACCGACCTTCGACGACATCTGCCGGGCAAAGTCCATCCCCCAGACCCTGGTCGATCTCTTCTGGAAGGCCATCACGGACGTCCCCGGCATCCGCCCAGTCCAGGAGGAACTCCACAGCACCCTCACCCAACCACCGTCCCTCCCGGACTTCACCGCTGCGGTCCGCGGCCACCGCGGCAGCACCGCACCAGGAGCCACGGGCCTCACCTACAACATGCTCAAGGGGTGGCCGGACGACACGCTCACCGCCGCCCACGCCTGCCTCTCTTCCCTATGGTCCGCGCGCTCCACCCCCACCTGGCTTAAATGGTGTTGGCTCTGCCCCAAACCCAAGGACCCTGAATCGGAGGTCACGCTCGACGGCCTCCGCCCACTAATGCTCATTGAGGTTATCCGGAAGGCATGGGTCGGCATCATAATCAATAAGATCACCACGTGCTGGGAGAGGCACAGTATCCTCTCCCCCACGCAACATGGCTTCCGTCGGGGTCGCGGCACGGATTCGGCCCTCGCCGAATTTATAAATGCTCGCGAGCATGCCGAGGAACTGAACACCCCTCTGTACACGTCTAGTTGGGACATCAAACGAGCATTTGACTCGGTCTCCAAATCCGCAATGGAACTCAGCTGGCTCCGCCTCGGCACTCCCCCCCACGTCGCTGCCTGGCTCGCCCACATGGACGACGACGGCCCCACGACCATTCGTTCTCCGTGGGCACTCACAACGTGGGCCAAACACCAATACGCGGGCTTCTCGGACCACACCAACCTGGACGCCCCCGCCACCTTCACCCGCAACCGCGGCACTCCTCAGGGCGACGTGTCCAGCCCCCACAACTGGGCCGCCTTTTTTGACATCGCAGCCCGAGCACTCGAACTCGGCCGCAACCCAGAGGACTCCGCCCTGGCCCTCGGCGCCAACAACACCCTCTATAGAGTCGGGGACACCGGCTATGCCGACGACCTTGCCTCTCTCACCGCCAACCTCCGCGGCCTCCAACGGACCGCCGACATAATGTGCGCCTTCGTCCTCATCTTCGACCTCGACCTCTCCGTCGGGAAGCTCCGGGTAGGAGCATTCAACTCCCCCGCCTCCACTGTGGAAGAGCTCATAGTTCACACTGAGGGCTGGATTCCACACGCCCTCCCTATCAAGACATCCGGCACCATCAAACTCTTGGGAGTTGTCTTTGACCTTTCCGGGCCACAGATCACCCAGAAACGTCTCACACACCAACGCCTCACCCGTGCATGCGTCACCATGTCTGCCCAACGTTCCGTCGACAGCGTCACGCTCACAGCCTCCATCTGCACCCTGGCGCGGGCATCCTACACCGCCACTCACTCTCCTTGGTCCGACAAGGACGTCTGCTCCTTAGACACCCCGCTCAACCGACTCCACCGCCGAACCACCAAAAATTCCCCCACCTTCCCAACCGCCTTGCTATACATCCCCCAGACACAGGGGGGCCTGGGCATCCCTCGACTCTCGGACTGTTTCATCAGACAGAAGTGGGCCCTCACACAGCGCCTCATCCTCGCAGGTGGCCGGCCAGCCGACGCCGCACAGGGCCTCCTCAGCCGTGCCGCTCGTCGATCTGGAGGAGAAGCCCACCCCGTCATTGGGGGGTTCATCGGCCCCTCCCTCGGACCGGCCACCTGGGCCAGCGCCCTGGGCTCATATAAATTCACGACCCCACTCCGGCCCCACCACGGCATGTACCACTCCTTACTCGACGAACCACTCACCACCTTCACTCCCGACACCAAGGACTCCACACGCCACCGCACCCGATTACTCCGACGCACCCTCGTCACCTGGGGGGATCTCACTCAGCTCGAACCCACGGGGTCTCGCACGTGGCTCGCACCCGAACGTATCCACGCTCTCCTTGGATTCCCCCTCGACACGGACTACCCAGACTGCCCGCAACAACAGACATACAATCTCCGCTCCCTACAGTTCTGGTACTTACGGGGTTCCGCCACTCGCCACGGCGGCGTCTACCGCCTCCCGTTGCTCATACCACCATCCGGCACCATCACTCTCACCCGCTGGGCCTCCCCTCATCGAAAGTCAACCACTCCCACTAACCTCACCGGCACGGTCATAACACCGACCACGACCACCTGGTCTCTCCTACTAGCCGACCTCCACCACCTCGGATCCCCGCACTGCAGCCTTGGAGGCCGGTTGATAGTCCACCTCAACAAACATTCGACCAAAGGCACCATCATGGATCATATCCGCGACTCCCCATGCTCTCTCCTCCCCACCCCTTCTCCCACGTGGCACGAGTACCTTCGCCCCATCCTCCGCCACTCCACCCGCTGGACCATCTACACCGACGCGGCCTGGCGCCTTCTCCTCACTACCACCCCAGACGCCGCCTTTCACTGCGCGGGCTCCCATGCGGGCGCGGGCTGCCTCCTTCTGGTCCCCTCCCAACACACACTGCTGGACCACCGTCTCCTCCCTATCATCTTCACCACCCCAGCCCTCAGTGCAGCAGACGGGGGCTCCGCACGTATGATCGAACTCATCGCCGTCACGGCCGGCCTTACCCTCCTCCATGCCCTTCACCTCGAGGGAGAGGTCATCACTGACTGCCAAAGTATCGTCTCCACCCTCACTCGGCCTCACACGCTAAAACACCACATCACAAAACCTGGCGCTGCCCTTCTCCTCCGAGCACACAGCGCCCTCTCCCCCACACGGACGATCCGCTGGACGAAAAGCCACCCGGAACGCACAAAC
>Ga0304729_1002326_pt1 | contig 11492 bp, 17 predicted proteins | sample C_131016_MF_Meta_FD_190475 | JGI IMG/M metagenome (GOLD analysis project Ga0304729, IMG submission 190475) | Freshwater microbial communities from Lake Croche, Canada to study carbon cycling - C_131016_MF_MetaG (v2) (version 2) | ecosystem: Environmental > Aquatic > Freshwater > Lake | place... | reverse complement strand
TCTTCCGGAGCCTGTAGGCGGCATCCTTCATAGTTCCCGTAGACTTTACCTCTTCGATGATCTCTTTGCCCGTGACGGCCTCTGTGTATTTGAAATCAGGGGTATAGGTGCAGTAGTGTTTACCGTTGATCTGAACAGGGTACTCTGGCTGCAAGGTCAGGTTCTTGATGAGCCCTGCTCTCTCCGCCAGCTTTAGATCAGAATACCGTGAGGCCTCGCGCTTCGAATCAAACACGATACCATCAATGGTCCGCTCACTCTTGGGCGCTACTTTGTATTTCACTGGCACTTGGCGCATCCTTTGGAAAAAAGTCATCTTTAGTGAGAATGATACCGCGTTGTTTGGCGGCTACCATCAGTTCAATCTGGCGGCGATGGGGGATAAGCCCACCAGTCCCACCCTTACCCATAGGCCACATCCACTTATAAACACCTTGCGTTGACATCGCGAGCATACCCGCTACAGCGCGTGGTCCTCCAAGCTTTGTTATCACCCTATTAGCAATCAAATGCATATTTCCCTCCAAATCAGTAGTTGACAACGTAAAGTAGATTGTGCAGGGTGTCAACACCATTGAAGGAGAAAATTGAAATGGTTGACACAATCAAAAGTTGGACGTGGGAAGAGATTAAGGAAGTGCGCGAATTAGCCGCTAATGGCTGGTCTGCATTGGATATATCAAGGAAGTTGGTGGGACGCACAAGAAACTCCGTTATCGGCGTATGCCACCGGAGAGGCATTCATTTGCAAAGCAAGAATGGGAGAATGATGGCAGAGGCGAAAGCGCTTCTACCTCAGGTTCCTAAGAGGGTTCGCCCATCACGCGCTAAACCTAAAACTTTAGGGCCACGTCTTGATGTTTTGCCAAAAGCCTACATCATCAAAAAGATTACGCCTGTCGAGGATGAAAATTTCACGCCACTGAACGTTACAATCGTCGATCTCCGTCATTTCCATTGCAGGGCTGTGGTCAGTGAAATCAAAGCGGGTGATACATTCTATTGCGGCCATGAAGCCATCACCGGAAAATCATGGTGTCCCTATCATATGTTAAAATACACATACCCTTTAATAAAAAGAGCGGGATGAGTAGTTGACAAATCTGAGAAGTACTGAGATAACACAATTGCCAAAAATGGAGAGAGCAAAATGGCACTTACAGCAGAACAGAAACTGTTCCGTTCCAAGCTATTGGGCGGTTCAGATGCCAACACAATTATGGGTGGCAACGAAGAATACCTTATGAACCTGTGGATGACCAAGACAGGCCAGAAGGAAGATGATGATCTGAGTGACAATCTGAACGTACAGATGGGTACGTTCACTGAGCCATTTAACATTCAATGGTTCACAAAGCAGACGAATAGAGTAGTTACGGACAATGGTGTACAGCGAATTTCTTCAGACCATAAGTTTATGGGGTGCACTCTTGATGGTATTACTGATAACGGATTAACTGTATTCGAAGCAAAGCATGTATCTGCTTTTGCTAAAGACGACGAGATCTTAGAGAGGTATTACCCACAGCTTACCCACAACATGCTTGTCTGTGGATTAGAGAAGGCTGTTCTTTCTGTTTTCTTTGGAAATGGAAAATGGGAGAAGTTCGACGTATCTTTGGATGCATTGTACTCTGACATCCTTATCGGCGCAGAAGCTAAGTTTTGGGACTGTGTAGAGAAGAAGATACCGCCTGTTAACATTCAGGTTCGCGCACCACTTGATGCTGTTCGCCTCGTTGATATGACAGGTAACAATGCTTGGGCTAACTTTGCCAGCCAGATCAAAATGAATAGCATGGGCAAGAAGCTATATGATGAGGCAGCTAAAGGCCTGAAGGATCTTGTCGAGGAAGATATGGCCGAAGCCTATGGCTATGGAATTAGCTTTAAGCGGGATAAACGCGGCGCACTGCGCATGAAGGGAGAGTAACATGGACCACAAGGAAATTTCACTATTGGAAATTGCAATGCTTCCAGATGGCTTTGCGGTAAAGGCACATCCTATGCTGCACGACCCCGACATGAGTTTTGTTCGGAACCGGCTTATTGAGATCCTTCCCGTTCTGGCGGAGCAGTTACGATCCCCTTCTGACACAACTCTAATTGAGATTAAAGAAGGCGAACTATCTGGTGCCATTTTGATGGTTAACCAAGACTTTATGGCTAAAACGAAACATTAAGGAGAATAAGATGAAAACCAGCGAATCAATCAAAGACCTAGCAACCGCTATGGCAGCAGCGCAGGGCGTTCTAACCAACCCGCCTAAGAATAAGACCAATCCGCACTTCAAGTCATCCTACGTTGACCTGAGCGATGGCCTTGAGGTTATCCGTAAATGCTTCAGCAAGCACGGTCTGGCGTTCATCCAAGGCACCTCTATCGTCGATGGCATGATTGTCCTCAATACCCGCATCACGCACCTTAGCGGCCAGTGGATCGAATCAGAGTATCCTGTTGGCGGCCTTGGCAAGCCACAAGAGATGGGCTCCGGGATGACCTACGCTCGTCGCTATGCCCTATTCAGCATGGTGGGTGTCGCTGGTGAGGATGATGACGATGGCAACGCTGCACAGGCCGCTGAGCCAGCAAAGGCCGCCAAGGCTGCTCCTAGGCAGATGCAGCCGGGTATGACGCCAGACGATAGCACAAAGCTGTTGGAAGTTATTAGGGGCGCTATGGAGTTTTGTAAGACGGTCGAGACACTGACCGACTGGGCGGGTGAACACAAGGATCAGATTGCTATGCTCCTTCCAGCACACCGGAAAGAGCTTGAGAGCGATTACAAGAGCTACCGCAACACGTTGAAAGCCAATGGCTGATACAATCTATGCACGTCGTAGGGGGAGCAAGCTAGAACCATGCTCCCTCATCGATGAAGAAGCGCTGATGGAGTTTCCTGAGAACAAGGATCTCTCCATCACGATAGCTAGGACGAGAAGCAGTAGGCAGCATCGGTTCTTTTGGGGATTGCTGCACAAGGTTTGCGAGAACCATGAGACGTATCAGAAACCGGAGCAACTGTTGCTATGGATTAAGATCCGCCTTGGGTACGTGGAGGAGGTCAGGTTTCATAACGATCAAGTATGGTGGGTAGCAAAGTCCACCAGCTTTAACGCGATGGGGCAGGATGAGTTCGGGAAGTTTCTAAACGCCGCCTTAGACTTGATTGTTGAAGAGGTTATTCCCGGAATCACATTATACGATCTACTAACAGAAGTTCAGAAGATGGTTGGTATCAACCTCAGAGATTTAAGGAGTGAAGACGATGGCGTGGGAAAGTAAACCCGGTGATATCTCCCTGTTTCAAGCAGGGCAGAAGAAGAGTGAGAAGCAGCCCGATTGGCGTGGGACTGTGAACATCGACGGTGTGGATCGTGAAGTGGCGATGTGGAACAAGACCACAAAGTCTGGCGATACGTTCCTGTCTGGCAAGGTAGGTGATGAAGCTAAGCCAAAGCCCGGCATTGGGTTCACGCCTAAAAAGACTTTCACCCCAACAGAGAAGCCTAAGCAGTCGTTTTCTAGCGATTTAGATGACGATCTGCCCTTCTAAATCATGGCAAAGCGCAAAAGACTTTCAACGACACAGCGGATAATCCTCTTTCAAAAACATGGAGGCATCTGTCACATATGTGGAGGTAAAATTGGAATTGGCGAAAGTTGGGAACTTGAGCATATTATTCCTTTTGCGATGGGCGGTGAAGATAACGAAAGCAATTGGGCTCCAGCGCACATCAAATGCCATAGAGACAAAACGACTATTGATGTGGGTCAAATTGCAAAGGCTAAACGGCGCGAGGCGCGTCACCTTGGAGGTCACACTTCAAGGTCGCCGTTACCTTTTGGTAAAAAATCTCCGTTGAAACGGAAGATGGATGGAACAGTAGTAGAAAGGAAGAAATGATGTATATGACAATCCGCATGATATTAAAGGCAATACGTCCCCATTCAAAATGGAAAATCGATGTATATGATCGTGATGTATACGATAATGATAGCAATCTTACAGGTTCTAAGATTGTATTTCAGGCAAAACGTTGGGATTCAGACGATCTACGTTACAGCAGTATAGCTGAGTTTGACACGATTAACGAAGCTTATGACTTCGTAAGGAAGTATAAGTCTTTCCCTATTTCCGCAGATGAGGTTGTCTAATGTCTACTTACAGAATTACTACTTCCTCCGGTGATTGCTATGACATCACGGCTGAACTGGTAGAAACTAGAGATAAATGGCTTATGTTTTTCAATCCCTCAAACCATAACGCCTTTGGGGGCAGTAGGATGGTTGCCATCATCGACGGGTGGGAAGTTAATAATGTTCAGCTCCTCAACCCAGATACCGGCGTAGCCGATAAAATCAAGCCAGCATAAGGACCATCACAATGGCGTTAATCCTACCAGACGATTACAACGCTGATTCCAAAATTAGCCCTCTTGAGAACATCTTTGACCACGCATTCCCACTGGCGGACAAACTATCTATGTTCGTCAACCAATCAGCTGAAGAGATGGTAAAGAACGATCCAGAGTTCTCCAATATGTCGGATGTTATCATTGCTCACAGCGTGGCATTGATGCTTATCGTATGCATGATGAACCGTGAGGTTCTTGACGATCTCACGCTTGATACCACGTTTAAGAAGGTCAAGGGGATCACTCAGGACTACCTGAAGCATCTCCTGACCGTTGGCAAGGACACTTTCAATTGATTGTCCAGCTCAACCCGACAATGCCGATGCTGACGCCGAAAGGCCCAGCATTAGCGCATTTCCTCATCGACTACGGTGAGGAGCATCACCTGATGTGGGTCTGTGTTTTGGAGAATACAGGAGAGATTTGGACCTATGCCAATAACATGGTTCGCGCTCAATCCAACCCGACCTTCAACCGATTAAAAGTAATGGGTGTATTAAACAATGCCACAAAATCTGACGCCCCAGCAGATGGTGATCTGGACCGTCAATGCTAAGCCACGGGAGCAGATCCTTATGCTCCGTATCTTGGAAACGTATCGGCGGAAGCAATTTACCGCCACGATTCAAGAGATCTCTGATTTGAGCCACATGTCGATTGGGAGCACTGTACGTACATTAAACGGACTGCGTGACCTTGGATGGCTTGACAGCTCCAGAATGTACAAGAAGTCTGGCCGCAACCTACCAGTGGTCAGCAATTGCGAGTACATCGTCACGATTGGCGACAAAAAAGAAGAGGACTTGAAAGACAAGCCCTCTTTTTAAGTCAGGAAAAACACCCGCCCGGACCATTCCGGGTGAGGTGTTTATCCTACCATACGAAATGCGATATCTTCAACCCTAGAAACGCGACTGCCCCAACCTTTTCCGAAGGTTCCCCAAGTAGGAAGCGCTTGCAGGAACGCTAATCTTTTTTCACAGACTTGAGTAGCAACGTCGCGAGCGTTGAGCGTTTCAATAGCAGCAAGCGTGGCTGGCCCGATGACTCCATCCGTTGCCACACCGACAACCGACTGAAGGGTTTTGGCCGCTCGCGATGGCCCCGAATTGATGGCAAAATCAAAGACTGCATAGTCAACGCCCGCTGGGAGATCATCTCCCTTGATTGTATCCCAGTACTTGGCCTTGTACAGAGGCATGACATCGTTCGGACCAAGACTTCGAATGTCATCTTTTGTCACTGCATGGCCAACATATTGCTCCCAAGCCGCCTTGGTGCAGCCTAAATTGGTAGCCCCGCCGGGGTCGCGTGGATCATCAACAAACCCGCCCTCTTCCTTTAAAATAAGGGCGAAACACTGTTCCCAATTATTTGCACTCATTTTTTAGCCACGCCCAACGTTTTTTCATAAGTACGCAAACCAGCCATACCAAGCATGGCGGTAACTAATTCCATAAGGGACTGATCCAGAGTAGGCAAATCATGCCACCCCGCCCCAACGGCGATTGGACGCAGAAGGTATTGGTATGCGAGGCCAAGTGCGCCAACCCACCCAATAGCAGGCCGCCAGCCACTAACAAAAATAGAAGACGATTGTGCTTCATTTGCATTCACCTGATTTTGTTGCTCATCCCAGCCCTGTAGGGATGTCCGTAGGGCTGCCTCAGCCTCCGCCCGTTGGTTTGGGTCAGGAATGAATTTGTTGACGATCTGCAGGCCTGCTGAAATTGCATCATCGATGCCAAAAGCCATTATACTTTCCCCTGTGCTATCCGAAGCGCATTTACGATATCATCGTCATGCATGTTAAGCATTTGCTTTGTACCGCCATCCAACGCCTTCTTAGCCTCTTTGAACATCCTATCCGCCTCTGGGATGCGACCGCCCGTAGAGCGCTGAGGGCGATGCACGAATCCACCACGTTTTTCATGGATGTCAGTACTATTAGGGTTGAAAGTACCCTTATTACCTAAAGACGATTTGATTTGAGAGCCCTGCCCAAGCACCACAGCGAGGTTCCCGCCATTCTCTTCAGGTATCCAAGCATCGTGCCCTTTGGCGCGAAGCGCATCAAACCAATCGGACTGATCTTTTTTATAGTTTTCACTTTTATAAGCGGGACGCGGACCGGTGTACGGGTTTACTGCACGAATGTGGGTTGGAACAACACGACTTGCCGTGTTCATTGGTACTAAATCCCAACCATCGCGCTTATATCCTTGGCTGTCGTTTGTTGCTGCATACATTGAAGCTTCTTTTGGATCTGTCGTGAACCAAGCACCGTGACGTCCAATTTTAAACCCACCCTTCTTATTCTCGAAAGGCTGGTCTTTTGATGTCCCTGTATAGTATTGTTTTGGAGTGCTATCTGGCTCTTTCGTAAGCTGGTGAGAGCCAGAGTGCCAATCGGCTAAATTCTCCTCACGCCGTGGGTCGCCGTGAGGGATAAAACCACCACCGTTATAACCGATCCTACCACCTTCAGCGCGGTGCACGAACCCGCCCTTTTCGTACCGCCGTTTAACATTCACGCGGTCATGATTAAAAACAACATAGTTTCTCGTTCCCTTTCCAACCCCACGGCTACCCTCATCAAAGTATTTGATGCCCGGTATTCCTGCTCTTTGGAAAAAGTTAGATGCGCCTTTGTACCCATGCGGGTGGCCAGCGGCGATCTCTTGATACAAATTGCCAGCTGTCTTTTCTGATTCCATATGGTCCCTAACTTTATCCCACAACGTAGGCACTTCTTTTCTGGCATTAAAAAGACTTGCCATTACACGCGGGTCTTGATCAGTCATTGGCTTATCCCAATCCAAAAAGTGATCGGGATGAGCATCAATGGCGACCTCGTACATATGGCCAGCAGGTTGATACAACTTTTTCTCATCTACATTCTCGTTCCCCAAAAAACTTTTTAATTCATAAGCATCCGGGTACGAAGCATGAGATCTTGGTCGGCCCTCACCGCCCGGAAGCGGATTGCCACTTTTATCTACCCCTTGGACCTCCACAGAATGAAGAAAATCATCATCAAATTTTGAACTCAACACTTTGTCATACGCTCGTGAAGAGGGAATCAGGTTTCCCGGTGTATAGTATTTCTTTACTAATTCGTGATAATATGGGCTTCTAGCTTGACCCGCCAATCTGTCTCTGTAGGCTTTAGCGACAGGTTCAGCTTGAGCAAAATACAAACCATGCCCATAGGCTTGAGCCCCTTCGCCCGCGCCAATCTCGCCGGTGTCAAACTTATCGAACTCATATGGAGAGCCGTGGTAAGCGGTAATGTTATTTGGTTCTTGATCGTCCATTACAACCTCCCACTAAATGTCGGTTCGCCCATCAACGCAGTTTGGATGTGAAAGCCGGGAATTAAACGTGCGCTGCTTGTCTCATCACCCCCGATCCTACCACCTTCAGCGCGGGCAACCGGCAATGCACCAACCGCAGCGGGGGCGTTGGCGGATAGCTTGATCATATTCTGGGCCATCGCTGACAGAAGGCGGGGGTTCTTTTGGAGCATTGCTTGAGCATCCCGGAACTGCTGAATGTCTGAAGACGCCAGCTTGTCAGCTAATCTTTTTGCATACCTAGCTCCCATAATATGGTCAGCTATGCCGTAGGCATATTGCGCTAAAGCCAATGGCTGCGACAACAGGAAGGTTGGCACAATGCGGAGTTCGCGGAGTTTATAGTACAAAGACGGATCTGCGCGTCCAGCATTCTTGGCAACGTTTGCCAACGAATTGCGGAACAGGGATTCTGTACGTACAAAACGCTCAAGCTTCTCATAACCGTTATTGCCAAAGATATTCTTCATGGCCTTGGCAGTGTAATTGTTGGGGTCAAAATACTTCTCAAGCATCTTGGTATTGATGCTACCGTCGCCATTGCGGGTTTTTGTCAAAAGAGATGCGAGGACACCTTGTTGGGCTAGCTCACGCTCCTTCGGGCTCATCCCAAGAGTGGCATTGAATGCATTGGTCTTTGCCAGTGTATTGCGGTCTTTATCCAGCAATCGCAAGCCGCCACTAAAAGCATCTTTCTCGCCGAAGATATCCTGCGAGTTTTTGATCGCATGATCCAACTCACGGCTGTAAGCTGGGTTAGTTTTGTCACGGATCGGGTCCATGAAAGTCTTGCCGATGCTTTGCGCTCTGCGTCCAACGCCACCTTGAGTGCTGGCACCGCTCTGGAATGACGCATCTTGTATTGAACCAAGCTCCCTGCGGATTTGGTCAATATACTGCGTATTCATGCTGTTTTTATCAGCCAGAACCATTTTAGAAGGAGGAAGTCCTTCAATTGCTTCGCGAACCTGAGCAACAGCATCGTTTGTTTGTTTCTGCGCAGCCATCTTGGCAAACCCAGTGCTATCAGCGGGGTCTACCTTCAAGATGTTTTTCAAAGAGTTGTTATTCAGCTTGCGAAGATCATCAAACGTCTTGATGCCGTAATCATCGAATGCAGAAACGGCGTAATTTGGCATTTTTAAGTCGGATATTGGCGTATCGCCAGTATTCATAAAAGCCGATTTGAAGTTAGGGCCAAGCTCATTTGACAGATTTGCATCTGCATTCTTGACCGCCTGATTAAAGATTGGTTCATCAAGCAATTTGTTCCACTGAGGAAGCCACGTACCCCTGCCAAGATCAGGATTTTTGATAGGAGCCCAAGCCATCTGATTGCGTGCTTCGAATTCACGGCGTGCATCGTCTTGAAGCTTGGCAGCGTTCAGCTCAACACCAGACATTTTTTCGGCAAAGGTATCGAAACGCTCACCCGCATCCGATAGTCTGTTCCTCATTTGCTCTATGATATCAGCAACAGCTTCAGGATCATTTTTGGCAATCTTTGAAAGAGCCTTCTGAAACTTTGGCCCGCCAATATCAGCACCCATAATAGGCTGGCCTTCTTGTGCCGCCTTAATGAGATCGTTCATTGGTATTTTGGATGCGCCAGCTGCTTCATCCTCAAGCAAAGACTTCGACAGACTATTTAAGGCGGCATCCTTAGGAGCCACCATTGCCTTCATCCACTCAGGGGCTACCTTAGCTGCAGCCTCTCCCACCGCACCAAGACCAAGACCCAACCCCCCACCAATAAGGGCGGATGTTCCGATATCCTGTTGCTCAGACTTTGGCTTAGAACCAATAGCCTTTTCTTCCGCCGCAGAACCGGCGCCAAGGGCTCCAGCCTCTACGCCCATGCCAGCAATGCGAGCGACTGTAGGAGCCGCTCCTAGAGCCTCCGCACCAGCCGCCACAGGTCCGGCAACTTCACCCACGAACGGGATCAATAACTGCGAACCAATGTCCGCTGCCAGCTGAGTCTTAGGATACTCTTCCCCAGATACGCGACGTTGGGCTTCATATTGAGCCTTTAGGTCCTCACGACGCTGGCTGAAGTCCTTACCTTGTCCGTATCCAGCCGCCGCGCCGATATCAGTTGCAGCCTCGCGAACGGCAGGACCAACGCCAAGCATTTCGCCTGCTCCGGTTACAGCCGCACTCGTATAGCCGTAATCCTTGGAGCGTTGTTTCGCTTCAGGAATATGGGACTGGATTTTAGCTTCATATTCGTCAACAGGCTTAGCGGTCGCCTTGCCTGTTCTTGACGCCATAGCCTGTTCAAAGGGATCGGCTTCATTTGGTTGGTCAGAATCACTCTGGCTACTAGCCAGCTTTTTCTGCATCAAGGTATCAAATGGGTCCGCATTCGAATCATCTGTTGCCATTTTTAGTTCACCAACCAACGGGAAAGATGCTTAACTCCGGGATAGTACTTTTGAACCTTGGCATCAAAATCTGGCTTCGAAATGTGGCCATCCATCAATTCTGTAACCAAGTTAATGCTTCTGCCCTTAGGATTCTTCCAGCTCAAGTCTGGGCTCATAAGATCCTGCAGGGCATTTTGTTCCTTGTTATACTGCTCTGGTGGATAGGCAGCTTGGATAGCCTGATCAACGTTCGCGCCCATACGAGCAGTCTTGCCGCCAAAGTAATTGACTGCTTGCTGAGCGTCACGAGCCATAACGCTTTGACGCATGATGCTTGTAAACACCTTGTTGGCCGACTCTGGCTCTAGAGGAGTACCCGGAAGAGCTGCTTCTGTTGCGTCAATAGTTCTAGCTGCGGCTTGATGGGAAATCGACCCAACCTGTTGGTTAGCCATCAAACGCGATATCTTTTGCAACTCTTGCGAAGCCACGACAGGATCGTCTGAGACATTATAACCAGCAATACGAGCAGCCGTTGCGGCGGCACGAATCGATGCCAACCTGAACTTGTCGCCAGCACCCATAGTACCCCAGCCATTTTGCTGAGCAATAACCAGATCATGCGCCATCGTGCTAGCATCGCCCAATGCGGTGTTAGCTATCTGAGCAGACTTGCTTGTCTCAGCTGCAGTATCTTCGAACTTGTTCTTTAAGCTTTTAGCCGTATCGGCAGAATACACAGTATTGCCAACTTGGTTCTTCAGCGTATTTGCATACTGATCCAAGATTGAAGTTTTTTCCTGAAGAGCTTGTCCAAGCGGGGCCAGTTCAGAAGTAGACGTTGCACCACCACCTTGATCGCCAGCGCCGCCCGGTGAAGGCATATTGATGTACTTGTACTCTGGGTTTTCCGGTGTACCAGCCATGAAGAGCGCATTGCCGCCAAACGGATTTGGTGTAACACGCAATCCTTGCTCTTCAGCCCTCGTTTTGCCAGCAGTCGCTTGCGATGATTGTGCAGAACCATATTGAGCTGCGCTTTGCGCTTGGTTAAGCATCGTTTCGCGCTGTTGTTTCTGTTGCTCAAGCATGGTGTTGGCAAAACCTTGCCCTGCGCGGGAAAGGTTGGTACCGAAATCGCCACCCGAAAGAAGGTTTGCGCCAAAATTCAATGCAGCAATTTGGCGCATATCAATTGGAGGAGGCGCGATGTAACCAAAGCCCGGCTGCGCAGCGTCAGATGTTCGACGTGTGGTATCCTGAGCAACGACATTCGTCGGAACCCTTTGCTTAGGAGCTGTTTCTTCTTCGGTTGTGGCCAGATCCGCTGCAGTTGGCCTGTTTTTAC